>Ga0114923_10003431_pt1 | contig 10690 bp, 6 predicted proteins | sample SumtaG_FD_89578 | JGI IMG/M metagenome (GOLD analysis project Ga0114923, IMG submission 89578) | Deep subsurface microbial communities from Indian Ocean to uncover new lineages of life (NeLLi) - Sumatra_00157 metaG | ecosystem: Environmental > Aquatic > Marine > Oceanic > Sediment | place: near...
ATTCACCGCATGTCCGCCCATGCCAGGGTAGTTGCTGAAAATATGGGGCTTTCTGAAGATCAGGTTCGACTGATTGTTCATGCTTCTCCCATGCACGATGTTGGGAAGATCGGAATTCCGGATCATATCCTACTCAAACCTGGCAAGTTGACTCCCGGGGAATGGGGCATTATGAAGAGCCATACCGTTTTTGGGGGTCACATCTTAGCAGACGCAGACGATGATTTTACCAAGGCAGGTCAGGTCATTGCATTAAGCCATCATGAGAAATGGGACGGGTCGGGTTATCCCAAAGGGCTGAAGGGTGAAGATATCCCACTGCTGGGTCGTATTACGGCCATTGCGGATGTATTTGATGCTCTTACTTCAAAAAGACCTTACAAGGCGCCCATGTCTAATGAGAAGGCCTTTGGAATTATAGAAAAATCTGTTGGCAATCACTTTGATCCGGGAGTTGGCGAAGCCTTTTTCCAGGGGATAGACAAAATACTGTTTAATCAAAAGCAACACACGGATAAGAGTCTGGCACAGAGACAGAGTGATAATGCTCACGCCAATGAAGAGAAACGAGACAGTTATGCTTCAAAGCAAACCTGACAATTCGACATCAGCGTCCAAGACATCAAATGATTACTCGGGTCATATACTCGTTGTGGATGATGAAAAGAACAATCGCCTATTGCTGAAAGCCATTCTAGTGTCATGTCATGCGTCATAAGTCGGATAAAGTCTTTTTAGCTTTACTCGTGCTTTCTCAGTGGTAAATTGCCAGTTAATTTGGGCATCCCTGTTATTGCGATGATTTTGCCAGGCTTCAACCTCCGATTTGACCAGGGAAATATCATCGATCCTTCTGTTCAAACATTGTCCGTTTAGGACATTGAGCTCAATCTCAGCCATATTCAGCCAGCTTCCATGTTTCGGCGTATATACAAATTCAAACCGATCCCATAGCTTTTTTGCCTTTTCAGGATTAAAAGCCTCATACAAGGCCCCGGGATTATGCGTGTTCAAATTATCCATTACAAGGATAATTTTTTCAGCATTCGGGTAGTGTTCCGCTATTTTATCGATGAAGTGGGCCCATTGTGTTTTCGTCTTTCGTTCCGTTATCTGTACAAGACGTTTTCCGGCCAACGGCTCATTGGCCATAAAAATATTGCACACACCACAACGTTCATATTCATAATCATGACGAGCAAGTTGTCCAGGAAACGCCTGTATCGGTTTGCGTGTCTCTTTGATCAACTGTTTTGGCGATTCATCCATGCACACAACCGGGAATTTCGGATTATATGGTCTTTTATAAACATCCAGCACCCTCTCCATATTGGCTACAAAACTGCTGTTTTGATCAGGAGGAATTACCCAGCCTTGTTTTCTCCAAGGTTTAATTTCGTTTTTTTTAGAACGCGTCGTATGGTTTCATAGGAAATACTATCAATATAATTCAATTCAACAACACGATCTGCAAGCAGCCTCAAAGACCATCTGGCAAATCCCTCCGGTGGTTCACTGCAGCTTAACGCAACCAGATGGGCCTCAAAATCCCCATCCGCTTTTTTTTCATAAACGCGCTTCCCTTTATGACCATTAAGAGCAACATCAAGGCCTTCCTCGACAAAACGTTTTTTAACCCGATCAATTTTTTTCATGCTGATTTTCAATACACCTGCAACCCGCTCATTTGTTGATCTTTTTGTTTGAAAATCTCCTTCGTCGCAGTTAATCAGAATCAGGGCATTAATGACTTTTTGTGATTTGTGTTTGCCTTTTGATGTAATGCTTTTCAGGTCTTTTCGTTCTTCCTCTGTCAGCGTTATTTTATACCTAACCATATTCCCCCCCATTGTTTTGGAGAGAATTATACAACATTATCTACGTCATTGCAAGCATGACATGACACTAGGGGCAGTAATTGAGAAACGCTCAAAGAAAGCCCACGACTTAGCGTTGATTTACCACAAAGGACGACTTGTAGCTGAATTCGGAATTAGGAGAGGATCAAAAAAAGAACTGGGGCACGATCATATCCCAAATAGTCTACATATCCGACCACGACAAGCCAGATTACTGGGAGAATGTCCTCTCCGCCGAGAGGATTGGCTTGAAATAATGTCCGAGCAAGGATTACTTTGAGACTCACCTACATATTGTATCCAATATCACCAATAACCTCAGAGTAGAGTACCCGATATTTGGAGTTGGCTCCAATAAAAGATTCTGCAAATTATTACCCCTCAGGTTTTTTATTCTCTGTGGAAAAAAAGACCGCTATATCCGGTTGCGAGCTGGAAAAAGCGGCCCTAAAATGGGGATGTGAAGAGAAGGAGACATACAACTCATAAGCCCCGTTTTATTCTTCTTTTGGTGGATCCGCCGGCGGGTCCTCCTCCTCGAGCTTCCTCTGGAGCTCTATTGTGGTGGCTGCGGCTTTGGCTTTAAGACCGAAGGGATCATCTATATTCTTCTTGAGTCATTTGGAAGGTGGTACAGGCCGTTTTCTGTTGAAATCGGTATCCGTACACCTCCCCCCTCAAATTCATGCCCTGAGGATTGCCACCAAGCCATTTGCTTGAAGGGGTCGATATTTGGCTACCTTGGTTTTAAGGGTGTGGCCCGTGCGGACAGGGGATCAGGTTGCGATAAGATAAGCGGAGAATCATTGTAGGTACTGTATTATTGAAATACATGTAAACCAAAACCATTTAAACGAAGAGATGAGATCTAAAGGAATCAAGTAGCTACTTTGGGGGATCAGTAGATCCAGATTGATATCAGCACTGCTTATCCATAGAGTTCTGAATGACTACCGGTTCTCACGAAAGTGATTCTATCCTGGTCAATTTGATAAATCAGAAGCCAATCTCCTTGGATGTGGCATTCTCTACCCGGTAGCCTCTCTATTCAAACTTCATAACAGTTGCCTTATTAGAAACACTCGAATCTGTATATGCAACATAGGGTATATTGGCATCGACGCACAGGGACACATATGTTGCTACACCTGATGAGAATCCGGCTTCGCCGAGGGTGATCCATTGGCTGCCTATAAATTTTTCTACAGTGAGCCGATTTGATGCATATGAATCTTGGTAGGCTAAATATGGTGTGCCATCGTATACGTCTAGTGAGCAGTAGGGGCCTGGTGAGATATTGCCTACGTCTACCCAGCTAGATCCATTATAGCTTTTCACTCCACCCTGATACGCGACGTAGGGCACGCCATTGTCAATATCCATCGATGTGTATGGACCTGGTGAAAGGCTGCCTACATCTTCCCAAGTTGAGCCGTTAAATTTCATGACGCCACCCTGGTAAGCTACGTAGGGAGTTCCACTATACACTTTCAAAGAAGTATAATCAGCGCTACCTGCTGAAAACCCAGCACTGCCAACATTTACCCAATTCCCGCCACTGTATTTCATTACCGTTGCTTTATCGGACACATTACCATCTTTGAAAGCAACATAAGGAGTGCCACTATCCGTATACATGGACAAAAAATTGGCTTGACCTGCCGAAAAACCCTTGCTTCCAACTAAAGTCCATCCGCTCCCCGTATTTTGCATAACCGTTGCTCTCCAAATGGCAACCGTTCTATCTTGATAGGCTACATAGAGCGTCCCACTATCTATAAACAAAGAAGTATATGCTACTACTCCATCCGAAAAGCCAGCGCTGCCCACATTTACCCAATCGGCTCCATTATATTTCATTGAAGAAGCTTTGTTTGATGAAAACCAATCATAAAAGGCAACATAGAGCGTACCTCCATAGATTTTCAATGAGATATATTCGGCAACGCCTGGTGTAAATCCAGGATAAGGACCGACGACTTTCCAACTTGCCCCGCCTGCAGTTGTTTCATTCTCACCTGCTAGAGTCAGTAGGTCCACTTTATTGCAGCTCAACAGAATTATGGTGCAAAAAGATGCCGATAAAAAAAACCCAGCAATTGTTGCTCCTAACATTTTGGAATTTATATAGCTTTTTGTCGAATCCATATCATCACCTAAAAGTTGAATTCTATTTTTAGTCCCGGTGCGATTCCTATGTAGGCGGAGTTATCAAAGAAAATCATTAGAAAACCGGCATAAAGTGAGGCGGACAGCTCAGGTGTAAGAAAGAACCCTCCGCCAATTGTTGGCAAAAGAAAAACTTTCGCAGCGGCGACATCAGACATGTTTTTGTAGACTTCTTTGAACGTCACGATATTGATGGCAAGACCACCGGCTATCTCTATGAAGCCATAAAGTGGAAAGTCAAAATTAGTACTATATTTGGCGCTGACACCAAAAGGGATGGATAGTAGATTATATTGATATGTCACTTCTTCACGCGTAGAATCAATATTGATTCCCACAAGAATGCCGAAGCTGATTACACCCCAGTAGTAGCTAAGATTGAAATTGAAAAAAGCCTCTGGATAGAATGCTAACATCATTATTCCACCAACATTACCGACTGGTATGGTTAATGCAGCCCCAGCACCAATGGAGAAATAATGTCGATCCAATCGAGCAGTAACGATAGCCTCTTTCTGTTCTTCCATAGAAGGCAAGAGATTCGTAATAACTGTAATACCTTTGTTGACGCCGTTCACATAGACCTCCGCGTCCGGAGGGTCTGTCTGGACGAAGATCTCGCCAAACCCCTCGACCATCTCCTCTTCCGCTTCCCTCCTGAAGGTCAGCCCGGCTAACTTGTAGGCCAGCACTTCTGCCCCGTCAGTCATATCCGACAAAGTCGGACGCTCCACTTTGTCGGCTTTGAGGCTTATCCCTTTCGCTACATCAACAATCTTGGCGTATAAAATATATTTCCCGCCTACCGAGGCGAGGGTCCCTAAAATGATCTGTTCGGCACTAAGCAGCTGTCCGATTTCGACGGCGCATTCCTCGCTCGTGCAGTCTGACATCGAAAACTCCTGAACCTTCAGGATCTCGTGCATTTGCGACTGTTCGATGACGCGGTATGCACCAGTGTTCACTAAGGCGGTTTCAAAAAGCCCTGTAATTGCCTCAGCGTCCGATTCAGAGACATTGATCGGACTGAACGGAATTACAGCGATGTGGGGAAGACGATCTTGACCGTAGGAATCGATAGTAAGGAAAATAAGCACGATAGACAAAAGAAAGATTCGATATTGCACGAAGCAAACTCCCACCTCGTTTTTCTTGATCGATTTCATTAAGCCCTTCATAGAACTGTAAGAATTAACCAAGACGCTATTACTCGATTAAACATCACCTTTTCTCTGCGAGAGCAAAATTAATTATTATTGATATAATCATATTTATTCTATAGAGTTTCTATATTATACTTTAGCACACTTTCCTTTATATGTCAAAAAAAATTCAATTACCATGTACCTGAATAAGACATGTTTTGGATATGAACGATTTTATTGCCAGCAAATGAACCGGTTGACAATGGCAAATCATAAAGTTTACTATTCTAATCAGATTATCAAAAAGGGTCTCAATGATAAAGAGATGAAGTTATCAGTAAAAAGTGAATATGCCTGCCTGGCTCTGTTAGATTTAGCGGAGAACTACGAAAATGGACTCCGTACAACAGCACAAATCGCTGAGAGGCAAGAAATCCCCAAGAAGTTCCTGGAGCAGCTTTTGTTAACACTCAAATATGGCGGCTACCTGCAAAGCCGCAAGGGCAAAGGTGGTGGGTATTGGTTAGCAAAAGATCCTGGCAGCATAACCCTGGCTGAAATCATTCGGTTAATGGATGGCTCACTTGCTCCTGTTGCATCCGTGAGCAAGTACTTCTATAAACCTACTCCGATTATGAAACATAAATCGCTATTGCGTGTCTTTCAGGATATTCGGGATTATACCGTAGACGTGCTTGAAAAAATCACTTTTAGTGATTTGATCCAACAAAAGGAATAGCCACAATTCTTCACTCAGTTTATTATACCTAATTCAATATCTATATTCTCAGATTTTTGAGAAATCGAAACTACCCCGTCTCCAAGCGCGCAACCGCTTACTTTCTTTTGAAAGTGCTGCGAAAACAGCTCTGAAGTTTGCCTAGGTTGGATTTTCTCAAGCCACCTGGTAATGAGATACCACCTCCGGGATGGCCAGGACGTTGTTTAGATGCTACTACCGATAAGGGCGAGCATAAGGGTAAGATAATAAGGCAATCATTACCACTCGAGCATCTTCCGCACCTCAACTTGAAGCAGTATATCAAAGGCGATTCGAGATAATCAGCGGAACATCGAATGGCGTTGACTACTACCACGATACAACGAAGCCAAATTGTGTTGTGATAACTACTCCTTCAAGTCGTCGAGACAGGACAATTCTTCCCACTCAGAACCATCTTTCATTGGCAAGATTATTCACAATACTTCACCCGCCTCCCACCGCGGATCGTTGAGCGCTGCATCGAGCTCATTGAACAGCAACCGCGCCTCCCTCTGTCCCGGAGTGAGCCGGTCGTAGAACTCCGCCAACCCTTTCAAACTCTCCGAGTCCCACTCGGGCAGCTCGCCCAGTCTGTCCAGTACGGTTCGTACACGTTGACTCCCCTGCGTGTCTCGCTGAGTCAGATCCGAAATCAGGGTGGGGAGTTCGGTGCTGCCGTTGCCCAAGCAAATCAGATACCGGCTGAGCTCGTTCTTCAGTCGTATTCGGGCCGCCGCAAGCTGCTTCTCCAGGCCTTGTCGTTCCTTTTTTTCCGCCTCTCTGGCCATGGCATCGACCATTCTCTTGGTTTTCCCCTTGGCCTTCTCGCTAAATTTGAGCCAAAGCTGCGGCTCAGGACGGCTGCCGTCCCACCGCTCGATCAACTCCTCCAGTTCCACCAGTGTCTTGACAATCTCGCCCTCGCCGTTCTGCAGCCAGTACGCACAGGAAGCACGGAAGGATCTCTTCTGAACGCTCCCGACCACCAACGGCAAATGTTCTCCGCTTCGGATCAGTCGGCTCGCGATCTCGCTCACCTTGGGTTGCAGTGGACACAGAGGCAAGGCCCGCTCATTCCGTTCGAGAGCTTCACGGGAAGCAGCCAGCTCGGCGCGCCCGAAACCGGGAGCAGACACAACCCACGTGCCGTCAGTGCGGCCTTTCTTCACCTTGAAGCCCGCTTGCTCCTGAAGATAGTCAAGTGAGTTGCGAAGGTCGTCGATCGAGATCGGCGCTTGAGAGACGCCCACGTTCTCGCAGGAGCTCTCAATATACATCTCTGACTGCACAGGATCGGCGGCGATTGTATCCGCGACTAGTTTAAGAGCACCGGCATCAAAGCTGTCCTTACCGAGCAGCATATTCCGAGCTCTTGATAGCACAGGCTGCATGGGACCCACGAAGCTTTCGAACAGGCCACATCGCTGCCGCAATACCCGGTAGACGTTCTCGTCCACGCTGTCCTTGAGAAAGAGATTGACCACGATGACCTGGGGCAGCTTCTGGCCGATGCGGTCCACCCGCCCAATGCGCTGTTCGACCTTGCTCGGGTTCCAGGGTAGATCGTAGTTGATCACCGCGCCTGCGGTCTGAAGGTTCAGTCCCTCACTGGCGGCATCCGTACAGGCCAGAACGGTAAGCTCACCCTTCTGCAGCATTTCGGTAATAGAGGCTTTGCTGACCGCCTGCCAGTGCTCACCATCCCAGACCTGTCCTCCTTTTCCACTGTAGCAGCCGATCTTGGTTCCGTAGACGGCGCAGAGCTTGTCCCGGAGGTACACCATGGTATCGACGTACCCCGTGAACACGAGAACCGATCTACCGTCCTGCATGGTTGTCCGAAGCACGTCGTAGAATCGAAACAACTTGCTGTCCGTGCCTTCGAGCTTGCGCAGGTTGGAAAGCAGCTCGTCCAATTCGACAAGCTCTTTCCGCGCGTCCTCAGGCTTGGATGGTAGTCCGGAGGAAATACGGCCCTGGGTGTCGAAGTCGCCCAGATCGTCCAGGTCGCGGAAATCGAGATCCTCTTGCGAATAGTACAGGTCGTAAGCCTGACTTTCGCTAACTCTATTTAGACCCTCTCGCCGCCGCTCCAGACTTTTCTCCAATGCGTAAGGAGAGCTGCTAACCCGTCTTCGATATACGGTCATCACGAAACCTTTTCCCGGCTTCTCGGTCTCGAGCAGCTCAAACCGCCTCTCGATGTACCGCCCCACGGCTTGATAGAGTCTCCGCTCCGAATCCTGTTCGTAGTTGTAGAATTGGTCGTCGACCACTCTTGTGGGCAGCGGTGCCTTCAGAAAACCTCGGCGATGATACTCCCGCAAGGTCGTTCGGGTGTTCCTGTGCATTCGCCGCATGAGTGGTGCACCATATCGCATCCAATATATGATGCCCTCCCGTTCTGCCATTGTATGGAACACCATCTTTTTCTGGATCCAGTCTTTGCTATGCCACCCAGTGGCAGCGTTCGGTGGCGCCGGGAACTCGTCGTCGGAGGCAACGAGGGAAGCCGCGACTGCTGCCGTCTCGATCCGGCAGCGTCCGGTTCGGACGGCAGCGAGCGCAGTGTAGAACGAACGAACGGGCGAGAACTCCGCAAGCCAGCGGTCACCTTCGCCAAGCACGGCCAGAAGGTCCCAGGGCTCCCAGGGGTGGGTCTGCATCGGGGTGGCACTTAGCAGGAAAATGCCTCGTGCTTTCTTGTTCAGCTGAAGTTTGCGAAGAAGGTTCAGCAGAAGTGTGACCCCATTGAACTCCCCTTCTTCTTGCTTTCTACGCCGGGCTGCGTGGGCCTCGTCGAGTACCACTAGATCCCAGGGTGGAGAATCGAGGAGAATCAACAGATTCTGCTCGGTTCGGGCGGTCTCCCGGCTCATGATCAAGGTCGGATTCTCGAGAGCCTCGGACAGATCGCCTACCTTCACGGCGGCGCCGTTGGGCCACACGATCGAATTGAGTCCTTCCAGCCGCGGTACGATCAGGCCGCCCTTCTCCCGCAGCTCCGCCTGCCATTGGCTCAACAGCCCCGCCGGAAGGAGAAACAAGACCCGCTGGACTCCGCGACCAGCCATGAGTCGCCGCAACGCCAGAATGGCTTCTATAGTCTTCCCCATGCCGACCTCATCGCAGAGCAGACGTCCCGATGGCCAGGCTGAGGCAGCCTCTTTGACCACCTGACGCTGGTGAGGCCAGGGCTCCACCATGGCGGTGGCATCGCACGCCGCAGCTCCGTTTTCCAGGTAGGGTGCCTCGCGGATGAACTGCCAGACCATGGCCGCCTTCTGTCTGGGGATCTCCGCCGACGGTTCCTCCAGCGGAGGTTCCGCGGGTGCATATCGAATCAGCTTGAGGCGGATTGCCTCGGGAAGGGTCATGGTGTGCACGTAGGCATGGGAATCAGACCAAAGCTCTTCGAACTCCCGTGCATATTCCTCGTAGCGCTCCGGGTCGCCCCAGGAAGTGGAGACTTCGAGGCGCTCGTAGTTGGCTGCAAGCCCGTAGGCAGACTCGTTGCCGCTGCCGCTGAATACCACGGCGTCTCCTGCCAGATCTGTCATGATGCCGAACTTGGCATGAACGATCCCCTGGCCACGACGGACGATGCCGACCCGGATGTGCGCCAGTTCCTTCTTCACGAGCCAGGCGAGCATGCCCAAGCGCTGCTTTTCAAGCAGGTCCTGCGTGTTCGTCAACCGGCGCGCCAGTCGCTTCGCCAGAGCAGAAAGATCTCCGGTCTCCGTAATGGCCCGTACATCGTCGGCGGACAATTCTTCGTTGACAACAAGTCGGACCGCTGGCTTGGGCGCCTTGTCACCCATGGCGATAAGACGGTCGATGAGGGCTGCGAAGCCCCGGGCGGCAGCCGAAAGTACCGAGCTGGAGAAGTAGGCGCAGCAGCGATCGTAGTGCACCGCTTCCCCCAGCGCGGGTACGTAGAGTTCCTCCAACAGTTGAGGATCAGGTCCCTTGAGAAAGCGTTTCCAGCTGCGGGAACGAAGACCTCCCTCCGAAGGGCTCTCCGAGCGCTGCCGCTTGCTGCTACTCTTCATCCCCCGTCTCCTTTTTCTTGTCTGCGTCCTCTTCACCGTCGAAGAAACTGGTGAATACTCCCTGGGCGGGCTTCTTCTCAACCCATTCCGGAGGTAAGATGCCGAATAGTGGCTCCAACAACACATGCCAAGCCCGGAACTCGGGGAAGAGGGCTGCAGCTGAGTCCTTGCCTTTCTCGAAGCGAACCGCTTCCGGGGCCGCGTGAACCAGGGCATCTATGAGCCGGCACACAGCGGATTCTTTGTTCCAATGTTGCTGCAACGCTAACGCCTTGGCCGACCCGATGCCGGCCGCCCCACCCTTGGATTCCAGGTAGCGCAACGCGAGAGCGTGGCAGCCATCGACGGCTGTGCGGAACCGCACGTCATTCGGGTGTATCTTCAGGACATCGGTTTTACGTTTCTTCTTACCTTTGGGCAAAGGTCCGACAAGCGTTTCCTCGAGTTCATCGGCCTCCAATGGCTTTTCACGCCGCCGATCCCTGGCCGGCACCATCTTCACCTTATCGCCGGACTTGATCACCAACCCCGCTACAGCCAGTTGATCCACATCCATGCCTACCGCGTGCCCCAGGAGCTTGGCTTCGTTGAAGCGGAACTCTGCTGCGCCCAGCACGTCCCAGCAGAGAAGTGTGAATCGGCCTTCTGGTTCCACCCCCGCGAGTCCCCGTTCGGCGAGCTGCTCCACCCGCCAGACGCTCA
>Ga0114923_10003432_pt1 | contig 10689 bp, 27 predicted proteins | sample SumtaG_FD_89578 | JGI IMG/M metagenome (GOLD analysis project Ga0114923, IMG submission 89578) | Deep subsurface microbial communities from Indian Ocean to uncover new lineages of life (NeLLi) - Sumatra_00157 metaG | ecosystem: Environmental > Aquatic > Marine > Oceanic > Sediment | place: near...
AAGGCAGCTCAAATCTATCAAGGTAGGCGATCGCATCACATTCAAGGCATGCACGCGCAGCCATTTCAGAGAAGCCACGCGCATTGTGCAAGAGATCAATTGGTGTGACCGACCCGGCTACACCTGTGTGAAATATCATGGCTGGTCTAACTTTGTAGTCAAGCCCAGGGAAATCCTCGAAATTCATCCAGAGGTGATGGCATGAGACATGGTCGTGAGATATACCTGGTCGAGCCCAGGCTCCCCGATGGCTCACTCAACGCAAAGAAGGTTGGCGAGAAAGGCGATCTGACAGGCGACTACACCGAGGACCAACTATTTAAGTTGTTCTTCGCCGACAACCCGGGGAAAGATAGTGCCTCTTGGTATGAGTTACATCAGTGGCTGCATGCGAGCGGTGGCTACAAGTGTCGAGAGAAAACCTGGTGAATGAGACCAGTGTCAACTGGTTACGCTCCCGCATGGCGCGTGACTTTCCCACCCTCCTTCCGGAAGTGCGAAGGGGTGTCAAAACGGCCACATATCAAATCCATTTGACCACTGGGGAATACGTCGCCGACATCTACATCGAAACCATCGTGCGCTGCCGATCGGGTGACGACGATATCGAGGAAACGTTGATCTACCAATTGCTAAGAGGTTATCTGGCGAATGTATGTAATCAACCAATAGTGCATCAAGAAATGCCTGCAATATGGTGTGATTGGTGAGTAAAGTGCTGGCAGGATGGTTTGAGGGCAATCTCAAAGCCAGGTATAAGCTCCTATCATTCAGAGCCACATATTTCGATACCGATGGCAAGGTGAGGCTTGAGGTGAAGGCGAAGCGTATCGATCGCACACATTCCTTTGTGGTTCTGCCAGACCTGATTCAATCGATTCGGGGTGGTCATTTTCTCTTTCAGAATACCCGCTTCTACCCCCATATCGAGGTTTTGAAGAAGGCTGAGGCTCATGTGATGATGCTCGCCGAATGGCTCATGTTTCAGATACACCAGCGCTACCGACGCCTCACGATAAGCCTGCGTCACATCGAGCATGCTATGAGGATCACAGTGAACCACGGCCCGGAGTTCCAGATCACCAACGACGCTGTAGAGCGGCTCCTTGCGAATGAGAGTTTTGAGGACAGCATCCTGTTTCATAGTTTGGCTGGATGTTATAAACACTTAAACCTAAGCCCACAGCACCCCCCTGCTCTCACCTTCTCACATGAATGGGCCGACTGGTGAGAGGCAGGGATCGCATCAAACGTGGCCTCGACAAACTCACAAAGATGGAGAGGTCGGTCGATATCAAAAGGAATCTGGCGAAGAAGGAATCGACAGACAAGCGGCGCTCCACCCAGATCATGCGCAGCGCCATCTATGAGACGTTCCCTGATCTGATTGTCAACCTCTACAGTCGCGAGAACAATGTGGAGATCGTCATTTCAGGCACTTCAACCACCGTCTTCGAGATGACATACGACCAGGTGGATCACTACAGAGACACCTGCTTAAATTTTGGCAAGGAACACGCACGAATGGTGACTCCAATCTTCTCGGATCTCCAAGCATTCATCGAGAAACGGCGAAGACAGAAAATGCCGTCAATGTCACTTGAGTGGGCCGACTGGTAAAATCCCCTACTATCAACGTGTTACCAAGATACCATCCTACCAAGACTACCTACATCACCAACACCGAGCCGAAACCACTGAATACAGAAACAATTCAACCTTAAACCGAAACAGACTAGTCCACCTAATCCCGGCCTACGTGTGGTAGATGTATGAGAACCAACTAATACGACATCCCAACACTTTTGAAGGCAACGACTCTCTGAGAGAACGTCTAAGCACTTCCCAAATCGAATCAATGCACCCGTATCAATGAATCGATTCCAAGCGAGTAGAAACGATCAGAGAACGTTACAGATACTAGGATTCAACACAATGTAATCGCTATATTCAGATGCTATTTCCCAAGAGATATACTAATTGCAAAGGGAACTCAGTAGATCGATGGAAACGTAACACAGGCAAGGCTCGGGATGTAGAAGTAACGTAGGGAAGTCAAGAGGGAATGATGTGGCAAGATAGATCAAAGGAATGCTGTGATAGGGAGACGTAGATCAAGCCTGGATAGTAGAGAGGTTACAGTAGATGGGCATAGGGAAGACAAGAGAGAAGAAAGAAAGCCGAAAGCCAGGCTCTACAAGGGTTGCGCCAGATGGCCGGCCGGATGCCTTGGAAAAGTTTGTCGAGCTTCCGCCCGGCCCATGGGGAGCCTATAGGATCGGCCTATGGTGATCGGCAGCTATCCTCACAGCGAAAGGAAAGGGCGACCCCGTCTGGGATCGGGAGCCCTGGCCGCCCTACCCCAGCAGCCGGCGCCATGGCAAAGCTACCGTGGCCTGCCATGGCGGAAGGCGAGCATCACACTGCCTGGTCATTGCCAGTTGACACGCCAAGAGTCACTCATTAATCTAAGGTCACTACTTAATCACACGCAGAGGAGAGCAGCATGACCAACTTGCAACAACAGATCAAGGACCTGGAGATCGGCTCAATCGTCGATTACAGGCCTAATGGCGGAGGTAGGCGCCGCGTCGAAGTTGACGACTTGGGCGACACGGAGAACGGCTACCCTGTCTTCGGTGGCATCGTGACACGTGATCGCATGGAAGGTGAAGGCGTGTGGGGTTACTTGTCTCAGATCACACAGGTGGTGGCGCAATGAAGAATGAAGCCAAGAAGCAGGTAGGCATCTGCAAAGGTCAATGGCCGCTTTGTTGGAAGCGAGCGGCCCAACGTCAAACTCGAGCCAAGCGTCGGCAAGAAGGTCAGCGCTTGATTCGTCAGGAGGTGGCGCAATGAAGCAAGCAGAGTTTGGGCCCTGGACCCCCAACATGAAGCGCAGGCGCAGGGGGTCGGCAATAGGCTCCCTGATCGGCGCCATCACGCTTGCTGTCGCAGTTGTAGGTGTCGCAGGGTTGGTAGGCGCAAAGCTGGCGGAAGGCTACGTCCCAGAGCTGCCAAGCATCACCACCCCGCAAGATGTGGCAACGAGCGTTTCGTTTCCACAGCCTGGCATCAAGGCGGTCACGTATTACACGATCGATGGCGACAAATGCAGGCTGTGGTTGCAAGAGGACAAACTGATAGTGGCTCGTTGCGCTTGGCGCGGTGAGCTGGAACGTGCAGCGTATGCTGCCAAACGTGTAGCAGAGGAGATGGCAAAATGAGCAGAAACCGAAGAAGGAGGCAGCCCATTGGCATGGGCCTCATCGAGATGATTATGAAGATGGGCGGATGGCGCCCGTGCCCCAATGGTAGGCTGCCAGTGCCCGCGAAGCCTGGGCCTGAGCTGATCGACAGTCGGCCCGCCAAGCGCCGTCGGCGTCAGATGTATGGTGACGATGCCTGGCCGCGCCCGGTGGCATCATGAAGGACCTGGCGCTCGGCCTCGCGCTACTGGCGCTGGTGTTTGCGGGCTATGAAATCCAACTGTTGGCAGATCGACTCGATCGGGCCGAGACAGCCACCACTGAACTGACGGTGCTCATGGAAGAGCGCGACATGAGGCAATTGGACCTGATGCAGCGCCAAGCCGAGATCACAAGCGAGGCGATCGGCGAGCTATTCGACTACCACTAATAGGGAAAGGGCCCTCGGGCCCTTTTTCTTTGGCTTCAGGCCTGCCATGGCGGGCCATGGGCGTCCATGGGAAGCGTAAATCGACAGTAGTAACGCCTTACCGTTACCAATTGTAATGCCTGGGCTCTAAAGCGATACTGAAAGCATACAAAATCGCTGATCGGCAGCGATATTAGGAGAGCAGTATGACGACCAAGCAACAGCCCCAAGACACGATCCTGGCATGCCTGAGCGAGTTCCTGGGTGACGCGCCAGCATTCAAGGGCCGCGATGTCGTGATCGGCGGCGCTTCCAAAGGCAAGATCATTGATCGCGTGATGCCAATCACTGTCGATGGCACGCGCTACGTCGTGACCGTGGACGCGCTGATCGCATGAACGCCTGGGCCCGCATTGAGCTGGCATGTCGATGCGGGTTCTGGACCTGGATTGTGATCGCCTGGACACACGCAATTAGGAGTCTGATATGAAACGCGAATTTTAGCTAGCCTTCTGGCACAATAAGGCGCCGCACACCGGCGCCTTTACATTGACGAGTCTTGCCATGGCGCGAGCACATCAAAAACCCGCCTTCCGCCACATCGATCTTGCCACTAACATCGCCACGATTCGCTTGAGATAATAGAAAGGTCGAAATTCATCGACGAGGAGAAAATGATGGAAATGATGACCAACACCCTTTTGATCGCCAACAGTGTTTGCGCGCCTGGGACACCCGGCGGCCCCTGGACGCCTGAAGACGCAGCCATCTTCGCGAATTCCCGCCTCATTGGCGCGATTCTGATGGTGCGCGATGATCGCGAAGAGGATCAGCGGCGCACCGGGATGCAGTGTGCGCTTAAAGGGCACGCCTGGCATTATGACGAGATTGCTGGCGACCCGGAGAACGGCAGCAGCTACATGGTTCAAGAGTGCACCGCCTGCGGTGCAGATCATTCACGCACCATTTACTTTTAGGAGAATAATATGGGAATTGCAAAACTGATACGCCAGGTCGCGACCAGCCGCGAGACCTACATCGCAGCCTGGTCGCGACACATCCCGGAGCTGATCCACCCGTTCTGCGATGCTGATATGGACATCGAGGAGTTCAACAAGCTGGAAGCGCAACTGATGGAGGTGGTGACAGAGGCGGCAAACAAGAGTTTCCCCGACGCACTCACTGGCCCGCCAAGCGTGACCAAGATCGTCGGCGAAACCGAGAAGAAGGAATACGCCAGCAGGTCGGAGATGCGCCGGGTCGAGCACCAACGGTCCAACAAGCTGCAAAGGACCGAGTAGGCCCAACACCAGCAGATATCCACATCTGCTGGTGTTTTTTGCCGATATGCTGCCATGGCGTTTGCTATTCGCGAATCGCATATAAGCTGTTCCCACACCTCTACTGCTGTTCTGCTATTGCTTCTACTTGGGTCGTCGCTTAGACGTGCCCGTAGACTGTCACAGCACGCTTCCAAACGCATATATTTGACGCTATTGACACGCATATGTGACGCCATGGCGTAAGTAGTTGCCGTGAGACTGCCACTTGCTGTGCCATGATCGATGCGAGATGATTCAGTCGCTGAATTGATCAGCGAAGGAGAACAAAATGATTTCCACCTTTTTGACACAGTGTCTCACAGCCCTGGCGATAATCACGCTGTATGACGCCTGGCAGTGGATAGAAACCGGCAGCGGCGTTCACCCGATTCTGGGTGGTGCGATGACCGCAGCCTTCATACTGATCGCTTACCCGATCGGCAAATGGACGCGGGAGTATTTCGAATGAAACGAATCACTAACAAATATGGCGCCGTGGAATACGAGCGCATGCCACATGACGCAATGAACCCCAGCTTCGGGCATGTCCATGAGGCCCGGGTCTTCGACATGCATGGTCGACACACCGCGACCATCCGCTGCCACAATTCGGAGATGCTCTTCAAATTGGTGACAGCTTGCATGAATGAGGGCACGCGGATGGCTGAGTTCATGGACTTCCGGTGCGCTTTCGGGCTCGCCTAAGACTAGTCCACCTAACCCCGGCCTATAAGCTCCCGCTTATAGGACCGGGGTTGGTTTATAAGCCGGAGCTTATATCTGCCATGGCATAAGTAAGCCGCCGGCGCCGTAAACTGCCACTTGTAGTGCCATGATTCGCTTGCGAGAATGAATCATCGCAATTACGCGATAACCAACGAGACAGCAGGAGAACGTGATGGGCAGAAACAACAGCAGGCGCACCCGGGATGGGAACATGCGGATGGAGTTCATCTTGGGCACACCCGGGATGGAAGAGCGACTGAACCGGCGCCGGGCCAACAACCCGCGCAAACATCGCCATCACCAGTCCATGAAGATGCGTAAAAGCCAGGTAGAAGGTTAGGCGCCCAGACAGGGCTAGTGCGCCGCCGTAGATGGCCCGGGATGTTGTCAATGGCTTCCCGGGCCTTTCTTTGTCCCGGGAATGCCACGCCATGGCACCGGGTGCTACACTTCCCGCTCCGGATGGGCCGGCGACCGCGGGATTCCCGGGCCGGCGCCGGGCATGGGTGAACCCTATAGGATCGGCTATACTGATCGGCGGCCCTTCGGCGGGAGAATCGAGGCTGGCGGGATTTACGGGGTTAGTGCCATGGCAAAAGCGGGCAAAGCGGGCAAAGCGGGCTCACAGCGGGAGAGTGCCAGCGCCGTGGACGACCATGGTCTGCCATGGCGCAAGTAAGCCCCTGTATTGCCTTCAAAACTGCCTTCTCAAAACGCGCATCGCCTAGTGAGACGTGAGACAATTAGTTGTTGCGAATTCGCAACAAAACCTTCACAAACTACAAAGGAACGAGAAATGAAAAATCAACTTCAAATCGCTAATGAGGCGCTGACGCAAGCTGTAACAACTCTTGAAGCTGCTGCTTCTGAGCGTGATCAGATGATCGAGTCGATTACTGCCTTTTCAAATCACGTTGACACTCTCTATAAGGCGATGAGCAACACGAATAACTCGTTGGTTTCAAACTTTGAGTGTGACGCCTTTTGCAAATCTGCGCTTGACGAGATAGATAAGGCAAACCTGTCTCGCGCTCAAATGCAACTTCTACAGATGCATGAGATGCGCTTCCAATTTAACGCTTGATCAGAAGATAGAGAAAAGGCAGTCGATCTGCCTTTTCTCTTGAGCAGAGTGTTGCCATGGCAAGTCTAGTCCACCTAATCGCGGCCTGTAGCCATCGCAGCCCTAATGCCTATAAAGTTGCCACTTATATCGCCTATCTGTGCTTGAGATAATTCAATTGCACAAATTGTGTGCATATGAAGTAGAGAAATCCAATGACGACCAAAGCAAAAACGATAGTCGCGCTCCAAGAGCTGTCAGAGCACATCGTGCGCCAAATGCACTTTTTTCAGATTTTCGTCACTCATTGGAGCGACGAGACTTGGACGTTCACTGTGTATTACAAGCATGTGGACGAAGCGTGCATTCTGCTTGCAGACTACGATGTGGAGCATTTCGTGAAGCAGATCAGCTCCAACAGATTCTCACATAAAGAGATCCAATTTGACTCTCATCCAAAAGCGCGTGCCTACGTGAATTCTGAGATCGAGCGCATCAATTTGGAAGAAGACATCTGCATTTGACGCCTATGAAGAAGCGCTGACGCAAGTTGGCGTTTCTTTTTTCTCACGAGATCCCATGGATTGCCTCGGAACGAAAAGGCTTTGGTGCCATGGGGATCGGCTATAGGATCGGCCTATGGTGATCGGCTTAGCTTTTCGCAAAAGGCCGCCATGGCTACGCTACGCGCTCAGCCTACGAAGACTGTCGTAGATCGCTGCCTACGAAGACTGTCGTAGATCGCTGCCTACGAAGACTGTCGTAGTATGCATACATGCTAATATGCGCATGCTCTAATATAGCCGATCGACTACATTAGAGCATGCTAATGTAGCACGCTATGATGTAGCGAATCTGACGACATGTTAGCGATTCCAGCTATCTGCAATAAAATTGATCTATATCAATAACCTCTGCTCGAAGTCTGCTATAGTTCACTCACTGCACTAGCGCAGCAACTGAAAAGCGAGAAACATCATGACTACTAACACTACTACTACTACTGCTACATCAGCTCTTGACTTTGTCATTTCTTCATTTCTGCAACTTGAAGAACAGAAATGCGCAAACTATGTCAGCGACATTCTGCAAGCGCTCAAGCGCAAAGCGATTAAAGCAGCAAGCGCTGCTGAATTCGATAGCAGCGTGAAAGTGCACTTGCACTGCATTGACTATGCAACAGACTTGCTCGCTGACAGTCAATCGTGCAAGTTTGCTCACGCTGCAAAAATCGATGCAAGCTTGTGTTCATTCATCGACAGAATGTCGAATATTAAAGCGATAGACTATGCATTTCGTTACTTGCGCGCTCTCTCACATGACAACGCATCTGCTCTCAATAATTATATGTCAAGCACTCTGAGAGCGCTTATTGATTGCGAACGCAGCGTAAGCTACAACGACATACGCGCAGCGCTCAGCGTCTCGCTCAGCAAGTCTGATGCACGTATAACGCAGATGCATTACAGCAGCTCAACTGCTAGCGCTCAATCGAGTATGACGATCAATGCACTTGAAGCACTCGATATTATTGAACGCACTAGCAAGCGCAGCTCTGATGCAACGATCACAGTGAAAACTGATGAACAAAGTGAAATTCTGTTCAGCGCTCTTGTGAGCTTGCTCAAGCGCTTCAATTTCTCAAGATAGCATCTGCTATAGCTAGCAGCTCAATCGAGCTGCTAGCGCTCTCACAAGCGCTCTGAATTGATTTTCAGAGCGCTTTTTCAATGCGATGTCTTAGCTTTTCGCGAAAGTCAGCAGGACCCCTCCCTTTGGAGTGCCGGGATTCCGGATCGACCCCTTATAGAGCCAGGCCACGGCACCTCAACTTTTCAACCTTATATGACCGGCACCTCAGCTTTCTAACCTTATAGAGCCAGCCTCAAATGATGAGGTATCGACTTGCGGCGCCATATCTACCACAGCAGTCCGCTCTCAATACGAATTCGTCCTGACTGGGCTCACCCAGACGCCCCAGACGATACATGGCTGAGGCGATACATCCACCCGTGAACTCCACAAGATATTTCTGACCATGTGGACGGCGTGGAGGCTGTCCTTGAATCCACTTCCCCTGAATGTTGCTCATATCGCTATTACCTCAATCGTTGCGCTTGACTGGCAGCAGACCCTCGAAATCCGCCAGTTCCTTGACGATCTCGGCGTCGTAGGCTAGGGATTTGAACACCTCGAAGTCGAACGGCTCTTCGGTCTCCAGGTATTCCTGCACATGGACGACCAGGGAGAGGAGTTTGACACGTAATCTAAGGTTCATGATCAAACCTCCATTGCGCGCTCGCCGGCACAGCGGTCGCATAGGTATACGGTAGAATCGTCGCCGTTCATGTCTTCTGCGAACGGGCAGCGATCCACCGTGGCATCGGCACCGCAGTCCACACATTGCGAGCCTTCAGGAAGATCGTCTGCGCGAAGCCAGTCGATCAGGCGTTGCATGACGGCGTTGGGGATATCGGTCATGAGAAGAGAATCAAAAGCACGCCGATGAACCAGAGAGGCGTGAAAAGTAGAAAGACGCCGACGAGGCAGCCCGTCTCGATGTGAACCTGACGTGGTCGGGGTTGAGGTTGTTGCGAATCGTTAGGGTTCATGACTTGGCATCCACCCGGGCAAGCATGTCTTTGCCGGCTGACGTGATGTGGTAGGCGGTGATCTTGCGAGCACCCTGCACGTCCCGATATGTAGGCTCGATTAAGCCCTCATGCCACAGAAGCGACATGGCTGATGCGATGTTATGCACCCGAGACTCCAGGCTCTCCAGATCCGCGACGATTATATCGCCGCCCGTGTCTTGCATCGCCTGGAGTGCGCAGACGGCTACCCAATTCAAGGTGTGTTGTTTCTCGGTCATGCGTTATTTCACCTTCTTGTCATAGTGTCGCGGAGCAGGCCCAGTTTCGTTGTCAAACTGTTCAAGCGCGGCGATACACAAGGTCGCTGTCTTGAGTAGCGCTGCCCGAGCAGCATCCTTGTCGAATTTTATTGCCGATGCCGCTACCACGTATTTCAGAATATACACGATCCAATCATTGATCGTGTTGGCTCGGTCAAAGTCATCTGACCACCGCTCTTGCTGGTAGGCACGCTCGCCTTCAATCTGGTTGTAAATGTCCTCGCGCAACTGTTTTGCGAGTGACGATTGATTTTCGTTGCTCATGGTTTTATCTCCTAAAGCGTATAAAGTGGATTTATCCGCGAAAGCGTATAACTGGCTTTCGCAATTCTTCGTTTTCCTGCTCCAACTGCTTCACGCGCTGCATCACGTTGGAGGTTTGACGAACCTGCCAGGCTTGATAGCCCCGCTCAATGATGAAGCTGTTGGGCATCTGTAGGCGTCTATGGATGTTCATGACGAACCCGACCAGCAGATTGAGACCCAGTGGGTAGCAGACCCAACAATCGCGATTGAAGTCTCTGTGGGAGGCGCCCAGATACCAGGGTAAAGCGCAATTTTGTTCCAATTCAAATCGTAACCACTTCATGATTGACCCTCCAGTGTAGGTCGGCGGATGGACAGCTTTTGCGGCTGTAATGGATTGCGGAACGTGAGCACCTGGTGCCACAGCTTGCCGGTCAGTAGCAGCGTGACGCGCTCCGACCAACTCAGCTGCCAACAAAAGGTGACATCGCCACTCATTTGATCACTTCTGTGAGCCGGCAGCGTGAGATATTTCGGCTGGTTCTTGGCAATTCTTACGTTTTGCCCGGTAAATTCGATTGGTTTCATATGCTTATCCTATAGTTACGACTGTGGCTGTTATGACTGCGGCATCAGCGTTACAGCTATGGTGGTGATCACTAATATCAGCGCGACCCGCGAAAATGGTGCCGCGATGCTCATGAGAACACCAGCATGCCGAGGATACCGGCTATCGCGCCCAGGCAAAAGAACCCGCCACAGAAGAGCCAGGTCGTGTCTTGATCGATCAGAAATTCACC
>Ga0114923_10003434_pt1 | contig 10688 bp, 7 predicted proteins | sample SumtaG_FD_89578 | JGI IMG/M metagenome (GOLD analysis project Ga0114923, IMG submission 89578) | Deep subsurface microbial communities from Indian Ocean to uncover new lineages of life (NeLLi) - Sumatra_00157 metaG | ecosystem: Environmental > Aquatic > Marine > Oceanic > Sediment | place: near...
AATAAAGTTTAAATCATAAAAGCTTTAGACTTTAGAATTAGAGTGAGTAGTAATTCTGGGTATTTTATAATTTTAAATGTTAATTTATCAAATTGTTTACTTTTTATCCTAAAAGGTGTTCAATAGAGCATTAGGCAATTAATTGTTTAAATCTATGAAAGTTTTAATCTTGGCCGGAGGGAGAGGAACAAGATTATGGCCTCTCTCTAGACAACACAAACCGAAACAATTTCAGAAATTAATTTCTGAGAAAACAATGTTTCAAGAAACGTTTGAAAGAATTTCTTCAATATTTTCTATTGAGGATATTTATGTTTCTACAAATAATCGTTATTTAAAAGAGGTAAAAAACGAAATACCAGAACTTATTTCTAAGAATATTATTTTAGAGCCTGTAAACAGAGAAAGAGTGGCTGCTTTTTTACTTTTTTTTGCTCATTTAGAGAAAAAAGATTTTTTAGAACCAATAGTTGTTTTGCCCTCTGATCATATAGTAAAAAATAAAAAGAAATTTCATAAAGCATTATCAGACGGAGTAAGCTTTGTGAAAAAAAATCCACATTATATTTTACTTTTAGGAGAAAGTCCTAATTTTCCAGATACCGGTTTAGGTTATATAAAAAAAGGAGAAATTATTGATAAAAAATTAAACATTTATAATGTTCCTTTTTTTAAAGAAAAACCAAACCTAGAAAGAGCAAGAGGATTTATAAAAACTAAAGAGTATTTATGGAATGCAGGGATATTTATTTTTACCCCATCTTTAATTGAAAAATTAATTAAAAAATTTGTACCAGATAATTATCGAAGATATCAAAAAATAAAAGAAAATATAGGAAAACTTAATTTTAAAAAAATATTAAATAAAAAATATTCAGAAATGGATAGCATCTCTTTTGATTATTCAATAGTTGAGAACTATGAAAAGGTTGCTGTTTTGCCTGTTTCTATGGGTTGGTCAGATATTGGTAGTTGGTCAGTACTAAAAGATTGTTTATCTTTTCCAAATAAAAACTTCATTAAAGGTAGTCATGTAGGAATTGATTCCAAGAACATTATGGTTTATGGAGAATCTGATAAGCTTGTGGCAACAGTAGGAGTAAAAGATTTAATTATTGCTATCACGGATGATATTGTTTTCATTTGCAATAAAAAAGACTCACAGAAAGTCAAAGAGTTGGTAAAAAAACTTAAGAATAAGGAAAAGTTTAACTATCTTTAGCTTTTTTGAAAAAGTAACTGGAATGTTTTTAACAAAACCTCTATATCAATTAGGGGGTTTCTGTTTTTTAAATAATATAAATCATATTCAAATTTTTCTTTACTATCCATAATTGATCTTCCATATCTAAACTTTATTTGAGCCCAACCAGTAAAGCCAGGTTTTATTATATGCCTTAAAGAATAATAAGGAATATCTTTTTCCAATTTTTCAACAAATACAGGCCTTTCCGGCCTTGGTCCAATAAAAGCAATATCTCCCTTGATAATATTGATCATTTGAGGAAGTTCGTCTAAATGAAGTCTTCTAATTATTTTTCCTATTTTTGTAATTCTATTATCTTTTTCTTTTGCCCAAACAGCTCTCTCTTTTTCTGCTTCAACCTGCATTGATCTAAACTTGTATAAGGTAAAAGGTTCTTTATCTTTTCCTATTCTTGTTTGAAAATAAATAATAGGCCCCTTGTCTTCAGTTTTTATTAAAATAGAGATTAAAATAGAAATAGGTAGAGTAATAATTAAAAGCAAGATAGACAATAAAATATCTAAAAATCTTTTAATATTATCGTAAAAGTTTTTCTCTCTTCCCTTAATGTTATTTAAAAACCAAGCTTGAGAAATAATTGAAACAGGTATTTTTTCATAAATTAATTCGTAAGCATCAGTAATAGTTAGAAAACTTATTTCTTCTGCTGAATAAAAATAAAGAAGCTTTAGCAATCTTGAATCAAACTCATATTCTTTCGAAAAGATTATAGTATTAATCTTATTTTTTTTAATTTGTTCAAAAAGATCTCCCTCTATATCTATCGGAATAAACTTATAGCCCAAATAGGGGATAGACAATATAGTGTTTTTTAGTTTTTCTATTTCTTCTCCCTCTCCCAATATAGCGATTCTATCCATGAAATGATTTGAAAACAAAACACTAAACAGGTTGCGCCAACCCCAAAAAACAATACTAAAAATTAAAGTGTTAAAAAGCAAATTAGTTTTTGGGGAAATTCCAAATACTGGAAAAATATAAAAGAAAAGCAATCCTACAATTAAACAGCAAAAAGAAGCTCCCAATAAACGATTAGAAAAAGATAGCTTTGTTTTTATTAAATGAATATCGTAAAGGCCAAAGATATATAATATAAGAATCCAGAAAAGATAAACAATAGAAAAGGGAAGGAGATGAGTTCTAAGAATTTCAATATTAAATTGTTTTAAATATCCCATAAGTAAAGTAATAAAAAAAGAAAAATAAAGAAGAAACAAGTCTCCTATTAAAAGAAATAATTTTCTGGAAGTTAAAACGTTAAACATGTTTATCTGTTAATTTTAACTTAAAAACATTAAAAATCCAAATATTTTTTTACAAATTCATCTTTATTGATTAATATAATTAAATGGAAAACGAATTGGCAAATCAACCAAGCAAAACATTAGAAAAAATCTTACTTACTATTATTAGGTGGGGGACATATCTTTCTTTATTAACACCATTAGTTGTAGTAAGCGATTCTTTTTATTCTTTTGTTGTTCCTAAAACTATTTATTTTAGGATTATAGTTGAAATAATCTTTGCTACTTATTTAATTTTAATTTTATCTTTTCCAAAATATAGACCAAAGATAAATGCTTTATCTGTTTCTATATTTATTTTTATTTTGATTTCAATAATAACCTCTGTTTTGGGTGTTGATTTTCAAAGAAGCTTTTGGAGTGTCTATGAGAGAATGACTGGTCTTTTCACCATATTGCACCTATATGCTTTTTTTCTTGTTTTAAGTAGTGTTTTTAGAAAGAGAAAAGACTGGGAGAGATTATTCTTTATTTCAATTGCAATTGGTATTGTTTGTTGTTTTGGCGTTATTGCTGCAGACTCAGTTGCCAGAGGAGGAGGAACTATAGGGAATACTTCTTTTTTAGCCTCTTATCTATTATTTAACATTTTCTTTGCTATAGCCTTGTTAGTAAAGAATAAATTTTCTGGATTGGGAATTTTTGCCATTACTTCATTATTAATATTTATTCCTATCTTATTGTCTGCTAGTGCCAGAGGCGCTATAATTTGTTTTTTTGGAGGCTTATTTTTACTATTTATGGGTTTGTTGTTTTTCTCTGATAAAAGGAAACTTAGAATAATAGCAGTAACAACTCCTCTCGTTTTAATTTTAATGGCAGGAATTTTAATTTTTAGTTTTCCAACAATTAAAAATACTATTATTTCTTATTTGAGTGATATGAAAGCAAGAATACTTGTTTGGGAAATGGCATGGAAAGGTTTTTTAGAAAGGCCTATTTTGGGCTGGGGGTTGGAAAATTTTGATGTTGTTTTTGCTAAATTTTTTAGTCCCAAGTTGTTTTTAGGGGAGTATGGCGGAGAGACTTGGTTTGATAGGGCTCATAATATTGTTTTGGATACACTAATTAACTCTGGAATAGTTGGTTTAATTAGTTATTTGTCAATTTTCTGCATATCAATACTTTCTCTTTTAAAGAAATGTTTCGTAGAAAATAAAGAAAACATCGGTGTTAATTTGGTTATTATTTCTTTGTTAATCGCTTATTTTGCACAAAACCTACTTGTTTTCGATTTAATTTCTAGTTACGCTGTTTTCTTTTTAACTTTGGCCTTTATTAACTTTTTAATTCAAGAAGAAGATTCTGAAGAAAGTAATAATTTTATTATTAATGAATCTTTGAAAAAGTTTTGTTATATTTTAATTTTTGTATTTATGAGCACCTGTCTTTATTTTGGCAATATTCAGCCAGCTAATAGCGCCATTAATACTACAAAAATGATTATAGCTGATAATTTAGAAGACAGAAAAGAGTTTTATGAGAAAAGCCTTAACACCTTGAGGTATAACAACGAAATTAATCATCAGTTTGGTTTACATCTACTGAAAGAATTTAATAGTTATGGCATAGATCAAGATCTTTTAAAAACTTCTTTTGATTTAGCTAAAAAGGAAACGGAAAAGAATGTTGAAAGAAACGATTTAAATCTTCGTGCACGTCTTAGTTTGGCTAAATTATATCTTGCTGAATATAAATCAATGAAGAATGAGCAAGTTTTATTTTTAGCAGAAAAGATATTGGAGGAAGCAAAGGAAAATAGCCCAATGAACCCAAAATGTTATTGGTTATTAGCCGATTTAAGTTTTGAGAGAGGTGATTTTGAGGAAAGTATGAGACTTTTTCAAGAGGCTATTAATTTGGAACCTCAATTGGACATTTCTCGTTGGTATTTAATTTCTTATTATAATTTAATAGGACAATATGAAAACGCGCTTAAGGGGATTCAAGAGGCTGAAAGCATAGGTCTGGATTGGAGAACTAATGCAAACCTTTTTCAAGAAGTTATTATTGCTTATGAAGGATTGGAAGAATATGAAATAGTGATTCCTTTATATGAAAGGCTATTATCTTTTTATCCGAACAGTTCTCATTTATGGTTTAAGTTTTCAATGACTTTATTTAATATGGGGAACAAGGAAAGTGCTAAGGAGGCCGCTCAAGAAGCAATTCGACTTAATCCAGCATTAATCGATCAGGTAGGGGAAGTTTTAAAAACGATATTACAGCAAGATTGACAAACCTAGTTTAGTTTGCTATGCTTTATTTAATGAGTGCTTCCTTCGGGAGGTTCTGATTAAATGGCAGAAGACCTCTCTTAAGCGAGGTTTTTTGCTTTTTAAGCATCATTTTCTTTTACTTTTTTAAATTTTTGTTATACTAAAAATGAGCTGGGGAGTCGCACTCATTAAAATATTTAATCAGGAGTTAGCGCCCCGGCTCACTAAAAATATTATGACAATTATCCAGAGATTAGAAGATCTTGCTGGTATTAAATTTAATGTTTCGCTTAAAAAATATAATACGTTTAGGATTGGCGGAATAGCAAAATATTTTTTTGAAGCAAAAACAAAAAAAGATTTAATTTCAGCAGTTAAATTAGCCAAGGAATTAAAGGTTCCTTTTTATGTTATAGGTGGAGGAAGTAAATTGCTCATTTCTGATGATGGTTTTGATGGACTAATAATAAGGATGAAAAATAGAGAATTTAAAGTAGACGGAGATGAGATTGAAATGGGAGCAGGTTTATTAATGAATCAATTAATTCGAATAGCTTTAGAGGAAAGTTTAACTGGAGCAGAATGGTTAGCTGGGATTCCCGGAACAATAGGAGGAGCTATTAATGGGAATGCAGGAGCCTTTGTTGGTTCAATGCAAGATATTGTCATTAGTGTTAATGCTTTTGATACAGAAAAAGAACAAGAAATTGTTTTAAATAAAGAAGAATGTTTGTTTGGTTACAGAGATAGTATTTTTAAAAAAAATCCTAATTTAATTATTTTGTCTTGTAAGGTTAGTTTAAAGAAAGGAAACAAAGAAGAAATTAAAAAAGAGATGAAGAAATATTTTGCTCATAGAAGAAAAATTCATCCTTTACAATATCCTTCAGCTGGTTGTATTTTTAAAAATCCTAGACTTAAAGAAGGTCAAGAAGTTCCTGCTTGGAAAGCAATCGTTGATTGTGGCTTGATTGGGAAGAAAGTTGGGGATGTAGAGATATCAGAAAAACACTCAAACTTTATTATTAATTTAGGAGATGGAAAAGCTAAAGAAGTAAAAGAACTTATTAAAATTATTAAAGATACGATAAAAGAGAAAACAGGAATGGAAATAGAAGAAGAAATTCAATATTTACAATGAAGGACCTAAGGGTCTTTTTTTATTTGACAGAGTTTATTAATGGAGAGATAATTAATGTAGTTCACAAGGAGGTGTGTTTCAAGGAAAACACGAGTAGTCTCTAAAAAATAAGCCTTTTTTCGGGGGAGTTTTGAATCAAAACTTTCTGAGAAGGCTTTATTTTTTTATTGAATTGTTTAGAATTACTAATATGTCATTTTTAAATAAAATATTTAAAGACTCTAATCAAAAATATCTTGATAAGTTTCAACCTCTTGTTGAGCAAATCAACAACCTTGAAGAGAAATTCAAGGGTTTTTCTGATGAAGATTTAAAAAACAAAACAAAAGAATTTAAAGAAAGATTAAAAAAAGGAGAAACTTTAGATGATTTATTAGTTGAAGCTTTTGCTGTAGTTAGAGAGGCTTCTAAACGAACCTTAAATCAAAGACATTATGACGTTCAATTAATTGCTGGAATTGCTTTACATCAAGGAAGAATAGCTGAAATGAAAACAGGAGAAGGAAAAACACTAGCTGCAACCCTACCTTTGTATCTTAATGCTTTAGAGGAAAAGGGCTGTCATATTGTGACGGTAAATGATTACTTGGCAAAAAGAGATATGGTTTGGATGGGTCAAATTTATAATTTCTTAGGACTGTCTGTTAGTTGCTTAAATCATCAACAATCTTTTGTGTATGATTTTACGGTTAAAGCTCCTAAGGAAGATGAAATAAGAGATATAGAAGGAGGTTTTAAAGTTGTTGAAGACTTCTTAAGGCCTTGTACGAGAAAAGCAGCTTATGATACTGATATTGTTTATGGAACAAATAATGAATTTGGTTTTGATCATCTAAGAAACAATATGATTTATGATTTATCTCAATCAATACAAAGAGGTTTTAATTATGCAATTATTGATGAGATTGATTCAATCTTAATTGATGAAGCTAGAACCCCATTAATTATTTCTGCTCCAGATATGGAAAGTTCAAAGTGGTATACAGAATTTTCAAAAATAATTCCTCAACTTAATTCAGAAACAGATTATGAAGTTGATGAAAAAGGAAGAACTGTTGTTTTAACAGAGAAAGGAACTGAACAGGTAGAAAAAGTATTAGGGCTAGAAAATATTTATGAACAGAAGGGTTCTCGTTATCTTCATTTTCTAGAACAAGCTTTAATGGCTCAAGCAGTTAATCCAGCTGATGGCAAGCCCTTATTCTCAAAAGATAGAGATTACATAGTAAAAGATGGCAAAGTTATTATTATTGATGAATCTACCGGTAGATTAATGCCTGGTCGTCGTTGGTCTAAAGGGCTTCATCAAGCTATTGAAGCTAAAGAGGGAGTTATGGTTAATGCAGAATCTGTTACTCTAGCTTCTATTACTTTTCAGAATTTATTTAGAATGTATAAGAAACTTTCTGGAATGACTGGAACAGCTGCTACTTCAGCTGAAGAATTTGATAAGGTTTATGGTTTAGATGTTATTATTGTTCCTACTAATAGGCCAATGATAAGAGAGTTTTTAAATGATCAGATTTATAAAAATAAGGACGGAAAGCTAAAAGCAATAATTAAAGAAATTAAAGAAAGAAATACTAAGGGTCAGCCTATTCTAGTAGGAACAAGATCTGTTGAAAAGAATGAAAATTTATCTAAATTGTTAGAATTAGAAGGAATTAAGCACGAAGTCTTAAACGCCAAGAATCATCAAAGAGAAGGTCAAATAATTGCTCAAGCTGGTAAAGTTGGAGCTGTTACCGTTGCTACTAATATGGCAGGAAGGGGAGTTGATATTAGTTTGGGAGGTAGTCCTATCAATCAAGAAGAATCAAAGAAAGTTATAGAATTAGGAGGTCTTTATGTTTTGGGAACAGAAAGACATGAAGCTAGAAGAATTGATAACCAATTAAGGGGAAGGTCTGGAAGACAAGGAGATCCAGGCTCCAGCCAGTTCTTTCTTTCTTTAGAAGATGATTTAATGAGAGTTTTTGGAGGAGATCAAATAAAAACTATTGCTGAAAAACTTGATTTACCTGAAGATCAACCAATTGAAGCGGGTATTATTTCTAAATCAATTGAAGAGGCTCAATCAAAGATAGAAGGAAGGAACTTTGATATTAGAAAGAATGTTTTAGAATATGATGATGTTATGAATAAGCATCGAGAGGTTTTTTATAAAAAAAGAAAAGATGTTCTTCAAAAAGCCAAAGAAGGAAAATTAAGTAGTTTTATTTCAGAGTTGTTGTCCAAGAAGGGGATTGCTAAAGAAGAATATGACAAAAAAAGAAAAGAAATTGGAGAAGATCAAATAGATGGAGTAGAAAAAACAGTTTGTTTAAGAATTATGGACATGTTGTGGTTGAATCACTTAGAGAATATGAATTACTTAAGAGATTCAGTAAGACTTAGAGCTTATGGTAATAAGGACCCTTTAATAGAATACAAGAAAGAAGGTTATGAAATGTTTAAAGATTTATTAAAGACTATGGACGCTAGTATTGCTAAAACTATACTTCAAGTAAAGCTTGCTCCAGCAGAACAACAACCAGATACTTATGTTCCTCAAAAGAATAAGCAAAAAGTTGGAAGAAATGACCCTTGTCCTTGCGGTAGTGAAAAAAAGTACAAAAAGTGTTGTTATCCAAAATATGGTTAATCTATGATTTTTTTACCCATAGCAATATTAACTTTCATTTTACTAGTATTATCTTTACCCTTTTTACTTATATTGGGTTATCTTAATATTATTACGGCTGGATTTGAACAATTAGGAATTTCTCCAGAGATTACATTGTTTGTTTTATTTTTAATATTACTGGGCTCCTCTATTAATATTCCTATTACAAAACAGAAAACAGTATTAACTAGAAAGTCTTATTTCTTTGGTGCTTTCTCCAAACCTGTTATGGAAATTCATTGCGTGGCTGTAAATTTAGGTGGAGCCATTATTCCTGTTTTACTTTCTTTTTATTTTCTATTCCAAGTTTATTTAAATGATTTTAGTTTAATAAGAGTTTTAATTTCTACCATTTTAATGGTTATTGTTACTAAATATTATTCTAAAATAGTTCCAGGTAAGGGGATTACTATACCTGTTCTTATCCCACCAATGTTTTCTGCTCTTTTCTCTTTTCTTTTAATGCCTGGATTTGCTGCTCCTTGTGCTTTTATTTCAGGAATTTTAGGAACATTAATTGGCGCGGACTTATTAAATCTTAAAAAGATGCGTCGCTTAGGTGGTTTTCTCTCTATTGGAGGCGCAGGAGTATTTGATGCAATTTTCCTTGTAGGGATAGTTTCTGCTTTAATGTCTGGATAAGTTTTCCACATTTGACAATTTTTGAAATGTATTTTAAGATATTATTATGAAAAACTTTGAATATAAAAAGATTTGTTTTGATTTGCTTAAAGACTTAGGCGCGAGACAAAAGAGTATTGTGTCTCGTCGTTTTGGTTTAGATCAAAAAGAAAAAGAAACCCTCGAATCCATCGGTAGGGATTTTGGTATTTGTAGAGAAAGGGTTCGTCAAATTGAAAGATTGGGTTTAAAGAAAGTTCAGGAGAAAGTTAAAAAATACGATACAGTATTTGCCTCTTTTTCCAATTATTTAAATAATTTTGGAGGTTTAAAAAGAGAAAGCGTTTTATTGGAAGAGTTAGGTGGAAGTCATAAGAATGAAGTTTTCTTCCTTTTAAATTTAAATAATTCATTTGAAAGAATTAAAGAAAATGATGATTTTTATTCTTTATGGGCTACAGACAAAAAATCTCTTTCTCAAGCCAAGAATACAATAAGTTCTATTACTCAAAACTTAAAAAGTAATAAAGAATTATTATCTTTAAAAGAAATTAAAAAGAAAACCTCTGAAAAAGAGAAAGTTTTAGTTTCCTATCTTGAAACATCTAAAAAGATTCAAAAAAGTGACAAAGGCTTATATGGATTGTTAGGTTGGCCAGAAATTAATCCTAGGGGAATAAAAGATAAATCTTATATTATTCTTAAAGAAATTGGAGAACCTCTCCATTTTTCTCAGGTTTCTAAATTAATTAAAGGCAGTAACGTACAAACTGTTCACAATGAATTAATTAAGGGTGATAAGTTTGTTTTAGTTGGAAGAGGAATCTATGCTTTGTCTGAGTGGGGCTATAGTTCAGGACAAATTAAAGATGTAATTGCAAGAACTCTAGAAAATGCAGGAGGTCCAATGGATAAAAATGAAATTTTAGACCAAGTTTTGAAGCAAAGAATGGTTAAAAGGAATACCATTTTATTAGGATTGGGAGATAAAAAGCGTTTCACCAAAGATTCTGACGGTAAATATAACATTAAAGGCGCATAAATTACTATTTTTAGATTGTACAAAAAGACTTCTTCTCATGAAGTCTTTTTTTTAAAAGACGGATAAGATATAATAAAGCATTAGAAATAGACTAAAAATAATGACAGAAGAATTCGTAATTTTTTATAAGGTTATTTATCAGCTCGTTTTAAGTCCCCTGGGACAGGTTTTGAGGAGCTGGTGGTGGCTTATTCTACCTTTTTTATTAAAGGATTTTTTTGCTAAACGTTTACTTTGGTGGAGAAATGAAGTTTGGTTAAACAAGAATTATCACCCCATCTTATTAGAGTTAAAAATTCCTCATGATAATATTAAGCCAATTAGGGCCATGGAAATGGTTATGTCCAATCTTCATGCTGCCCTTTATCATCCACCTAGTACGTGGGAAAAATGGGTTGATGGGCAAATGCAAACCCCTATGTCTTTAGA
>Ga0114923_10003435_pt1 | contig 10686 bp, 16 predicted proteins | sample SumtaG_FD_89578 | JGI IMG/M metagenome (GOLD analysis project Ga0114923, IMG submission 89578) | Deep subsurface microbial communities from Indian Ocean to uncover new lineages of life (NeLLi) - Sumatra_00157 metaG | ecosystem: Environmental > Aquatic > Marine > Oceanic > Sediment | place: near...
ATTGTGAAAAAAGCTATCAAAAAAATAATAATTTCATCAAGCATATAAAAAAGAATAAAAAGAGCAATATACAAAAGATAGAAAAATGTAGAAAGCTGAGATTGAGCTAAAATGCCGGCGAAAACTACCGGGACCACAGCTGAACAGGGAAATTCTACAATAGTAATCATGCCAGCGAATATAAGTATGCTTGCTAAAAGCAATAAAACGTTTCCTGATTCTTTAAGGGATTGTTGGAATTTTTCAGAAAATCTTGATATTATCCCCTTTCCTGTTCCTACCTCACAGGTTGGTCCATATTTTCTAAATCTGATAAACTGCCTTAAAAAATAAATTCCTCCTCCCACTCCTAAAACACCTATCAAAATCTCCATTATCCTTAAATATGGAGCAAGGAAAGAAAAAATCTTATACCAAATAACTATTAAAAATCCATAAACAATAGCAGTGGTAAAAATAAAAAGTCCGCCAAAGATTAAAGTTTTCTTTCTTGAACGTAAAGCTAAAACCAAACCTAAAATTAAGATTAATGCTCCCAGCGAACAAACATTAAAGCCATCTAAGGCTCCTAAAAGAACAGCTAAAACAGGCAGAGAATATTTTTCTATATCTATTTCGCCGATAATGGGCAATGTAATCTTTCTCTCGGACTCACACAATTCTTGAGAACCTCCTTCGATTAATCTCACAATACAATCTTCGATATCTTCACCGATCTTTTCGTTAAATTCAAGAAAATATCTATCTCCAATAAAAGTAATAGGAACATAGCCCTGCTCTATTGAAGGAACTTTATAATCTTGATAAAATTCTTTTATTAAACTAATATTTTCAGAAAAAGCAAATCTATTAACTTTGATTTCCGGATACTTTTTTTCTAATTCAGTTAAAAACTTTTCTTCTTTGGCGCAATAAGGACAAGAGCTGCTATAGAAAAAATTAATCTCTATTTCTTTTTCCTGAGCCAAAGCAAAATCAGCAATTGCCAGCATTAGTCCTAAAATTAAAACAATGAGAGTAAATTTCTTCATATTATTTTACGAATAAACTGCAACAACAATGACCATCTTTTTCAATTTCTTCTTTATGCCAACAACAAGGACAAATTTTTCCTCGATCTTCCTCTGAGTTTCCAGTAATTCTTCTACAGGGACAATATCTGGCTCCGTATTTCTTTTCATTTGCTAACAATCCCATTACTAATCTTTCTACTACTTTTCTATCTGGATTTAATCTAAATCCATTTTTCTCTGCATGTTTTTGATAATTTTTAATTATCTCATTAACTTTTTCCATTACTTTATTAATAATTTCTTGACTTTTTCCCAGCCACTCTTTTATCGTAGATTCCGGTTTTACTCCAACGAAACCACTAATTGGCATTCCGTATTTAAAAAGAATAACGGTTGGAATTTGCTCTACTTTAAATTTTTGAGCAGTAAGTGGGGACTCATCTAAATTCACTTTAGCTAAAATAATCTTATCTTTATATTCCTTTTCTATTTTTTCCAAAATCGGAGAAAGAATAGAACAAGGATTACACCAAAGTGCCCAAAAATCAACCAGGACTGGTTTTTGGCTGTTTTGAACGGTTTTTTCAAAATTTTGATCAGTTAATTCTAACATTGTTAATTAAAATTTAAATTCAAGCAGTCGAATTTATGGTAGCATTTTTTAATAATTCTGAAAAGAAAAAACCCTTATTAAAAACAAGTGTTTTTTAGTATCTAATATCTATTTTTAGAGTAATCTAAACTTATTAATTATCAAGCCGAAGTTATATCCCAAAAACTCTGCTGCCTTTCGGCAAAAGACCATTCTTTGAGTAAAAATCTCAAAGTATTCTATTATCGGAACAAAATTAGTATCAATTCTTAATGTTAAAGTAATTCTTTTTTTCTTTGCATCAATCTCTACACGGCTCATTTTTGTAGCATAGTTAACCCTATCATGAATATCAGCTTTTATCTCTTCTAAAACTTTGACAAGCACTCTTGAACGGTGAACATCGGACTTATCTGCCAACAGAACAACAGCGGCAACCGAGCTTCCAAAACTCATATCTTCTATCTTTTTATCATGGTTGGTAATAGCCTGCATAATAGCCACCAGTTCTTTTGGTTCAAGGTCATTACTGAAAACTTGGTGAAAAAGCAAAGCGCCAAAGTAACCATGGTAAGTACGGCTCAGGAAGTTTCCCATATCATGGCAATAAGCGGCAATTGCTGACAATTCTTCCTCTCTCTGACTTAAATTAACCTCTTTAGCAATTTTTCTAGCTCTATTGGCGACCAAATCTGCGTGCCTAAAGCCATGGTCAGTAAAAGAAAGAGCGGCCAGAACATTTTCTGCCCCCTTAATAAATTCCGAAATCTGAGGATTTTTTTTAACTTGGGCCAAAGTAATCATATGCAGTACTTTCTATTTTACCATTTTTATGAAAAAGCCGAAAGGCCGACTAAATAATTCTCTTCTTTTTTAAATACAAAATAAAACCTATCCAAATTCCTCCTATAGCTATCATCAGATAATAAAATGCCGAAGGATTTTCAGCAAAAGGCAATAATAGATTCATCCCATAAATTCCCGAAATCGCTGCCGGAATACTGATAAAAATAGTAAATACAGTAAAAATAGTAATAATCTTGTTTAATCTGTTAGAAAGAAAAATAACATAATAACTTCTTAAATTAGAAATAGTTTTTAGAGAGGACTTGCAAATATTAAGACCCTGAGTAGCTTCAGTAATAAGATCTTCTATAATTTCTTTATCTTGTTCAAAAAACTTCACCCTACGAACCGTCCGATCATACAATAAATTCATATAGTGATAAGAAGAAACAAGGTTGCTGAGAATATTTTCTTGCTCTAATAAAATATTAAGTTCTTTTTCTTCCAGCTCTCTAACCGGCTTTCTTTCTGCCTGAACTTTTTTTACTAATTCAACAGTTAATCTTTCAAATCCTTCATTCATTAAAGAAAAAAGCTTAATAAGGCATTTAAGTTTTTGAGTTGTTATACAATTTATTTTCCCCTCTAGGATTTTTATAATAAAATTAGGTTCTGTTTTGGAAAGAGTAAGAATAAACCTTTCGGTTATTACTATTAAATAGGTCTCTATTTCTCCTTTTTGCTTGATAGGAACGTTTTTAGCAAAAAAATAATTATCATTGCCAACAGAATCAAATCGAGGAATCTCATTCTGATCCAAGCCCGATTCTAAGTTTCTTTTATCCAACCGAAATTTCTTAACTAAATAATCAATCTCATCCGAGGTTGGATTGACCACATTAACCCAACAGCCTATTTCTAAACCAGAAATAATTCTTATATGATTATCTTTAATTGTTCTTTTAAAATATTTAATCATATTATATTATTTTAGCAAAAAATCGCCTAAAAGGCGATTTTTTATAAACATCAGCATGAAAGCTGAATTTTATTTTAAAATATTGTTTTTTACTTCTCGTATTTCCGATAAATCAAAAGAACGCCGATTATTGTCAAAATCTCAATTACCACAAAAGAGATTAAATCAATCTGAATCCACATATTCAAAGAAATTCCAAAAAAGACATCTCTTAACCAGGTCAATAAAATAAAGATGGACAATATTTCAAGAAATCCGTGGATTGTTGATCCAAGAAGAATTCCTATTACGAAAACTAAAATAAGTTTTATTTTTTTCATCATAGTTTAAAAGACTTAAACTTTTAAAACAAGTCGGCTTCTTTCATTTTATCTCATTAGAAATTGCAAAACAAGTGCAAAACAAATCTATTCCCTCTCCAATAGGCTTTTTGCTTCTTTAACTAAAATCTCAAGACGCTTTTTTGATATTTTTGTTTTTCTTGCAAATTCCTTAATATCAATTTTCAAAATATCCTGAGCCAACATCATTTTCTTTGAAGCAAATATTTTAGCTAAAAACCGAGGCAAAGAGGGAAGAATTGTAATTGGATATAATTTCTGGCTATCTATCAAATATTCCAACCCTTTATTTCTTGGATAATTCCACCCTAAAAGCTCAACCCCTACGCATTCAGAATATTTAATAGCTCTGGTGGTAAATTTAGCATTAGTAATAAGCAAGCTTTTAAGCTTAATATCTTTCCTAAAACTATATTTTTTTTTGATATCTAAAAAACGGGCGTAATTTGCCAAAGCAGTATCTGTATGGACCTTATGCCTGGGAAGATGACGATATTTGCACTCGCCAATATACAAAAAATTATTCTTTTCAGCTAAAAAATCTATTTCGTATTTTTTACAACAGAAACCAGGAATATATTTATTTAATTTTATTTTAAAACCATTTTCAGAAAAAACTGCGCCAATATATTGTTCAAAAGGAAAACCAGTGGGCCCTAATTTTTTCATTCCTTTTTTTAAATTAAACCTCAAGGCAGCTCTGGGAACCTCCTGCTGAAGTAATTTTTTTACTCTTTTAAAAATCTCAGATGTTTTAATCCCGGGATAGGCTTCCTTCTCAATAATTCTGGCAATCTTTTTAGCTAATTTTTCGGAGGCCCCGACCCGTCTGGCTGATCGGTATACCTTTTTAATAGAAAAAGGTTCTTTTTCTCCGTTAAATTTTACAACAAACAAAGAAGACATATTAATTAAATCCCGAGTTTGACTGCTTTTTTAATTTGGGGCAGTTCCCAGGGATCAATATTTTTAAGAGAATTGCCTTTATAGCTTTGAATAATTTTTATTCCCTCAACATCAATCGCTACTCTATCTGTGGAAGCTAAAATTAAATTTGGCTCCCGGAGATCTCCTTTAGATGGTCCTTTATTAATAAAAATTTTCCTAGCATCCATAATAATCAAATCAGGATTAATAATTTTATTCAACTCAGCTATTTTCTCCTGTATATGTCTTAAATGAAGACGGACCCGTTGAAAGGGCTTCATAAAACCAACCGAAAGTTTCAAGCTCCCGGTAAACTGAGAAAGATTATGAGTTTTTAAACACGGAAGAAGGATTAATTTATCAGCTTTATCTAAATATTCTGTAACATAAACTTTCTTTAAGTATTTACCGTTAGGTATTTCTTTTTTTACCCATTTTCGCTCGTCAAAAACATAAATTTTGGGAGGTTTTTTCATTTCTTCTAAATCAAAAATTTCTAATTCTTCCATTACACTCCTGGTGTTCAAACTTATAGTTGAAGAATCTCCAAGCATTATTATTTTTGGGTCTTGCTCATAAACTAATTCAACTACAGCTCTTAAAAATTCCAAATCAGTGGATGCCGGAAAAGGATCAGCCGTATTAAAGTTTGGTTTTAATAAAACTACTTCTCCTTTTTTAATAAATTTCTTAAAACCGCCAATTGAATCCACGGCTTGAGAAATAGCTTCCTTTAAATTATTTTCAACTAAAACTCTACTAACCATTTTGGCTTAAACTTTTTACCAGTTAATTTTGCTGCTTTAATTTTTCCAACAATAAAAGAATCGCAATGATCCTTATTACTTCCTGCCGCGCAGCCATTAAAAATATGGCCCGGACTTAAGCGGTCCTGTCCGTAGATTAAATGCTCCCCTTCCGGCGCTATATCTGTAGCTAAGCTGTATGGCTCAACTTCTCTCCATCCCTTGGGAGTATTTTCAGTTTTGGGATAGTAAATTTTCACCGTTTCTGTTTTTTGCCCGGCTTTAGCAATAATTTTCAAAATTTCTCTAAAATCCATATATTCCTTCATAAATTTTCCGAATATTTAATCCTTAGTAGATATATCTTTTCTTTTGCTGAAAAAAAATATATAAGTAATAGGCAGGATAGCTAAAGTATTAAGAATAAGCAAAGCAATAAACCATCCCATTTGGCGATTACGGGCCGACTTCCAAAGAGCCACTCCTTTCCAGGGAGCCACCCAAAGGGTTATTAGCAAAAGAATCCAAGAGTTTTCTAATAAAAATTCTTCCATATTTTTTAACCGGGTGAATCTCAATTTACTAAATTTTAAACTTCGACCATTTTATATATTTTATTCTTCTGTTTCTTCCTCTTTCTTTTTTCTTGAATGAAAAATAACCAAACCGGAAAATATTAGAACAGGAATCATAACTATCAATACTATCAAAGCCATTCGGGAATTAACAGACACTTTCTGGCCTATCAATATAAAATTGGCTCCTATCGCAAAAAGAGAAATTAAAATGGTGTATATTGCTAAAACTTTTAATATTTTTCTCATATTAATTATATTTAAATATTTTCTACGATTTTAACATTTTTTTCAGAAACTTTTTCTCCTTCTTCAAAAACAAATTTAGCTTTTAGTTTTTTACCTTCTAAGATCATGGGAAGCCAAAATTTATCATCGTCCCACATTTTCTCAAAAGGAATTTCTTCTGTTTTAAACCATTTCGGCATCATCTCTTCGGTTTCTACCGGCTCCCCATCCCAACTTTTCACTAAAAACACATGAACATTCTGATTCCAACTATGATGATATGGATAATAAAAATTAAAAACTGCAACTTTTTCTAATTCTTTAACCTTCACTCCGATTTCTTCCTCGGTCTCCCGAATAGCTGCCTCAACTATATTTTTATCCCCTTTCTCTAAATCTATTTTCCCTCCAACTCCATTCCATTTTCCAACACCAAATCCTCTCTTTTTCATTGCTAAAAGAAGTTCTTTTTTTCCACCAACCGGTAAACTTTCTCTAATTAATAAACAAATTGTTGTTTGCCGCATATTTTATCAATAAGGCACATCTATTGATTCAGAAGGAATCACTTTGCTCTCCCACCAGTTTATAATCTGATCAATCCCAACAATATAACCCATACTTTCAGCTGCCCCGCTTATTGTCCAGGTGGGCATTCCGATAAGACGATGTTCATTATCCAAAGCTGATCCTCCGGAATTTCCAGAATCTATTTTAGCGTCAGTTTTTAAAACGAAATCTCCTACTCTTCCGCTAATCACCCCTTCTGTAAAATTAAAGGTTTCTGCCCCTATTTCAGGATAACCAGCAATTGCCACATAATCTCCTGGGACAAGAATATCAGAATAACCTAATTCTAAATAAGGAAAACTTGAAGGGAGATATGAAGGAGCGCCTACGCATTCATAACAAATATCATAGATATATAAGACAGCAACATCAAAATCGAAATCCTCAGTATAGGGATAATCAGGCGGTGCTGACGCATAAGACACTAAATCAGCCATGTATTTCATCTTGGGCGGCTGAGAAATATCATCAGTAATAGCGACGTAACAAGTCGGCGAGGATTCAATCACGCTCCAATCATAATTTGACACTACGTGTCTGTTTGTAAAAATAAGCCCATCTGGATGAACAATGCTGCCAGACCCAATACTGATAAACTCACTAGAATTATAGTCATCGGCAGGACACCAAAGTTGAACTATTGCGCTAATTTGATCTTTGGTTAATGGAGGAATATCTTGTTTGTTAGGGAAAGGAACCCTCTGCTTTTCTTCTAATTCCTTAATCTTTTCCTCTAATTCCTTAATCCTCTTTAGGGTCTCTTCGTCTATTTCTGGTTTTTTTCCTTTAACAGTTAGGCCTTTCTCGTCCTCAAGAACATCTCCTCCAGACCCTCTAAATATCTGAGAAATTGTATCAAAAACCGAGCTTAATTTTTCTCGGGAATAGAAAACCAACACAACTATCTCCGATACTATTAGAGAAGAAATTATAATTAGTATTATTAATTGAACCTTTAGAGAAATTTTCATAGAATTACTTTAGTTTAAATAAAATTAACACTACCTGAAAAAGCGCTATCACTACTTGGAAAAACGCCAAACCAATTAATATTGCGGTCATTAAAGCCATTATTTTATTGCTTTTTTTAGTCCAGCCCTTCATAGATTTATATTTAATTTATTATACCATAATTGTACTTTATTATACCACCACTACCCTGCTAAGCGGGGTGTAAGAGCAACCACAAAACCCCCCGCTAAGCGGGGGGTTTTACTAGATAGCGATTACTATGCCTAGAATAAAATCACCTGGTTTACTCAATAGGATATTTTTTATAACATTCATCCTTGAGTTGTTGGTTCTCACTGTTTAATTCGTCAGCAACCCACTTTGGCAAATTACATTTTTCTTCCAATCCTTGTTTTTCACATTCTTCATTCCAAAGACTTTCAAAATTGCTATAAGCTGTACTAAGACAACTGGCTAAAATCATTTTTTTTGCTTGCTCTGCAAGTTTAATTGGCACTTGACTGCCGCCATTTTCTTCTTTTTCATATTCTGAAAAAGAAATTCCAGCTGCCAGTTGTTTATTCAGCTCTTGTCCTTGCTGAAAAATCCAAACCACAACAACAATAAAAAGTACACTAACTATTACTAAAAAAATTATTGATTTTGAGGTCTCTTTTTGCATAAGATTTTTTATTAAATTAAGTTTATAATACTTCTATAATATATAGCATATTCAAAAAGCTTTGTCAAATGAAAAAATTGCAAAAACGTTATGTTACGCTATTTATAAATAAACTTGATCTATCCCTACTCCTCTTCCTCCTCTTCCTCCTCTTCCTCCTCTTCCTCCTCCTCCTCCTCCTCTTCCTCCTCTTCTTCTTCTTCCTCTTCCTCCTCTTCTTCTTCTTCTCCTGGTTCTTCTTCTATAGCATCTTTAAACTCATCTCGCGCCTCTTCCAATGCTGCCTTAAAATCATCAATTGCTGTTTTGACTGCCTCCTTTTTAGCAGTAATAATGTCCTCCATTGAAACTTCTGATTCCTCAACTTCTTTCTTACCATTTAAAAAGTCATCTTTGGCTGCTTTTAAATCATCTTGTAGGGTTTTACGAACGGTTTTGGAATCAACGTTGTCCGCGCAGTCAGCTTCGGCTTTTTCAATGGCCAATCTAATGGTATCTCTATAAGTAGCGAGCACAGCGTCAGCAGATGATTTCCGTAAAGCTTTTGTCTCATCAATGCCTTCCCGAAACACCTGAATTGCATCAGCAATTGCTGCTCGGCGAACTACGATAGCTTCTTCAACTGCTTGGACAAATGCCAATACTGCTTGTTTTCGCTCATCGGTTCCGGCTTTCTCTTCTAATTTTTCAAAATGCTGTGTACGATTTTCATTCCATTTTGCTTGCTTTTCAACAATCCTGGCATCGCGCCTGCTTCTACGTTCACTGATTCTGTCTTCTATCTGATTGCGCTTCTCTTCAAGCTTGCCGTTGCGATTGCCAATCCTGTCTTCAATCTTTGAATAAATCGTTGAGATTCTATCGCAAAAACCCTTTCCCCCATTACCAGCGTCTTCGGGTTTACCAGCATCCTCGGGCCTACCATTACCATTACCATTACCGTTACCATTACCGTTACCATTACCATTACCATTACCGTTACCATTGGGCTGAGCCAGAATCAAAACAGGCACTAAAATAACAGCTGCAACAATCCCTAAAATCCCAATTATAAGTGTTTTTTTATAATTCACTTTCATCAATAGATTGACCAAAGTCACTAATCTCCTGAATGTCGCTAATTATTATTTCTACGTCATCATCTTCTTCTTCATACAATGATTCTTCGTCAATTAATTCTTCCAGTAAAGCATCTACAGTATCATCAATATTGCCGGTCGCCGGAGGTGGAACAATTCCTGCCTGTGTTTTTGGGAAAAGATAACTTATTGATAGCCCTTCCGGAAAAGAAAAATAATAAACAAGAACCACAGTAATTACTGTCAAAGCAATCAATAAAAGTATTATTAGATTTCTGTATTTCATAAGATTACAAATTTGATCTGTTAAATTAATAACTGCACCCTCTCTTCAAATACAATATTATAAGAGCGAGTACTAAAATTCGACCTTTATGTCTTTTCTTTTATATTACCTATATTATCTAACTTTTGCAAAAAGGTAATTATCAAGTAGCTTATTCCCTTTCTTGATTTCTTTTCTTAAAATCCCCTCTAATTTATAGCCGTTTTTCTTCAAAACCTTCATTGACGCCCTGTTAAAAGGAAAAACGCAGGCATAAATTCTTCTGAGTTTTATTTTCTTAAATCCAAACTTTGTCACCTTTTTTAATGCTAAGGTTGTTATTCCCTTATTCCGATATTTTGAAGCTATCCAATAACCGATTTCTGCCTGATGGCCTTTTATTTCGCTAAGCCCGATCCCGCCAGCAACCTCATTATTAATATCAATTACAAAATTTATCTCAGCAGGTTCTTTCTTTTTGCCCTCTTTTAAATTTTTCCCTACCCATTCTTTGGCATCTTCTAAAGTATAAGGATAAGGAATCCTGAGGGTACTTCGATAAATCTCTTTATCATTAATATTTCTTGCCAGAGATTCTTCGTCTCCCTTTCCGTAAGGCCTTAGAATAAATTTTTCTGCTTTGATAATCATATTCTATTCTATTGTAGTAAAAAAGCCTGATGAAGTAAAACCCCACCAGGCCTAAAATAATTCGTATGAAGCTTTTTCATAAATTTGCCGCAGATTATTACCTCCTAACGCTAACGAACTTGTTCATACAACATCTCCTTTCTTGAAAAAAGCGTTTTAAAAGAGCTATTAAAAAAAGCAATTATTGTTCTATTTTACTCCTTCATAAGAACCTGTCAAGAGATTTTTTCTCAGTTTCATTAGGTAAACCTAAATTATTTCGTTTAACACCGGTTGGATTTTCATTATATACGAAGAATAA
>Ga0114923_10003437_pt1 | contig 10682 bp, 12 predicted proteins | sample SumtaG_FD_89578 | JGI IMG/M metagenome (GOLD analysis project Ga0114923, IMG submission 89578) | Deep subsurface microbial communities from Indian Ocean to uncover new lineages of life (NeLLi) - Sumatra_00157 metaG | ecosystem: Environmental > Aquatic > Marine > Oceanic > Sediment | place: near...
ATAATAGAATCTGTAATGAAGGCTAATGATAATCACACTGATTTTCAAGTAGAAAGATTTATGAAGATTCATGACAAAGCAAGGCCTCTGGTCATCAGTTCTGTTACTTATAAAAAAGGCACTATTATTTTGGAAGAGTCTCAGCAATTGAAGGTGGCTGTTAGATTAGCAGAGAATGGGTATAAAGTTAAGATTAACGAGACCCCATCAGTTATTGAGCAAGTAAAAGAAATATATGGAGATTTGTTTGAGTATTGTGAAAGAGGGAACTGTTAAGATTAAATTTTCTAATGGCTTTGGTAATAATCTATTTCAGTATTGTTTTGGCAGATTATTAGCGGAGTGTCATGGACTGAACTATTCTCATCCATCTATTCCTGAGCTTGGGATAAAGAGAGAAGACTATAAGTATAACAAGAAGTTAAAAACAATTAAATTTAAAGCGAAGACTAATCTACAGGCTAAGAAATATGATTCTGATCATTTGAAGTGGTTTTCTGATAAATATAAGAATTGTAATTTTGATTTTTATACATTTTTATTCTATTTCGAAGATTATAATATTTACAAACCTCATTTAGAAAATATCAGATCTTTTTTTCCTAAGGTAAAGAAAAGAAATAATACGGATTTAGTCCTTCATTTTAGATTAGAAAATAGGGTGGTTCAGGAAACTCATTATAAAAACGCCATCAATCCTGAAGTGTATAAGAGAGTTATTTTAGAGAATTTTGATTTTGATAAATTATATATTATTACTGATTCTGATAGGTGGGATAATGTTGATGAGGAATATATTAGGATACTTCATAATAAATATCGCAAACAGGGAACAGCTTTTATCCCTGTCGAAAAATCTATGGAGTATATGGATAATTTGGTAAATGCCTTCAAGGATTTTAAGCCTAAGATTATTCACAATGATGATATGATGAAGGATTTTAATTTTATGAGATCTTTCGATAAAATAATGTTTAAAAATAGTACTTTTGCTTGGTGGGCATCGGTTCTTAGTGAGGCTTCTAAGGTAGGGGCCTTCGGCCCTTGGAAGCCTAACAAGAAAGATAGAAATAAGAATTTAGGAACTGCTGATTTTCCAGGATGGTTTTCATGGGGACAGATGGATATCTAATAAATGTCGATATATTTATATAATCTTATGATATTAAAAGAGAAAAAATGAAAATTCCATTATTTAAAGTTAATATGCCTAAGGGTATTTGTGTTGATGAGATTTTGCAAAGTGGTTTTATCGGTCAGGGAAAATATGTTGATGAATTTGAAATTAAATTTTCTAATCATTTTAAACTAGATCTTGATAAAATTGTTTCAGTAAATTCTTGCACCTCTGCAATCCAGTTGGGATTAGAATTAGAAGGAGTATCGATTGGAGATGATGTTGTTACCACTCCATATACTTGTCTGGCTACAAATACAGATATTTTGAGAAGAGGAGCGAAATTAGTGTGGTATGATATTGATCCTGTTACTGGATTAGCTACGTTAGAAAATATAAAAAATGCGATTACTCCTAAAACAAAAGTTGTAATTATAACACATATATCAGGGGCTATAACTAGTGATTTAGAAAAAATATTATCTTTATGTCACGAAAAGGGGATTAAGGTTATTGAAGATGCTGCCCAGTCATTAGGTTCTAAATTTAATGACAAATATATTAGTGATAGTTCTGATTATATAACATTTTCTTTTCAGGCGATAAAACATTTAACTACTATCGATGGAGGAATATTATATTGTGGAAATTATGAAAATGCTAAAGAAGGAAAATTATTAAGATGGTTTGGTTTTGATAGGACAATTAGTTCTGATTTTAGATGTGAACAGGATGTAAAAAAAATAGGTATGAAAATACATATGACAGATGTTAATGCTTATATCGGCATAGAAAGTTTAAAAATGATAGATAATATTATCAGTGCTCATATTAAAAATGCTAAAATATATGAGGAATTATTTGAATCTATTAAGGGTATTAGAATATCTCATAAAGTATCTAGTAATTCATCGTTCTGGGTTTATCCTATTTTAGTAGAAAAGAATAGGGATGGTCTAAAGAAATATTTAGAAGAGAATGGTATTCATGCATCTCTTGTTCAGAATAGATTGGATAAGATGACTTGCTTTGATAGATTTCTTAAGCCATTACCGAATCTATCTTATTTTATGAGGAGAATATTACATATTCCATGTGGATGGTGGGTAACTGAAGAAGAAATTAATTATATTGTTGATGTTATTTCTAAATATATTAAAGGAGTGTCTTTTTAATGAAATTTGCTTTGGTTTGTTGTGGTAATGAAGAAAGCTACGGTCTTTTATTTGTAGGAGGAGAACTTCTTTTATTTAATCAAGAGATAAAGTTTTTTGATGCTGAGTTAACGAGTATCGTTGATGATATAGTTGAATGGAATCCTGATTTTATATGTTTTTCTCCTATGACAACATTTTTCTTTTATACTAAAGAGATATCTATTAAAGTTAAAAATAGATTGTCTTCTGTCGTTTCTATTTTTGGAGGTCATCATGCTTTTTCTGCTCCAGATATAATTAATATGGATGGTGTTGATATTGTTGTTATTGGTCCTGTTAGAGGGTCTATAAATAAAATACTTAATTGTTATAAAGGCATTATTAAAACATGTCTTACTACCCCAAGTGATATGCCCATGCCTGCTAGAGAGCAATATTATAAAGATATTCCAAGAATGGCAACTAGATATAGGAAAGTTATGTTGTCAACGTTAGGTTGTCCGTGGAATTGTTCTTATTGTAGTTCTTCGTCTAGCCATATAACAGCATTACATGGAGTAGAATCTTATAAAAGATATTATCGTGAAAGAAGACCTATGGAAGCCATTATGAGGGAAGCGAAAGAAATTTTGAGATTAGGAGAAACAGATGAAATAGAATGGTCTGATGATGAGATTTTTAGCGGATCTGATGTCGATGTATGGATTCCTGAATTTGCAAAAAGATGGGAGAAAGAGATTAATATACCATTATATTTACAAACTACATCTGTATTCGCTTTAAGAGTTTCAGATGAAGTATTAAATAGTATGAAGAATATTGTTAATTGTATAGGCATGGGTATTCAAGCCATTCGTCCAGAATCTCTTAAAATCTATAATAGGCAATGGGATAGTGAAGATAAAATGAAAAAAGCATATGATAGATATGTTTCTTTTGGATATTCAGTTAATATGCAAGCTATTATAGGTTTGCCAGTAGAAGACCCGGTAGAAGATGCGATAGAAACTATTAAAGGGTTACAAAGAATTGGAGCAGGTAGTATATGTTCTATTTATCCTTTGCAAATATATCCTGGGACAGCTATTTCAAAGTATTGTAAAGAAAATAATATAGAAATGAATAAGATAAGTACAGGGGATACGAATGCCGGTATCCCTAATATTAAGTTTGCCCCTAAAGATGTGAAGAGATTAAGAAATCTATCTAAGCTAGGAACTATGTTTGTTAAGCACAATGTAAGTGAGGAATGGATAAGAATATTAATGGACGTTGAATTTGACGAAGAAATTTCGAAGAAGATATCTTTCATGAGATATAAAGAATGTGTTATGGATAGGTTGAAAGATAGGGGAGAAGAAGTTTTTAAAAAGATATTAAAAACAACAAAATTAAGGTATTAGACAATGACTCAACCAAAAATATGCGTAGTTGGGTGGTACTTTTTTGAAAATCTTTATGAAGAACTGAAAAAATCGGAACTGGACATTTTCGTAGTATCTCATCGAGAGAGGGATGCTTTAAGAGGGTTGAAGCATTGTGTGATACCGAATGTTGGTTTAGAATATGGAGCATATAATTATTATATAAATAATATATGGGATGAAGAATCAGATGTTTTTTTTATGCACGATGATATGGATGTAGTTGAGTTCGATGATATTATATATTCTCTTTATAAGAAGTTTAAAAAGAAGAAAGCAGGACAAGGGTATGTAACTTCTGGACCTCATTCTGGAGTGGGTGAACGTTTTTTTTATATGTCATCAAAGTTTTTAAAGATAGTTAAGAAGAAGCATGGAGGTATGTGGTATGATAAAGAAAATTTAGGATATGTCAGTCGAGATCAGATGCCGAAGCATTGGCCCCCAAATCGTTACAATGATGGAGGCCCTAAATTTACTGACATGGTAAAAAAAATTGCAATAAAATATGGTTTTATATCATTTTATAATTTGATTGAAGAAAGATTAAGTCTTTATAGAAGAGGATCTGATTTTATTAAGCCTATAAATACTTCTGCTGATAAGAAGAAAAAAAGAAAAGCCATGAAAACTCAAAAGAAGAATAGGATAGAAAGAAAAAAGAAATGGGAAGAAAAATATGGATTAAAGGAAGATAATGGATCCTCGTAATTTTAAGGAGTATTTTTGTGTTATTTGATAGAGATAATAATTTAGAAAAAAGTTCTAAAGAATTTAATTGTGACAAGAAAGAGTATTTCAATAATAAGAAGGGAAAATTAAGAAACGGTAGTTATTTTACTAAATGGTATAATTTTTATTTTGACGCAATAAGACATAGAGATATGAATGTCTTAGAAATTGGTATTGCCTATGGTGAATCTGTAAAAATGTGGAAAAATTTCTTTTTTAACTCAGAGATATATGGGGTAGATATAAAGGAAAAAGATTTTCAAACAGATCAATTAGAAGGTGTTAATGTCTTTATAGGGGATCAAGGGGATACTATCTTTTTAAAGAATATATGTAACAAAGTGCCTGATGGTTTTGATATTATTATTGATGATGGATCTCATATAACTAATGATCAAGTAATATCTTTTGAATATCTATTTAGACGTTTAAATCATGGAGGCATATATGTTATAGAAGATGTACATACTTCTTATCTGAAAAAATTTAAGAAAAAGCCTCATAAAAGTTTGATAGATTATTTAAAGAAGAGAATAGATGATGTTAATGTGGGGGGCAGATTAGGCAGATACACTAAGCAGGACATATTGTCTTTGCCATCTTTAAATCCTTATGAAGAAATGATAGAGAGTATTCATTTTTATCCTGATATTTGTTTTGTTCTTAAAAAGGAATAGTATGAGTAATAAGATTTGTGTAGCTGGCTGGCATTTTTTTGATAAAGTTTATAAAAAGATAGAAGCATCCGGTTCTGATATTCATGTCGTAGCTCATCGCTATAGAGAGGTGTTGGATAGAAGGGACATAGAATACAGTATTACTAAAAATGTCGGATTGGAATTTGGAGTTTATGACTGGTATTTAAAAAATATTTGGGATGGTAATTCTAATGTGGTTTTTATGCATGATGATATTATTATAGATAAGAAGTTTGACTTTAAAGATTTTTTTAAATTATGTGAAGGTCTAGATTATGTAATTTTTCGTAATAGTTCAAAAGTATCAGGAGGAGGCAGATGTATCTATTTGTCCAGTAATTTATTATCCTTATTAGTGAAAGAATTTAAAGGCATATGGTATGATCCTAATGACAGAGGATATATTTGGGGAGAGCATGCTCTTTATGATGATATTTATTATGAACTGGGAGATAAAAAAATATGGAGAGATAAGTTAGGTAAGCATTTTAAGATAACAGTGGCTCATCTAATTGAGAAACATAAACTTAAGAAGAAAGATATTATTTGTAATAAGATTAGTTTATGTGTAAGAGGAGGAGGCAAAAGAGGATATTCTAAGTTGATGAAAGTTAATCCTTATAGATTAAGCGATCATTCTATTCTGGGCTCTTCTGAGAGTAATGTCCTGAGTAATGATATATCTATAGACGGGTCGGCAAGAGAGATAGAGGGCTACTATAAATGGTATGATTTTTACTTTTCAAATATAAGATTTGAGAACTTAAATATTTTAGAGATAGGACTTAGTGATATACGTCACTTAAATTTATGGAAAGATTATTTTGTAAATTCTGATGTTCGTGGGATTAATAGAACATCTGCTACAGAGGGATTTTTAGTGGATCGTGTCAGCAATACTAAGTTCGGTGTTAATATTATTATAGATACTGGAGAGCATAAGGCAGACAGGATTTCTTTGTTCGAAAAACTTTTTAAAGAGATGGCTCCTGGAGGTATCTATGTTTTGGAAAATTTAAGAAAAGATAATAACATAGTAGATTATTTTAAAGATAAAATTGATGCTGTCAATTTTAATGGAGAGTTTTTAGATAAGAGCTACGAGAAAATTGTATACGATAATAATAAAGATATAGGGTCTTTTGAAAAAAGGATAGCTTCAATTCATTTTTATATGGGTATGTGTTTTATTTTTAAAAGGTATTGTAAATAATGAAAATTTTGTATATTTATAAAGACTATATGAAAAGAAGAAAGTCGTATGGAAAGATGATGACTCAGTGTGGTCATGATGTCGTATATTTAGAAGTTAAGAAAAAAAAGTTAATAGATCAAATAGCTCTTAAAATAATAGACAAGCATAAGCCAGACATAATTTGGTTTCAGAATGTATCGTATGTCAAAAATAATACCTCTTTTGTTGAGTACGCTAAGCATAAAAACATACCTATAGTTATATATTTTACATTCGTTCCGCAAGAAAGATACGACAGCAAGGAATGGATGGGTGTATGGAAAAAGATAGACTATCTGTTTATCCACAGCAAACATTTTCATAATTTTTTGAAAGAGAATGGTCTTAATAGTTATTATATGCCTCTAGGTTTTTATCCTGATCAATATTACAAAATTAACAATAAGAAAAAATATGATGTCTCATTTTGTGGGATGCCATTGGTAAGAGAAGATAAGGATCATGATAAAAGGGCTATATATATACGATCTTTAAAGAAGCACAAGATAGCTGTCTATGGAGATGGATTTAATGGCAAGGTAGGAAACATACCTGTTTACAAATATAAAACTCATGAGGTTCAGAATCAGGTTTATTCTAAGACGATTATAAGCTTAGATCTTCCATTCTTTTCTACTCCTGATCCTTTCTATATGAAAGAGCATAGGCAGTATCATGTTAAGAATAGATTTTTTGAAATTCCCGCAAGTGGCAATTTTCTTTTAACTGTACGTTGTCCAGAGTTCTTAGAAATTTTTGGTGAAGATACTGTGGGTTATTATGACGACAGCATAGAGTCATTAAGAGAGAGTGTAGCTAGATATCTTAAAGATAAAGATCTTAGAAATAAGATGATAAAGAAAGCATATAAATTAGTTAGCGATAAACATACGTATCTACATAGGTTTAAAGATATGTTTAAAATAATTTTACAGGATTAATGAAAGGATAACGTGATATGGGTTTTAACATACCTCAATGGAAATTTTTAAGGAAGTCTTTTAGGGAAACAAATCTTTTATCTCCTGAAGAGAAGTTACCTATAGCAGGAAAATTATTAGAAAAGGAAAAATACTATGGCAAGGAAATGTTAGAGTTAGGTTGTCAGCAGATTAGAGATGCAGTTAGAAATAAGTTGCAATCAAAAGCTACAGCTAGATCCTATTTTAGATCAATTGGTATTAAAGATATTTCAATAGATATAACAGGATGTAATTACTCTAAAAGAGTAGATCTAAGAAAGCCTATTGATGGAAGTTATCATAATAGATTTGATATAATTACTAATAGCGGGACCACGGAGCATATTGTTCCTTTAGAGGGTCAGTATCAATCTTTTAAGAACATACACATATGCGCTAAAAAAGGAGCAGTTATGATTCACATACTTCCAGAGAAGCGTAAATACCTCGGTCATTGTCAAATCTATTATAATTATGACTTCTTCAAGGAATTGGCAGAAAAGAATAATTACAAAATAGTTTTGATGGAGGCTGTCAAGGATAGAAAGAGTTCTTTATGGATAGGGGTTTGTCTTGTTAAGTTGGAAGATAATGATTTTTCAGAAGATAGAGAAAGTTTTTTTAAACATATACATTTTATTGAAAAAAGTTTAATGAAAAAACATCAGAAAAATAGAAAAAAATATATGGGGTAATAAGTTATGAATAAAGAGAAGATACGCAAACTAAGTTATACATGTAATGATGATAGTAGATCTAAATGTCTTGACAAGAAATGGCAGAAGGTTAAATCTAAGTTAGTCAATAAGAAAAACTTTGATTTTGAGAAGAGAGCTGAGAATCTTTTAGATATAAAAAAGATTTTAGATGAATTGGAGATACCCTTCTTCTTAACACATGGTGCTTTATTGGGAGCTGTAAGGGAAAATGATTTTATCAAGCATGATGACGATATCGATTTAGATATTTTTGAAGAAATATTTTTATCTAATTATAATGTTATTTGTGAGAAGTTGATAGAAGCGGGATTTGTAGTTAGAGGAAGAGACATTAAGTACAGAGGGACCCCAGGAGATAAAATTAATTTATAGAGGCATGGGGAGAAGGTTAATATTAGGGGAATATATCTTGATCCTAATTATGAAAATGGAGAATATAGATTAACAAATGTTTTTCAATATCCAATAAAATTTCATAAAAATCCTGGCACTATATTCTTTAAGGGAGTTACTTTTATGACTCCTGGTCCAATTGATGAGTTCATAGAATTTTGTTTTGGGAAAGAATGGAGAATACCAGTTAATAAGACTAAAGAGGAGAAGGTAAAAGGAATTAAAAGAGGAGTTAGAAGATCGTTTTAACAATAGAGCAAAAAAGAGCAAAAAAATATAGTTATACTTGCAACAATAATAAGTTAACAAAATTTTCTCATAAGAAGTGGTTAAAAATAAAATTAAAGCACGTTAACAGAAAAAACTTTGATTTTGAGAAGAGAACGGAGAATCTTTTAGATGTGAAAAATATTTTAGATGAATTAAAGGTTCCTTTTTTTCTAACTCATGGAGCTTTATTAGGAGCATATAGAGAAGGAGATTTTATAAAATATGACGGAGATATAGATTTGGATATTTTTGAAGAAATATTTTTATCTAATTATGATATTATATGCGAAAAATTAATAGATAAAGGGTTCATAGTTAGAGGTAAAAGGATTAAAGACAAGAAGAAAAAAGGAACAAAAGTGCATTTGTTTAGAAATAAGGAGCAAATAGAACTTAGGGGTATTTATTTAGATCCAAAATATAAAAAAAATAAATATCGTTTAACAAATGTTTTTCAGTATTTGCGAAAATTTCATAATAATCCTGATACTATAACATTTAAAGGAGTTACTTTCATGACCCCTGGTCCTATAGAGGATTTTTTAGTTTATTGTTTTGGCAAGAATTGGAGAATGCCAGTTTTAAAGACAAAGAAAGAGAAAGCAAAGGGAGAGAAATGGGGAGTCAGAAGACCTGGAAGATAAGATATGAGTAAAAAAATAAAAATATATTGTGTATTGTTTGATACTTTGCCTTTTGATCAAAAAATTGAATTGTTGGCAAAAAAAAATAATATGAATTTATTAACTCAGGTGGGAGGATGCTTTACTAATAATTCATGTATTGAGATGTTGACAGGAGATATGCCATCAGATCTTAGATATCATGGCATGGGTCACTTATGTCATAACAAATATAGACATTCTAAGACAAAGGATATTAGCTGGCCATGGAAAGATAAAATACTATTGAATATATTTTTTTCTAATGGATGGAATATAAGATATCATGATGGAGAACATTTTAGTAATGTTATTTCTAATAATAAAAAAATTAAAACAACTAGCACTGATAGAGATGATACCATTCTACTTAATGAAGGGAAAAAAGGTAAAATGTTAATGGACGTTGAAAAAATGTTTACAAAAAAAATGCAGATGGAAAAAGTGTCTAATAATACTTTTTATTTTATTAGACACGAACATTATCATAAGGCAGTGGATTTGCATAGGAAAAAAGACGCAAAAAAAGTAAAACACAAAAAGAAGGTGGCAATAAAAAAATCAATTAACTTAATGAATCAATGGGACTTTAATGAAAAAAATGCTATTTTTTGGTTTTTCTCAGATCATGGAGATTGGAATTATCCTTTTGATTTAAGACATCCTAATCCTCAAAATTATTTTTCTTTTGCTTTATGTAAAGATAATACTAAAAACCCTTTGGTAATAAAATCAAAATATATTTCTATAAGGGATTTTTTTTCTACTTTTATGAATAAATTTAATTACGAATATTCAAAAAATAGTGAAACTTATTCTATCGAAAATAAACAAGATAAAAATAGAATATATTATGTGGAAGATGGTAGAAAAAAGATTAATGATGACATATCTACTACAGCTATGGCATGTAAATTTGTGAATTGGGAAGATGGGCATCCTCAAGGATTATTGCAAGTTTCTTATCACATTTGTGACAAGACATGGGTTTGTCGATTAATAAAAATAAATAAAAATGGTATTGCTAAAAAAATAATAGAAAAAGACATTATTGACAGAATGTTGAAAAGAGCGGTTATAAAGAAATTTGAATGGGTAAAAAATGAATAATAAATATCTTAGTAATCTATCATATGAAAAATGGGAAGAAATAAAACATTTATACCTTAATGAAAAGAATTTTAATTTTAAAAAAAGAACTAAAAATCTTTTAGAGGTTAAGAATATCTTTGATAGCAAAAATATCAAATTTTTTCTAACTCATGGAGCTTTGCTAGGGGCATATAGAGAAGGAGATTTTATAAAATATGACGG
>Ga0114923_10003438_pt1 | contig 10674 bp, 22 predicted proteins | sample SumtaG_FD_89578 | JGI IMG/M metagenome (GOLD analysis project Ga0114923, IMG submission 89578) | Deep subsurface microbial communities from Indian Ocean to uncover new lineages of life (NeLLi) - Sumatra_00157 metaG | ecosystem: Environmental > Aquatic > Marine > Oceanic > Sediment | place: near...
ATCAAAATCTATACCAGTTGTCTCAATTGCATCAGCAACTTTTTCATAGTTTTCATGAGTCAGTTTACCAAATGAGAAAATAGACTTTATGATATCATCATGTTTCCTCTTCCTGAGCCATTTGTGAAACAAAAAGTCATTCTTAATTGATACTTGTAAGTCCTCCTTTACAATTACTTTCTGTTTACTTGCCAGTTTAATTTCTGACAGTCCGTACTGAGCTAGTAAATTAGGGATTTCTTCTTCAGAATATCTCTTTTTTACTTTCTTCAATTCTTTTAGTTTTGCTTCAGCCTCATCGACATCTTCAGAAACACTCAAGAACTGATCAACCTTGGTCTGCAATTCACTAAGGACATTGCCTCCCATTTCTTCCTTCCCGGTTAAAAAATCGGGAGTAGCACTATTCTCCATAGTACCTCCAATAATTTTCATTCTTTCAGCAGCACCTTTTAATGCTCTGTCAAACTCATCGTCTGACATACACAGTAAATCCGTGTGATGAAAGTTAATGTCTCCATAGACATACTGTTGTCCATCAAACTTAAGACCAAGCAACCTCATTGCTTGGCATCTTACTTCCATTTCTTCTGTCATTTCACATCTCCTATATATTAAAGAACCCTTCCTGGGTAATCTTTTCAACGACCTCATACTGTTTATCAAAGTACTGTACAACGTGAGGTTTCTGGTGCCTGAGCTCAAGATATAACTCAGCCTGTTTCTCTGTTACTAAATGAAGTACCTGGTCACCTGTCAGTTCCCAGTACACTTTTGTTTTATTGTCAGTGAAGACAGTACATTCTACATACTTCATAATTTTGATATCTCATGCTTCAAATGTTCAGCGAACAGGGATAAGTCTTTAGCATTTTTAATATGCTGCATTAAGTGCTTCTGGAGAACAATAGCTTGCTCATATCTCCATTCAGTTATTTCAATTGTTACCAAGTCAGTAGTAAGCATGGCTTTATTGATATGTGTCAAGAATCGTTCAGACACTTCATTAAACTGTTTCTGAAGCCGTTCCTTCTCAGGAAGATTGTTAAAAGTATTAAAGTCCATCTTCAAGCTCCTTGATTTTGGCCTGAAGCTCGAGTATTTCAATACGTTTTAGGAGTGAACGTTTCTCAGCATCCTGAGTTATGGGAACTGGCATGTAGTCGTTACTGGCATCAATTGTGAATAAAGGACACTCAACTGGGACGGGTTCTGGTTTCTGTTTAGCATGCTTAACATCTGTTGCATATTGAACTCTAACATACTCACTAGAATGGTAAGTGTAACTGCTCTCACACTCAGGGTTATGTAGCATTGGCTCATAGAATGTTCGTCCTTGTTCTTTCCACCATCTTTTGTCTTTACCTTTTCTGACATAGATGAGGTCTCCCTTAACAAACAAAGAAACTCTTTGTACAGTTTTTTCGTTTGAGTGGTTCTCAAAGAACGCTCTTACATTTTCAGGTCTTGCAACGGGGATAGCATAAACTATGCCCCTTCCCAGGCTTTTGTGGTAAACAAAATCACCACGTTTTAAATCTTTCATCTCTCACCTCGTTATATAAATGTGTGACACACAGGAACTTTCCTCGAGCGGTCCCTGTGTGTTTCGTCCTTATGAACTCATCAGACACATATTAACTTTGTCAATGTCTGCCGGATTTAATCCGACGTACACCTCCAACAAACTTATTGTTAATTGGTTTCCCCAGTTTGGTATTAACATCAACTTTAGCCGCAGCCTTTTTATTGGAATCAGGAATATTAAGAACAATTTCGTCGGGCTTGACAGCCAATATTTCAAACGATACAGCCGGAACATGTTCTCGTTCTAATTCCTCCTTGCTCATGATGTTACTTATTCTTAGTGAATATGTAGCGGTGTCACCCTCTACAGATGTTGCGTATAGCGGAATAGCTAAAACTAATATCAACATCATTACAATTATCTTCATGCTGTCCTCCAAGATAAATAATGTGTGACAGAAACGAGTGGCTTGACCCGTTTCCGTTTCGTCCTTCAGGACTCATCAGACACATAAAGCAGTACACGTGAAAGCAGATACTTTCCCGGAGTGTATGCCGTATACCAAACCTTTTTTAGACATTTTTGAACAACGTGTTCTAAATGTTTTTGTAGAAACCTTTGCGAAGTTAGCAAGCTGTTTCATTGTGTAACCTTTTGTTCCATGTTTTACAATTACCATTTCAATTCTTTCCTGTTTTGTGTTCTTACATTTGTAAGGATCTTTTGTTGGTTCAGAATCGTTGTTGTCATCATCATCTCTATTCAATGATTGATACACCTTGAAACCTTCTTCAGTTAACCATGTTGTTGAATCGTCGCCGTCATCATAGTGTCCTACTAATTCTTTTTTATTAAGTGACGATAGGACACCCGATAATGATTTTCCAGTTATGTCTAAGTTATATCCTACTGATGAAGTCCATGTTGAAGTCTGTGTAGCGTTTTCAGGAACAGCACCGTTTATTTCTGTCATTTCGTTTTCTGCGATTGCAACGATTACCATGTTTTCAAGTTTTGTAGTTTTTGTCATTTCAAATCTCCTATTGATTGTTTATATTCTTAATGTAAGGCTTATATACAAACCCGTCAATAGAAACCTTAGAAAAAAGCTAGGATTATATAATTTCTTCTTTTTGACAGTACCTACAAACCAGTATCTTACCGTTTGTATTGAAGTAAATCATTCTCCCTTTCTCCTTTGTACATTCCTTACAACGTACAAGGGATTTCCACCAACCTGTTTTCTGTTCACCAAAATCAGCAACAAGGGGGATAGGTACATCTGATACTTTTCCTAGTGTTAAATTACTCATGCTCATTTTCTTCCTCCAGTTTGTTCACATGTACAATGTCATCAGTGAGTCTACTCGGAGGAACAACTCCTCCTTGAGCAGCTTCTACAGCCATTTTCTTCGATGCAATAATAAGTGACCTCTGTGTTCTAACGACCATCTTTGTCCACTGTCTCATGAAACGTTTCCACCTATACTGCGCCATTTTCTTTTTCAACCAATTCATTTTCTTCCTCCTCAGGTGTCAATAAATCCTCGAGTGAAGTCTGTGAGAAATAGTCATTCAATTCTCTTCCTTCACGAATTGCTTTATAGATCTTTTCGTCAAGTGTCCCTTTAGCAATGATGTCTTTATATAGAACGTTGTCTGTTGTTCCTATACGGTGGGATCTGTCTTCAGCCTGCAGTCGATCTTCAGTCTTATATGAATTGCTATACCACAATTGAATAGTTGACACCTGTAAGTTTAAACCAAACCCAGCAACTGACGGGTTACCAATGAATATTTGAAACTTCTTATCCATGAAGTCTTTCTTGATCCTGGCCCTTTCCTTCTTCGATGTCTTTCCATAATACAGTTCACAGGAATAATTGTTTTTAAGCTCAGCATAAATTGCTTCAATCTCTGCAACAAATGAAGCCCATATAATTACTGACTCATCACCAATCTCTTCTAGCAACTCATGAATCCTGTCCATCTTCACATTGGACTTCCCGATCATCAGTGATTGCTTTTTCATGAAAGGAACTTTTACATAATTCAGCATCTTCTCAGATTCTTCCTCATAAGGAAAATAACCCCCTGTCACTTGACGTAGTCTAATTGTTAATGAGACCTTGTTCTGTACAGACAATTCCTGTCCACCATACTCAGCCAACAGATGTTTCTTCAATTCATTATATATTTTAAGTTGTTCCTTAGACATTCGTACATACTCGCATACATACACCTTATCAGGGAAGGGAGGAAGAGACGGAACGTTCAGGTAGTCATAATTGATATTGTCAAACTCATGAAGGTCAGCTTTCTTAACTGAGAATGTATAAGGGTCAATTGCTGTCTTCAACTCATCCAGTCTTTTGAACCTGGTAAAGCTTTCGTGTTTCTCTATGAACTTTATATTCTTTTCACTGACGCTTGTTATGGCAGAAATCATCTCATAGTCATCACTTGATAATCCTTCTTCCATGTTCATTGAAATCATTCTCTTCTCAGCCAGAATATTGTTGACTTTGCTTTTAACAATATTAAACTTCTTCTCATCGATCAGTTTTGTGTATGACTTCCCAGTATACTCATTGATGCCTTTCATCATTACACCAAACCTGTGCTTAAATATGAAATAGTTTACACCAAAGAAATCATTCTTCAGGAAGTTGAAAGGAGCATACAGGTCAAACGGCGATTTAGCAACCGGTGTTCCGCTCAGGATGCATCTTTGACCATACTTGTTAAGTTTGGTAACAGTCTTTGTACGCTTCGCTGTAGGCGTCTTTATACGTGTTGATTCATCTACAATTGTGAACACTTCGTTATTCTTGACATACTCAATGATATGAGGGATTACTGACTCAGATTGAAATGTTTCTACATTGACCATGAAGAACTTTAATTTCCGTTCCTCGAGCATGAAGTTTTCCATCTGAAATTGATATTGTCTTCTGTTCGCTCTCGATGCATACCAGACAAAGTTGTGATAAGGAATTGAACAGTGAGTAGGAATCTGTTCTGTAGCCCATTGCTCGTGTACCATATTAGGCGCTATCACAAGGACGGCGTCTATCTGTCCCTTCTCATACTTATGAACAGCTATATCAATTGCTACTTTCGATTTACCCAGTCCCATCTCCATAAACAGGGCAAAGAACTTCTCATTTTTCAGCTTCTCATATGCCACTAATTGGTGACGATAAGGAACTGTACTAAATACCGTACCTTCTAGGACAGGTGTTGCTTTTACTATGTCGCTTATATTGACAGCTCCGGTAATAAATCATGGTCTAGAATTGGACTTGAACAATAAGCAGCTGCTAAGTGTGTTTTGACTTCGCCATTTGAATACTTCTGGTCCCAATAACGTGAAGTCCTAAAAGACACACAATTGATCTTGCATCTTCTACGTGTTATTGGACAGAACTTTTTAAGCTGTTTTAGGTTCTCAGCTTTAATTTCTTTTCTGTCAGACATCTTTCACCCCTTTTTCTTTGTAGATGATGTTTAGATGACAGCATTTCTTTCCTTTTTTGTTTGGATAAAGACATACTACCCCCCTGTCATAGTAACAACCTTGACAGCCATTCACACTAAGAACTTTTTCCAGGTCCTGAAGTTTAATTGTCATAACTTACTCCCAGGTTTAAAGACTGAGTTCATCATTGAATAGAACAGAAAGATAACCCATAGCCTGATGTCATACCACTCTTTACAGATGAAGAATAAACCTACATTCATTCCAACAGCAATGATTACTCTTGCTGTTGCTTTAAACAATTTGACTTTCAAGTCCGTCTTTCTTTTCTCAAGATGTTCGGTCGCTCTCTTTTCAAAATCAGTCATAGTGTGCTCCATTGTAGTTGAAGTGTTTCTTACCAAACAATTTCTCTTTCTTCTTCGTCTCTGATGCGGGTATAAAAAGTTTATTGAACTTTGTCTCACTTTTCAATATATTTTTATGAATAAGTCCGTATATTTGTGAGAGTCCTTTTCCCATCAGAACGGCAAACTCCTGGACAGTGTAATACTCTACGCCATCTATAGTAGTTGGTTTTAACTCCATTCTATTCTCCTACTCCGGCATTCTTTAATTCTTTGGCCGAACACTGAGACAAATAGATCTTACCTTTAAGCCTCAATGATCTAGGAGCTAACTCTTCTCCCAGTCTCTTTCTTCTAACCCCAAACGGATTCTCAAGACTTTTACTTTTTCCACTAATCACAATAGTCTCCTTAATTAAAATGTTTAATATCATACATTTCATTATCTCATGAATACATCAATTGATCAATCATATAATTAAAATATTCGATAATCATTTTGCTAATGATAATCATTATCACTTATACAGCCTCACCTCATTTATTGACGTATAACACAGCGTCAGCGCATTATATCAAATATATGATGTATTCATATATAAACATCACTTTGTTTTGATATACGTACAATACACAGCCTCATGATCTGGATTAGGTTGTATTATACAGGCTCAATATCATTTGAAATTGATGTCAAATAAAGAAACCCGAGTTGTTAGCCCGGGCAGAAATTAGTCTAAAGTGATCATATGATACAGAATCTTTATTGCTCTCTTTGTCTCAGGTCTTAATTGTCTAGAAAGACTGAAGAAATACTTTGAGTCATATCTCTCGGGTGTTGTTTTAAAAAGACCGTTTAAGAGTTTTCCTTGATGAAGAGAACTACCACTAACGCTGAACAAAACACCAATGTCTCCAGCTAATTTTAGTATCTTATCTTTACTGAATAAACGTGATTTTCTACATTCATTACAGAATATCTTAAGCCCCATCACTTCTTCCTCCTAGATGATCTTATGAATACTATCCAAGCTGCAACTACCAAAATAGAACATGCTAATAGACTGAGGGTAAAGTCATCCACAATGTTTCTCCTCTGTCACTCGGTCAATGATATTGTCTCTACAGTCTTCTTCAAAGAAGTTCTTAGATCTGTCACATCCGTTACAAGGATACTCAAATGTTCTCATTTCATAACTAACACATGCCGTACATTCCTTGTTCTCTATTAGATAATCAATGTCAGTTGGGGCTTGAATAGTCTCTCTGACATCTTTGTCCATAATGTCTTCGCTATCCATGTTAAAACTCCTCAGTTTCGTTTACAGGTTCTTTGAAGCCTGAAGGGTTATTATTCATTAAGGCAATCTTCTCACCACAAAAGGGACAATAAATCAGTGGTTTTCCGCCAAACATAGAAGGAGGTTTAACTAAGTGTCTAGCGACCTCACAGTTGGGAGCATCAAATAAGTTAGCGATTGGCCTCCCCGCAACCCAATGTAGGTCATTACATAATCTAAGTTTACCATTTATGAACTTACATTTATCCATGTAGTTCCTCCATTGTCCCGATACATTCTAACAACGTAAAAGGATTGCAGTTATGTGTCTCAGCCAACTCAATGAGTTTCTCATCTTCTGACTGAAGACCATTCACGTCCCACCAACAAAGTCGTTGGGGATACTTAAAGGTGTTATCCTTCGGCATAAAACAGAATTCATCTGGACCGTCACGGTATACAAAATAGCTGTAACTTGTCAAATCTCCCGGCTCACTCTCAATCTCGTAAACGTTCCCGTGGAAACTCTTACCTACTAATGTTACTTTCTTCATTTCAATATCTCCTTATCTATTTGTTTTAATAAAGTTTTAAGTCCTCTACCGTCTTTAATTGTTTTACCTGAGGCCCAACCTGAGTAAGGCCAGTAGATTATTGTAGCTTCTTTAAACCTAACTTTATATAAGCATCAGTAGCTATAATGATGAATACTCTTTTAGAAAGCTCATTTATTGCATGCTGAACTCTACTAGGTTCAAGTGTATCTTGTCGCTTTTGATTAAGTCTATTACTCATCTCATATCTCCTTGACCTGTCATCTTCAGTGTTGGTAGGTCATTTCCAACAGACTCCCTGTTAAGGGAGTTTCGACAATTATACTTTATTAGAATCAGAAACTTTTGTCATTTTAACGGACCAGGATTTCATTTCCTCATAGTCGAACAAAGAAGTATAGTCAGTGACAATTTCCTCACAGATCCAAGTGACATCAAGCTTTAGTCGATTGAAGGTTGTAGCTGATGCATTTTTAATTCCAGTGAACTCGAACATACCTAAGTCATATTTGTAATCTGCAGTAAAAGTAATTGTTATTTTTTGCATTTGATATCTCCTATACTTCTAATATAAGACTACTATCTGGAAGTGTCAATAGGAAATCCTACAATTCTTCCACAGACTTCACACGGATGAGACAAATGAACAAAACAGCCTGGGTGACTACAAGGTTCACCGTCTTTATATATTACAGGCTTAGCTGGTTTCTCAAAGTATTTTCTTAAATCATTTCTTATGGGTTCAAATGATTCTTCTGGTGTTAAAGGAATATGATCAAATGCAGTTCTGAAATCAAACTCTTCTCCATTATTTGCCATCTTTTTGAATAGTAACCTGTCTCCGTTTTTTGGCCAAATATGGGCCATGAAAAGTCTGAGATGCTCATAGTCCTTAAATACCTCACAATAACCATTGTAGTTCTTCATCACGAAGAATGGCTCATTGTACTTATTGTTAAGAGAGTAAATCTTTTTCCTGAATGTGTTGAAGGTCTTTACAAACCGTACTTGTTTAATTGTTTTTGTGGTCTCATCAACTAAATACAAAACATAATTCTCTCTGATGTATACACTATTATTGAATATTCGGTAATTGTTATATGACATATGTCGCTCCTTATATATTAAGTATAAGTCATATATGACACATAGTCAATTATTATTTTTCATATATATTAAAAGTTGAATATACGCTCCATATACAAGTGAAACTTTCTACATTTGCGTCACTGTTTACGACAGTGTTCTCATTACGTAACTTGTTGCTATATAACGATTTATTTGATTCAATGACAACAATCAGCAATATTCATTGAATTGAAAACGTGTCATTGAAATAGAGCCCTTTTTAGACCTTTTCATTTAACTGTATTGTTGTCATTATTGTCACTAAATCACGTAAATTGTTGTTATATAACGATTTACACAATGATATCACTGTCTGTTTCAATGACAAAAATGACAACTATTTGTTACCATATGCTATATGCAACTAATTGTATATACGAGAAATATTGCATACTATTTGGCCTTTCTCAATGACAAGAGACATATTTGTTGTCATCTAAGAGCAATTAGTTCTAATTGTAACGCCCGGCCGGCTTCAGCCCGGTATTCGTGTGGCTAGCATTTGATCTAGACCATTTCTCTCTGTATTCTTAGCAGTCTAATTGCAATAGCAATAACCGAGCCAGATCCAACTACCACTGACATTTGATATATGATAAGCAATAAGCGTGCCAGGTTAGACGAAAAGTAGAAAATAATAAATCCTTAATAATCCTCAGGATTTCTAGGATTATCTATTTACATTCATTCATATAAGCCTTATACTTAGTATATGATCAATTAACAAAATTGATTTGATCTTTTACAACTATTAGGGATGGGATTTTACATGGGCTGTATGGCCTGTGATAATTGTTAATTAACAAGGAGCCTAACATGGCAAAGAAAACAAAAGCAGATATGACAACTGAAGAAATTGAAGTGATGAAAGCAAAAAGAACAGAATCTAAAGAGGCAAGAAACGCCGCTAAGAAAACTGTTCGTGAGTTCTTCGCTGACATCGATCAGGAACAAGTTCCGGATGAGGTGCTTGCTGCTATTGCATTGCTTACCAAAGCTTCCACTAAAAAATCACGTGGAACAAAAGGTCCTTCAAACGCAACTCAGATCCTTGACAAAATCAGGGAAGAAGGAAATGTTTCAGACGTCGATCTGTTCATGGAGTTCAAGGTTGCACAGCGTGAAATGGCCGGCTACATCAGAAACTGGATCAAAAAAGGTGATGCTGAAGATCGTGCCTGGGTACGTTTCGATAAGGACTCTGAGAATTATGTTCTTGTTGGTGAAGGTGAATATCCACCTGAAAACTGGGACGGATATATCCCTGCAACAGAGGAACTATAATCATTAACCATTAACATCTCACCCGCTCACAAGGCGGGTGTTTTTTTGAGCTTACTGGTTGGCAGCTATATTGCATAAGCAATAAGCGGTCCATATTGTTGGTACGGTTTTCCAGACAGTAATTCTATAGATCAATCGCTAGATACTCCATTACTAAAAGGATTATTGCATTCCTTTTTTAGCGTTATATACAAAACCTGCTTTATGTAGTATAATATATGTATATAGATGTATAGTTATTTTTTATCGAGGGTAATATGAACTTTGAGGATAAGAAGATATTTGCTCTCCAGTTCGTACGTCTCGGTATCGATCCATTAAGGGCTATGCTTCAAGTAGATTTTACAGATGAAGAGATCCAGTTAGCAGAGGAGGATCCTGAGTTCCAAAAGGACATTGATTTTGAAGTACGTATGGAAGAGATTGAATTACTCAAGAAACTTAATACGGCTATGGATATCGCTGTTCAGAGGGGCAATTCAACTTCTGTACAATGGAAGCTTGAAAGGATAAACCCTAGGTGGAGTAAAACAGCTAAAGAAGACGACGGAGAGAAACCTGAAAAGGTTTTATTTTATATACCTGATAACGGGAGAGACAACAAATGAAACGTGAGCCACTGCCTTCATTATTGAATGATGCAAATAAAAAGAAAATACCTATTCGAGGAAACCTTGACATGGCGATATTTTATTTTACTAAGAGAAAATAATGATAACAATCAAACCTCAGAAGGGGCCTCAAGAGGAGTTCTTGAAGACGTCTGCTGATATAGCGATATTTGGTGGAGCTGCAGGCGGGGGTAAATCATACGCTCTTTTGATGGAGGCCATACGACATATTGACAATAAGAAATATGGTGGTGTAATCTTTAGACGTGAATCAAAACAGATAACTTCTGAAGGTGGTCTGTGGGATACTGCAAACGATATTTATACATCGTTAAAACCAGTATTTGTACAGAGCCCTTTACATACTGTAAGGTTTCCGTCTGGGTCTAAAGTGTCATTTAGTCATATGCAGCTTTTAAAACATATGTTCCAGTGGGATGGTTCACAGATACCTTTTATTG
>Ga0114923_10003439_pt1 | contig 10673 bp, 9 predicted proteins | sample SumtaG_FD_89578 | JGI IMG/M metagenome (GOLD analysis project Ga0114923, IMG submission 89578) | Deep subsurface microbial communities from Indian Ocean to uncover new lineages of life (NeLLi) - Sumatra_00157 metaG | ecosystem: Environmental > Aquatic > Marine > Oceanic > Sediment | place: near...
AAGGTTCTGGTGGTCACCATACACCTACCTTTAATCCCGACGAGCAGTATTTCTGGAAAGGAGTTCATTTCTGGCTCCTTGTCGCAACGAAGTAAGTTCTTCGGAACAAGTCAACAAAAAGCCCCTTTGCAATCAATGCAGAGGGGCATTTTTTTGTTTGATTATATATCAATACCTAAATAATAAGTAATTATCGCTGCTCCCGTTTCACCGTAGGGCTCTTTTTTAGAATGAGTAGCTCGTGGATCAGGATCCACATCTTTTTCTATTTCAAAAATCCTAGGTTTTAACATAAAGAGAATGGCGTCATCTCTAAGCTTTTTCATATGTTCCTTTGTTATTGGTTTATAGCTTTTAAGAATCATTTTTTCTTTTTCCTTTGGAAATTTATCTGCAGGAATAATACCTTTCTGAAGCCCACGAGTAAGAAAAAGAATATCTACATCCCCAATAAAATTATCTAGTTTATCGTATTTTAAACTCTTTAGTCCATTAGCTTTTGATCGTTTTTCAATTTCTTTTGGTAGCGGAAAGTGTCCCAAATCATCAATTATTACTTCCATTCCATACATACCAAAAATAGGCATCATAGCTTTTACGCAACGATTAATCTCTGGGGTACCATAGATACCAATCTTTAATCCTTCTAATGGTCTTTTGAGGTAATAGGCCATACTTAAAAGAACCCAAGGAGTAGCAATAGCATGTTCTCGTGAGCCGCTGCCACCATTTAGAACTGGTACATATGATGATTTTGCCGCTCTGTCTGCTGAATCATCATCTGGATGACGAAGTATTATTAAATCTGAAAAGCAACTATATTCTCTAATAGTATCCTCAAATGACTCCCCTTTTTCCATAGAAAGTCCTTCTTCCCCCATTACCCCTATCCATCCGCCACCTAATCTTAAAATGGCCATTTGAAAGGCATTCATTGTTCTGGTTGATGGAGCAAAAAAAAGAGTAGAAACTATTTTACCACGACATAAATCTGGCGAGATGCCATTTTCAACAAAATAATTGAAGCGGCGTAAAAGTTCCTCATATTCATCTTTTGTTAAATCTTTTGATGAAACTAAATGTTTTATTTCCATATTTTTATTAATTAATTGCTTATTTTATTATTTTAACAATTCCTCTGTTGGCGTCAACCTCAACTAGGTCTCCGTCCTTTAATACTCGGGTGGCAATTTTAGTTCCCGTGATACAAGGCTTTTTAAGTTCCCTGGCAATAATAGCTACGTGACAAGTAATTCCTCCTTCGTCCGTAATAAAAGCTCTAGCCTTTTTCATTGCTGTTAAATAATCGGGTTTTGTCATTGTTGCTACTAATATATCCCCTTTTTTAATTTTATCAAGCTCTTTATTGCTCAAAATAATTCTCACTATTCCTTTAACCGATGGGCTTTTATAAGCAACCTGTCCTTTTATTTCTTTAATACCATCGTTTATTTTAATTTTATCAACTATTTTTTTAATATCTACATCTGAATCTAAAATAGTAATATTACTATTTTCAATAACAAACATATATCTTTCTAATCTTTTTCTTACTTTTCTTTTCAAATCATGGACATCTGTAGATTGAGTTAATAATTTTTCAATTTCGTTATCTGTTAGATTAATAATTTCTTTAAGGGAAAACTTATATTTTCTAGCGATAGATTGATATAAAGATTTTTGATAGATTATTAATTTATCTCTTACTTCCTCTCTTTTGTCGCGCAAGAAACCAGATAAATGAATAAACCTTAACTGTTCTCTTAATAGAGGATCTGAAATTTCTTTAATAATTCTTTTAAATTTAATTTCATTTTCTTCTTTTTCTCTTTTAAACGTTTTTAACTTTTTATCGATATCAGTTTTTATTATTTTTTCAGCTTCTTTGATATAATAATATGGGCTTCTAATAGGATCGTCTGTATTGTATACAGACATCCAACCATATTTACTCGATAATTCTTTGGCTTTGTTCTCTGCCTTATCGGATTTTTCATTAATAAGTTTTGCTAATTTTAAAATCTCTATTTCAGATTCCATTAAGGGGGTTATTAAATAAGGTTTAGAAGATATTTTTAATATATCTTCAATCGCTTTTTCTGAAAATCTCCTTTTAAGAAGTTTTTCTTTAATAATATTCTCGAAGCCAGCAATAAAGAAAAACGTCCAAGCAACAGGATAATAATTATTAAAAATGATTTTAAACTCTTTATAATTTTTTAATAATTTTTCTTGATTTATCAAATTAGACAACCTTTCGGCTTTATTCAGTGATTTTTTAGAAATGATCAAAACATCTTTTTCTAGTTTTTTGATAAAATTAATGTTTTCTAATTTTTTATAAATTTTCTTTAAAAAATTAGAATGCTCTTTTCTGGAGAAATAAATTGATGTTGTTCGACCATTAAAATAATAAAGTTGTTTTGATATAATATTTTTCTTAAAATACTTTCCCACACCTCCAACATTAAAAAGAGAAAAACTAATAGCTTTTTGTAAATCGGTTTTTCTTCCTACATATTTTTCCCAATCAATATTAATAAATTGATTTATATTGCTCATTTTATAATTTTAACGATCCCATTATTAGCATCTACTTCTACTAAATCTCCATCTTTTAATACTTTAGTCGCTATTTTAGTTCCAATTATACATGGTATTCCTAATTCACGGCTAACAATAGCAGCGTGGCAAGTAATTCCTCCTTCATTAGTTATTATTGCCGATGCTTTTTTCATAGCTGGTAAATATTCTGGCAAGGTCATTCCTGTAATTAAAACATCACCTCTTTTAACTTTTTTCATAGCATCTTCTGCTCCATCGCAAACTCTAGCGATAGCGGTTACAATGCCCTTATTTGCAGATTTGCCTCCGAATTGACTTACATTTTTTTCTTTTTCTTTAATTTCTTTTTCATGTTGTGTAAAAGCTTTTTTACCGCTCCAAATATTTATCTTCCCGTTTCTTAATATGAGGCAAATCGCCCTTTTTCTTTTGTTAGCTTCTACCCTACTAAACTTTTTACCATTTAAAAAACCACAAACTTCTTTATGTCTAAACCAAATTAAATCGTTAATGGATATATTCATTCTTTTAGCAGATTCAATCATCAATAATCGAGCACTATAAAACCATTTAGTTTGGTGCTCTTTTCTTAAGTCGTGCAAAAAAGTATATTCATCTATAATATTTAACCAATATTTTATTTCTTTTTCTATCTTATATTTTTTTATCAGCTTATCCCTCTGAATTAATGCTTTCTTTTCGTAATTTTCTAATCTAGTTAATTTATTTTTTATACTTCTATTTTTCTTGTATTTCTTAATTATATTAGAATAATCTTTTAAGCTTCTCTCCTTGGCATTTTCCCAACCCATAGAAACCCACCAAAATTTATCACGTAATTCTTGAAGATCTTTTTCTTTTAGTTCTTTTTTCAAAGAAATTTTAATCATTTCTATTTCTTCTTTTGAAACAAAAGATTGAAATACTGGAATAGATAATCCTTCAACAATTCTTGATAATTCTTTCTCACTTACTTTCTTCCTTATTATTTCTCTAATTTTATTTTCGTAAAAAGTTTCGAATATGTCGTCGAAAACATCCAAGTCTATATAAGCTAAAGCGGCTGCTTCCCCAGTTTCTTTATCTAAGTCATTGTAAAATTTTATTAATTCAGAATTAGAAAGATTTTTTAAATTAGTATTTTTTACTTTTTTAGAGTATCTAATTCCTTTTTTCAAGTAAAATTTATATTTTCTAATGTGATTTTCGGTTTTTTCTTTATTAGATAAAATCTTTAACAATTTCTTCCCTATTTTATCGATCTCATATTTATCCCAACCCCACCAAACCTTACTTCCTTCATTTATATATAAGACCCTACTAAAATCTTTTCCATAAAACTTCTTGGAAAAATTTAAAAACTGGTCAAAAACATCAACCCTATGTAACGGCACTCGCCCCCTTGTATATATAAGCCATTTATTTTTTGTCATATTATTTCTAAAAAGTTTAGCTCCTCAAATGTTACTTTACTTTTTTAATAATCTTAACAATCCCCTTATCAGTATCAACCTCAACCAAATCACCATCTTTTAATGCTTTGGTTGCTATTTTTGTTCCAACAATGCAAGGAATTTTTAATTCTCGAGAAACGATAGCGGCATGTGATGTTAACCCACCAGTGTCTGTAATAATAGCACTACTTAATTTTATTAAAAAAACATATTCTGGACTGGTCATCGGAGCTATTAAAATATCTCCTTTCTTAAAACCTTTGCTTTCTTTGGGGTCAAAAATAACTTTAACTTTTCCTTGAATAATATTTTTCTTCCCTCTGCTCACAACTGTTCCAGTTATTTTTGTTATTCCACTTCCTATGCTCTCTTCTGCGTATTTTTTCCAATAATAGAGGGCTCTTTTCCCTGTTAGTTCTTCTTTCTTTCCATTAACAAAAAATCCATACATATTTTTACGCCTTTTAACTATTTGAGGAACAGTTTTCTTATATATCTCTTTGAGACCACAATCTCTCAAAGAATCTAGAGGATAGTTATATCTACGACTAGTTTCTTTTAAGAGCAATTCTTTATAATAAGTGTAAATAAATATATGTTTCTTGCGTTCGTCTTGCCAGCTTATTCCTTCGCATATTGCATTAGTGATATCTATTATTTCTTTTGGTAGCTTATGTTTTAATATTAACTTTTTCTTAGTATTTTTTACTTCTTTTAAATGTGTTTTAATATTTTTTCTAATATCCTTTGATATTTTGTTTCTCCTTTTTCTAAAAAAGCTAATCGAAAGATTTTCTACGCCATTATAGCTATTTTTAAGCCAAAAGTATTTTTCTTGATGTTTCTTTAAATCATTAGTCTCCAATAGATCTATTTCTTCTTGCTGGTAGAAAGAAATTGTTTCTGGAGCAGTTAGGATCTGTATAGCCGATAACAGTTCGTTTTTATCTAGTATATACTTCTTGAGTTTTCTTTTTAGATAATCAACCGAACCATAGTTGCCTAATTCTGCCGGAACCGTTGGACTCCAAAAAGCAACTATTTTGTTATAGAGCTGATTTGTTAGTTTTTTAAATTCTTCGTTTGTTAACTCTTTTAAAAAAATTGAGTCAATTTTCTTCTGAAAACTATTAAGTTCTTTTAATCTTTTTCTCCAGTCCAACTTTAAATCATTTCTCTTCCTTTTCGGAACCATGAATTTTTTAAAAACACTTTCTCCTATCCTTCTCAGCGCTGGGAACTCATTGCTCCAAACCATTTTTTTATCTTTAAAAATAAGGAGTGTCTTTGGCCACTTCTTTCCTTTGTATGTTTTAGGATATTCATTTAAAACAGAGTCTTCAAATTCAGAAACATAAAAATACCTTCCAGGGATAGGCCCCCATCTAAAAATTTCCGTATTTTCTTTAAATAATTTATCCACTTTCTTTTTTATTTCCCAAATCGTCTTTCACGAAGAGAGAAATCTAAAAGTGCTTTATCTAAATCTTCTTCTGTGAATTCAGGCCAGAACTTTTTAATAAAGTAAAATTCAGAATAAGCTGTTTGCCATGTTAAGAAATTAGAAAGACGTTGAGCCCCGCCTGTTCTAATAATTAAATCAGGATAAGGCAGACCAGCTGTCCAAAGATTCTTATTAATTAAATCTTCAGTAACTTTATTAGCAGGAATCTTGTTTTTAATAATATTTTTAACAGCTTGAATTATTTCAGGCCTTCCGCCATAAGAAATAGCCAGGTTAAGAATTCTTTCTTTATTATTTTTGGTTAGTTCTTCCGCCTCTTTTATTTTCTTTTGAAGGGCTTGAGGCAATCTTTCTTTTTGGCCGATTATTTGTAGTTTTATCTTTTTCTTATGAAATTCTTGAATATTCTTTTTACTCAGAGATTTTACAAGAAGCTTCATTAAATAGTTCACTTCTTTTTTAGATCTTTTCCAGTTTTCGGTAGAAAAAGTATATAAAGTTAAAATCTTCACCCCTTTTTTTGTACAATAGTCCCCTATTTTTTGGACATTATCTAATCCTTTGCGATGACCTTCAAGAGAAAACAAACCCTTGTTCTTGGCCCATCTACGATTGCCATCAATAATGATTCCTAAGTGGAATGGAATTTTTCTCGTTGACATAGTATTTAGATATTATAGAATAAAAGCAGAACCTTTACAACTCAATACGCATTTTCTCGCAGCCTATTAGTAAGTCTTGTTTGCAAAAATGCGTAAAAGGGAGGAGGATTATACCTGCCAGAAGTTTTATCTCGCTATCTCCAGAAAGATGTGGATTAGTATAGAGAATGGACCCGAATTAATTCTAACCCCTCTTTTATTAAGCGGACTTCTGCCTCTTCCCTTCCCCCTTTTTTATTAAAAAATCAGATTCCATTCTGGTTTTTTTTAATAATAACCAGGGCATTCTGAAACCTAAGAAATAAACTAATTTAACAGCTGTCTTAGAAAGAATGATTTTCGGAATAAAAAACCTTCTTGTCATTTTCTTATATTTCAAAAAATCAGGAAAAGTTTTTAAAAGAATTTCAGCCTCTGATAATCCCCATATCACTCCCCCGCCAGACCAGGGCTTTGTTAAACCAGTAGCATCTCCGCATAAAGTTATTAAAGGATTTGACGGCAGTATAAAACCTTGAGGAACTATTTTTGATTCAACTCTTTTAAGAACAATGTTGTTCTTGTTTAAGAATTCATCTAAAATTGGTTTGGCTTGTTTTAAATCGGCAAGTATTCCATACTCTGTTTCTTTTCCTCTGGGAATTTTCCAGATAAAGCCATTTTTGCAGGGCCAAGTTTCTACATAATTTTTAGAACAGGGCTTGTCTAAGAATCCTAAAATGCCTAATCTGTATCTGGGATCTGAAAGTCCCAAGCTTTTTCTTACAAAAGAGTTAGCTCCATCGCAGCCGATTATTTTGTCATATCCTTTGGGAATTGAAGAGATATTGCTGTTCAAGATAATCTTAGCTCCTGCTTTTTGAGCTAAATCAGCTACTAATCTATCTAATTCAGAATGGCTCATTACAAAAAAATCCCTAGAAAACTCTACTTTTACTGTTTTCTTGGGAAAATGCAAGACAACATGATCTATTTTGTTTTGTATTAATTTACTGCTTTCAGGTATAAATTCTAAAATTCTTTGAGAAAAAAGCCCTGAACAAGCATTATTACTGATTTCTTTTTTTCTTTCAAAGACAGTTATATCATGTTTTTTCTCGGAGAGCTTCCATGCTAAATATAGTCCGGAAATACCCCCGCCAATAATTGCTATTTTCATATTTTAAAGGTTTCTTATTATATATCCAACTGCAAAAGACAGTAAAGAAATTAAAGCCACACTAATAAATAATATTATATCTTTCTGATGTTTTTTGACAAGATAGATAATTTTTGTTAACATAAACAATTATGGCTAAGACAAAAGCAAAGGGAGCAACAAAACTAGGAAGGGATTCCAGGCCGAAATATCTTGGCGTTAAGCTTTTTGAAGGACAAAAAGTTAAATCTGGAATGATAATTGTTCGTCAGCGCGGAACAAAGTTTTTACCTGGAAAAAATGTAAGACAAGGAAGCGATGATACTCTTTATGCGTCAAAGCAAGGCATGGTTAAATTTAAAACAAAACGAATAAAACGTTTTGATGGTTCTCAGCGAACAGCTAAAATTGTTAATGTTGTTTAATGCCCGGCCTTAGACAAACTTTAACAAATTCTTTAAACAATGGATGAGGCCTTAAGGGCCTTGATTTAAATTCCGGATGGAATTGAACAGCTACAAAGAATGGATGATTTTCAGCTTCAACTATTTCTACTAAATCTTTTTTAGGATTGGTTCCAGCCATTACTAATCCATTTTTTTCTAAAATCTCTCTATAATCGTTATTTAATTCATAACGGTGGCGATGCCGCTCAGATATTCTTAAATCTCCATAAGCCCTGGCGCTGGTTGTGCCTGGCTTTATTTTGCACTTGTAAGCGCCTAATCTCATTGTCCCGCCGTATTTTCTTTCCTTCAAAAGAACCTTTTGTTCTGGCATAACATCAATTACAGGTTCTTTGCAGTTTGAAAATTCAGCTGAACTCGCATTTTTTATCTTGCAAACGTTTCTGGCAAACTCAATTACTGCTAACTGCATTCCCAAGCAAAGTCCCAAAAAAGGGACTTTATTCTTTCTGCAGAATTCAATTGCTTTTATCTTTCCTTCTATTCCCCTGGTTCCAAAGCCTCCAGGGATAATTATGCCGTCATATTCTTTTAATTCTTTTACTAAGTCAGGGTTTTTCTCATATTTCTCTGCTGATAACCAGGAAATTACAGGTTTTCTTTTTAAAGAATAAGCAGCATGTTTTACCGCCTCAATTACTGAAATGTAAGAATCTATTAAAGTAAACTCTCCTGTTTTAAAGTATTTTCCAACAATACCGATCTTAACTGTTTTTTTAGCCTTCTTTATTGTGTTTATCAACATTTTCCAATCTTTCAGATCGTTCTTTTTTCTTGGCTTCAAATCTAACTTCTTTAAAAGCTTATTGCCTAAGTTTTCTTTTTCAAAATTGATAGGAACTTCATAAATTGTTTCAATATCTGGAGCAGAAATAACATCTTCAGGGGCAATATTGCAAAAAACTGATATTTTTCTCTTTCTAACTTTGTCTAAAGGACTTGCTGAACGAGCAAGAATTATATTCGGCTGGATACCAGCTGAATTCAGGGTTCTAACAGCGTATTGAGTTGGCTTTGTCTTCATTTCCCCAATTTTCTTTGGAATTGGCAGATAGCTGACTAAAATAAAAAGCACATCTTTTGGATTGCTTAATTTCATCATTCTGGCTGCTTCCAGAAATAGCATATTTTGATATTCCCCCACTGTTCCTCCTATTTCAATAAGTATAAAGTCGGCTTTAGTTTTCTTTCCAGCCCGTTTAATTCTTGAAATTACTTCATTAGGAATATCAGGAACCACTTCTACACATCTACCCTTGTATTCTAAATTTCTTTCCCTGTTTATTACTGCTTGATAAACCCTGCCAGTAGTTAAATAGTTATCTGTGTAAATATCTTCATCTAGAAATCTTTCGTAGTTTCCTAAATCTTGATCGCATTCAACTCCGTCATCAGTTACAAAAACCTCTCCATGCTCAATAGGATTCATGGTTCCAGCATCAACATTAACATAGGGATCAATTTTAATCGCAGTAACTCTAAATCCTTTGCTTTTTAAAATTCTGCCAATTGAAGATACGGCTATCCCTTTTCCAATGCCAGACATTACGCCACCGGCAACAAAAATGTATTTCGCCATTTTAATTTTTCTCTTCTGTAATGATTACTATTATTTCAGATTCTAAATTGTGTTCAAATTTAACTTTTGTTGGAAATTCACCAAGTTCTCCAATCGGCTCAACTAAATCAATTTGTTCTTTTTTAATCTTAAATCCCAATTCTTTTAATTTCTCAGAGATTTTCTGAGTATTTATTTTTTCAAATAACTGTTCTTCGTCTCCAACCTTAACTGGAACTATTACTTCCAACCCATCAATACTTGAAGCTATCTTCTGAATCTCCTTTAATTCTTCTTCAGCTTTTAGCTTTTCAGCTTCCTTTTGTTTTTCTAACCGTTCTAAGGCCTGCTTAGTAGCAAACTTAGCAAGTCCTTTTGGAATTAAAAAATTCCTGGCATAGCCATCTTTAACATCCTTCACTTCATATTTCTTTCCTACGCTCTCTACATCTTGAAGAAGAATAATTCTCATATTAATTTATCTTACTTTATTTCTTTTATTATTTCAATAGCTTTATTAAGTTGAGGATCGCGGTCTTGCTCATAATCTTCTTCTGTCATTTCTACTTTAATGTCTGGCTCTAAACCTTTATCAGTAATTAAATCACCATTTGGAGTTAACCAATTAGCTATTGTGATTTTTAAACTAGAACCATCTCTTAAACTTTCTAATGTCTGGACTGATCCTTTTCCAAAAGAAGTTTCCCCGATCATTTTTATGCCACGGTTGTCTCTAAGAGCTGAAGCTAAAATCTCTGAAGCAGAAGCTGAACCTTGATTGATTAAAATCACCAATGGATAATCTAAAAACTTGGAGTTGCCTTTAGCTTTGTAGATCTCTTGCTCTCTTTTCTCGCCAAAGTCCTGAATAACCACTATTTGCCCTCTTTCTAAAAACCATCCAGCAATATCTTGGGCTCTTTCTAAATATCCTCCAGGATTGCCTCTTAGGTCTAAAATTATCTTTTCAGCCGGACTCTTTAATATCTCAGCTGCTATCTCTTTAAAATCTTGGTCAACTTTTTCAGAAAAGTGATAGAGTCTAATATATGCAATGTTTTCTTCTTTCAGCTCCCATTCCAAAGAAGGAATCTCAATAATAGCTCTTTTAATAGTGAAATCTTCAGAGCTGTCCCATTCGTCTCGCATAATGGTTAATACTACTTCTGTTCCTTTTGGCCCCCTGATAAGAGTTACTGCCTCCTCAATCGTTATATCCATAGTTGAAACGCCATCTATCTTTATTATTATATCGCCTGGCCTAAGACCAGCTTTTTGAGCAGGTGTTCCTTCTAAAGGAGCAATAATTTGAAGCTGTTTTTCTCTTATGCCAATTTCTGCTCCAATTCCTTCAAATTCACCGC
>Ga0114923_10003440_pt1 | contig 10672 bp, 10 predicted proteins | sample SumtaG_FD_89578 | JGI IMG/M metagenome (GOLD analysis project Ga0114923, IMG submission 89578) | Deep subsurface microbial communities from Indian Ocean to uncover new lineages of life (NeLLi) - Sumatra_00157 metaG | ecosystem: Environmental > Aquatic > Marine > Oceanic > Sediment | place: near...
CCGTGCCCCTTGCAGCTTTCTCCCACTGGGCCTCTGTGGGCAGGTGGATAAGTTTGGTGGTCTTTTGGGAAAGCCATTCACAAAAGGAATTGGCATCTCCCCAATCGATATTTATCACCGGTCGATCCCCCCTGCCCCAGCCGTTATCGATAGGTCGCGGCCTGCCGGTTTCGTCGCAATATTTGTCATACTGCTCAAAAGTCACTTCATATTTTGATATATAATACTGATCCAAATGGACGGCATGCACCGGCTGCTCATCAAAATCCCCTTCATTAAAATTATCCCCCATCATAAACTCACCGGCAGGTATCTGCACCCATTCGATACCCAACACCCGGGTATCGTAGTTGGCATCGACTTCAATATCGGTAGACCGCTTTTTCTTCAATACCAGCGCGGCTATTATCCCACCGATCAATACAACTCCCGCAATGATCAAGAGCGGAGATATGCGCTTCTTTTTTGGTTTTGGTACGGGTTTTTCAATGACCGCCGGCGTTACAATTTCCGGTTTTTTCTTTTTCATAATAATGCGCTGGTATTCCACCAGGTAATCGAGATCGATGCCTTCAATTTGCATATTTTGATTCTCTAAAAGCGCAGTCGATAACCGGTAATTTTCCTTTGCTTTATTGATGCGCCTCAACTGCTCATGAGCAGCGCCTAAGAGCAGGTATATCTTCCCCTTTAACAATTTATCTTTTGGTTTGCTTTTCTGCTCATCAACTTCGGATTCTTCATCATAATAGGACAACATCAGTTCCAGTGTTTTTACCACTTCCCGGTACTTGCCGGCCTGGTAATCCATTTTTGCCCAGCGAAAGAGCCCGTTTAAATGTTCCTCCTGTCCCCCCGGTTCTTCTTGCATCGAAAACGACAGGTTGCCGCGAAAGAGCAGCAATACCAACAGCAAAGCCATCCATTTTACAATCAATTGCTTTCGAAGCTGTTTCATGGTGTTTCTCCTTTTTTTGCCTTCGGCGACCAGGGGGCTCTTTTGAAAAACCGCCCCCTGGACCCCCACAAAACTTTTTATAGACCTGGGACAAGGTATTTTATGACATTTAAGGTTTGATATGGCACAAAGTATATAATACGGGTGAGCATGATTAAAACGGATGTTTTGGCACCAGTGTCGCACTTGAGATGACGTTAGACCAAACGCCCGAAGGGCTATAAAAAGTTTTGATCAAACTTTTACAAAAGTTTGGCTCCCGGCAGGGCCGCCGGAGGCAACACATCCGAAACCACCTCTTCAACCAGGGTGTCATCGGCCAGGTAGGGGAGAGTAATATGTCCCCTGTCTTTGTGCTTTCGATTCCATTGAGACGCCACTTCCAGGGCATTTTTATTCCGTGCCCAGGAACGCCGGGAAATCCCGTTCATCACATCCCATTCCATGGCAGACTTGATGATCTTATCTTTTAATTCAGTCCCATCCAGCACCAGACCGAATCCACCGTTAAAGGCTTTTCCAATGCCAACACCTCCGCCGTTGGAGAGCACCACCATGGACATGCCCCTGACCGCATCGCCCACAAAATTGTGGACAGCCATATCCGCGGTGATATTACTGCCGTCCTTTATATTGGAGGTTTCCCGGAAAGGGGAATCTGTTCCGGACACATCATGATGGTCCCTGCCGATCATTAGTGGTCCAACGTCATGGTTTCGTATCATTTGGTTAAATTTCAAAGCAATATTCACCCGCCCTTCGGCATCGGCGTAAAGAATCCTGGCCTGGGTTCCCACTACCAGGTTGTTGTTTTCCGCATTTTTGATCCATTGGTAATTGTCCCGGTCCATCCCCCTGCGATTGGGATCGATGCAGGACATGGCAGCTTTATCGGTTTTTTTCAAATCTTCCGGCTTCCCCGACAAACACACCCAGCGGAACGGACCGTAGCCGTAATCAAAACACATGGGCCCCATGATATGTTCCACATAACTGGGAAAAACAAACCCATCGGAAGGGTTATCGGCATCTAAGGCAACTTCAGTGGCCCCGGCGTCAAAAACCGCTTTTAAGAAAGAGTTGCCATAATCCCAGAAACGGGTTCCCCGTTGGGCTATTTTTTTGAGGAGATTAAATTGCTTCACCAGCGATCGGTCGACTTTTTCTTTAAACAGGGGGGGGTTCTCTTTTAATAATTTCCTGCCCCCTTCAAAGGTATAACCCACCGGTGTATACCCCCCACCGTAGGCATCGTGACAGGAGGTTTGATCCGAAGCCAGCTCGATCTTTATATCATTGGTTACGCAATATTCCCACAAATCCACGATGTTTCCATGATAGGCAATAGAAACCGGTTTTTTGCTTTTCCTGTATTCATCTACCCATCTCATGATTTCGTCGAGATTACCGGAGACTTTAGCAACCCATCCTTGCTGGTGACGGGTCTTGATCCTGGAGTAATCCACTTCGGCAATCAAACCGATACCACCTGCGATTTCAACCGCTTTGGCCTGGGCGCCGCTCATCCCCCCCAACCCGGAGCTGATATAAACAATCCCGGAGAGGTCCTTATCCCGGGGAATATCCAGGTACAAGCGCCCGGCATTTAAGAGGGTGATATAAGTGCCGTGAACAATTCCCTGGGGGCCGATATACATCCAGCCGCCGGCAGTCATCTGGCCGTAGTTGGCAACCCCCATGGCTGCGCCGGTATGAAAACCCTCCAGGTTATCGAAAAGCCCCACCAGCATCCCGTTGGTGGAAATCACCCGGGGCGCTTCTTTGGACGTGGGGAACAATCCCAGCGGATGACCGGAATAAATCACCAGGGTTTGATCTTCCCGCATCTCTTCCAGGTACTGCTTGACCAGGGCATACTGCATCCAGTTTTGAAACACCTGGCCGGACTCGCCGTAAGTAACCAGCTCATAGGGGTAAAGGGCCACATCGAAATCGAGGTTATTGTCTATCATCACCTGGAATGCCCTGGCTTCGATAATTTTACCTTTATATTCATGGAGGGGTTTTCCCTTGATATGACCGTCGGGTCTGTACCTGCAGCCGTATATTCTGCCCATCGAGTACAATTCTTCCATAAATTCAGGGGCAATCTCTTTGTGCAAATGAGGGGGAACATAGCGAAGTGCATTTTTTAAGGCGACCACTGCCTGTTCTCTGCCCAAATTAAAACCTCTATCCGGTGCACGGCGGATACCTTTTACAAACTCCTTTTTTGGGGGTAACTGGTCCGGTAAACAAAATCTTATGGCCTCTTTGTATTTATAATCCATTTGTTTTGCCTCCATCCCAAATATTATTGGAAAGAGCGTCTGTTGTCAAGAGGGAAAATCAGAAAATTCACCCCTTTACCTCTACTCTCTTATATCGTATAATAGAAATCCAGGTAATGTGAAATATCTTATGAAAAAAGAAAAAAGGAGATAACAATGAAAGTAATGGTGATTGGTTCAGGTGGGCGAGAGCATGCATTGGTATGGAAGATTTCCCAATCCAAGCGGGTGGACAAAATCTATGCCGCACCCGGTAACCCGGGAATGAAAGACCTGGTGGAAATGGTTGATATCAAAGCATCAAATACGGTTGAACTGGCGGATTTTGCCCAGAAGGAAAGTATCGATCTGACTGTGGTGGGACCGGAGATACCTCTTTCCCTGGGGATCGTTGATGAATTCAAGCTGAGAAATCTAAACATATTCGGCCCCACTCAAAAAGCGGCATTCATTGAAAGCTCCAAATCTTTTGCCAAAGAGTTTATGAAGAAGAACAACATCCCAACCGCGGCTTACCAGGTATTTGACTCTCCCATGGAAGCCATTGATTTTATAAAAACATCCAGTTTCCCACTGGTAATAAAAGCCGATGGATTGGCTGGCGGTAAAGGGGTTTTTATCTGCAAAGACCTCAAAGAAGCAGAGGCGTGCATCCGGATCATTATGCTGGAAAATAAATTTGGAAAATCCGGGGAGCAGGTGGTGATTGAAGAATTTCTAAAAGGCATGGAGATGTCATTTATCGCGGTATCGGATGGGAAACGTGCGCTTCCGCTGGTATCGTCGATGGATTACAAAAAAGCACTGGAAAACGACCAGGGCTCCAACACCGGCGGAATGGGGGCTATTTCCCCTGCCCCCCAAATAAACAACAGCTTATTCAACTCTATCATGGAGACGATCATTTATCCCACCATAGAGGGATTAAAATTTGAGGGCAAGGAGTTCAGGGGCGCCTTGTATGCCGGGTTAATGATAACAAAAGCCGGACCCTTTGTACTTGAATATAACGCCCGCTTCGGTGACCCTGAAATGCAACCCATCCTTATGAGGATGGAAGGTGACCTGGTGGACCTGCTGGAAGGGGCCGCCGAAGGAACTTTATACGATGTGCCGGTGGAATGGAATCATAAAGTGGCCGGATGTGTTGTCTTGACTTCTAAAGGCTATCCCCAAAATTATGAGACCGGCAAAAAAATAAACGGCCTGGAACGGGCAAAAGCACAGGGTGTGGAAATTTTTCATGCCGGCACCCAATTTAAAGACAATGCCTTTTATACCGCTGGCGGGCGGGTATTAAACATCTGTGCCACAGCTTCTTCCCTGGAAGACGCAATGAAAAAGATTTATGATGGCATCTCCTTTATCAGTTTTGATAACCTTAACTTCAGGCAAGATATCGGGAGGAAATTTAAATGAATGAAAATATGAGTACCGATTTGGATAAGAGCAAAAATCCCAGGATTGGAATTATCCTGGGAAGCGATTCGGATTTGCCCTATATGGAAAAAGGTATCCGGACCTTGCAGGGATTTAACCTACCTTTTGAGATAGAAGTCAGTTCCGCTCATCGAACGCCCCATCGAACCGTCGAATTGGTAAAAGATTTTGAAAAAAAAGGCATCCGGGTCATCATTGCCGCAGCCGGCGGCGCCGCGCATCTCCCCGGTGTTATTGCCTCTCACACATTACTGCCGGTACTGGGCGTTCCCATCACTTCAGCACTCTCAGGACTGGATTCCCTTTACTCCATTGTGCAAATGCCCGGTGGAATACCCGTGGCTGCCTTCAGCATTGGAAATTCAGGCGGTGTCAACTCTGTTCTTTTTGCCATAGAGATATTGGCGCTGCAGGACGAAGAGTTAAAAGAGGCACTGGTTGATTACAGGGAAAAACAAAAAGTGGGCGTATTGGAAAAAAGCAAACGCCTGAAAGAAAAATTTAAATCTTAATGTTCCGTTTTCAATGAAGTTCTATGTCAGTTATTTCGGATGCAGAACCAACCAGGCTGAAATCCAGGAATGGATCATCGACCTGGAAGATGCCGGTTATCAACTAACCCATGATATCTCCGCGGCGGATTTTGGTATTTTAAATACCTGCAGCGTTACCGAGCGGGCAGAGAAAGATATTTTTAAATTCATCAGCCGCGTTTATAAAAAAAGCAATATAAAATGGATCATTACCGGGTGCACCATCTCAAAAGAGAAACAAAAACTGCAAAATAAATATAAAAATTATTATTTTTACGATAATAAAGAAAAAGAACATATGGTAGACCTGGTAAAAGAGCTGTTTCCCCTGGACGATAATATCATTTACCACTCGGCCTTCAGGTCCCGGATTTTCCTGAAAATCCATGACGGATGTAATTTCCGCTGCTCCTTTTGTATCGTTCCTTTTTTGAGGGGAAAAGCCGTCAGCCTCCCGGCTTCGGAAGTGGTTACCAGGGCAAAATATTATGCTTCGTTGGGCTACCGGGAGATTGTTTTAACCGGTATCAACCTCTCATCTTACGGCTATGATCTATTTCCCAGGGAAAATTTGCTAAACCTGGTAAAAGAGATAAACAAAATTAAACGTATAGCTTTTATCCGGTTGAGTTCGCTGGATCCCAGGTATATTCGCTATAATTTCATAAAGGAGCTCAGTGGCATTAAGAAAGTGGCTGACAGTTTTCATTTTTCTTTTCAAAGTGCCAGTAATCCGGTGTTAAGACGGATGAAAAGGGGCAGCAGGAGATATGAATTCGATAAAATATTGGATCATTTTCATTTTTTCTTCCCCAATGCCAATTTCGGTGCAGACATATTGGTGGGGTTCCCGGGTGAAACCGATAAAGAGTTCCGGGAAACCCTGGATTTCGTGCGAGAAAGCCCGCTAACCTATACCCATATTTTCCCTTTTTCCCCCAGGGAAGGTACCAAAGCGGCGCTGATGGAACAGGTGCCGCTAAATATTGTAAGAAAGCGGGCAGCGGAATTGAAGGAAGCCAATAAACTCAAAAAAATGAGCTACAGGGAACGGTTCAGGGGTAAAATCCTGGAAGGTATATTAACCGAAGAAGACCCGAACTATTCCCTGATCGTAACCAAAAATTATTTGTCCGTCAGGGTCCCGCCGATAAGGGGATACAAAAAAAGGAAAGTAACGGTTAAAATTAATCGCATTGTCAATGAAAATCTATGCGAAGGCACTATCGTAAAGGATTGAATGAAACCGGCTAAACTGGGTCAGCATTTCCTGGTCAATAAAAACGCGGCGGAAAAGATGGTGGGAATATTTTTGCCTACAGCAGGGGCTATTCTTGAAATCGGACCGGGTAAAGGAATATTAACGGACCTGTTGATAAAATATCGCGGTAAAAATAAAATCACTGCCGTTGAGTTGGATGATGCCTTGTATTTCAATCTAAAAGAGAAATACAAAAATGAAGAGGACGTTGAAATTTTGAACCGGGATATTTTGGAGATAGACCTCGCCAGTCATTTTCCCGGTGAAAATGAAATGGTGAACGTAATCGGCAATGTGCCTTATTACATTTCCAGGGAGCTTATCGATTGGTTGATTTCCCACCATAATAAAATAAAAAAGGGCATGTTTATGATGCAGAAAGAGTTTGTGGATAAGTTAATGGAGAAAAAAGGTTCAAAGCAGTCCAATGCCCGGGCTATTTTATTTAATGGATTGTTTCAATTGGAAAAAATGTTTAATGTGCAGCCCGGTTCCTTTTCGCCTTTGCCAAAAGTAAAGTCGTCGGTGTTTTTATTTGAGCGACGGGTGGATGGGGTGTTTACATCCATTAAAGGCGGTATCGACATCGATGATTTTTGTCTTTTTTTGCGGCAATGTTTCCAAAACCGGAGGAAAACACTATTTAATAACCTGAACGCTGTATCTTTCGATATGGAAACGTTAAGAAAGATTTTTGCAAAACAGCGGATCGACCCGAAAATAAGAGCGGAGCAGTTAAATTTGGAGGATTTCTTGGAAATATACCGCTCCTGTTAATCCACTTCTTGCCTGTCCCCTTCTTTCCCAGTCCATGTCGATAACTTAACACATTTGTTAAGTTATTGCAATAGATGGTGGGGCTTTTTTTCGAAATGAGCCGCTGTTTTTCCTATGTTTAAAATAAAAACACCGCTGTGTGAGTCCCCCGGTCACTCTTCGACAAATACCTCTGACAGGTTTATACTTAAACCGTCAAGAATCTTACATTGAATAATGTGTTCTTCCGAATAAAATTCAGGTCTGCTGTATTTTTTGTTTTTGTTAAGAATAAATACTTCCACGGTCCTATCGTCGGGTGAAACCAGCCAATACTCTTTTACCCCAAAACGCTCATAAGTATAAAATTTAATCATCCTGTCTTTTCTCGACGTGGAGGGAGATAATATCTCAATAATAAAATCCGGGGCCCCCCGGCAGCCCTTTTCATCTAATTTCGATTTATCGCAAATAACAGAAATATCCGGTTGAACAAGGTTTTCGATTTTTTCATCCGGTTCATTTTCAACCGGGAACCGTACATCAAATGGAGATGAGAAAACTTCACATGATTTGCCAACCAAATAATTTGCAATTTGCCTGAACAACTCCCTTAGTACTCGTTGATGTTTCAATGATGGTGCCGGTGTCATATCGTAAGGTACACCGGCAAATAATTCCCATCTTTCATCATCAGGCCAGGTTAAATAATCCGCATATGTATATCTTTCTCCTATTTTTTTTGCCGGGGCAACCATAATAATAACCTCCGGTATTTATTATACATTTTTTTCTTTTTTCTTTCCACCCCAAAATTCACCTTATCACATCTTTCCTAAAAGCATAAATAAATTTTCCTGCGTAAAGGTTAATAAATCATCCTGGAATTCCAGGAACGGCAGTACATCATTATTTATGGTTTTCCATTCCAAAGAGCGAATTTTATGACTCAAAACTTCGAGCCAGTTCTCCCGGGTGACTTTGACATAATCACTCCGGGTCTGTCGGAGAGCGTTATTTAATTGTACAAAATTCGGCAGCAGTTCTCTGTGTTTGGATCGATACCAAAAGAGATCATAGACATCCCGGCCCTTCGTATATACCCGCATGAGAAGGGCATGGCATTTACCGGCAAATAATGAAGCAAGATCATAATGCTGAAGTAATACCGGCAAATGAAGGTCTACAATTGTTTTTTTACCCACCCAACCTTTGGGAGGGTTTAGATCAATTTCAAGATGGATATTTAATTTCTGTTCTTCCCGATGAGTAAGACCGGCTTCATAAAGAAGACCGGTAAACCCGATCACAGCCTTTTGCACACCAAGCTTCTCTTTCACATTAATGCTGCATGAATAACCGCTCTTTTCAAGTTGATTGGCGATCTTTTTCATGAAGATCGATAAATCCGAAGCCTTCCAATTTTCCCCTGCTGAAAAATCCAGGTCTTCGGAATACCGTCTGATCCGATATAAAACGCAGTGCCGTTCCCCCTACAAAATAGATCGAAGAACTCATCCCCAGTTTCTGCATTAAAGAAAGAATATAATTTTGAAGATATTCTCTAAGGATGTGCAGCTTTTGGCCTGCGGTCTCGCGGGTAAGTTGAAGGGCAATGTCTTTCACTATTCCTCTCCTCTCATGCGCTTAATGTACTGACAAGTAAATTCAACTGTTTTCTGAAATTTTTTTTTACTGCTTTCCCGGGAAAAAGATTCAAGTTTCTCAAGGTTAAGGCTATCAAGATTTTGCAGCCGTAATTCTTTCAGCCATTCAATAGAAAAACGGTTCCCCTGTAAGAACAAATAAATTTTGTCGATCAGGGCTTTTTCAGGGCAGGCAATGTTTATGTTATAGCCGTTAATCGTCTCTTGCTTATATCCTTTAAAAAATGATGGTTGTACATGATAGTAGATAAATAAAGAGTTCTGTGCTGTAAATCGCATCCCACGGTCTGTTGTTACGGAAGTGGGGTTGGGAACATATTCAGGGATCATTTCGTAATATTGAAGGGCCCAATCAAGTGAAAGGTATGACGGATGAACCACGTTGTTGGCGATAACAGCAATAGGAACTTCCTTTGTTCGCCATGGTTTTTCGATCAAGTACCATCTCCGCCGAATTTGTGAAAGTTTTCCTGCCCTGGTCCAGCGGGAAAGTTGTACTTGCTTGTGAGAAGAAGGGTCTGGAAAGATGTCTAGCATCGATGAATGAAACAGCGGCCGTTCGGCAAATTCTTTTAAAAAAACATCCCAGTCCATGTCGATAACTTAACACATCCGTTAAGTTATTGCAATAGACCTTGCGGTTTTTTTCAATTTTTTGGTAACACTTTTTGCCTCCTGATGTGTTATACTCTATATGAAGGTAAAAAAGAAAAGGAAAACAAAATGGTTGACACGCATACAGAAACATTGGAAATTAATGTGGAAGACTTTTACATCCGCTATGGACCAATGGTACTTAGACGCTGCCGCAAGTTGCTCAAAGATGAGGAGAAAGCAATGGATGCCATGCAAGAGGTTTTTATAAAACTGCTGCTAAATCAAAAACGGCTAAAAAACCAATACCCCTCCAGCCTGCTTTTTCGCATCGCAACCAATGTATGCCTGAATATGATAAGATCACAAAAAAGCCATCAAGAAATCAATGATGAGGATATCCTGACAAATATCGCCTTATATGATGAAAATGAAAATCGCTTCATTGTAAATAATCTCCTGGACCATATTTTCAAACGAGAGAAAAAATCAACCCGTGAAATTGCCGTTATGCATTTTGTCGATGGCATGACGTTAAAAGAGGTGGCCGGTGCGGTTGGCCTGTCACTTTCCGGTGTGCGCAAACGGTTAAGAGAACTCCGCCAGCGGACAAAAAAAATCAGGGAGGTCTACAATGAAACATAAAAAACACAACGCCTGGGTATTGGAAAAATATATCTTAAACGAACTTCCCGGGGATAAAATAAAAGAAATAAACCGCCAGTTGAAGGAAGACCCGGGTTTAAGAGAAGAGATTGAGAGATTAAAAAATTCCAATAAAGAGATATTGGCCCAATACCCCCCCGCTTCCATAATCCCCCCGGTCTTAAACGGGTATAATATAGAAAAGAATAGGGAAGAACAAGCCCGCATTACCCGAACCCGGCCGGTTTTTTCCAGGCGCCTCTTATATGCTTCACCCGCTCTTGCCCTGGCATTGGTGCTGTTTTTCATTTTGCTGCCATTTTACAAAGACAGTATAGACCCTGCCGGGAAAAGCGGTATTCCCGGGGACACGCGGGTTAAAGGAACACAAACCGTCGATAGGGCCACACCCAATTTAATGATATATCGAAAAGAAAACAATAATATCAAATTATTGAAAAACAGTGTTACCTCCAGGGCCGGCGACCTTTTGCAGGTGGCTTATGCGTCTGGCGGCGAAGCATACG
>Ga0114923_10003441_pt1 | contig 10671 bp, 24 predicted proteins | sample SumtaG_FD_89578 | JGI IMG/M metagenome (GOLD analysis project Ga0114923, IMG submission 89578) | Deep subsurface microbial communities from Indian Ocean to uncover new lineages of life (NeLLi) - Sumatra_00157 metaG | ecosystem: Environmental > Aquatic > Marine > Oceanic > Sediment | place: near...
CATGACCGACTCCTTGTAGAAAAGATCCTCTTCATCTCCGTCCAACCATTCAGGTGGGACGGGGTTCTCGGCCGCAAAACGTCGCAGTTGTTGTATGGTGGGCGTGCCAGGCAAATTGGTCATTTGATGCGTGGCATTGTCAGTAAGATGAATAACGCGATAATAGCGGCGGCGGTCCCTATACTCATGAGGACGGTGACGCTAACGGGTGTGAGAATCATGCCAATCTCCAATCATCGGTAAGTATGTCGGTCTGACTCGCCAACCATGGGACAAGGTCCCCTTGTGCGGTCTTCATGTAAATGTAGGGCAAAGTCATTTTACTGTCTGGGTCGGGCACTTGCAGGGCCAAATACATCCCTTTACCGTTCCAACCCTCGCGAGTGACAAAGTGTTCTCTCTTCAAGATTTCAAGGGCGTCACCAAAAGACATTCCAAGGTTACACATTCTCAGGTTCCCTCTGTGTTGTGGCCGGTTCGGGAACCGGCCTAACCCGCTTACCACGCAGTAGAGGCGGGGAGTCGTCAGAATAGGGTGGGTAGGTGCCTGCTCAAAAGACCTTCAAAGAGATTCTCTTCGAGTAGGCATCTCTACCGGGTGTTCGGCTGTCCTGCCTAGGTCGACTATTTAGTCGAGATCGGACATGAACACCGCATGCTTATCAAGCCCAACAAATGCTGTTGCGTTTCCGTCGCTGTCTTCAAACCATCCGAGCCATCCTGTGGCTTCCGGATCGCTGTGTTCTTTGAACATTCGCACCTTCCTTTGTTGAGTGTGGGCAGGTGGTCAGGGCGGGCTTAACTCCGAGACCCTGACCACCCTTCCAAGCAAGGGCTATTTGATCGCTTGATTTGTCACGAATCGGACGGCAACGTTGAGAGCGCCTTGGGCGGCGATCAGGATGGCTACAACGCTGGCGTTGTCAGCGATCAGGTCCTGACCGAGGAGGTAGCCGATAACGCCAACGGCGAGGGTGGCAGTGTTAATCCAGATGGTGCGAGATTGAATAGCTTTCTTCATTGGGGTCTCCAGGTTTGGGGTTTAGGCAGTTGGATTTTCCTGAGCGGCGATGGCCTGCACAAGCTGCGTTCCGATGGCTTCAATAAGCTCATCGACGGTCTCTTGAGACGGGGTCGTGTCCACGAGTGGTCGAACCCCGTTTTCAATAATGTGGATGATTTCTCGGGCCAGGGCCAGAAGGGATGTTTTGCTGAGTACGTTCCCGATCTTGATATCCATGGTGTGACAGCTTGTGACAAGCTTATCCACGGCCAAGACGTAATCCTTGATGACGGGCATGGCGGCCACCATCTCGGCATCATTCTGAATCATATTGACCCGGGCTTCCAGCAACGAGCGGATAATGATGATCTCACCCGTAATGGACTTCAACTGGTCGGCGTTGGCGTGGCGAACTGGGCCATCGCCAAGTTGGTCACATGCGATCCGGTACTGGTTTGTCACTGTTTTGCGGCTGGCCGAAGAATGCTTTTCGCAAAAGCGACCGGTAATGGCTTCCTTGGTACATTGACCATAAGCGGCGATGTATTCGCATTGGGCCATATTGTTCTCCCTTGATACTGGTGTACTCTTATTGTGGTCGTTTTTCCGTATATTTTCCAACAATTCCCCCTGTTTTGAGTATTTATTTTGAAAGGGGCCTAAACCCCTTTATATAGGGGGTTTTTGAGAGCGGGTGAGGTGAAAATAATTTCGGGATTTCACTTTGACGCGTCAAATTCGGGAGGGTTTGGGCGACCGCGAAAAACACAAAAGCGTTTGGCGATATACGGGCATGTGGTAGGTGTGCGGGTATTTGACCCTCCCCTCCCTGAGAGGCTCTGTACGGCTCGCTGACGGCCTTGGTGTGGGTAAGGTGGGAGTTCACACTATGGCGGTGGGAGGCCTTTAGAAGGGCGGCGACGGCCTGAACCCACCTGTGGTCCAGGGAAGGGTGTAAGTCCTTTGAGGGTAAGGGTTTAGGTCAAGTTTCTTTGTGTGTGGGGTGCGGGTGGGTAGACCCTGGTGCGGTGTTGGGGTTGTAAGTGGTGTGGGGGTAAGGACTTACGACGATTGACGCGTCAGTCCCTTGGGGCGGGTGGGTACTACTGTCTAAAGGGCACGGCAGCTACATAATCCCTTTCTTCCTCATCTTCCCTACAATTAGACCCACCCGCACCACCCACCCCACCCACCTGACAAGGACTACACATACATACACTATATCTACTACATTCGTTGCGATTAGTATTAGTATACCACCATTGGGGTACCTACCTCACCTACACAGTGTAGGTAAGGTAGGGTGGCAAGGTAGGTAGGTGGGCGGGTGGGTAGATGGGGTGGGTGGCGGGTGTCACCTACCACCCCATAATGTAGATGGTGGTGGGTAGGTGGGTGGGAGGGTGAATACCCCATAATGGAGGTGGTATGGCTTATACTACATATGTGGAGTATAAGCGTTGGGGTAATTATGCGGGTGTGTGTGGGTATAGGGCAAAGGGTTGTGTGGGTGGTGCGGGTGGGTGGGATTGTGCGGTTTATACCGGTAAAACAGGGTGATTGGCGGTATAACGGTTGCAGTAACTGGGTGGGTTGTGAGGGCGCGGTATATGATAGACCCCTGTACAGTACATGCAGCGTATAATTGTATAGTGCAAGGGCGATGAACCCACCAGGCTGCCAGGCCGCCATGTATGTTGTGTCGACCCGCATGCCGGATCGTGCCGGATCGCAGGTGTGGGGATTATGGCCGTTGCCAGGGTTGTACACCCTATCATTCCCGGCGGCGGCGTTTCAAAAGACTCCTCTCCTATGGGTTGTGTCGTTTCGCACTACTCTCTACAGAGACTCTTTTAAAACGCCGGCACCGGATTTTAGGGGTTACCACACTATGGCGTTTATGTAAGTCTAAGCTATTAAAGGGATTACAACACCGGTGTTTGGCCCGGAATATCGCGGCGTTAGCACCAAAACACCCGAACTAGCCAAAACACCGGTTGTGGTCATCCACATCCTTTGTGGTTAACCACATCCTTTGTGGTTAACCACATACCAATAATGTGGCGAGTTCGGGTGTTTTCGCAAAACGCCGGCCCAAACGCCGGCCAGCCATAATCGACGTAACCCACCCACACCAAACGACTTACATCATCTGCCAATAGTGAGTTCGGGTGTTTCCCGGCGTCTCGTTTCAAACGCCGGGATCGGCATAACCCCTTTCCCTATAATGATTTACACCTATCACAGATCCCACCCAGGTAAAGGGGTCACCATTGTTTGTACACTGGTACATCTGTACACCAACCATATTGATCGTCACAGTACCACCATCTATAACCACCCGCAGTTTTGGCCCTTCCGTTACACGCCGCCCAGATCCCTGTCATATGAATGCCGGTATCCCTGGCAGCTTCGGTAATACTGATGAATTCCCTTCCATCGCTACGGCTGACACGACGCCCTTTACCGGCTTTATAACCGTACGAAAGATTACCAACGGAATTATCCGCCATACCCCTCTCCCCATGCAGTATCTTACAACCGGCAGGGCAGGGCCTAACCCACGCAGCCATCACAAGTCGGTCAACAGGTACTTGCTTTCTTGCTCCCTCTTTCACTAGGGTCAGTGTAATCCTTCCGGTCTTTGCAGGGTGGCCCCGGATAATCCGTTGAACCCCTTCAACCCTCATAACCCTACCTAGGTTGGATACTCGGTACGATCCCTCATATCCGACTATATCTCGCCATTGTTCGCTCATAACCCTACCTATCTCTTACAGGTCCTACACCCATACGAAAGGTTTTCGACGGAATTATCCGTAATACCCACCCCGTGCAGTACCGTCTGCCCGGCCCCGATCGGGCCAACCCACGCGGCCAGCACAATCCGGTCGACGTACTCAGTCCTTCCCTTCCCGTCTTCCCGCAAAACCACTCCAAGCCGTCCATTTGCATTTCGAGGACTAGTCCGGAGAATCTTCGCTTTCTGCCCACAATGAGCGACCCGCATAATCCTACCTAGATTGGATACTTTATATGCCCTCTCATATCCAACTACCCACTTCCACTTCTCAACCATTACAAACCTCCTACTTCCATTAAGGCCCGTTCGGGACGTGTCGGTAGCACCGATTGTGCCGTCTCGGAGTGTGTGAAAGGGACAACGCAAGTTGTTATGATGGGTAGGGTCATGCGAGCCTGGTCACAATACTCCCAGCCCCACCCGCCAGCCCTCTTTGACCTACTATTGCAGACCAACCAAATTCTCGATTCGCCTACACCTACCTCCCTGGCCGCAGAGGCCATACTGATAAATTCCTTTCCGTCACTCCGTCTGACACGCGCACCATGATGTGGTTTACGCTTACACTTATCCCGAGAACCGTATGATAGGTTTCCAACGCTATTATTTGCCACCCCTAATGGCCCGTGTAGTACTACCTGCCCGGCCTTAATCGGCCCAATCCACGCAGCTAGTACAACCCGATCAACGTATACCTTCTTTGTTACTCCATCTTTCCGTAGGCCCACTCCCATCCTCCTACTTGTGTAATGTGGACTAGCCTGTAAAAGCTTCGCTTTCCGCACAGCCCTTCCATCTGCGTCACGTTGCTCGACCCGCATAACCCTGCCCAGATCGGACACTTGATACATCCTCTCGTACCCTACCACGTCTCGCCATCGCTCAACACTCATCATACACCTCCTATTTCCGTCAGGATCGTCAGAAATGGCACGCCCGGCTTGGCCCATAGCATCGCTACGATCAGTCGCAACCCACCCAATTACCATAGCGATGGGAGGTGGGTCACGATCGCTTTTTTCGTTACAACGCCCGGCATGGTGTCTAACCCCTCACAATGGCCATAACGGCGGGTGAATCGGTCCGGCTAAGCTTGCCATCGTCAACCATGACAAGGGCCCGCAACCACCCCGCGAGGAAGCGTTGCACAGGGTCGCCCTTGCTATTGGGCCGGGTAGTTGGGTCCAATTGCAACGCGAGAAAATGGCATTCGTCGAATGAGCGTAGGTTGTCGATGCGTGTTTCAAGTGTTGACATAGTTTCGCTCCCTTTGGTGGTGGTTAAAATCGGCCGGCCATCCCGTGGTCAACACTTAGCAAAGCAATTCCGACGACTACTGCGATGTGCATAATGAATAACATGATTCGCTCCTTGGTTGTGGTTGCTTGTCTACCTGAAGTATAACCGCGCGGAGACACAAGTCAAATCAGGTTGTACTGACTGGAGGGATTGTGTCGGTATTCAGGGTGAGGATGATCTGGGTCGAGTGGAGTGGGCCGGCTGCGCGGGTTACAACATGGTTGGGGTGGCTGGGTTGTGGACCGGCTATGTGACTTCCAAGTAAACCGACACAATTCTAGTAGGTCTAGGGGTGAGGGGTGGGATTGTTCGGTCGCGAATGTAAGGGTTGTATTTGTCGCCCGCTGGTGCCGATAGAATGCTCGTTTTTATCTGAGAAGTATTTCCTAGCGGTCGCGGTTGTGGCTGTTGTGAGAATGACGACGGACACTCGCTGGTTCGCTTCCGGCTTCCGATCAGTTATCGTCACAGTAGGCCCAACCGTAACCACCTGCCTTGTTGCGATGACCCCTACAGACCGAACAAATGTTGTAATAACGACAATCGGTTTCTTTGGCGGCATCGATAATACGGTCGAATTCGACACCATCGCTACGAATAACCCTTCTGCCATTATCGGTACTGTCCCTACGACGATCAAAACAGTTTTTGGCTGTGAGTACCATAAGAAAGGTTACCGACGGAGTTGTCTTCAACACCGTTAGGACCGTGCAGAACTTCAAGACCTTTAGGACGTGGTCCAATCCATGCAGCCATCACAAGCTGATGAATACATACAGTCCGTTGATTCCCCTCCTTGCATAGGGCCACTCCAAGGTGGTCACTTGCACTATTTGCAGCAGGTTTCAGAACCTTTCCAGTCAGTGTTTTCGGCTCACCTCGCGCACCTCGCACAACCCTATCAACAGATCGCACCTTCCCCAGATCGGACACTTGATACCACCCCTCATATCCAACCACGTCTCGCCATTGTTCCATGTTGTTTCCCTTTGGGTGTTATCATGGTTTGTGGCATCATCTACCCGCAACGTAGTAATCCTTTGCATCGGCATAACCCGCCCGAGCCATGCATTCCTTCCAACCCTTGCCATGCCCGTCCCCTCCCAAGGCGTGACATATTTCATGCACCACCGTCTCGACACACTCATCAAAGCTGGCCAACGGGAATAATCGGCTCGATAGGTGTATTTCCCACCTCTCGCCCACTCGTCGGCAGTTTGCAATCGACCGGTACAACCGGTTCGACCATGTGAATCGTATCCGACCGACATAACCACCATTACCGTTACATGCGCAAACCTGCTCGGCCATTTCATACAACGCATCCAAATTCTCATCTTTCGTTGCAGTCGTCATAATCCCTACCTCGTTGGTTTGTGGTGGCTGGCGGTGTTTAGAATCGGCCATTCATTCCATGGTCGGCACTCAGTAGGGCAACTCCGACAACGGCGACGGCGACGGCAAGCAGACCCCAGACAAGCATTGTGGAATCGGTCGCGGTTGTGGCGGCTGTTGTGGCGGCTGTTGTTAGGGTTTCGTTCATTGTCTCGACTCCTTGCGGTGTTATTGCTGGTTACACTGAAGTATACACCACACCCGCCCCGTGTCAAGCTATTCGGGAAGAACCCTGAAGTATCTAGGGGGAAATTCGCCGCTCGTTTGTGGTTTGTGTCAATTGTATCGGTAGTCATACTTCACAAGCGAAAGCTTGTGAAGTGCGCGCGTGTGGAATTGAGGTGCGAAGTAAGCTCACCCCTAAGAGAAGTGAGGGTTGTGTGGATTAGGTGTATCTGGGTGTGGCAGATGTGGGCATGACTGCCATCGGAGGGGAAAACAAACTGAGAAAGTAGGTGAGATTCTCCAAAGTAGTGTCGATTGTGCTGGTTGCTACTTCGTTTAGTTGCTGTCTGCCTTCCACTCATTGTGTCGATGTTACGAATAGATTTTTCCGTCATCCCCGACATACAGGTTGACTTCGCCCAGATTATTGCAGGCTTCCGTCAACACGTCGCCGACCTCCTCTTGCCAGTCCCTATCCCAGAACCCGGCCCCGTGGCCGTTGCGAGTCAGCCAGAAATCATGCTCAGCCATCTCGTCATCTGTCCACTGTACTTGGCGAAGGTGCGCACCCCGCCATACGTCGCCGTAAGCGGCCTGGAACTGTCGGCAGTCGTCCGCCATCTTCGCTAAGCACTCGGGCGCGATGTCCTCGAAATCGTAATTCTCATCGAGGTAGTCATCGTCTGGTGTCGAGTCGTGTGTAGACCACAAAGCACACTCCAGATATGCGGTTGTGAATTCGTCAAAATTGTGCATGGTGTATCCCTAAGTGATAACTTCAAGTTTGTAAACCACCCTTGGTTAAGATGCCAGGTTCAAGCGTAGTTAGCACCCGCTCACTCCTCGCAGGCGTCCCAGTCCTCAAGACCGTAAACTCTGGCCAAAATCGCACAAACGACGTCAGCATACTTTTTGGCATAATTCAAATCATGGGACTTAGCATCATCATTCTTAAAAGAAGCCACACTAGCATTGTAATCCAGATCACTGGCAAACTCGCGCCAGATGGTCAAATACCACTTTTCCTCCGTGTCACAACCTCTCGGCCTAATGCTACCCAGTGTCAAGTCACCCGTGGAAGATACGGCGTAAAGCATATCGTCCGTGCCACCCGCCCAGTCGGCGCAAAGTTCTTGGATGTCAACAGGTATCTCAATCGAATTTACTTGAATCATCGTTACTCTCCACATCGGTGGTACTTACCGGACAGCCGGTATTCCCGGCCTAACCGAATTTGACGCTGTTGAACCGTCTCAAACAGTACAATACGCAGAACAAACAGAATCGTGTCAATTGTTCTCATCATAGCCCTACTCGGTAATTAGTTGGTCGATGATAACTAGTGTCGGTGTGAACCCACCAGGTTGTCTGACCAATGATCGTTGCAATCGGTTGGGTCAATTTGACACGGGGGTAGGGCGTCAATATCGGGGAGTGAGCCGACAAGCCACCCATCGGGCAACTCTTGTTTCGTATCGGCCCCGATGAACGCCTGAAACGTTTTGGTGGCATGCATGAGGGATACGCCTCGAACATGGGCGACGATGTAGCAATGGCCCACCGTGATGATAGCGGCAACGCCCTTACGTGCCCCTCCGGGATGATAGAACCGCATGACGTGGTCACCGTTTGCCAGTGTGGTTTGGTAGACTTCGGCCAGACCTTCGATTACAAAGGGGTCGTTCGTCAAGTCAAATTGGCCATACAGTGCGGCCATACCCTCAATACGTCGTTTCGTGAATTCGTCCACGTTGTTTTCTCCGGTTGCTGGTTGCGTGTTACTGGTTGCTGGTTGCGTTGCTGGTTAGTCACGCAGATCGACCAGCGCATTCCGCAACTCCGATATAACCCTCGCCGTAGGCCCAGACTGCTCACGCTTCCCAACCGCGTTATCCCGGATCACCGGACAATCCGACGACACCCGATATGTTTCGGTACGCTCACGCCCTTTGTTGACACAATCGAAATCACCGTCAAAAAACAGCGATACCGTGCGACCGTCATCATCGACAAAATGGATGACCACCGTCTCGACCGTTTCACCCGTTAGATCCGCGCCACCCCGTATCCCTCGTAGCCGCCGCGTAAGTGTTACCTTGCTCATGATCGCACCTCGGTGTAATGGTGGTGAAACCCGCCCAAGCCCTACATTCCACACGCCGTGCGGAATCGGTCATAATCGAAACGACTGTTAGTGCTAGCCGCGACCCGCATAAATCCTTCGATGCACTCAATCGTTGCAATCCTCGCATTTGCCCCTTCCGCGTTTGTCAAGGTATTGCGAAAAGTTTCTGCCATTAGGATAAAATGCTTTTTCGTCATAATCGGAACCCTCTCGTTTCGTGGTGATGGTGTCTGAACATTACAAGCTTACCCCACTATGTGGAGAAGTCAAAGAGAATTCTCGGAATAGGCGCACGAATAACCACAACCCTATACAGGGTGTGGGGTTACACTTGCAAGTTATTTTCTGGCTGACACCTCTTCAGTTAGGTTGCTGGATTCAACAATGAAAGACTCGGTGCCATTATCGGTACCATCACGACGTCGGTCAAGACTGTTCTGGCTCTTAGTACCATAAGAAAGGTTACCGACCGAGTTATCTACAACACCGTTAGGACCATGCCGAACTTCAAGACCATCAGGGCATGGACCGACAAACGCGGCCAGAACGAGTCTATGAACACTCACAACCCTTTGTTTCCCTTCTTTACACAAACTCGTAAAAAGATACCCACTTATACTATTTTGACTAAGTCGCCTAACCTTCCCGACCAGTTTCTTCGGTTCTCCATACCCACCCCGAACAGCCCGATCAACAGATCGAACCCGCCCCAGATCGGACACTCGGTACAACCCCTCGTATCCGACCACATCTCGCCATCGCTCCATTTTGCACATCGCTACCTCCCCTCATCATCGGAATAATCAATGTGGCTATAATAAGGCATCCAGACGGTGCAAGCGACAGAATCGGGATAACCGAGCGCGATATCGTCACGAACCATAGTTCTGACATATCCGACACCAGCCTTAGTCAAGGAATTACCAAAGAAATAGCCAACCTTGCCGTCACCACATTCCTCAGCATTGATACATTCCTCACCGTTGGCACAGTGGTCAGGATGGTCCGATTCCTCATCATCATCACACCACTTAGGATAGTTATCACTGTCGTAAAGTGTCTCATCGTCATAGCCAATAGCCTTCTCCCAACGCTCACGGGAGGTATACGTGGCGCCCCACGCACATTCCAACCAGATGCGATATCTGATAACATCCGCACATTCGTTACAGTATAGTTCTGCTTGATAAATCGCTGCCATCGTTACAACCCTTGGGGTGTTAGTTTCTATTTCTGCCGGTATTGTAGTATACCTTGCATTTTGCGGAAAGTCAAATCGGATTTCCGGTCGTTCCGAATGTTTCGGTTATGCTGGCCCTTGACCATCATCCGCGTACCTCCAACCATAGCCACCCGTACTTTTGCCTTTACCCTGCATGCCCTACTAATGGCCGAAGCGTGACAATCGGATTCTTCGGCAGCTTGATTGATACTGGCAAATTCGACACCTCGCTGCGAACGACCTTCCTGCCATTATCAGTGCCACCCCTGCGACAGTCTAATCGGTTCTGACTCCTAGTACCATAAGAAAGGTTAGCAACTGAATTGTCCGTGACACCGTTAGCACTGTGCAAAGTCTCACAGCCGTCAGGACACGGACCAACAAACGCAGCCAGCACAAGTCGGTGTACTCCTATAGGCGTGAGTACCCCTTCTTTATACAAATGCGCAGCAAGGTGGCCACGCCGACTACTCGGACTAAGCTTCCGAACCTTACCGACCCGTTTCACCGGTTTACCTCTTCCACCTCGGACAACCCGGTTGACCGAGCGAACCCGCCCCAGGTCGGACACTTGGTAGTACCCCTCGAATCCAATTACCCATTTCCAACGTTCCATTCATCACCTCCCATCTGATCGTTAAAAATAATCGCTGCTACCA
>Ga0114923_10003442_pt1 | contig 10670 bp, 9 predicted proteins | sample SumtaG_FD_89578 | JGI IMG/M metagenome (GOLD analysis project Ga0114923, IMG submission 89578) | Deep subsurface microbial communities from Indian Ocean to uncover new lineages of life (NeLLi) - Sumatra_00157 metaG | ecosystem: Environmental > Aquatic > Marine > Oceanic > Sediment | place: near...
CCATTTCAAATTAGAAAGGGGAGAGCGCAACTGATGAGACACAATAGAGATAAACTCTGATTTTAAGCGGTTTGCTTCTGCCAACCTTTCAAAACTGCGAGTAATAATCGCAGCCATAACAAGCAAAACTCCTGCTAAAAGCTGTATTATCAAGGCAACGGTTAAAGGGTCTTCAATGTAACGAGTGCCAAAAGCATAAGCAGTTAAACTAGAAACCACAATAATTATTCCCATCACTAAAAAAAGAAACTGAGGACACTGCCACAAAGAAAGGTTGTATTTTTTACACTGCTCAACAATATTTAATTTTGAGAATATTCCTTTCAATAAATTCATAATATTTTTCTTATTTTACCACACTAATTGACCAAACAAAAAGGAGGTGCTAAAATTTTAAATCATCGGGGCATGGTGTAACGGTAGCACGAGTCCTTTGGGAGGATTTAGCCCGAGTTCGAATCTCGGTGCCCCGACTATACTAGTATATTTTGTATTATAGATTGCGGCAGTAGTTCAGTGGTAGAATGTCTCCCTTCCAAGGAGAAGGTCGTGGGTTCGAATCCCATCTGCCGCTCAAAGAAAAAAGCCGTCCAACTCGGACGGCTTTGAAATTCCTATAGTGCTAAGAGAATTAAAGAAAAGTTATTTTAATTCATTAAGATCTGAGTTATTACAGCTAATTACTTTGCATACTCAATCACCCTTGTTTCTCTTATTACGGTGACTTTAATTTCTCCTGGATATCTTAACTCTTCTTGAACCTTTTGAGATATGTTTTTAGCTAAGTTTTTTGCCTCAAGATCGTTAATCATTTGAGGTTCTACAAAAACCCTTATTTCTCTACCAGCTTGTAAGGCCCAGGCTTTGTTTACTCCGGGGAAAGAGGTAGCTATTTTTTCCAAATCAGATAATCTTTTAAGGTAATTTTCTAAGGTATCTTTTCTTGCTCCGGGTCTTGTTCCTGAAATTTGATCAGCTACCTGGATTAAAACTGCTTCAATGCTTTTACTTTTATATTCTCCGTGATGAGATTTCATTGCATCAATTACTTCTTTTTCTATACTGAATTTTTCTAAGATTTTTATTCCAATATCAACATGAGAACCCTCAATCTGGTGGTCAACTGCTTTTCCTACGTCGTGGAACAATCCTGCTTTTTTGCATATTAAGGGATTGGCCCCCATTTCTTCAGCCAGAGATGAGGAGAGATAAGCTACTTCAATTGAGTGGAGCAATACATTTTGACCATAACTTGTTCTAAACATCAATCTTCCAAGTAATTGAACCAGCTTTGGGTCCAAACCAATAAGGCCTAATTCATAAACTGCTGTCTCGCCGGTTTTTCTTACCCTATCATTTATTTCTTTTTTAGCTTCTTGGACTTTTTCTTCAATTCTGGCAGGTTGTATTCTTCCATCTAAAACTAATTTTTCTAGAGCAACTTTTGCTATTTGTCTTCTAATCGAATCAAAACCTGAAATTACCACCGTTTCTGGGGTTTCATCAATTATTATCTCTACTCCGGTTAATCTCTCAAGAGTTCTAATGTTTCTCCCTTCTTTACCAATTATTCTTCCTTTTATTTCTTCGTTAGGTATAGAAACAGTAGTAGTGGTAATTTCTTGGGCTTGAGAAGGAGCATATTTTTGGATGGCGATAGCCAAGATTTCTTTAGCTTTTTTTTCAAATCTTTCGTATCCTTCCTTTTCTATCTTGTTTATTCTTTCCAAAATATCCATTTGATATTCTTTTTCCAGATTTTTAAACAATTCAGTTTTAGCTTCTTTTTTATTAAGTTCTGCGATTTTCTCCAACTTTTCAATAGCCGTCACCCTAAGCTCTTCTAAGTTTTGCTTGATTAGCTTTACCTTTTTAATCTTTTCTTGAAATTCTTTCTGTCTAGTTTCAAATTCAGAAAGTTTTCCATCTAAGGTATCTTCTCTCCTTACCAACAGCTGCTCACTCTTAAAAAGTGATTTCCGTCTAATATCTTCTTCTTTTTTAGTTCTTTCTAAGAATAAGGATGCTTTCTTTTTGGCTTGAGATAAAATTCCCTCTGCTTCTTTTGTTACCTTTTGGATCCTCTTTTGAATTTTAGCTTCGATTGTCTTCCAATTTCTTTTTGCAATTGATTGGCGAGCATAATAGCCTAAAATTGCTCCGGCTGTAAGCGAAAGTATTCCCGTAATTAATGGGGTTAATTGATCCATATTTTAAAGTTAGAAATTGGTTATTTAGCATAGTTTAAACTGTAAAGTTTTTGGTTTTAGAGAATTATCTAAATAGTTCCAAAGTCCAAAGTTATTTTTTAATTCTGATACTATAAACTCTATCAAAAATTTCCCAAAGAATCAACCCCATACCACTAGGGTATGAGGTTGATAGTAATTGATAAAACAGGTTTATTTTACTGATTAACCTCCTAAAGCTCCTTTAATTGCAGAGGGAAGAGCTTTGGCTAATAAAATTATCAAGAGAGCAATTATGGCCCAAAAAATTATTGCTTTACCTCTATTTATCCGCTCAGGGTTGCCACTAGCAGTCAATATTAAAAAGGCGGCATAAATTAACAAAAGAGGAGCTATAGCAAAAGATAAGAGCAAGAGAAAGTTAACCAAGGCATCAATGGCCTCCCAGATAGTTTTAGCTGCCAAGGGATTGAAAAGGACGGTAGGAAGTCCGGGACCAGGACCGGGACCAGGACCAGGACCAGGACCAGGACCGGGAGGGGGTACAGCACTGGGTATGGTGGTAAAAGCACCTGGAGGGTTAGGAGTTTCTGCACTATTGTCGCTGGGATTCATAGCTTCTGCCATTATAGTCCATTCATAGTCAGTATTTGCTGTTAACCCCATGAGCATATACTGATAATTCGGCCCATTAGTAGAAGGATATCTTTTTAGCCATGAGGGCGCTCCTACTCGTCTGAAAGAAACAACAAATCTGCGAATTATTCCACTTCCTGCTCCAGAGCCAGGAGGCGGCCATGTCCACTCCAGTAAAGCTGACCCCTCTCCTACAGAACTCACCTGGGTGTTAGTCGGTTGGTTCAGAGCAGAAACTTTGCTGATAAAAATTCCTAGACCGAGAAATATGATTAAAGAGATTAATAAAATTTTTTTGTTCATATTTATACCTTAATATTTATATTACCATTGTTGGCTGAAAAGCAAAGCCAGAAAGATAAAACTTTATTTTTTTATAACTCTTATCCATGCAGTTTGGCAAATGCCTTGACCTCCTTTTTTATCAAAAACTTTTACTAAAGGCATATAGGTGCCAGCTTGAAAATAAGAGTGGGAGGAATTTTTTAAGGCAGAATTTTTACCATCATCAAAATCCCAGAGGAAGAACAGGGTATCGTTGTCAGGATCGGTAGCTGCAACCTTAAACTGAAATTCTGTTTGGGTATTTCCGTTAGTGGGGATAGCCTGGCAAGAAGAAATTTTTGGAGGAAGATTTGTTCTAGCTTCTACTGTTTCGCTCCTTGTCAAATTTCCTGCTGCATCTTTGCAGATTGTAGAAATTTCATAAACTCCGTTATTTTTAGGGATAAAGTTTTTTGTGAAAATACATTCTTTTTTACAACCTAAAATAGTAGGCGACATTGCTCCCTGATTTTTGCCATCTACGTAGAGATTACACCCAATAATTTTGAAGTTATCAAAAACTTTCATTTTAAAGGCATATTCTTTATCTTTTTCAATTTGGATAGGATAGGTTTGATCTTTTTCAGTTTTATCAATGAATATTTTCCCAAGAGAGGGTTTGGTCCAGTCAATATGATAATAGTTTACAGATTTTTTTTCTTCGGTAGAAAAATGTAGATTATCAGCTTTATCCTTTGAACGAACAAAAATCCAGGAGGCTTTTTCCCCCTCAAGATTACACATTTTTTCTTCTCCAACTGGAATATTTATCCCCAAATTACATTTTCTATTTAACCATCCTGAAGAATGCTCGGTACCATCTAGTTTATAAGTAAGAATTTTATATTGACAAGAGTCAGGGTTTAGTCCAGAGTCTAAATCTTCGTCTAAGACATCAATGATAAAATCTTTATTCTGCCAGGAATCCTTAGTTGGAGATTTTATTTGAGAAGCAGGCTCTCCTTTATCTCCTTTAAACTCATTTTGAGGAGGAGGAGTATGATTGTTTGGAATTTTTCTGGGTAGGAGAAGAAAGTAAACAAAAACCCCTATTCCAATAAGGGTTATAGTTATCAGCCAGAATTTTTTTGAAGTCCAGAATTTTTTCACTTCCTTTTGTTTTTTTTATTTCATAATCTCCACCAGAGAAGTGTAATCATCAGACTTATTTTTTTGTCTTTATTACCTCATCAATAAGACCGTATTCTTTAGCCTCTGGAGCCGAGAGATAAAAGTCGCGATCAGTATCCTTTTCAATTTTATCTAAGGGTTGGCCGGTATGTTTAGCTAAGATTTCATTTACTTTTTGTTTTAATTTAACAATTTGCCGGGCTGCAATTTCTACCTCTACTGCTTGTCCGCCTATTCCGCTTACTGCTACCTGGTGAAGTAGGATTTGGGCGTTGGGCAAAGAAAATCTTTTTCCCTTAGTTCCGGCTGCCAATAGGACTGCAGCGCCTGAAGCCGCAGACCCTATACAGACTGTAGAAATAGAACATTTTATATATTGCATGGTGTCGTAAATAGCCAAAGCCGAAGTTAAAACTCCACCTGGTGAATTGATATATAGCTGGATATCTTTTTTAGGATCCTTGGAAGCCAAAAAGAGCATCTGGGCGATAATAGAGTTGGCTATTGGATCAATAATTGGTCCTCCAAGAAAAACAATTCTTTCCTTTAAGAGGCGAGAATAAATATCATAAGCTCTTTCTCCATATTTTGTTTTTTCAATAATTGTAGGGATTAAAACCATAGCTTATTAAGAAAGTTTCCTAAAGATATTTTATCAAAGTTTTGTTTTTAACACAAAAAAGGTAGCAAAAATATTTTACTATTTTTTTTCTTTTTTTTCTTTTTCTTTTTTGCTTTTATTTTCTTTTTTTATTTTTGTTTCTGTTTTTTGTTCGGCCTCCTGGGATTCACTACTTCTGACATCTATTTTCCATCCAGTCAATTTCGCTGCCAGCCTTACATTTTGACCATCTTTACCAATAGCTAGAGATAATTGATCTTCAGGGACAATGGATAAGGCTTTATTTTTGGGAAGAATCTTTACCTCTATGATTTTAGCCGGACTTAAGGAGTTTGCAATGTATATTTCGGGATCCTCAGAATATTCTATAATATCAATTTTTTCTCCACCTAATTCATTAATTATCATCTGGACCCTTGTGCCTCTTTGGCCAACCGTAGCTCCTATAGGATCAACACCTTCTTCGGTTGATATTACTGCCACTTTAGTTCTAGAACCTGGTTCTCGAGCGATAGATTTAATAAGCACAGAGCCTGAATTAATTTCTGGAACTTCTAACTCAAATAGTCGGGAAACTAATTTTGGATAAGCACGAGATAGAAAAACCGCAGGTCCCTTTGGTGTTTCTTCAACCTTAAGGATATAGGTTTTTAATCTTTGCCCGGGTCGATAGAATTCTCCGGGAACTTGCTCTTCTCTGGTTAAAATGCCCAAAGTTTTGCCAATATCCATAAAGACATTTCGTCCCTCTACTCTCTGAACAATTCCAGAGATAACTTGACCTTCTCTTGACTTATACTCTTCAAAAACACTCTGTTTTTCAGCTTCCCTAATCCGTTGCATAATGACCTGTTTTGCGGTTTGAGCAGCGATTCGGCCATAATCTTCTTGAGGTTTAAGGGGAATAATTAGCTCTTCTCCGGTTTTTATTTTAGCATTTATTTCCTTAGCTTCGTCTGCCATAATATGTTTTTCTGAATTAAAACGAACCTTTTCTTTGATTTCTGTGGGAGAGGAAGATTCTATTTCTTTTTTTTCTTCTCTTAGTTTTTCTAATTCTTTTTCAGAGTAAATCATTTTTTCATTTACAACTAATTTTACTTGCCAAAAGTCAACATTCCCAGTTTCTGGGTTTAGTTTAGCTTTTATAATTTGTCCCTTTTTTCCGTAGTCTTTCTTGTAAGCGGCAGCTAAGGCTTGCTCAATAGATTCTAAAATTTTTTCTTGAGAGATTCCTTTTTCTTCTGCAATTTGAGCTATAGCTGACGTGAAGTTTTTTATATCCATAAAAGTCAGTGGTTTTAAAAAATGTCCGTTAGGAACGGACTTATTTATAGTTTACTTAAATTTATTTGTTTTGTCAACCTCGTTAGAAGAATTTTGAATGGGTTTTTTCTAATTAAATTGTTATTTTCCAAAATCCTCTACGGAGTCAAACTTTTAACCTAGTAGTTGAGACTACAAGGGGATATTACCGTGTTTTCTGGCTATTTTTGTTTCTCTTTTTTGCAAAAGAGACTCTAGGCATTTAATTAAAGTAGGCCGAGTATCTTTGGGATGAATTATCATATCTACCTGACCTAACTTAGCTGCTTGATAAGGATTTAAGAAAAATTCTTTGAGCTGCTGGATTCTTTCTTTTTCTAATTTCTTTGGGTCCTTGCTTTTAGCCAATTCTTTTTTGTAAATAATTTTAACTGCTTGCTCTGGACCCATAACACTAATTTGGGCCGAAGGCCAGGCGATTACTCTGTCATATCCAAGTTTACGAGAAACTAAGGCAATATAAGCTCCTCCAAATGCTTTCCTTAATATAAGGCTGATTTTAGGAACAGTAGCTTCGGAAAAAGCATAAAGCACCTTAGCTCCATGACGGATTATCCCTCTTAGTTCTTGATCAGTTCCTGGAAGATATCCTGGGGTATCAACCAAGTTAATTAAGGGAATATTAAAAGCATCACAAAATCTGACAAAACGAGCAATTTTATCCGAAGAATTAATGTCCAGAGTGCCGGCCATAAATTTTGTTTGGTTAGCTACAATTCCCACTACAAAACCTCCTAATCTGGCAAAGCTAACTATTACGTTAGCCGCAAAGTCAGGCTGTAACTCAAAGAAAGAGTTTTTATCAAAAATTTCCTCAATTACTTCTTTCATATCGTAACTCTTTTCTTGTTTGTCTGGTACTATTTCTAATAATTTATAGTTATCTTCTTTCTCAAAGATTTCAGCCAAGATGCTTTTTTCTTTGGGTGGGCCTTCCAAGTTATTTTGGGGCAGGTAAGAAATGAGTTTTTTGACTGCTAAAAAACAATCTTTTTCAGAATTTAAAACAAAATGAGCACACCCGCTTTTTTTGCTATGAACTTTAGCTCCACCTAGATCCTCAAAAGAAGTTTTTTCCCCCGTTACTTTTCTGACTACTTCTGGTCCAGTAATATACATTTGAGAGATTCCTTGCACCATGAAGATAAAATCTGATAACCCTGGTGCGTAAGAAGCTCCACCGGCTGATGGACCTACAATTACTGAGATTTGAGGAATCACTCCAGAAGATTTAATCATTGATCTAAAGATAGAAGCGTAGCCGTCAAGACCTGATATTCCTTCTTGAATTCTAGCTCCGCCAGAATCAATTATACCAATGATAGGAGCGCCGGTTTTTCGAGCAAGCTCCAAAATTTTAACAATTTTTTTACCATGCATCTCACCCAAAGACCCTCCGATTTTTGAGAAATCTTGGCTGTAGATATAAACTTGGCGGTGATTAATCTTTCCAAAGCCAGTAACGACTGCATCTCCAGGAAATTTCTTTTTATCCAGATCAAAATTATTGAAGCGACTTTCTACAAAAGGATCTAATTCTACAAAAGTTCCTGAATCTAAAAGCAGTTTAATTCTTTCTCTAGCAGTTAATTTTCCTTTTTGATGTTGTTTTTCAATCAGTTCTGAGCTTTCAAGGTTTTTTAACTTTTTATTCAATTTTTCAATCTCTTTTTTAAAACGCATATTTTTTTAGGTTTTTACTCTTAGAGTTTTTAAGATTATAAATTTTATTCGCTAATTGTTTTTAACTCTTCTTTGATTCCTTTTACAATCTGCCTTAAGAGTTTTTCATTCTCTACTTTTCTTCCTAATTCTATTTTAAGGGATGTGGCAGTATTTTCCAACTCTTTAGGAAATCTATCAATATTTGTATTTAGCCCAATGCCCATGATTGAGAATTTAACTTTTGAACTCACTACATTCTCTGTTAAAATCCCGGCAATCTTTTTTTGGTTTACATAGACATCATTGGGTAATTTAATAAAGGGTTCTAAATTAAATTTTTTTTTAATTGTCTTTGATATAATAAAAGCAGCCAAAATAGTTAAGGTTTGTAGATCTTCAATTTTACTCTTGGGAAGGATAATTGAGAAATAAAGTCCCCCTTTGGGAGAAAACCAGTAATCTTTTTTCCTTCCATATCCATCAGTTTGTTCTTGCGCCCAAAGGATTTGCCAGTCCTCAGGTCTTTTTAATTCTTTTGCCAAAATGCTGGTTGAAGGAATTTTCTTATATTTTTTTATTTTCATACTAATCCAAAATAATCAACACATCTTCGTTTTTAACCTCTTGATTCTTTTGGGCTAGAATTTTTTTCACTCTGCCCTTGAAATCAGAGACTATTTCGTTCTCCATTTTCATTGCTGACAATAAAATGACTCTTTGATTCTTCTTTACAAGCTCTCCTTCTTTGACAAAAATTTCTGAAATTGTTCCAGCAATGGAGGCCGTAATTTTTTTCTCAGAGAAATTTCTTTTAGGTAAGGAAGTTTTAGCAATTAAAGGTTCTCTTTTTTCTTCTTTTTTAAAAACAAATTCTTTATCTTCTACTTTTATTTTTATTATTTCCTTATCTTTTTCTGAAATTTCAATATGGTATTTTTTCCCTTTGATTTTTAGATTTAACTTCATGTTTAAAAATTATTCTCTTGTTCAAACATTTTTAATCTTTCAGCCATTAACCAGTTTGAAGTAGAGGTTTTTTCTCCTTTGATTTTTCCCTGAGATTCTTTTATTTTTTTATAAATCTGAAACACAATTTCAGCAATTTCTTTTTCTTCCATCGTTTCTTCTTTGATAATCTTTTTAAAAGTAGGTTGAGGTGCTAACTCACGGAGAATTCCACTTTTTTCAATAAAGTTGGTAGTAAAATTTCCTTTTAGAAACGCTTCGTTTTTTAAGAGAACTTTGAAGAAGGGAAGGGTAGTGGGGATTCCTCCAATCACCATTTCATCCACTGCTCTTTTTAATCGTTGCGTTGCCTCCTTCCTAGTTTTCCCATGAGCGATAACTTTGGCTATTAAAGAATCAAAATGAGGATAAATTTCTTGCCCCTCATGTATAAAAGTGTGCAAGAAAATTCCTTGTCCGCCAGGCGGAATATATTTTTGAATTGTACCCGGTACTGGTCGAAAGTTCTTTTTTGGATCCTCAGCATTAATTCTAGCTTCCATTGCCCAACCATTAAAAGAAATATCGTCTTGCGAGAAAGGAATTTTCTCTCCTTGGGCAATTCTAATTTGTTGTTCTACAATGTCAATACCGGTTATGGCTTCAGTGACTGGATGTTCTACTTGAAGGCGGGGGTTAACTTCTAAGAAATAAAAGTTTTTGTTTTCATCTATTAAAAATTCAACGGTGGCCGCTCCTTGATATCTAAGTTTTTTGCTGAGCTTTAATGATAGGGCTATCATCTTTTCTCTCATTTCTTTGTCAAGAGAAGGAGAGGGAGCTTCCTCAAGTAATTTTTGAAATCTTCTTTGGATAGTACACTCTCTTTCTCCAAGATGTAAAATTTTTTCTTTATCTCCTAAAATCTGAAATTCAATATGCCTTACTTTTGGAATATGTTTTTCAAGGAAAAAGTCGGTTTCAGAAAAAGCTGAAGCTATCTGCTTTTGGATTCCGGCTGATATTAAAAAAAGACTACCAAAATCTATCTTACCGTTAATAACTCTGAGTCCAATTCCTCCTCCTCCTTTTTGGGCTTTTAAAATAAAAGGAGGTTTAATTTTGCCCACCCATTTTATCAAATCTTTCTTAGTTTTAATCGGACCGTCACTTGCGGGTAAAGTTGGAATACCAACTTTTTGAGCAATTTTTTTAGCTTTAATCTTATCTTCTAGGTCTCTTAAAACTTTAAAATGAGGACCAATAAATTTAATTTTCTTTTTTTGGCAAAATCTGGCAAATTTCCAATTTTCAGCTAAAAAGCCATAACCAGGATGAATAGCATCGGCTTTAGCTCGTTTGGCAATTTTAATAATCTTTTTTTGGTCAAGATATCCTGTAGCCCCTTCTTTTTCTAAAAAATAATATTCATCAGCCAATCTGGTCTCAATGAAATTTTCTTCTTGGCCAGGAGAGGGGCAAAGAACAATGGTTTTAATTCCCATTTCTCGACAAGTCCGTATTATTCGTAAGGCGACCTCGCCTCGATTGGCAATAAGAATTTTTTTGATTTCCATATCTTTAGTTAAAATGTGTATGGTTTTTTGCAAAGCCTAGAAATTTCACACATGATTTTATCAGTTATCTCTCTTAAGAGAGATAAATATTCTTTTTGATTATTTTCTATTTTTTTTAGTAACTGACTTTCCTTTAAGAAATACATAGGCTCTCCCACCCTAATAATTTTCTTAAAAGAATTTCCTACTCTTTCTATACCCAAGGGTATTAGTGGATATCCTGTTCTGAGAGCTAATTCTGACATCCCTGTCTTC
>Ga0114923_10003443_pt1 | contig 10670 bp, 9 predicted proteins | sample SumtaG_FD_89578 | JGI IMG/M metagenome (GOLD analysis project Ga0114923, IMG submission 89578) | Deep subsurface microbial communities from Indian Ocean to uncover new lineages of life (NeLLi) - Sumatra_00157 metaG | ecosystem: Environmental > Aquatic > Marine > Oceanic > Sediment | place: near...
ATGTATGCGACATCCCAGCTTGCTCAAACCACGCTTCGGAGCGTGTGCGGACAGGCCGAGCTGGACGAGCTTCTTTCTGAACGGGAACAGATCAACTCCCAACTTCAGGAGATCCTGGATACTCATACTGATCCATGGGGGATCAAGGTCTCCACAGTGGAGGTCAAGCATATTGATCTCCCACAGGAGATGCAGAGGGCCATGGCTAAGCAGGCCGAAGCCGAGCGTGAGCGACGTTCCAAGGTGATCAATGCGGAAGGAGAATTTCAGGCCGCGCCAAAATTGGCCGAGGCGGCGACTATTATCCGGGATCACCCCATGGCCTTGCAGTTGCGGTATCTCCAGACCCTCCGCGAGATATCGGCTGAAAACAATTCTACAACCGTGTTTCCTATTCCCATTGATCTTTTTAAACCTTTCCTCTCTTTAGTCGAGAAGGCAAAGTCAGAAGAAAAGTAATAGTGAACTACTAATGAGAACGTTTTGTACCCGACATTGGTTTGGGGTCATGATGTCGGGTACTTAGTATATGGGGCAATGACTTGGGGTAGTGCATATCTATTGCTGATAGAGCTTATCCGTAAAGACAATGGCGACGATGATCTGAAATTCTGTATTATACTGAACAGGAAAAGGAGAGTTTAGTTATGGGGGAAAAAGAGAAAAAGGAAAAAAAAGAAAAACCCTTGGATCGCATGACGGCCAAAGAGCTCCGGGAGACGGCTCTGAAGATTCCGGAGATAACCGGCGTACACGGCCTGAATAAGGCGGAACTGCTCGCTGCTATCAAAAAGGCACGCGGCGTTGCGGATGATGTCAAGACCGAGAAATCTTCCGTTTCAATACGTGAGATTAAGGCGAAAATTCAGGCCCTCAAGGCCCAAAGAGCCGGGGCTTACGAAAGCGAGGACAAGGCTAAAGCGAAGATATTGAGACGACGTATAAGCCGTTTCAAGAAAAAGACAAGGAGGGCCGCATAAGGCCTGTCTGCCACATATGGTCACCCCTGATAACATAGCCTTTGACATAGATGGGGTGTTTGCCGATACCATGGGGCTGTTCTTGGAAATTGCGGGCAAGGATTATGGTATCAACCATATTAAATACCAGGACATCACCGAGTATTTCCTGGAAAACTGCTTAGATATAGATCCGGAGATCATTAGAGTAATCATAAATCGCATACTCGAAGGAAACTTTGAGCCGGAGCTCAAACCGATTAACGGAGCTGTTGAAGTACTTTCTGAAATTGGAAAGACACACCCGCTCCTTTTCGTGACAGCGCGGCCCCAGCTTTCAACCATCCAGGAATGGGTGCATAGAATACTTCCCTTGAGACAGTCCGGCATTGAAATTATTGCCACAGGTACATTCGAAGGGAAGTCCGACGTGCTCAACGCACGCGGGATTAGATATTTTGTGGAAGATTGCCTTGAAATCTGTAATATGTTGAACGAGCACGCAATCACCCCCATCCTGTTTAGGCAACCCTGGAACCGCTCTCCCCGCCATCCTTTCATGGAGGTCGACAGTTGGACAGAGATTAGGGCCCTTGTTAGACTCCATTCCAATTAGTCCTTGCTTTTTTCTTTGACTAATCGAGAAACTGTGGTATTTATTTATTTTTTTGGGAGGGGCAGCTCTCTTAAACTGAGAGCTTTGAAGCGTTCCTTTTCACTGCTCTCAAACCAAGAGGGATAGTTGGCTATAGAGTTACCGGGATTACCATGAGAAGACGGGTAGAGAATTTTATCGAAGCCTTGTCGGCGGAGAAGGGTTTTTCGCCCAACACCTGCCGGGCCTATCAAAACGACCTTGAACAGTTTGCGACCTACCTTGAAGATTCGGCGAGCGGCTTGCCCGCGATGGGGGAAAAGGTAGATGTCCGTGATGTGGATCAGATAGTAATCCGGTCATATCTGGGCTTTTTATACAAAAAAAACCAAAAGAGCACCATCGCCAGGAAACTTTCAACCCTGAGGTCCTTTTTTCGATTTTTGGTCAAAAGGGGGGTTGTAAAAAGAAATCCCGCAGAGACAGTCGTGACCCCAAAGCGAGGAAGTTTCGTACCGAACTATCTGCCGGTCGATGACATGTTTCGTCTATTGGATGGATTGAAAGAGGCATTTCGTCGGTTGGACGGGATGCAAGGGAAATCAATACTTGCTTTGCGGAATCTGGCCATTATAGAGACCTTATACTCTACAGGCGTACGGGTGGCTGAACTGGCGGGCATGGATGTCGAAGATGTAGATTTCGATAAGGGCCTTGTGCGGGTGATCGGAAAGGGGGACAAGGAACGCTTGCCCCCTGTGGGGGAAAAGGCGCTGGGCTGCATACGTGCTTACTTAGACAAAAGGACCTATACCACGGGATCAGGCATAGCAGAGAACGATCCATTGTTTTTAAACAGCAGGGGAGGGCGTTTAAGCACCCGTTCCATTGCACGGTTGCTGGAAAAAGTGGTTCGACAGTTGGGGCTGCTGCGTCCAATAAGTCCGCATGGTCTCCGGCACACCTTTGCCACCCACTTGCTTGATGCTGGAGCGGATCTCCGTGCGGTGCAGGAATTACTGGGTCATGCAAGTCTGACTACAACCCAGAGATATACTCATGTGAGTATTGACCGGTTGATGGAGGTTTACGATAAGGCACACCCTAGACGATAGAGTGCAGGTAACCGTTCACGGGATGGCATGCTTCTTTACACTCCGATGTCTCCAACGAAGGGTTTCCGCCAAGACGTTCCAAGAAACATGGCATCCCCTGAACGGTTAGGAGTGCAGATGTTTATTTTTATCAGGCATTAATTGCGTCTCATTTGATCGAGCCGGAAAAGAGAGGAAAGTAAAGAGCCCATGAAAATGGAAGAGAAAAGCGGGATAAATCTTCATGGAACAACGATTTTGGCGGTGAGACGGGGCAAACATGTGGCTGTGGCGGGTGACGGCCAGGTGACCATGAAGGATACCATTATGAAACACCACGCCAAGAAGGTTCGAAAAATATATAACGATAAAATTATCGTAGGCTTTGCCGGAGCCACGGCCGACGCCCTGAATCTATATGAGCGCTTTGAAGGGAAGCTTGAGCAATTCAACGGGAACCTAACCCGGTCCGCGGTTGAGTTGGCCAAGGACTGGAGGACAGACAAGTATTTGAGACGACTGGAGGCGATTCTGGTGGCCGTTGACTCGGATCATTTATTCCTGATATCCGGAAACGGCGATGTGATCGAGCCTGATGAAGGGGTTCTGGGGATCGGATCAGGGGGCGCGTACGCTCAGGCGGCTGCGACCGCCCTGATACGTTACACAGACTTAGATGCAAAAACGATTGCGGATGCTGCCATGAAGATTGCTGCCGGCCTTTGCATTTACACCAACGAAGATATTACCATTGAAGAGATCAAATAATATGCAACAATTAATGCCACGTGAAATCGTATCAGAGCTGGACAAGTACATCATTAGTCAGGAGGATGCCAAGCGCTCCGTGGCCATTGCCCTTAGGAACCGTTGGCGCCGACAGCAGGTCGCGGAAGACTTGCGAGATGAAATTGCCCCGAAAAACATTATTCTAATTGGGCCCACAGGGGTTGGAAAGACCGAGATCGCAAGACGCCTCGCACGGCTTGCGAATTCTCCCTTTTTGAAGATTGAGGCCTCCAAGTTTACTGAAGTAGGGTATGTGGGACGTGATGTGGAGTCTATGATCCGGGATCTAACAGAGCTGGCCGTCAGTATGGTAAGATCCGATGAGCAGGAAGCGGTTAAGACAAAGGCTCAAAAGATTGCCGAGGAGCGGATGCTTGATCTTCTCCTTCCGCCCAAAAGGGAGCCTGAGAAACCCAAGGATACCGAGGCTGAAGAAAAGACGCTGGAGTTAGTCAGGACAGACGTAAACGAGGCTCCTTCGACACGTGAGAAGATTAGGAAGATGTTACGGGAAGGCAAGCTTGATAATCGTTATGTTGATCTGGAGGTGGCGGAACGCAGCATGCCCGTGGTGGAGATATTTTCGAGTGCCGGGCTCGAGGAGATGGATATCAACTTGAAGGACATGTTTGGCGGCATGTTTCCGAAACGGACAAGGAAGCGGAAGGTAAAAGTTCCGGAAGCAATGGAAATCCTCATCCAGGAGGAGGCCCAAAGGCTGGTCGACATGGACAAAGTGGTAAAGAAAGCGATTGCCAAAGTCGAACAGTCAGGGATTATTTTCCTTGATGAGATCGACAAGATCACCGGCAGAGAGGGGGCACACGGACCGGATGTATCGAGAGAGGGCGTACAAAGGGATCTCCTTCCGATTGTGGAAGGGTCAACGGTTACCACAAAGTACGGTTTGGTGAAGACCTACCATGTCCTCTTCATAGCCTCCGGGGCCTTTCATACCAGCAAGCCCTCTGACCTGATCCCGGAGCTACAAGGCAGGTTCCCTATCCGGGTCGAACTCAAATCCCTGGGCAGAGAAGATTTTGTCAGGATATTGACCGAGCCGAAAAACGCCCTGGTTCTTCAATACAAGGCCTTGCTAAATACCGAGGGTATAGATTTGGTGTTTAAAGATGATGCGATTTCCGCCATCGCGGAGATTGCCACGGAGGTGAATGAGCGCACCGAAAACATAGGTGCCAGAAGGCTCCATACGGTTATGGAACGGCTCCTTGATGAGATTCTGTTTCATGCGCCGGACCTTCCCGATAAACAAATTATCATAGATGCCAAGTACGTGTATGAAAAGTTAAAGGACATCAAGGATGACGAAGACCTGAGCAGATATATTCTGTAGCTCACTTTAGGCACTCTCTTATTGACCAATGACTAGTAATGTCGCCGACATACTGATTGAAGCCCTCCCTTATATCCGTCGTTTTTACGGGAAGACCATCGTGATCAAATATGGTGGTCACGCCATGGTGGAGGAGCATCTAAAGGAAGGCTTTGCCCGTGACATCACCCTGATGAAATTCATAGGCCTTCATCCTGTGGTGGTTCATGGCGGAGGTCCGCAGATCGGATCGGTTTTAGAGAAAATGGGGATAGATTCTCAATTTATAGACGGCATGCGTGTTACGGATGAGCCTACCATGGACGTGGTAGAGATGGTCCTTGTCGGCAAGGTCAACAAAGAGATCGTGGCACAGATCAATCAACAGGGCGGCAAAGCAGTTGGCTTAAGCGGCAAAGATGGAGGCCTGATCCTTTCCAAGAAGTTGCATATTGTTCGTTCCCAGGCAGAAGACAAGCCCCCCGAGATTATAGATATAGGTATGGTGGGAGAGGTTGTGGCCGTGAATCCGGAGAGTATCCGAGTCTTGGAGGGAGGAGGTTTTATCCCTGTCATTGCTCCGGTTGGAGTCGGAGAGTCGGGTGAGACCTATAACATCAATGCCGACTGGGTCGCCAGCAAGATTGCTGTGGCCCTTAATGCCGTCAAGCTAATCCTGCTCACGGATGTAGAAGGGGTCATGGATGATATGAACGGATCTCTGATATCCTCCGTCAAGGCAGAGGTTGTGAAGAAGATGCTTGAGGAAGGCGCGATTTCAGGAGGGATGATCCCAAAGATTCAATGTGCCATGGAGGCCGTTCAGCATGGCGTGGAGAGGGTGCATATCATCGATGGCCGCAAACCACACACAGTGCTCCTTGAGCTTTTTACGGACAGGGGGATTGGAACGGAGGTTAGTCAATAGTCAATTGGCGATTGATGATTGGCGATTGACAAATGACAGTCGAACGCGGAATGGGGAATAAATCGAATGCGGGTTTCTGGACTCTTCTCAAGCCGACAGGCGCAATGCGGAATAAAAAAGAGGATGAGATAGGCCAACCGGTGACTATCGAGGAATGACCATTGACGAATGACCTTTTAGGGTTTCAATCAACAATCAACAATCGACAATCCAATGACCTGATAGAAACAGCAGACCGGGTTATGGCTGCTACCTATAGCCGCTTTCCGATAGTACTGACTGAAGGCGATGGGTGCACGCTGTACGATGCAAAGGGCCATGCGTACACAGATTTTGTGGCCGGGATCGCGGTCTGCAATCTGGGGCATGCCCATCCAGGCATCGCCCAGGCTATAGCGGATCAGGCACGCCGTTTGGTGCATGTCTCAAATCTGTATTATACAATGCCGCAAACAGCATTGGCCGAATGGCTGGTTGAGCATTCCTTTGCAGACCGTGTCTTTTTCTGCAATAGCGGCGCAGAGGCGAATGAGGCGGCGATCAAACTGGCACGAAAGTATTTTAAGGATAGAGGTGCCTCGAAGCGGTTCAGGATAATAACAATGGAGGAATCTTTTCATGGTCGCACGATGGCCACACTAAGTGCCACGGGCCAGGCAAAGATCCACAAGGGCTTTGAACCACTTGTGGAGGGTTTCGACATCGTTCCCTTTAATGATCTGGGGGCGGTTCGTGATGCCATTACCACGGAGACCTGCGCGGTCATGCTGGAACCTATCCAGGGTGAAGGCGGTGTTCAATGCCCTGCTTCCCGGTACCTGGAAGGCATGAGAGATCTGTGCGACAAGGAAGGATTACTCCTTATTTTTGACGAGGTGCAGACAGGAATGGGTCGAACCGGAAAGCTTTTCGCCTACGAACATTTTGCCATGACGCCTGATATCATGACACTGGCCAAAGCCTTGGCCAACGGGCTTCCCATGGGTGCCATGCTCGCGAAGGATGAGGTCGCCGCGTCCTTTACCCCTGGTTCTCATGCATCCACCTTTGGCGGGACTCCGCTGGTTTCCGCGGCAGCCCTTGAAATGGTGAAAACCCTTTTGGATGAGGGTGTACTACGGAACTGTGAAAAGGTAGGACAATATTTCAAAGGTCGACTCCTTGACCTAAAGTCAAAATATGATTTTATCCAAGAGGTCAGAGGCGAGGGGCTTCTGCTCGGCCTTGATCTTGCCTGTGACGGCACCTCTGTTGTAAAGGCATGTATGGAACGAGGATTTTTGATCAACTGCATACAGGAACATGTCCTGCGGTTTATCCCTCCACTGATTATCCAGGAGGGACAGATAGACTCGCTCATTGTGTGTCTGGATGCGGTGTTTCAGGATATTTCTAACAGCTCCAACGAATAATGAGATGAAAAAAGACCTTTTAACGCTCAGGGATCTAAATGCCGATGATTGCCGGGCACTGTTTAAGCGCTCGCTCGAGATGAAAGAGCAACATGCGTCCGGTACTTTCGATCGGGCCCTTGAAGGCAAGATCCTTGGGCTTATCTTTGACAAGCCTTCTACGCGAACCCGGATCTCCTTTGAAGCAGCTATGGTCCAGCTCGGCGGGACACCACTTTTTTTGAACGCCCAGGACACTCAGCTGATTCGAAATGAGCCGATCGCCGATACAGCCCGTGTGCTCTCAAGATATCTGGATGGTTTGGTAGTACGGACTTATTCTCAGGATTTACTCAAGGAGCTGGGAGCGGAAGCGTCGATTCCTATCATTAATGGCCTGACCGATCTTTATCACCCCTGTCAGGTTTTGAGCGACCTTATGACAATATTGGAAAAAAAGGGGAAGTTAGAAGGCCTCAAGATTGTTTGGGTTGGGGACGGAAACAACGTGGCCCATTCCTGGCTAAACGCGGCGGCCATTTTACCGCTGAATCTGGTGCTTGCCTGTCCCAAAGGCTATCAGCCCGACGAGACCATTCTGGAGGCTGCTCTAAAGGATACGAAAGGTGAAATCGCAATCCTTTCTGATCCTAAAAAAGCTGTTCGCGATGCGGATGTTATCTATACGGATGTGTGGGCAAGTATGGGCAACGAGAGTGAACACGGGTTGCGAAAGAAGTTTTTTAAACCTTACCAGGTAAACCAGGATTTGTTGGCCTTGGCTAAACAGGAAGTAATGGTTATGCACTGTCTGCCGGCCCACAGGGGAGAGGAGATTTCCTCCGATGTCTTGGAGGGAGACCATTCAGCCGTGTGGGACCAAGCGGAAAACAAGATGCACATGCACAAGGCGATCCTGGAAAGGTGTATGAGTGATTAGTGGTCACTGGTTATTGGTCACTAGTCATCAGGCATCCGTAATCAACACTAATAACCACTGAGCTCACAGGAGGTTTTTTTGTCAGGAGAAATCAAGAAAATCGTACTGGCCTATTCAGGAGGCCTTGACACATCGGTTATCCTGAAGTGGTTGATAGAGACCTATGATTGTCCGGTTATTGCCTTTGCGGCTGATATCGGCCAGGGAGAAGAACTGGGCGGTCTGAAGGAAAAGGGCCTGGATTCAGGTGCTGCCAAGGTAGTCGTAGAGGACCTGAAAGAGGACTTTGTACGAGACTATGTATTCCCGGCCTTTCGCGCAAATGCCGTATATGAAGGCCACTATCTGCTGGGGACCTCCCTGGCGCGCCCCCTGATTGCCAAGCGCCAGGTTGAGGTCGCGCAAACAGAAGGCGCGGATGCGGTCAGTCATGGAGCCACAGGCAAGGGGAATGACCAGGTGCGGTTTGAGCTGGCCTACCAGGCCCTGGCTCCTGGATTGAAGATTATTGCGCCATGGCGGGTATGGAACTTGAGTTCGCGTCAGTTGCTTATGGATTATGCCAAAGAGCACGGTATTCAAGTGACTGCAACCCGGGAAAATCCTTACAGCATAGATCGAAACATGCTGCATGTGAGCTATGAGGGTGGAATACTCGAAGACCCATGGGAAAGCCCTCTGGAGGAAATGTTCACAATGTCCGTGTCTCCTGTTGACGCGCCCGACAATCCGGAGGTTGTAGAAATTTTGTTCGAGCGAGGAGACCCCGTGGCCGTCAATGGCGAAAGGCTTTCTCCTGCTGAACTCCTTGCCGGGCTCAATACTCTTGGAGGCCGAAACGGTGTAGGGCGAGTCGATCTGGTGGAGAACCGATTCGTAGGGATGAAGTCTCGAGGCGTGTATGAGACCCCGGGTGGTACTATCCTGAGGGTAGCCCACATGGCAATAGAGTCGATTACCATGGATCGCGAGGTTATGCACCTTCGGGATTCATTGGTTCCAAAATACTCTGAACTTGTCTACTATGGGTTCTGGTTCTCACCGGAAATGAAGGTGTTGCAGGCGATGATAGATGAAACACAAGAGACGGTTTCAGGTACGGTACGGTTGGAGATTTACAAGGGAAACTGCCGTGTTTTGGGCCGCAAATCGGACATGTCCCTCTACAGGTCTGATTTTGCTACGTTTGAAGAAGATCAGGTCTATCGCCAGCAGGACGCGGAAGGCTTTATCCGGCTTAATGCCCTGAGACTTCGAATTCAGGCATTGATGAAGCAAGGGAAGTAGGGGAGGTGTCCCGTGTCGAAAAAGCTGTGGGATGGCAGATTTTCCGAAAAAACAGATCGAATCGTCGAGTCTTTTACGTCTTCGATCGCCTTTGACGGACGGCTTTACCTTTATGATATTAAAGGTAGTATAGCGCATTGCCGTATGTTGGCAAAACAATCGATCATTACCGAGGAAGATGCCTCTCAAATTATAGATGGCCTTAACAGGATAGCTATGGATATAGAGGCCGGCAATTTTGGGCTTGATGAGTCATTGGAGGATATTCATATGAACATTGAGTCCCGGCTGACTGCTGAGATCGGCGAGGTCGCGCAAAAACTTCATACTGCGAGAAGCCGGAACGATCAGGTGGTGCTCGATGTACGGATGTACTTGCGTGACGAGACGGCAAATATACTTTCAATGCTCACAGGTCTGCGCCGGACCTTAGTGGACCTTGCAAAAAAATATATTGATATCATTATGCCGGGATATACACACCTTCAGCCGGCTCAACCGGTCCTTTTTTCCCATCACCTCATGGCCTATTATGAGATGTTTAAAAGGGACAGGGAGCGGTTCGAGGGGGTGTTCAAGCGGATCAATGTAATGCCGCTCGGTAGTGCGGCCCTGGCTGGAACGACTTATCCGGTCGATGCAAAGTATACTGCCGAGATCCTTGACTTCCCTGAAGTTTCCGCCAACAGTATTGACGCTGTGAGCAGCCGGGACTTTGTTATAGAGTTTCTATCCGATGCCGGTATCTGTATGGTTCATATGAGTCGCCTTGCAGAAGAGTTGATCTTGTGGTCCTCTTCTGAGTTCGGGTTTGTGGAAATACCCGACGCCTTTGCCACGGGGAGCAGTATTATGCCCCAGAAGAAGAATCCGGATGTTCCCGAATTGGTCCGGGGCAAGACAGGGCGGGTATTCGGGAATCTGATGGCCTTGCTTACCCTGATGAAGGGGCTTCCCCTCAGCTACAACCGGGATATGCAGGAAGACAAGGAACCCCTGTTTGACACGGTGGACACCCTTAAGGGATGTGTTGAGGTGTATGAAAAACTTCTCCCGAAGTTGAAGGTAAACCGGGCGGCCATGGAGAAAGCGGCTTCAAGGGGATTTTTGAATGCTACAGACATGGCCGACTATCTGGTAACCAAGGGGATGGCCTTTCGAGACGCACACCGTTGCGTGGGAGAAATCGTGCGGCATGCAATGGATCAGGATAAGGAATTGCAAGAACTTTCCTTGAGTGATCTGAAGAAATTTTCCAAGGCATTTGAAAAAGATGTCTTTGAAGTTCTGACATTACAACAGGTGGTTAGCAGGCGCGTTTCTCCCGGCGGCACGGCCAAAGAGAACGTTGAGA
>Ga0114923_10003444_pt1 | contig 10669 bp, 9 predicted proteins | sample SumtaG_FD_89578 | JGI IMG/M metagenome (GOLD analysis project Ga0114923, IMG submission 89578) | Deep subsurface microbial communities from Indian Ocean to uncover new lineages of life (NeLLi) - Sumatra_00157 metaG | ecosystem: Environmental > Aquatic > Marine > Oceanic > Sediment | place: near...
AAAACCAATAGAACGGGAATTATCAAAAAAAATTCACGAATTAGTAGAAACCAAAATAAACTATCATTCCTGCGGTTCGATTTCGCTATTTATACCCCATTTTGTTGAGATTGGGTACGATGTTATTAATCCAGTACAAATAAGCGCCTATGATATGGAGCCTTGTTCCCTAAAGAAGCGATTTGGAGATATAATGTCGTTTTGGGGTGGTTTATGTAACACACAAAATACATTACCCTTTGGAACGCTTAAACAAATCAGGGACGAAGTACGAAGAAATTTCGAATGTTTGAAACCCGGTGGAGGTTTTGTTGCGTCAAACATCCATAATATAACTGCTGAAGTTCCTCCTCAGAATATTGTAGCCATGTTTGATGCCGCTAACGAGTTTGGAAATTATTAATAAAAGAATTTTTTACAAATCAAACTAATATCCGACTACAACAAGATTTAATTGAAAGAAACGAATTGTTAAAGGTTGTAGCAAATAATGTTAATCATATAGTATTAAACATAAAAAAAAAAATAAATTTAGAATTTAAACAAAACTCCTATATAATTTGTTCTATTAAGCTTTATCTTTACGTAAAGCCCAAAAGGTCCATAAAGCTGCTGCAAGGTCAATAGCACCGAACATGATGGCAAGAGGACTCACTAGCTGTAGTGCGGCAAAAATGCTAAGGAATATAATAACTGTAGCTCGTGTGTGTACTGACCATATAAAAAATTTTGTCATTCCCTCCTCATCAAGACCAGCGCGAATATATAAATAAGCTAAAAGCAGGAAGACCATTCCAAGGATACGTGAAACTATATCCGGAGGTGTTGGATAAGCTAACATTAAAAACATAATCTCCGGCACGAATAAAAAGGTAATTCCTAAAAATATTACATATATCCCAAAAATAAAAATAGACATTGCTGCTCTACTCATATCTTTCAACATCTTGTTTCTTCCTCATATACTCTCTTTTTTAATTAATAAATTTTCTATTCTCACAAAAAAGTAAGAATTGAATTAGTATGTATAATATTTCTATATAAATTTTAGTAATAATATTATTCATTAATATTCCAATTATCGCTTATTTCCTATTAGAAACCCATAGGAAGTTTATATATAGTTTAAGCGAAAGAATTTGAAAAATAACAATATAAATGTAAATTTTTATCATATAATTTTAATTTTTTAAAATGAATCGAAATATCCTAATTAAGGGTGAAAAGATATAAAAAGTAAGAATTTTAAAATTTTTGACGCTCATCTTCATACCTATGGTACATTTCTACCTAAAAATGAAGATTTAATTAGTTATCTGGAAAAATATAACATCGAAAAAGCAATTATTACTACAGTTAATAGAGCAGCAAGCTCTAAAATCTATGTTAATAAAGATAACACTGATGAAAATAACTCTTCTAACAATGATGTTGATGTTGTTAAGAGAGCGTTTGAAAATTTAAGGAAGTTAATGCCAAAAGGTCAATTGGACCATCAAGATGTTATTAACATATCAAACAAAGATCCAGAAAGATTTTACAAATTCTTCTGGTTCAACCCAAAAATCAAACCTGAAGATGAGGAGAGCAATTACAAAGTCTTAGAAAATCATTTTGACTTAGGTTTTTGTGGGGTTAAGATCCATTCGGGCATTCACTTAATAAAAATTCCAAGAGATATCATGAAACTAGTTTCTTTTATGCAAGATTATGACAAGAAATTTCCGTTATTCATTCACTTTACGCCAAAATTTTCTGCTTTTGGAGGAATAAGCAGTAAAGATATAGCAAAATTAGCAAAAAATTATCCAAATTTGCGTATCATTATTGGACATGCTGCGTTGGCAATGGAGTTTGCAATAGATCTTGGAATGAGCTTAAAACAATATAAAAATATATTTTTTGAAACTTCGTGTTCTATACCTTACGGAATATTAGGTTTGATAAAAATGGTAGGGCATAAACGCATATTATTTGGAACAGATGCGCCAGTCACTAATCCAATAAAACTTGAAATTGATAAAATATTATGCTTACCAATTACCGATGATCAAAAACGTGATGTTTTTTTCAACAACATTGACAACATAATTAGAAATTAAACCATTAATTTTCAAAGGTTTTAAATTTTTTTAGAATATCTTTCAAATCTTCCACTAACATTTTATCAATATTAACTAATTAATATTTTTTGACTTTAAATTAATTGTCGAGAAAATAATTAACGATTAAGTCGATTATTTCTGTTTTAATAATAGAATATATAAACGTAGTTGTGTAATTTTTTATTATAATCTTGTAAAAATTTATCCGAGTTGATACAGTGAAAAATTTAGGGGATGATATTCACTACAAAGAAAACAATAATTGGGACGTCGTAGAAGTTTCAAAGGTTAACGACAAAATTATTAAAAAGCTTTTAAATTATCTGAAATATGATATATCAGAAAACTTCTTTATTTCCTTTGAAAGCCTTTTAAAATTAGGAAATAAAGTTCCAGAAGCTACAATTCACAATATTATCAATGAGTTAGACCAAACTCACAATTTCAAAAAGGATTTGTTTCAATTTATTTTAAGCTTTGTAAAAAATGGCACAGTAGAATTTCACTTATTACCTCAAATATATAGCCCAGATTTCATCGTTAGGGCTCGAGCCATAATGAAAATAAAACAAAACAACGATACAAGATATCTAAAGTTCCTACTCCCGTTATTAGACGACCCTGACGATTCCGTAAGATGGAGCGTGATAAAATTCTTGGCTAAACATAAAAATAATCCAATAATCTTTAATGAATTAAAAAATCACTTGAATAAGGAGTTAAATCCTATAATTTATAGTAATTTGAAGGAAATATTTGAATTCGAGCATAAAATTAGAGAATAAAAAATAAGAGAACATAAAAAATACAACTTAGAATTACATCTATTTTTAATTATCTTGGTACTCTTTAATTTTTTATGTAGAAATTTACTGCTGAATTTTGTTAATTCAAGACTTATCTTATTAAATAAAAAAGTAAACAATTAAAAAACAAATTTTTTATTATATATCTAATATTAAGACCCAAAATTTAAAATTTTGATAAAATCTTAGTTGTAGAATAATTTATTTATCAAGCTTGAGATATTAAATAAAATTCTAAAAAAGGTGTTATGGAATTCCATCATATGATTACACATTCAAAATCTTGCTTTTAGGCGATGCATCAGTCGGGAAAACATCGTTTACTAAACGATTTTGCTATAACCTCTTCAATCCGAGTGAAAGGTTAACAATTGGCGTAGATTTTCATGTTAAGACAATTGATTTACATGGTAAAAAGATAAAATTGCAAATCTGGGATGTTGGAGGGGAAGAGCGCTTCAGATTCTTATTACCCACTTATTGTCTCGGTGCTAATGCGGCATTTTTGCTTTATGATGTTACCAGATCTCAGACCTTAGACAATATTACTGAATGGACCAATATCGTTCGTCAAAAGGGTGGCCCTATTCCAATCATGCTCGTAGGCTCGAAAATTGACTTAGGAGACGCTCGACGTGAAATTCTTCGAGAGTACGGAATTCAAGTAGCTGAAAAAAATAACATGGCTTCTTTTGGCGAAATATCAAGTAAATCAGGTCAAAATGTAGATAAAACCTTTGAAGTTCTCACAGAGCTTACATTAGAAAAAATTGAGAATAGGAAATAGGTGATTAAATAAAATGGTCGAACGTGAATTTTTGGCTCTTAACTCTTTATTTGATTCTATAGGACTTATCGAAAAAGGTATTGAAAAAGTTTATCACTATTTATTACAACACCAGAAGATTGATAATTTAAAGGAAGTCAGTACGCAATTTAATCTTACATTGAAAAGAGGCTATAAAATTTGCGCCGTTTTAAACGACTTAGGATTAGTTCAAATTTACGACAGACCAATGAAAATACATTTATCTACTCCACCTGTAGCGATTTGGCAAAGAATTATAAACGAGCGTATAGAGGAGTTATCACAGCTTTTTCAAGAAAAAAAAGAGGACGCGGAAAACGCGTTAAAAGAATTCATAGAAAATTATGATTTTGTCGAGCATATAACTCAAGAATTCGTAGAGTTTATTAGTTACGACCTAACTAACTTCGATGAAACATATCATTCATTTCTGGCAGAAAAAGAATGTAAAATTGCTTTAGGAATAAGATATGAAAATGATCTAACTTCAGTTATCAAAAAATATGGAATCTCGAATATCCCAGAGGATTTAAATAAATCTATGAGAGCTGGGATGGTTAAAATTAAAGAAAATCTAATAAATATCAATATTCAAGTTATATTTAGTACCGAATTGATTAAGGAATTATTATCAAGCGAGGAATTCAACCTTATTTCAAAATACATTGATTTATATGATTTAGAATTTAAAAGTATTGATGTACATGTCACTGACGAAGTTTTTAGTAATTTTAGTTTAACTGATAACGAATTAATTCAACCCAGTTTTGATCCAACTAATAAATTGTTTGGCTCTTTTATCTCTCGAAATGTAAATATATACCAAATTTTTTACGATAAATTTAATGAATTGTTCGAAAAAGGAATTCCGTTGGTTCAATTTTTAAAAGAGCATAAAGAGATTACGATTGATTCTTTTTCTGAGAGCCAATTGTTTGGATTATGTTTGTTATAAAAAAACAAAAAAAAGAAATTTAGTTAAAATTATTTTTAATTACTTTTAATTACTTAATCGTATCTTTTATATGTGAAAAGTAGCCATAAAAATCCAAGTACTCCAACAATAAAAGCGACAATAACGATATAGTATGGCCAGTAGGCTAAATCAAATGATGCAGGATTAGTTACCCATCCTATTATTGCCGTTACTCCTTGTACAGCCATGATAGAAAGCACTACTAGACCGATTCCCATTGCGAATTCCTCCTCACGCATCATAAAAATTCCCGCTACAAGACACCAGAAGCCTAGTGCTATTGAAATTAAACCTTGACTTCCAAAAAACGTGAGAGCCGCAGATAAATCGGGATTAGCACCGAAATCAGCTAACCATGAAGGAACTATGATTCCTCCCCATGCCAATAAGTCCATTACGCCTTTAAACAAGAAAAGTAAACCCAGTATAATCATTAAAAAATTTAAAAGCTCGTTCGAATCTTTCTTCTTTTCTATTTGTTTACTCATTTTTTATCAAACCTTTTACATTTAACAATAATTAAATGCTGAGTATGAAGATATTTTGCCAATTATATAAATTTAATTTATTTAGATAATAATTTTATAAATTAAACTTTAAACTCGTTGTTTTGAATTAATAAGGAAAATTTTTTAAATTTCTAAGACAATTTAGTGTTAACTATTGATTTTTTCAATTTCAAGTAGAAATGAAAAACTTCTTATCGCCGGATAAAATTTATTCTAACGTGGAAAATGGGAAATTTAGTAAAGCTATAGCTGCTGAGCTGTTGATCTCATTAATCGAAGGAAGCGATAACCCAACAACTCGTGCTGAATCAATTAAAATTTCTGAGAAGTTGAAAATTCACGATCAAAAAATCTTTAAAATCTTACAAAATTCTCTATTATCCGACGAGAGCCCATTAGTTAGGAAATCAGCTGCGAAATTCATTGGACAAATTTTTTTAAAAAAAGGTTTAAACACGCTAATATGGGTTGTACAGCACGATAAATCTCCACGAGTTCTAAAAGCTATTTCTGATTTGAATAGCAGACTTAATAAAGCCCGATTTAAGTCGTTAAGTAAAGAAATAAATATGTATTTGGCAGAAATAGCGTTATCCGTTGGTATAGTTCAAAATGAAGCAAAATTTATATTAGATTTGGAGGCTTTATTTGCTCAAAACGAAACTGATTATGAGCTCGAGTTAAAATCTTATCAATTCTACAAAAAATTAAAAGATAATAAACTTGGCGAATCTTGGCTTACGATAAGGAATAAGCGCATAGAATCCTTGAGTTTCAATTATTATAATTGGAAATATTTGAAAGAAATCCCTAGTATGTTTGACTCAATTTCTGAATTGCAAGACCCCATGGTTTATTTAAATTTTTTAGGAAAACTTGCTTTGAAAAGCAATGAAATTCTCAAAATACCCGACTCACTAGCGCGTCTTACAAACCTTAAAAAACTGAATATTAGCCGAAATAATATTAAAGTATTTCCAAAATCAATTTTATCACTTTCTAATCTTAAGTATTTAGACATAAGTCATAATAAAATTTCTGATATACCTATGGAAATTAAAAATTTGAACTCGTTGGATGTTCTGAGAATTAACCATAATCAACTTCGAAAAATTCCAAATTATTTAAGAGAATTCTTGCTTACGCTTCAAGATTTTAAAATTTAAATACTTCTACACTTTTATCTAAGATAATTATTTAAGGAATAAAATAGAAAGTAAAATCATTATCATAAATTAAGATAAAGGTGTAAAAATTTGGAAGAAAAAAAGAATGTTATAAATGGTGGCGATGTTCTTATTAAATCCTTACTTGAAGAAGATATTAAATATTTGTTTGGGATCATTGGTGGCCAGTTTTTAACTATGTTTGATGCAGTATACAAGTGGGGGCGCGAGAAAGGAATCAATACTGTTATGTTTAGACACGAACAAGCAGCAGCACACGCAGCTGACGCTTGGGCAAGAGTGACTAATAAACCAGGTATTTGCTTCGGTACGGTTGGCCCTGGTGCGACTCAACTGGTTCCAGGAGTGGGTGCAGCATGGAGTGATAATATACCAATGATAGTTATAGTCCCTCAAGTGAATAGTAAATTTGCTGATTCGTTCACTCTACAGGGAAATCTTGACCAAGTTACTATGTTTAAACCAATTACGAAGTATCAGAAATCCATTCGCACGATAGAGGAAGTTCCTGATGCAGTTCAAAAAGTTTTTCGAGAGGCTACTAGTGGACGACCAAGACCAGTGTTATTAGAGATTTACGAAGATGCATTTCTCAGTCAGAAAGAAGAGAGTGAAATTCCTATAATGTCTCCTGATCAGTATCGATGCTTTGAGAAACCAGCAGTTAGCAATGAAGTAATCCAAAAATCACTGGAAATGTTATTAAAGGCTGAGAAGCCGTTAATCGTCTCTGGAGGTGGAGTTTCGAGGTCTGAAGGATGGGAAGAACTTCAAGAATTTGCTGAATATTTAAAAATTCCCGTTATGACAACTATTATGGGTGTCGGAACTATCTCAAGTAAATCAGAAAGTTTTATTGGCACGTCTATAAATGGTCCAGGCTTAAAGGCTGGTCCCGAAGCTGATGTAGTTTTAGCTCTTGGCTGTAAATTCAGTTATATAATGGCTCATGGTCAGGAACCATTCTGGCGCAACTCTCAAAAGATGATACAGGTTGATATAGATCCGGGAATAATAGGGCGAGCTAAGCCTATCAAATTAGGTGTTGTAAGTGATTGTAAGCAATTCTTAAGACAAATACTAGAAGAAGCAAAGAAAACGCAAAAAGTTGAGCAAAGAGATTGGTTAGATGTATTAGCTAAATCTAAGCAAGATTACATAAGCGGCATTATGAAAAAAGCAGTTAAGGATAAAATACCAATTAATCCTCAGAGATTAGTAAAAGATGTGCTAGAATTCATGGACGAAGATGCTATTTTCATTTCCGATGGTGGGGATATAACTTGTTATACTATAGAACAAATAGGTTTCTATAAACCAAGACCACCACTATCATACTTGCAAGCTGTGGGTATGGGTCATTTAGGTACTTCAGTAGGTTATGGAATAGGAGCTAAGTTAGCAAAACCAGATAAACAAGTAATATCAATATCCGGTGATGGCAGCTTCATGATGAATATTCAAGATTTAGAAACTGCTGTAAGATTAGGTTTAAGCAATCTAATCTTTGTTATAGCAAATAATAGCGCGTGGGGAATGCTTAAATCAGGTCAAAAACTATTTGTAGATAAGCATTATCTTGATGTTGATTTACCCAATTTTGATTATGCTAAATGTGCTGAAGGATTTGGGTGCTACGGAGAGGTTGTGACTGATCCTAATGAAATCAAACCTGCTTTAGAGAGGGCTAAAAATTCTGGAAAACCAGCAGTAATTGATGTTAAGACGAGCTGGACAATTCCGGATGCTACAAAATTGCTTGGGAGTATGGGGATTCTATAAATAGGGTGTTTTTTAATGAAAGTTGCTATATTTGAGGGTAAAGAACAAATAGTAATTAAAGATGGTGTTAGACCTGAAATTAAATCTAATGAAGTATTAATTCAGGTTAAAAAGGTTGCAATATGTGGAACAGATGTCGGATCTTATGAAACTGGAGGGCCTAACTTTCCTGGAAAAATAATTGGTCATGAATTTTCAGGAGAATTAGTTAAGATCGGTGAAAATGTCAAAAAGTTAAAAGAAGGAATGAGAGTTACTGTAAATCCCCAAATTCCTTGCTATGAATGCTATTACTGTCTTCATGATCAAGAGAACATGTGCAAACTGCAGAATTATGCATATGGTACCACTGAAGATGGTGCTATGAGAGATTATATTAATGTGAAGGCCGAAAGAGTTCACATTCTACCAGATAATGTGACTTATGAGGAAGGAGCTACAGTTGAGCCTCTCGCAGTAGCTGTTTATGCTGTAGAACAATCTGGTTTTCAATTAGGTCAAAATGCAGCTGTCATAGGAGCCGGACCTATAGGATTGATGACAATCCAGGTATTAAAAAGTGCAGGCGCAAATAAAATTTATGTAACTGAGCCAGTAGAATCAAAACAAAAAATTGCTATGGAACTGGGAGCGGATAAAGTGTTCTTACCAAAAGCGTGGAATAAGATTAGAAGACTTACTGATAAGTTAGGCCCAGATCATGTTTACGATTGTGTAGGTCTATCATCTACTTTTGCTACAGCATTACAATTAGTGAAAAAAGGTGGAAATATTACTTTAATCGGTTTGCATGCAAGTACATTCGAAATCGATATTATACGGTTAATGCTTATTAATAATATTTCAGTAAGGGGAGTTTATGGATATAATCACGATATTTACAAAACAGCCATAAATCTATTTTCTCAGAAGAAGATAAGAGTTGATCCGTTAATTACCAGTCGAATAAGATTAGAACAAGTTCCTGAGATGTTTAAAGTTTTAGGCAATCCTCCTCATGAAGAATTAAAGGTAATCGTCGATTTTGAATAAGTATTAACTACAATTTTTTTTACTTTTTTTAACATTATACCATTCTTGGATTATGATCTAATGCCCTCTTTTTGCAGCTTTAATTTGATGATTTTAGTAAATATTTATAAATCCATGTAACAATAAATAAAATATTCACCAATTTGGTGAAGAAAAAATAAGAGGTTAATTTTATGGAAGGAAAAAAGAGTCCATATGATGCGAAAATATGGACAAAATCCTACGATGAACACGTAAAACCTAATTTAGAATATCCTAAAGAGAGCCTTGGGAGAATTTTTGATAACGCTATGGCTAAATACCCGGAACGTATCGCTTGCTATTTTATGAAGCGGGAAATGCCATTTAAAGAGCTAAGAGAGTATACACATAAATTTGCTACATTTCTACAGAAAAATGGTTTAAAAAAAGGAGATCGCGTTGCTATAAATCTAGCGAACTGTCCTCAATATTTGGCTGCACATTTTGGAACGATTTTAGCGGGTGGAGTAGCATCAGGTTGTTCACCGCTTTTAAGCCTAACTGAAATTGCCTACCAACTAAACGATAGTGAAGCTAAATTTTTTGTTACTTTGGATGCTGTCTATGAGAAAAAGTTAATGAAAATAATAGATAAAGTGCCAAATCTTAAATGCGTGATTACGACTAACATATCTGATTACATGGGGCTTTCAAAACCTATAGTATTTCTTGGTAAGTTACTAGGTAAAATACCTAAAGGGAAAGTTGAACCTTCTTCCGGAAAACTAGTTATAGATTTCAAGGATGTGATGGAAACATCCATTGACTTACAAGATGTAGATATAGATGTGAAAAATGATCTTGCCCTACTTCAATATACCGGCGGAACCACAGGATTACCTAAAGGCACGGAACTTACTCACATTAACTTAATTACTAATTTGGTTCAAATAGTAACCTGGTTAGATAGAAGAGAAGCAAAGGAAGGAGAAATTAATTTATCTGCTTTTCCACTCTTTCATTTAGCTGGTTTAGCTATGAGTATGGTAACATTATATACTTCAGGCGGGCAAATCTTAATTGCAGACCCTAGAGATACAAACCATATTATTAAAGAAATTATCGAAAAAAACCCAAAAATAATTGTAAATGTCCCTACCTTATTTTTATCAATTATGAACAACCCAAAATTAAAGGAGGTACCCAAATCTACTCTCAATAATGTAGATATGTATGTTTCTGGGGCTGCGCCTTTTCCCGCAGAAGCAATTAGGGATTTCGAAGAATCTATGCTTGGTACTAATAAGGTTTTAGAAGTTTACGGGATGACTGAGACAAGTCCAATTCTTACTATGAATCCTTTTAAAGGGAAGAAGAAAGTCGGAACTGTAGGTTTACCCGTACCTGACACTGAGTTGAGACTTGTTGATGTTGAGACTGGAGAACAAGTTGAGCTAGGAAAACCTGGAGAGATTATTTGTAAAGGTCCTCAAGTTACAAGAG
>Ga0114923_10003445_pt1 | contig 10667 bp, 8 predicted proteins | sample SumtaG_FD_89578 | JGI IMG/M metagenome (GOLD analysis project Ga0114923, IMG submission 89578) | Deep subsurface microbial communities from Indian Ocean to uncover new lineages of life (NeLLi) - Sumatra_00157 metaG | ecosystem: Environmental > Aquatic > Marine > Oceanic > Sediment | place: near...
AATTATAACTAATTCTTGAGATGGAGAATGTTTTGGAAGAAATACAAGTAAAGAAAAAAAAATTATATAAAAGATAAATATAACTAATTTTTTACCAGATCTGGGCATCTTATATTTTTCTATAAACTATTATCTGTTACAGAAGAATAATTACATACTTTATAAAGAAAAAAATTTAATGTACGTTATTCGTGTAACCTTATTTTATTGACAGGGTTGTATTTTTCCCTTTAAATTGAAAGTATTTATTATAATATTAACTTAAAATACTAAAGACAAATTTTAAAATTTTGAATACAATTTCAATAAAAAAAGGTAAAAATCTATGGAAAATAATGAAACTTCAACTACGGTAGATGATAAAATCGTCAAAATTTTGAGATATAGCCATTTAATATCCCTTATATTATTTCTTGTTTCACTACTTACTCCGTATATTTATAGTAGAACCTCTGGTATTGCTTCAACCGGGCTCAATATGTTTCTCTATGCTCCTGTCATTGGATGGTTAAGTCTCATATTACCCCCAGTAACTGCTGTTCTTATCTATAAAAATAGCCTCCGCAAAGCAATTATCACAGGATTTATCGGCAATGCCGCATTAAGCTTTATGTTTTATATAATAATAAGAACAGTTTTCTCTAGACATGAATCTGCTATTGGTCTTTATTTGGGATTTTCAGCATTGATAGGATTATGGATTGCTTCTTTTTATCTTTATAAAAATCGAGACTTAGAACCGACCCTAAAAAAGATGCAGGAAATAAAACGAGCACAAAAACCGGTCCCTGGACCAAAAGTATATTGTCCTCGTTGCGGAAAGAGAGTTAGAGAAGATTCGATCAAGTGTCTTGATTGCGGATTAGACTTGGCACAGAATCCCCCAACAACGACACCAAAGGAAAAACCAAAGAAGAAGAGCCGAGGGAGAACTCTGATGATCATGGGAGTTATAACATTTGCGATTAATGTTTTCATACTAAGACTCCCTGGGGCGTTATTCTTTTTTGTGGGACCAATTATGTTTTTAGCGGGGCTCTATCTGTATATCCTTAGCAAAATTTTTGTCTGACAAAAATATCCGGCTAAATCAATCTTGCCATATTATTCTTAAAATAAAATTTTAACTTAATCTTCAGTAAGTTTATGCCATCTTTTCTTAGGATCTTGTGTTTCTCTAATGGGTTGGAATCTAAAATAGTTATCCTCTGTATCAAACCAGAATTTTGAGTTTTTTACTTTCAAATTATGTTTTTCTGAGACAGTTTTTAAAACTTCACATATTTTGTCCTTATACTGGAGGAAGTCAACTGACTGTTTCATATCAAATACATATGTCTGAAAAATATTTTTTACAACTGTTCTTAAAATGATAGTAATTTGTAGAGAGGAATTAATAGTTATAATTAATTCATCTTCTGATTGAAATAAACATAATATATCCAATTTATCCAAATCATATTCATATAGTCTTAACACATTAATTTCGTCCACAATTTGTATTGAAGATTTATGATCATATCTAGATTTATTGTAATTATTGATGTAAAAATATAATATATCGTTAAACGCATCAAAGATCTTTTGATGATCCTTGTTTTCCAATCTTTTTTGTAATTTTAATTTTTTATGTAAATTAAAAGTTAAATTCCTTAGATTATCGAGGATGATTTTAAAATTATCAATATTAAAAATATAATCAAGGACATAGATTAGAACCTCAGTAGCTTTCCTTGAACTCCATTTTTTAAATAATTCAGCATAGAGATCATATGCAGCGTTTTCAATAACTGGATCCGGCCCTCCCTTATCCATTACTATTTTTAATTGTTTGATATAGGATACTATGCTGGATCTAATTTCTCCAAAGTTGTATATTTCTAAATGTAACCTGTTAGGAAAGAAAGCAAAAAAATTTAACCACTTATCACGATTGCTTGTTATTTCTATAAGGTTAATAAAATAATCAAAAGTATTTTTAAAATCGGTTAAAACATCAGGAAAATAATCGTATTTTTCTATCAAATCAGACATGATATATGCTTTAATCTGTTTATCCTCCCATTGCGCAATATTTTTATCAATATCAAAACAAATTCTTGTGAATAATTTTAAAGTTTTTTGAAATTCCAATTTCTTGAAATATGGTTCGCATAAAGAATTTAAGTATCCGTTAATGAATTGCGTAAAAGCTTGTTTTGCCTCAAACCATAAGTTATTTCTTATATTATCTATAAACTTCTTAATGATTTCTTCCTTAGCTAGATTGTTATCTTGAAGTAATAATTTCATAAAAAAAATAAACTTCATAGAATTAATGAGCTCTTTTAAATCGAACAAGAAGACCCAAATGAATAATAATCCAATTACTATCACTGCTACTATTAGTATTATTAGATAAATCTCATTATTTATGAATTCTGGATTTGAAGTCTTTGTAATAATGAAAGCGAGTATCAAAAGTATTAAGGCGAGAGTGAAAAGTAGTTTTGAGAAGAAATCTTTCTTTCGTTCCATAATAAAAGTATGGTCAATACACGAAGATAACTTAACATCTCCATACTCTCGAAAAAACTTAAGTGTAGATTTGTGTTTAATGAAAAATTTGAATAATAAGATTTCAATTTGGAGGAAGTATAAAACTCCTGCGATAATAGAAGAAATACTTAAAATAACTATATAAAAACCTAAATTTTTATAAGGATCGTTAAAAGGGTCTATTCCAAAATCTGGATAAGCACTAAATATTAAATACATTAGTGAAAATGCCAGAAAAAAATAAGCTCCTCGAAGAGATGTTTTATCTTGAAGATTTTTTACCTGAGAGATTCCAGATTGAGACATTTTTTATAGTTGATTAATTTGTTTCTTTTTTATACAAAAATATACCCTTCTTTTCATCTCTCACATCAAAGATGATTTGAATCTCATCACCATGCTTCCAATTGAGAGCTTTCGCAATTGCAATAGGAATGGTCAGCGTTCCAGAACCGCTGGTTTCATACTTATAATATTTCGTGGTCTCGCCGTTCATACTTTCACCTAGAGGAAACTACATTTGGAATTTGTTATAATAAAAATAATATATATGTCATAATATTTAAATATCAAATTTGATATTATAACTAATATAATACTTTAGTCATAACATTTATGTAAAATGAGTAAAAAATCTCGTACCATAAAAAACGCAGGTGAGATATGTTCGTATGGTCCCTCGGATTATAATCGATAAAGCTACCTTAGATACACTGGACACGACAGGGAAGACACTCAAACTCTATACGCACGATACCCCGCAATTAATTCAACGAATATGCGGAAAAGCCGTGGAATGTAAGCAAGAACTAGAGAAATTCTTGGATTATCTTACTAGAAAAGATTTGATCAATTCGTTCCTAGCCAAGAAAATTCTGAAATTATACTGCAAGTTATTTGAACCGAAATCTTAATCATAGCTTAAAGGGGCTTATTATATTTTTATTTTTTATTTTTTGATAATATCGCTATTTTCCAAAAAATAATTTTTTTCACTAAATTTCTTAAGAATACCAGGATCTTTAACTAATAGACTTACAACCTTCCTCAGTATTTTATTGATAAGTTGTCTCACTTCAAAAATAAAGTGATACTCATCTTGAAATTTTTCATCCCTCATTAATTCATTAATCTTTTTTTTCCAATTTCCACCATGTACGATAGTGCTTCTAAGGTCATAAATATCGGAAAATATTTTATTATATTCATTAAATTCCTCCCAATTTGAAGCTAGAAATAAACCTCCATTCAAACATAAACGATATTTTAATTCCTGTTTTATACTTCTGGTAAAAAGCATTTCCAAGATAATGCACGCGTCAAGAATTATATCTGGCAGATCTTCTCTGTTATGAATTTGAAAATACCTACGTGCAATAATTCCCTGTTCTTTATCTAAAAAGATTCTGCTTTGCTCAATATCAGAGTAAAAATTAATGAAGTCTTTAATTTCATCCTTGTATAAGACTCTTAACTCATGAGCTTTAATTGGTTTCTTAAATTTATCGTATTTATTTGCCTCAGAGTAAAACCACCAAGGTAGTTCAATAATAAAATCATCAAATTTGAAGTCCTTCCCAAATAGACACAAGGAATTGATCATTTCATGAAATTTTCCTAAAATGTGCTTCTCTTGAGCAATGAGTTTTGTATTATCAAGTTCATATAAAGAAACTGGCTTCCCATCTTTAAAGGGGGATTTAAATTCAAAATCTACTTCCTCCTGATAGACCAAATAACATGGCACGGGGCTTATCAGTGCTTTAGGAGCGCCAGGAACGAAATAAGAGGATATATATTCAAAATAGCTTCCTTTACTCATAGGAGAATCCTCCAATTTAAGATGTGGTCTCTGTGCTCTTATAGTAAATTTCTCACTGATTTTATAATCTCCTACTTCAGTAGACACAGGGGAATAGGTAATAAATGTTAAGGGCATTTTATTATTACTGAACGAATAAATCCACTCCTCATAGAGATCTTGAAAGATATTCGATATCATCTCCGATGATGAGATAAATTTCTTGAATATAGCAAGATATAATAAAAATAGGATGGATATTGCACTCGGCATTTGAGTTCCCCCTAAATGAAAAGGATAATTAAACGTTTCAACTGGGCGTAGTCGAATATCCTTAAAAAAAATATTTGAAATTAACTCCAACCGCTCATTTAGTAATTTAGAAGCTTTACTCTCTATTGTAAGAGGATTCTCCATGGTAATGTTGAAACAATATTTAGTAATCAATTGGATAAAATCTTCTAAATTAATTGAAAAAAGAGGAATTCCAATTGGGATGTATTTAATTATTTTCTTTAATGTCAAGGATTCATGTTTTTCAATGACTTCCGTCAATTTCTTAAGATCGCTTTCAATTAACTCAATTAACCTTTTTTTATCTTCTTCACTCATAAATATCGCGTTGCTTTACTATCATATTATCAAGTAATTCTTCTAGTTTATTCCGAATTTGTTTAACTAAATTATCATAACTGATATTTTTAAATGCATCTTGATTGACATCTTTTAATTGTTGAACATATGAACCAAACTCTTGTACGAACTGCTCTATACGCTTTCTTGATAAGAAGAAATTAAAGGAAAATGAAGCACTTCGAATCGTCTGAATTATTTGAATAAATATATCAAAAAAATCTATTAGATACAATTTTTCTTCTGAGCCCTTCCTATCTTTGAATATAATCTCTCTGTTATCTATATTTACCCGATAATCGATTGTAAAGTCGGAATGAAAGATAGCATTCCTAATGAGCCCTAGTGTTGAATCGATTTTTAATTTGTATAAAATTCTTCCAACAGTTAAACGACTTTTGGGAATGTTTTCAAAACTTTTATTACTCAATAATTTACTTAGTTTGAAGATAACTATTAATACTTCCTTATAATAACATTCAATTAGGTATCCAAACTTCAAAATCCAATCAAAAAGATAATAATCAAACTTTCCTCTTTGATTCTGTTCAATCATTTCAAACAGTTTTGCTGAAAATTTGTCACCAACTTCTTCACTTTGAGTTGATTTAATAAGACCCACGAGCTCATGGGGGAAATCATGGATTAATTGAATAGTTTCGGTAAACTTCTCAAATGGATATTTACCATCAAAAGATTGGAAAAAGGAGTCAATAATATTAATAGTCTTAATTTCATCAGTATCACTCGCTCTTTCCAGTAGAATCGAAGATTCGATATAAAATTCCTCGTTAATTACTAATTCATCCATTAATAATATGTCTAAGTAAATAATTAACTCAGGAATCATTTCAAGAAGCGTAACGAGTTTATCCTTATTATGAATTAAAGGTATAATTAAATGCAAAATAGCACTTAAACGCTCGGGGGTAGTCATTTTATCTGACTTCTTGAACTTATTAATTATATCTGGGTTTGAAAATATCTCTTTCAGTCTTCCCTCTATATCTTCTGAAAATTTTTCAATCATACTGATAATAACCTATTGTTCTTTTAAAGTATTATTACATATGTTTTAATAATACGCTCTCAGCGCTTATTTCCTTAATCAAAAAAGGATATTATCGGAGGGTCTTTGCCTGAATACTTAGATAAATCTAACATAAAAATCAGCATAATATTCTCGTTATTATACGATTTTTGAGCATTATTTAATAATTTATGACTAGTAAAGTATGTTATTACTACTTCTGTTTTAGATTTTTTAAAAATGAACAAATAGTAGTGAGTGTTCTTGAAAAAATAAAATTCTGAAACATTTCTCATCAATTTGAGCACTTCACAATAATACGGCTTCAGATCCTCAGTATCTTCTACAATATTTTCTAAGATTAGTATTTTCTTTAATAAATCAGCAGACTTTTTCAGAGAAGTAAAGCCGTAATACTTATAATAATCAAACACATCTTTCTCTATCCTTTCTTGGGGGGTGCTAGGGGCAACTCCAAGTTCGTTACAAATCTTATGGACATTGATCCTCTCATCATTTTCAAAATAACATAAAGCTGTGGTGCAGGCAATTTCTGCTGCAATTACCCTATCTTTTTTATTATTGATCCGATTCCAGAGTTTAAATAAAATGTGTTTGGAGAGAAAATAAAAACTTTTATCTAATCCCACCTCTTCTCTTAGTCCTTCAATCTTTTGAAGTACGTTTAACATTTTTACTTTCCCCTCATAATGGGGGAAGAATTGCAGCACAATAAGCTTAAGTGTATTGATTTTCTTTCGAGGGATGATAAGTATAGTTTTTTCAGGTGAATCTGGGTCTTTTATTCGAGGAATTCTGGCAATTTCTAGTAAATCTCTCTCGTTTACAAAGATATTGTTTTTTCTGCAAATATATTGAGTAATAAAGGGAACTAAATAATTAGGATGTGTATGTTTTTTATGTGCACTCACTTCACTAAGGGCCGAGCGAATTTTTACATATTTCTTAAACACAGTAGATTCATGCTTTTTAGGCAGGTCCAAATAGGCAAAAATTCGAGTAATCTCACTTTTAGCTTCTTGAAGTATTGTTTGATTATGATCTAAAATTGCATTTAATTTACTCTGTCTCAATATGCTCTCTGAATCGGGGCTGTTTATTTGTTCTTGTAATGTTCCCCTTTGATTTCGATTAAGGGGCTCATTATGGCATTTCTTATCATCATAAGGTCTATAATTTTTAATTACAATCCGATCCCTCGAAACCATACCACATATTCCACATACATACCCTTCAATCGTCTCTATTAAATCTAAAGGGTCGCATTTTTCACAAAAAAGGAATTTTTTTCCCACAATTTCCACCCTTGGGTTTATTTACCTATGTATTTTTTTGTCAACTGATCCCATAATACTCGAATGTTAACATCCGAATAAAATGATATTGGTTATTTTACGGTACAGGATCTGGAGCAATCATATAAAAAGGTTATTGTTTTTTAGCGTCTCGTTTTTCACACAAAAATTGCGCTTTTTATACACAACTTTTTCACACACATTCTTTTTATTGTCAGAAATTAATAGATTTAAATATGTCTGATTTTCTTATTTAAATATTATTTATTTATTCTTTGAATAAGATACCGTTCTAAAAATAAAAATATGGCTCCTGTCACGTTTCCCAGCTTTTGCCTTTGGATAGCCGTCTACTGATCCCGGTTTGTGGCAGGAGTCTCTTTTTATATTTTTTGTGCTCATTATGAAAAATTGCAATCTAGTTTGTAAAATGATACAATCTATGCCCTAATACCTAAATTATAGGTGCTTATCCATTTTTGTGAAGAGAGTTTAAAAGAACTTAATCTCTATATTTTATTAGAGTCTAGAATTGGATTATTTTTTAAGTTATACTTACAAAGTGATATGGCCTTGACCAAAACCTACCACTGTCCACGATGTAATAATACAAAACTCATAGTATATGATGATTCATTTGATTGTCCGATATGTATGCTCGAATTTGAAAAGAAAGATTTTGACATATTTGAGGACGATGAGATTCTGGCAGTGGAAGAAAAAATAAAAGTTGTCAGGGCGCTTATGGATGACGATTAAATAAATTATTAGTTATTTTCTTACGATAAAAGTAATAAAATTAATATTAATAAGAATATCCATCCTAAAAAAGATATTAATACAGAATATAAGGAAGTTATATAGTTTTTGGTGGTTGAAATAAAAATTTATTATAGGAAAGAAGGTAAGATTACTCCTTTGGAAGAAATGAAAGAACCACATCTAATGTTTCTCTTTAAATTTACCAAGAGCATTTTAACTGCTTTGGAGGAACCAAAACATTTGGATATAGAAGTAAATTTTATTGAATTTAATACCTTAATACATGAGCTAATGCTTGATAATAGATTGAAAAAGGAAGAAATTGAAAGAGGTAAAGAAGGTTTAAAAAGATTTGGGGGATATCACATAGAATACAAAGAAATTCCAGGTAACTTATTGAAGGAAGAATTTAAAGATGAAAAAGTTTGTTATGTAGGCATCGTAGAAGATTCTTATCCTCAAATTATTTTATTACTCCATGAAATTTTACATTTTTTCAGTCCACTTGATGAATCTGAAATTTATACGAAATGTATAGAACATATTGTAGATGAGAGATGTTTCATTAAAATGGGAGTGAGAAATATCCTTAATGAATATTACATAGAATATTTAGCCTCTCATTGTTTTTTAGGATATATCTCAGGATTGGACCAAATTAACATCAAATTATGTATTGGATATCTAGAGGGTGACTATCATCATCTTATTAATAATTTAGATTCTCAAATATTAGATAAACTAAATATTGTTAAAGAAAATCCCAATGAAGAAGCACTAGGACATTTAAAATTCTATATTATGGAATTTTTCTTCAAATCGATTATGTACTTCCTTGGAAAATGGCGTGCTTTTGAGAAGTTTAATTTAAAATCGGAAATTGTATCAAAATTATGGGATTCCTTTATTAATAAAATTAAAAGTAATATCTCTTCTAAAATGAGTGAGTTTATTACCACGTTAAAAGAAGGGCTCATAATTAAGCCAAAATATAAGCCAAGAATAATTGTTCGTTATTTTGATCTAATTTTTATAAGATATTTTGAAAAAGATTTTAATGAAATAATAGAGATATTTATAGGAGAGAAAATATATGAAAGAAAAGAAACGACGCTTTCTCTTATGATTAAAGATATGATAAATGCTACCCTGCCAATTAAGACCATTTTAGAACCTATAGCAGCAATATCCAAACAATTAAGTGAAGTCTCCAAATTATACCAAGAAAATATGGGAGAAATCATTAAAAGTATCTTTGGTAAAGATGATCATAATGGAGAGGGGAATAACACCTAATTACAAAATCTACTACTATATCGCTAATGAGAGACTATTTTGTAGAATTGGGATAAAATCTATTAGGATTTATTAATTTTAAGAAATATTAATATGGTTTACTTAATTATTTTACCTCCAAAATGAGGCAAATCTTTTTCTAAAGAAGCTGGAGTATTGTTCAAGTATCCTTTTATGACCGCATCCGAATAGAAATTGCTCATATCATAGGATTTAAGGGACACCATGACAGGATACTTCTGGTTATCTGAGAATGCGAGAAAATGATGGCCTACATCCATTAAATGATTGCAGGTTTGCCGGGCGGAGCCTAACTTCAATTCAATGATTTCAGGTGGTTTTCTTGTGGCAACCGCATCGGTGATTGGTTTATTGCTAATATCATCCTGTTGAGGCTTAACTAAGCCCATTTTACCCATGACCTTTTTTAACAATTCCGCTGATTTTATGAGTGTGGTAAAACCACATACGTGAAATTGGTCAAAAATCCGGCGTTTGACTTGCGATTGAATAGTGCTCATTTTAATCCCTAACTTATTACAAATCACACTTACCGAGACATCCTTCCTTTTAAAGCCACAAAGTACCGAAATTGAAGTCACCAGTCCCGCAATCACCTCATCTTTCGTGTTTTTAATACTTTCCCATAAGCGAAACATGATTTTTTTGGACTGAAAGTAAAATTCCATGCCCAATTTAAAATGCTCGGCAAGTTCCATGATTTTTTGTAAGACATAGGCCTTTCGATCCCTATCAATATATTCCGGGAAAAACTCTAAGATTTGGAGTTTGAACGCATTAAAATCTTTTTTGGAGATTTTGGACACTTCCAACAGTTCAGTCTCATTTATCGAAATGTTTTCGAATTTACACACAAAATAAATGGTCAGAGGGACTAATCTTTCAGGGGCGCGATATTTGGTACCTGGCCTTAGTGCCAATCGGATCTTAATGAACTTATGATACACTAATTGTTTGAACGATTGAGGCAAATTTAAGCAGGCAAATATCCTGGAAATTTCGATTTTAGAGTAAGTTAGCAGCTCCTTTTCATTAGATTCAATGGACTGAAGTTTTTCTAAATGCTTTAATTTTACGGAGTGTGCGTGGGCAACCCGTTCCCTCACGTTGCCTATGTGCGTTGTTCCCAACCTAGCATAATGCTGGATATCGGAAAAATAGGGCCTATTAAATACGATTTTTTTCCCCTCTAGTACCATTCCACATGCTCGACACACGTTTCCTTCTCTAGTCTCTACAATATCTGTAGAATTACAAGCATCACATATTA
>Ga0114923_10003446_pt1 | contig 10665 bp, 26 predicted proteins | sample SumtaG_FD_89578 | JGI IMG/M metagenome (GOLD analysis project Ga0114923, IMG submission 89578) | Deep subsurface microbial communities from Indian Ocean to uncover new lineages of life (NeLLi) - Sumatra_00157 metaG | ecosystem: Environmental > Aquatic > Marine > Oceanic > Sediment | place: near...
AAACTTCTTTTCGAGAGCCTCGATCTTATTAGTCCAGAATATTCCTTTTCCCTCTGGGACAATAACAGCTTTAGCTTTTGCCAATATTCGAAGTTCGGCAATTTGGTTTTCAATCTTTAGTTTCCATGTTGGACTGTATTCGAAAGAGTTAAGCTTCTGCTCCAGATCTCTAACTCTATTCTTTAACGGTTCTTCTGTATCATCTAACAATTCTCTCAACTCAGCGACTTCTTTATTCTCCATCTATGAATTCCTCAATAGTGGTTTGATAAATATCAGCCATTCTGGCAAAATAGAGAGTTCGAAGCTTCTCAATAGCCTTTCCAACCTTATCAATTAGTTTATCAGTTATACCTGCTCGGGATTCTAAATTAGTAAATTCTATATATGAATCTTTAGTAAAAGTCTCCCGGGCTTCCTTGAAGTTATCAAAACTCTCATACATTCGTTCCAATAAATCACTTGTCCTTTCTGAAGTTCTTCTCAATTTTTCTTTATCTAAAAAATAATATTTGGGGCCTTTAACAGTTTTTTTAGCCATAATTTTTTACCTCTTTTTTATTTTTATCTTTTTAAATTTGATTTCCAACTTCTTTTCTTTTTATGATTTTTCTTTTTTAATGCCCATTCCATTCTATTTCTAACTATTTTAACACCTGTTTTCCTTTTAAACTGATCTAAGGGATGGACAATTGACATTACTTTAACATCCATAATTGGTTCATGGGCAATAGTGAATTCTATAGGTTCTGGAACCAAACAACCTATTTTAATTGGTTTTCCAAAACGATAAATAATTGTTTTAATATGCCACCATTGGAGATAGAAATATTCCAATAATTCTCTGAATTTCACAGGGAGGGGAAAATAAGTTGTCGTATTTCTATAAAAAACATCAGGTTCTCCTACAACTGAGAAATGATATATCCCATGATTTATGAATATTTTATTCTGTTTTGGTTTTTTCTTCTTCATTTTCTCTCTCTTCAGTTCTTTTTTCATCTGCTTTCATCTTATCAAGAGCATATTCTACTCCTGCATTCATTAACCTAATTCTTCCAAGTTCCATATCTAATCGGGCTCGCTCCTTATAGATTTCAAACTCTCTCATTCTTAGATTAAATATAACATCGTGTTGATCTCTGTTTTGGAGCATGTTTTCTCTATTAATCTTATTAAGGCCCTCAAGCCATTTTAATTTCTTTCTTCTATATTCTTTCTTTTTAATTTTTATCACCTTTTTTTTATTTGAATTCATTAAGACTAAATTTATATTTTCTTATTATATTTCTAAGAATTTCGATACCTTGATTCCACATTAGTGTATCATATTCATCATATTCTCCTAAAACATCTTTATGCGTTATTAAAACTATGTAAGCATGTCTATATCTAAACCCTATTCGAAGTAATTTTTTTATATCTTCTTTTTCATTCATTTTCTCATCAACTCTTCAATTGCACCATAATCAGATAATAATCCTAAAGCATTTACTAACAACTGAATCGCATTTTTAAGGATGTGAGAATCCTCATTATTCATTTCATATTTATTTGGAAATTCGAAAATTTGAACTAATTGTTTTTGTATTTTATTCGTTTTAATTACCTTTTTTGTTTTTTTTATTAATTAATTCAACTTCTTTTCTCATTCTTCTCTTCATACTTTTCATTCTTTTTTATTTTTGATGAATTATTAAATATCGATGTATTGTATAATTCATTCTTTGTTAAATATTTAAACTCTTTTATTAATTTTCTCCGCGTTTTTAAGATTCAAAATAGTGGGTTTTTTAGTCATTTTTTTATAGATGAATAATACAAAAAACCCTAAAAAGCAATTGTATAATTCATCATACTATAAAACTCCAAACACTCAATTATCCCAGTACCCTAACAACTTAAGAGTATTATATTCTCTATGAAGGAACTCCCGTATAGCTATTCTAATGGCCTCAGAACGAGAGGCCACTAACTTCATCTTAATTAGTTTTTGAATGTTTATATCGTAGATCTCAGGTATATTGATGGTGATATTGGGCATTCTCAATGATCTAAGCGCCTCACGATTCGATATGTTTTAAACTCCCGGATAATCTCCTCCTTTTCATTTAATCGCTCAATAGGGACTCTTACATATTTCTTAGGATCAAGAACTTCTTCAGGAGTTTTAACTTCTTTATATTTCGCCATATTATCAGCCATCTGGAGTTCTTTTATTAGGAATTCCCTCACAGCAACCCGAATCAACTCTGAACGAGAAGGATATAGGCCATGCTCTCCCACTAATTTTTTCATACTCGCTATATACGATTCAGGACAATTTATAGTAACAATTTTCAAGTTTTTATATCACCTTTTTTATTTTTTTATGTTGTTAATTTTTCAATAAAATAATGAATTCTATCCCAGAATAATTCATTTGCTTTTAATGGGATATTTATTTGATTAATGATCTTTTTTATTAGAGTTTTATTTCTATCAAACCCATCAAATGATAAATATTCCAGGAATATGATAATTTCATCAAAATTCAAGTTTATAGGGATCTCTCTCATAATAATATCCTTCTATTAGTTTTTTCTCTTCCTCTTATAATGATCCTTAAGAACAATTAATCGTTCACATTCATTACAAGGATAGTCCCCTTGATCCACATCATAATATTTACAATCTATTTTACAATCGCTCATAATAATATCCTTCTATTATTCACATCCTACTTACATCAGTTTCTATATCTGCAACTCCTTTTTCCAGATAATAATAAGCCTTTTCACTTGCTTCATCTTCACTTCCAGCCTCCACTTCAATCTCTCCACTATAATCTATCCTATAATAATGCCACTGAAAATAAGCTTCACATGATAGACATTCCCATGACTGCTCTGAACCAGAAGCGACAAGATCCTTTGATTTACATTCAGGACATTTCTCAGGAACAGGAGAATGTTTATATTTTGTCATGTTATATTCATGTTCTTCTCTTAGTCTAAGCCTTTCTTTAACTTCTTTATTAATTTCAAATCCTTCCGGAATTTTTTTAAACTCTTTTAGGAATTTAAGGGGATTCTTTTGTCTCTTAAGAAAAGAAACTTTTATGGATATTTTACAATATCTACACACTAAGAGGTCATGAATATCTATTCTCTTGAGAGTATAAAATTGAAATTCTGTTATGTGTAGTTTACCTATTTTAAATGAGGGTTTCAAGTGTCTATTACATCTGGGACAGTTTGGAAATACTAATTCAAGTTCACTCATTTCTCATCCCAAGCCTCTCTCAGTAATTTCTCTTTGACTTTTGTAATTCTCTTTAATTCACTAATGAAACTCATAACCTTTTTCAAAGGAGGTTCTGGGAGCTTACATTTCTTAGAATCATAACCAATATAGACTCTCTCTGGCTTTACATCATTAATCCATCCCCAAAGTGAACCATAATCAAACTTAAGAATAGGTTCAATAGTGATTGATTTCCGGGGATGCTCTACAAAATAAAAGTTTGTTATTCTCTTCCAGGGAGAAGGGGCTGATGAAATCTCTGGATAGTGAATATTAGATTCTAAGGTTATTCCCAATAGAACATTTTTAGGAAATTCCCAATCTTGAAACCAATGAGGATTTTTAGTTTGGAAGAAGAAGGTTCTATCAGGATATTCTTTGACTTTCTCCAGAAGTTTTTCCATATTGTCATCGGAAATAAATGAAATATCTCCTGAAGAACCAACCCAGATGAATTCATCTCCCTTTGTCTTTGGAAGTTTCTTATTCAATCTTTCTTCATGGAAATGGGGAACATAATTGCCACATAATTCACAGTTATGGATTTGTCTTCTCATTTGGGCCTGAAATGATTTCCTACAATAAGTGCATCCAAAATCGCATCCCACATAAACATTCCATTGGAGAATTGAATCTCCATACATATTAGATTTACTCATGATTTTTCTTCCAAATTTCTTTTAATATATCTATTAATTGGGGGAGATGTTCATGTGGTATATATGCCCCACACGTTTCTCCTTGATTCCTAATGATCGTGGCTCTTTCTCCATGTGTGATTTTTAAAATCTCTTTTTTTATTGTTTCTGTTATTTTATATTCATTCTCTTCTTTACTCATTTTAATCCCTCTCTTCAGCCATCTTTTTTATAATGGGAATTAAATCTCCCCTCTTATCTTTTATGGCTCTTTCTATACATACCTCTTTAGATGCCCTAAATAAGAAATGTTCACACTCCCAGAACTCATTTTCCCAAAAAGCCCTTCTTTTCAAACTCACATTAGTGGCATCCAAAATAACCTTATCATGTCCAGCAAGAAAGAGCGCTTTAACCATATATTTAGCAATACACCAAACCATAGGTTCTGCTTCTTCTATGAATCTCTCTCCATATAAAGCCAGTCTTATGGAATCTGGATTAACTATGGGGATTCCTTGCTTTCGAGCCCAAGTAGATTTCCCTGAGCGAGGCAATCCAACAGTGAGTATAAGTATTTTCATTCAATCAACTCGAATTTATAAAATCCTGTTTGGGGATTATAAATAATTCTATATTTTCCAGGTTCTTTCAAAAAAGCCTGAATTTCTTTATTAATTTTATATTTAGAAACTTTTTTTTGTTCTCTTTGACATTTTATGCATGATTCCATGATTAATTCCTCTAATTTTCTATGTAATATACTGCATTAGTGCTACGAAGGAGGTTCCCTTCTTTCTCTAAAGATTTTATAGCATCACATAAAATGCTATAATCCATAACAATCTTCATTTCTTCTTCTAAAATTTCTAATAACTCGAAGTATGGATATAACTTATATGGATCTATTTTATAATATAGTTTCCGGAGCACTTCTTTGGAGATTTCTAATGCTTTTTTATTATAACTATCCTTTTTTCTCATCTTTCTAACTTCTCTCTCCAATTCTTTCTTATCCATAATTAACCACTTTTTATTTTTGATCCAAAACAATCCAAATGATAAGAAAGTCCTTTAGATAATAAAACTGAACCTCTAAGAATTAGTTTTTTACAAATAGGACATTTTCTTGCATTCAATATTTCTTCTTCTCTTTCTTTTCTCCATTTCTCTACTTCATTCATAATTAAGCCATACTCTCATATTGTATAGTTTATTTTATAAAACTCATAAATTCCTTTAAATGTTCACTATGAATTTCAGGAAGTTCAAATTCATCATAATCCTCTTTCATCTTTTTTAAATATCTAAATAGGCATGTCCAAGAACAGAACTCTTTTGAATCCGATTCAGATGGTTCATATTCAAAATGATCGGTGAATACAACTTTATGATAATTTTTATGTTTGTAATGAACAAATCCATCAAAATCAATTTCCTTCTTACAATCATCACAAAAGACTGTTGTTTCTGTTTTTATATGATTACAAGAATTACACTTTTCTTTTTTATATTCTTTCATAATTATACACTATTTTCCTATTGTATTATTTAATCATTTTTTTTAGTGTAGATGGATGATCGTAATCGGAGAAATCCATCCATTTTTCCTCTCCAATTTTTCTAAATTCAACAACATTTCCACATCCACATAATTCTATTAAATGTTCATCACAGAAAATTCGTTGGAATTCATTATCTCCACTACATTCATAATTGAACATTTCACTAAATCCCACTTCCCACTTGACTTCATTTCCACATCCTATATAGGGATCTGTATCGGGGTTGATATTATATACACATTTATTTTCAGTCATGATTTTTCAAATGTTATTTTTTTATAATAAACCTGATGATCCAGCAAAACAATTTCACAGTTTTTACAATAAAAGGCTCTTCTAACGTATTTAAATTTAGGATTATTGTTTGCTGTTTTTTTACCTTTAAGTCTTATATTTTGATATAATCCTACTACTGCTCTCTTACAATTTGGACAATATTCTTTTCGAGTCATGATTCTACAATATCTTTCTATTTAATAATTTTTAATACTAATTTGTTTTGGTTCTTTTTTAAATGATAATTTTTTTTTAGAACATATTAAACTGCAAAAAATTATTTTATTATTGGGTTTAATTTCAAACTTAATTCCATTCAATTTCATAGTAGAGAAGACATTTATACAAACTGCTTCCATAGAAGCTACTTGTTTTTGAAATGAAAGTTTAAATCCACTCCCACATCCAAGAACATAAAAATCTCCATTTATTTCATTTAGATTTTCAATATAATTTTTTATTATTTTTTTTAATGAATTCTGATAATATCTATTACATCGTAAACGCCCTTCTGAATTAAAGAATATGGGATTTTCTTTCTCTCTAATTTCTCTATATCGTTTAAAATCAAATATAAGATAAATTAAATAAAATTTTGTAAACTTTCCATAATCTAATATAGTTCCGAAATCAGGAACATTAAGCATTTGACATTTAATTCTATTAGGGCATCCATCTGGATGATTAGGATAAGGATACCAACAAAAGTCCTCTACTTCAGGATAATGAATTATTGTATTTACATCAATTTTCTTATGATTCAATTCAATTAAGTTCTCAAAGTTCATTTTTAACCACAGAGACATTTAATATAATTTTTTCCATCAAAAGGATGGAGTAGATGATATGGAAATGTTAAATAAACTGTCTTACATAATCCTTCTCTATTACAAGGAGAATCTCTATATTCACATTTAAATCTATAATTTATTGGCATAATTCTACAATAGTTCTCTATTGTTTAGTTTGAAAATGTTCATTAAAAAATACATTATTAATATCTTTTTGAGTCCAGAATCCATTCTCTTTATCCCACATTTTACTACATTTAAAACAATGTGAAACGATAACTCCATGACCAAATTCTGAACATTCTTGACACCATTTATTAAAATAGCGCCATTGATGATAACATTCCTTTTTTTGAATTAATTTAACTTTAATTTTGTTGCCTTCTTTATCTGTTAATCCAAGATAAGGATCAAAAGTAAATGTTGTCATATTCCCATTAAAACGAAAAGAAAGATTATAAATTCTACTAAATTTCTTTCCAATCTTTTTATACAATTTTTCTAATTTCATGATTCTACAATACTTCTATATTGTTTATTTTAAATAAAAAAAATTATGAGAGATTCATTTGAATCCCTACATAATCAAAAATTACAATTCCTAAAGTTGCTAAAACTATTTCAGATATTAACACTTGCCAAAACATAATAAACCAAGGTAATCCTAATATCAAATCCAAGATTATTCCTACATACAGAGAGATTATAAGAGCATATAATATACCTCCAAGAAACTTTAAGTATTTCTTTTCTCTAAAAAAGATAATACAATAAAGAGCTGGAATATTTACTAATACACTTATCAAATCAATAGGACCTAATGGAGAAAATAAATTGACAAAAAAAACACCAACTAAATTTCCTACTAATCCCGGAACAGGAAAGATAATGCACATTCCCACTACAATTTCAGCTACTCTAAACTGAAGCCCCATAAAGCTAATAGGTTGAAATATAAATCCTAATGCGATATAGAGAGCTCCTGTTATGGCTATTATAGCCACATCCAAACTTTTAATTTCCATTTTCTAAAACAACTCCTCTTTTTCTAATTTCTATTAAATATTGATCAAAAAATAATTGTCTTTCTTCTTTTCCACAACACGCTCTATGATTTTCTCCCAAGCTTTTTCTAAATTCAGGATTTACAGTTCTTGTCCATTTGGTTGAATCAGTAGTCAGTTCAATTCCAAATCTCTTAGATAATTTATAAGCATAAGGAATGGCTCTTAGACACAATCCATATATATGAATTCTTTCATGATTACAATTCTTAAAAGCATAAGGAATGACATGTTTCATATATTCATTCAGAAAAGCAAATCTACACATGTTTCCTAAACCCATGATTCCAGATTTTATATCTAAATTATTATATTTATCAAAACATTCAATAAAATTCCAATAATTATTGAATTTTGATTGAACTGTGACTATATATTGAGAATGTGAATGATATTTTTTTGCCATTCTCCATGTTTTCTCTAAAAAATATTCTTGATATTCTATATTCATATCAGAAGGATAATCAAGGGAGAAGTAATGTTTTTCTGGGAGAGAATCCAAAAAATCTAAAATTTGGTCATAATTTTGTTTTAAATTTCTCCAACTATATTCATCCCTTTTTTTTAATTCATAGACTCCAGGATCAATGTACACTTCTTTCCATTTAGAGAATTTTTCTCCTTTCTCCCTTAATCTAATATAATCTTTTATCTTAATTAAAAGAAAATCATTTTCTACTGTTCTATCGGTGAAGAATTTCATTTTTTTAAAATTGTAATATATTTTTTTGGGATATTCTATTTTCAATATCTATTTTATATCTTTTATCAAATTCATATCCAAGAAACTTAATTCCTAATTGAATACAAGAATGAGCTATTGTTCCTGAACCCATGAAAGGATCGATTACAGTTTTGGGTTCTTGTCTTTCTAATATTCGAGAAACTAAAGCATTATTCATAGGACATGGATGGATGAAACTTCCTCTTATTTTATCATACTTATTTTTAATTTTAATAGGATTTATACTAAATCTTTTCAATTCTCCATAACATAATAAAGGAGTAAGTTTTGTTAAATGGGAAAGGGAACTTTGAGATTGAACATCTTCCTTATAATGATAAATTATATCTCTTGGTTTTTCTATATCAGCAATCCACATATTTAGGTTAGGAAAACCACAATGAATTATAATCCCTCTACAGATTCTTTTTAATTCATGGAACCAAGACTGACACCATTCCAAATAATTTTCTCTCTTATCTTCATATTTTCTTTCTTTTAGTCCTGGTTTTAATCCTTTTTTCTCTCCTGTGAAATTAACATTATATGGAGGATCTGTAAATCCCAAATCAATTATTTTATCTGGGATAGTAGATAATCCATTTTCTTCATTTAAACAATCATCATAAATTATTTTATTCCATTCAATCATAATTCTACAATATTGTTATATTTATGATTTTAATCTCTTCTTTAATTCTGTAATGTATTTTAATATGATTATGAAAGTAGGATCTACAAATGAAGGAGTTTGATGATTAGCAAAAATAATATAATGTTCCAAATCCTCCACAAGTTCAATTTCAGTTAATTCCTCTATGGTTTTCTTTTTACTCATATTTATTCAACCCAGTATTTTATATCATCAAGAAACAAAATCCCACATTCAGGACAAATATGAAGTGTCATGTTCTGTTTATTATCATATTTAACACTTATGAATGTGGTTATATTATTACTGAATTCTAAGGGGATAAATTCAAGTTTGCCCTTTATGGTTTCTCTCTTCCCATCAATTATATCCCACTTATATTCATACTGACAATTTGGACACTTCATCATTAATTCCCCTTTAATACAAATTTCTCAGGATCACATTTACAATCTGGATATTGGATATGAATTCCATGTCTTTCAAAATGCTCTCCAGGAGTACATTCACAGCAATGGGTTTTAGGTTCAAGCTTCCCTGCAAGATTTCCTAAATATTCTTCCACATCAGAGGGTTTCGAGTTGTTTCTCTTTTTATCATCCTCTTCCATTTTCTTTTCTATAGAACCCTCATAAAACTCTATATGTGGTTCTTCCTCTAATCTAAAGTTCTCTAAATTCTCAATAATATGATCTCTCAATTCATTAAAAAACTCTTTTCCAACTGAGAAATCCATCAACATCTTCTTAGTTGTCATATCCATCAATTGAATGAATATCCAACCATCCTTTTCAAATATTTTCATTCTTTTTCCTCTTTATAATAAGTACATAATTCTGCAAAATAACTAATCATTTTATTAATAAAAAAATGCTGTAATTCATTCTTTATAAGGAAATCATAGAATTTACAAGGTCCATATGAAATGCAATTATGACAGCTTTTCTTTCTTGTAATTCTTAAATACCTCTGAATTGTATTATTTATAAAAAACCTTTCCTAATATCTTTAATATATTGATAGATCATATCTATTTCTCCTGCGTATAATTTAAAAATTAATCTCTTTATTCTTTTAACCCTTCTTGGATGCCATTTATTCTTTTTATCATATTCAGCAAATTTTATTGTTATCAACTCTCTTTCTCTATTTCCATTGTTCTAATAAAAATCTTAAATAATTGGTTACAATTTCTAATTTTTCTTGATCTGAAAGTTTTCTATTAAAATATTTTTTTAAAAATTCTTTCTCTTTCTTCCTAAGTAATTTTAAGGATATTAGAGTCAGAGGAGTGTGAGCATCAGATGTGTTGTATGAGATATAGCCATGTATCTTAGCCAATTTCAAGCCTTTCTTTGTATCATGAATCAACACACTCCCTTCATCCTCTTTCTCAGGTGGCATCATAATTTAGGAATCTTTAATTTTTCCCATAAATCTTTCTTTCTAAAACAGGTACAACAAAATAATTCAATATAAGGAGATTTCCACATTTTTTCCAGGATTTCATTTGACATAATTTTGTGATTTGTAATCCAGAAATCTCCATATCCTATTTCTTTTTGACAATTATAACATTTCCTTGAAGGAAGGTTATGATTTGGAGTGGATTCAAAACCAATAGAGATAGGGATGGGTTCTGGAGAGGGAAAATCATCATCATTCCAAAC
>Ga0114923_10003447_pt1 | contig 10664 bp, 13 predicted proteins | sample SumtaG_FD_89578 | JGI IMG/M metagenome (GOLD analysis project Ga0114923, IMG submission 89578) | Deep subsurface microbial communities from Indian Ocean to uncover new lineages of life (NeLLi) - Sumatra_00157 metaG | ecosystem: Environmental > Aquatic > Marine > Oceanic > Sediment | place: near...
GTCGGCCCCAGTAAACCCATTCGCTTAGCCATCAAAAAAGATCAAATCCACTCCATCATTTTTTGGGGACCGCCCGGTTGCGGCAAAACCACTTTAGCTAAGATTATTGCTCAGGAAACCAAGGCTAGATTTGTTGCCCTCTCAGCTGTTTCTGCTGGCAAAAGTGACGTTAAAAAGATCATCACCCAAGCCCAAAACCCCCTCACCAAGCAAAGAACCATTCTATTCTTAGATGAAATCCATCGCTTTAACAAAGCCCAGCAGGATTTTCTTTTACCCTATGTTGAAGACGCTACTATTATCTTCATCGGCGCCACCACCGAAAACCCCAGCTTCACCGTCATCAGTCCTTTACTCTCCCGTTGCCAGGTTTTTGTCCTCAATCCGCTTACTAAAACAGAACTCAAACAAATTCTCAAACTAGGCTTGAAAGCCTTAAAAATTAGCTCAATCTCCAAAACCTGTCAAGATTTTCTGATTGAGTTTAGTAATGGCGATGCCCGTCAAGTTCTCAACCTACTCGAGGCCACTCACAAGCTTTATCAAACAATTACCCTTAAAAACCTCAAAAATGCCCTTCAAAGCAAATTCCTCCGTTATGACCGGGCTGGCGAAGAACACTACAACACCATTAGCTCATACTTGAAGAGTATGAGGGCTAGTAACATTGATGCATCTTTGTATTATTTGGGAAGAATGATTGAGGCAGGGGAAGACCCTTTATTTATCGCCCGTAGAATGGTGATATTTGCCTCAGAAGACATTGGCATGGCTCAACCTACAGCTTTAGTTGTGGCTAACGAGGTCTTTAGGGCTTGTGAAACAATAGGTTACCCTGAATGTGCCATTAACCTCTCGCATGGAACTGTCTATCTTGCTAAAGCTCCAAAAGACCGCTCAAGCTATGATGCTATTCGTGCAGTTCAGGCAGATATTAAGAAACATGGCAATCTCCCAATCCCTCTACACCTCCGTAATGCCCCTACCAAGCTAATGGAAAAGCTTAATTATGGAAAAGGCTACCAGATGTACCCTGATAAGGGTAAAAACCTATTGCCAGATAAGCTAAAAGGTAAAAAATACTATTTTCCTAAGGAGAAAAAATGAAAAAGACTACAACACCTCCTTGGGATAAAGATAAATTTACTGTTTTTGCAGCATTTCCTTGGAAACCTTCTCGTAAAAAGTATGAAGAAGTATTTAGAGTTCTTAAAAAAGAACATAAAGACATTAAGTTAAGGTATGGGATGAAAGTATATTCCAATGACAACGTTAGCTCAACGATAGAGGAATTTCTATACAGAAACAAACAAATGTATGAAATTTTTGTTAAAGGGATTGAGCGGAGTGATATTTTTATCGCAGATATAACGGGACAGAATCCAAATGTAATGCTTGAACTTGGAATTGCCATGCAGTTAAACAAAAATATTTTAATACTTACAAGCGATAAGACAAATAAATATCCGTTTGACATTCAAAGTGTAAGAATTGAAACATATTCTTCAAAAGAAAAATTAGTAGAGCATATTGATACTTTTATAAAATTATTCAAAAAGATAATTACGCAAACGTATGATGACTATATTGACTGTTTACATTTTAAATTAGAGAAAGAAATTACTTTATGTGAAAGGCAAAACAAAACAATTGATGTAGGAAGAATGAGAAACCTTAGATTGAAATTTGACTATCAATTTCTAGACCACGTTCATACTGCTGACTGGGTAGGGATTTATTTAAGAACATTGGGGCCAGAAACAAAGAATTCTGAGTTAATTTATACAAGGGTTAACGGACAGCTTGAATCGCTTACTATGCCTCATTTGAGAGAAACCCAACAAGGCAGGGAAGTAGACAAAAAATTGACACAAGACAAGCAAATAATGGAAGTTGAAATAATTGAAAATAAAATTTTAGCAAGAACCAACAGCAAGAAACTTATTGATGATAATGTTGCAATTGAGGGTTTTGGAGAAATAATAATAGGTAGCTGTCATCACCCAAAATATCCAAGTGCTCTAAAAGGCCATAATTTAAGAATTATTGTTAGCAATCTAGAGGTCATTTGCTTAGATGCTACTACTCCAATTTATTAACAGTAAAGAAATAGGCAATATTATATGGCAAATATTCATAACCAGATTAATAAATTTTGGTTTAACCCAAGTTATCAAAAGTTCAAACAATCTTCTTTTGTAAAAACGATTTTTACAAAGAAAGATGCCAACGACTTTCTTAAGACGGGTGCTTACTTGATTCAAGAAGCGGAAAAATTATCTAACATACATATTCCATGGCATGAAGATAAAAGATTTAAAATCTTAGCAAACCCAAGACTTGAAAATGCTTTTGTATCATTGGGTGCAGAATACCTCCTAAAAGGAGTTTTTTTAGTAAATGGCTATACAATAAATAAACCCTTGGTCAGAATTGTTAATCACCCAATTAAAGTATGGGGAAATACAGAAAGATTAAATTTAACTGCAGTTCAAGAGTTAGGATATATTGTTACTCACTTACCCCAAATCGTTAATTTTAGTAAATTTGATAATAACCAACAACAAGAAGAAATTAAAGCCAAACAGCAGGTAAAAGGAGAAAGGTTAGATGGAATAACAAGGCTAACTATTCCTTATCCAACATCAAAACAATGGCTTGATTATATCCTTTTCAAAAGGAATTATTCTTTACATCGGCCATTTATTATTCCTGAATTTAGAGGGATTACAAAGCAATTGTTTAATTTTCTAAATTATATTGCCAAGCATGGAATCGGTGAAGAAATTAAGAGCCTCGCAAAATTAACTAAATAATTATGCCAAGAAAGAAATACGACACCTTAATTTTAATGCCATATTTACCTCTTGACGGTTATTTTAAATTCGATAATTTAATAGTTTGGTCATACAAGAAGAAAAAAGATGATTTCATAAAAGACATAGATTTGAAAAATCATCTTGATAAATTGGTTGCTTGTTATCAATTTTTTAAGGGAGGAGTTATCCAAAACCCTTCAATAATCTCCGTGAGTAAAGTCAATTTTTCTAACCCCAAACCCATAAGTATTTCAAAAATTGAAGTATTAAAAAACATACTTTTGTTAGCAGGTGTGTTAGAAAATAACGCCTGGTCATTTATCACTAGTGATAATTTAGAAGTATTCTATCAGAGGTTCAATGTGGGAGAAGAAGGTATAGCGACTAGAGCAGGAGCTATTCATACCATTTCAGCAGGTGGATATAAAATAGGAGAAGTTGCTTTTATTAAACCTAGTCATATCAACATTCCGCTACATTTTCGCCCCAAAAGAAGCGTGATATTTGCTTTGGAGAATTGTATGAAGAATTCTTCTTCAAACCCAGCTAAAAGCCAGATAATTCAATCATTAAATCTTTTTTTTAACGCTTACAGAAATAGCCACGAGCATTCATGGCAATCAAGGGTATTACTTTTAATAATAGCCTTTGAATTATTATTTGGACAATCTGGAAGGCCTCATTTTAGAAAAAATATACAAAAATACTCCAATTTTGATAGTAAAGTAAATAACCCAGCTATTTATAATTACCCAATTGTAAATTGGGGTAAAATTACTTCCAGAGAGCAACTCACCTTAAACCAAATTTGGGCAGAGGAATTTTATAAATTAAGACATAAAATCATTCACGGAAACACTGTTTATAGCGATGATTTAATTTTTCATGACTTAAATAGTTTAGTAAAACCAAGAGAACCCCATTTTTATATAGCTGTAAATTTTTATGTTGTTTGTCTTTTAAATAAATTAAGAGAGATTGGATTTATGAATGTCCCACATTTTATTATAAATCCTGATAGTAAAAGTAGCTTAGGAATGAAAAATATTTCTGGAATAAAAGATGAACTTTTTAAGATAGAAAATATTGAAATATTTGATTTATTAAAAACTCAGTTTAAAAATGACTATAAACAAAAATAGCTACAACAAGAAAAATAAAAAAATTTCCAAAGAAATTGGAGAAATAATAAAGACAATTACTTTCCCCATAAATCACTTTCAAAATATTGCCATTCCGAAAGAAATTATTGAGATAACGAAACAAGTTAGTGGTGAAATTTCTTATTTCTCTAAAATTGTAAAAACCATTAACGAAACGCTTATTTATCATCAAAAACAACTTACCGACTCAATTCAGCAAGCAAGTAGATTTACTAATTTTTTTGAGAAATTAATTGATTTTAGAAAAGATGAAAAAAAAGCACTAATAGAAAAAGGGTGGATTATGTGTCCGTCTTTAATGCAAATATCTTATTCAGCTCTTAATCGAGCAGTAATAAAGTATAGGGAGGGAGATGGAGGTAGAGCGCTTACAAAACTTATCAAACAATTTTATGGGGCAAGTAATAATTGGGAGTATTTATCAAAAACAGTAAACAGTTGGGGAAAACATAAACTATTTACTAAGCAAAGAATGAGAATTATTAAGGATAGTTTTTGGGCGCATCAGCATAAAAAATACACACTTTCAATACCTTCTTTACTGCCAATTATTGAAGGAATAGCAGGTGATTATTGCAATAAGGTAAAAGGTTTAAAAGTTCCGAAAGAAAAAACCACAAGAAAAGTGAAAGAAGTTGTTAAATTACTTAAATTACAAGGTGATAAATACGAAGCAGAAATACTTTTAGAACTTATCTTAAACCAATTATATGCATCTACAGATTCAAACAAATTTAGGAAAAGTAAAAATAAAAAAAAGTTGAATAGACATGGAATTCTTCATGGCTCTTACTCTGGATACCCTGATGCCACTAGGTCGCTTAAATGCTTTATGATATTAGATGTTTTATCTCTGCTAAAAGCATAGCTTAATAGAGAGTAACACACTATTTTATTAAACAAAGCATTCAGGATAAATTTTTTTAGTGAATGAGGTTAATGTTTTTAGATATTTTGTGTTTTTTATTAGCTTTTTATGATTATCTAGCAAAAATACAGTGCCTAGACTTAATCCGAATGCTGTAATTGCAGGGTAGGCACTTAATCTAACTAAGCTTTTTATTCTACTAGTTGGTAAAATTTCTCCACGTTTAGAAAAATACTTAAATGAATTGTTTGGTTTATCAAAGGTTATTGTTGCCATATCATAGGTTGGGTGAACATATGTGGAAAGAACTTTAGTTGCTGTTTTAACAGTATCATCCATGTTTTTTATTGCTTTTTGTTCGATTTTGAACGACTTTGAGCGTTCCTTAGTTGAAAGATTTCCTTGATTGCCGGGCTTTCTTTCTATGATTTTACCGTTAAACCATGCTGTTAATTGGCGTGAATTTTCTGGTAATTCACAAAAAAACATAGTTAAATCCATAGAGTCTGAGATTAATCTTTGTAGTGGAGCAAATTCTTCAGAGTATCCAAGTTCAATTGAGCGTAATGAACGTACTAGAAAAGTAATAGTGCCACCTAATACTAGATAGATTGCAAGTTTTTTATTTTGTTTGTTAAAGTTTACTTCTTGCTTGAAAGCTTTATGAATATTAATTAATTCCGTAGTTACTTTCCATCCAAGTTTTAAGTCGGGTGATGGATTTTCTTTTTTAATTTTTGAAACTATAGTTTCAACAAGAATAGTTACCTTATTCTTAAATTTATTCATAACAAAATTATACCTTTTCTAATCTTTTTAATGAGCTTTTGACCTCTTATTGACACAAGTTACGCTTGGGCAATAATAATATCAATCAATAAAAAAAGATTGATATGATAGCCCAAAAACTAGAGAGTCAAAGAGAAATAATTAGGAAGATAAATAAGAATACTAGGAAAAACTACCAGCTTTTTGACAAACTTCATCAATTGAGACCCTCAGTCCCAAAAGTTCCCAAAGGAGATAATCATGTCAAAAAACAGTAAATGGGAATTAAGACTGATTGGAGACTATGATTTTGGCGAAGTAGCCAGTTCTCTCCAGAAAATGATAAGGCGAGGCAAGGAGTATGAAGCCTGTTACTGGGCTTACATCTTTCATCAATCAGGCTATGGTGAGTATCTTTGGAGGCGGTTAAGCATCATTTGCTCCGAAGACATCGGCAACGGTAATCCACAAGCAGCAATCCTTCTCAATAGCCTTAGAAACAGCTGGGAAAGACTCCACAAGCGTATTAAAGAGCCTTCTTTAGATAAACTACTCTTTATTATCCAAACAGTTCTTTATCTCTGTAAATCACAAAAAACAAGAGAAAACGACTCTCTATCTAATTTAATAGACGAACATTGGAAACAAGGTAAGAGACTGGTAGTCCCAACGGTAGCAAAAGATTGCCACACAAAGATAGGAAGGAAGAAATTCGGAAGGTTTGGAGCAAAAGACGGAAAAGAAAAACAAAGAATAGAAAAATGGTTTAAACATTGGGCTTATATAACCAACCTAGCTTACCCAGACAAATGGGAAGAAAAACTTAAAAAACTTTGGCTAGAAAAGGCTAATAAATGACTAAATGTATCCCTCTAGTCAGTCAGTGATTAGTAAGTGGCGTTATAGTCAGTTATTTAGCACAATAAAATAATGTGAAAAATGAAGATGAACTATACGAGATACTTGGAGATAACATCAGGCGTTATAGGAAATCTAAAGGTTTTAGTCAGGACAATCTCGCCTATGAAAGCGGAGTTAATCGAGCCTACATTGGTTACATTGAAAGAGCAGAAAGAAGACCTTCAATCAGAACTGTTTACAAAATTGCCAGAACATTAAAAATACCTCTTTATCAATTTTTTATCTTAACAAAGGAGAAATAATATGGAAAATATGGAGAAATGCCCTTTTTGCAAGAAAGATATTGATAAAAAAGCAAGCGTATGCCCCCATTGTACTAAAGATTTAAGTTTTAAAAGAAATCCAGGGTGTATGTTTACCACTCTCGGTTTAGGAACAGCAGGTTGTGGCATATGGTTGATTTGGATACCTTTTATTGGTATTCCAATGATTGTAATTGGGTTACTAATTGCATTGGGTGGTATCTTTTCTGGAATTGTAAAAACTGTAGGTTTTTTCAAAAAGAAAGAATAAGGCAGTAAAAACAATACAAGCTCAAACAACCAATCCTCTAGTAAACTTCATCAAGTTGAACTTATAGATGATTTTACCCGCTTAACTGCGGTAGAATTAAGTATGATAAAACCGCTTAGCAGTATGCCAAAACCAACCAACTTAATCTATGGGCATGGATACAATGACGGTTACCCCGCCAAACTTATTGGATATATTATTCAGGAAAAAGTCAGATGTGGTAAGAAAAACTGCCGATGTTATACAAAAAACGAAAAACATAAAGCCTTTTATCTTTATTACAGAGAAAAACAACTAGATGGCACTAGAAAATTAAAGAAAAAATATCTTAAAAAATCAGAAGTAAAAAAATGGCAGAAAAAACTCAGCAGTACAAAAGCCTATGAGTTTATGGCAAGCTACCCTTTTACCTTAGAAGAAATGGATAATTTTCTCAAGACATACTCACATCTTAAAGACAAAGAGATGGCTATTAAATCATACGAGCTGTTTGCATCCCCAAAAATAAGAAAATGGGCAAATTATGATACAAAAAATGGGTAAGTTAGTGCACGTCAACAGCCTCCTAGCTGACCTGATACGTAAGATTTAAGTTTTCACTGGCCTAGCTCCATGAAAACTCCCAAAATTACCCAGCGGGTGGTGTATAGCTATTTTTGCGTGAAAAGAATAACTAGGAACACTATGCAGTATAATTAGATTTATAAGTGAACTTTTTTTAGAGAATTTATGAGAGTGAGAACTAATAGGCCTTGGAAAAACCCCAAGACCTATGAACCAATTAAAGTTAAAAGGCTTAGTGGTTACCAGCAAAGCATTTTTATATTAAAGAGAGTTTATCCTGTTTTACATCAAGTATTGACAAATGCTGGCGCTTTTGAAAGTTGGCAAATTAAACAACTTAACCCCATTTACAAAAACACTTTAAACCTGTTAGAAAAACTTTTTACAGCAAAATCATTGCAGCATTTATCTAACTATTCCCCAGATTTACCGTCTAGTATTGATGTTGATTCACTGGTGGAAATAGAAAGTTGGCATTGGGAGGACATTGCAGCTTTTGTAGATTTAATTGAAAACAAATTATCAGTGCAAAATAGACATTTTAAGTTGCCGGAGAGTTTAAAAGATAACATTAGCAAGATTAAGCAAATAGTTTCTGGAAAAAGTTTGGATGACGATATTATTAAAAAGCTATTGATAAATAGAAAAAGAAAAAAGCCTAAGGTGATAATTTATAAAAACGGGAGGGTTGATTATCATTCTTCTTCTGGGAAGAAGCATTCATCTACCTTTAGAACACACAGCAACGCTTATAAATTTCTGACAGTATTAGCCAGTAAACCACATAAAACACTGTCTTTTGAAGAAATTGGAAAAGCGCTGAATGAACCTAAGAGAAATTCTAGTGAACCCGACAATGAGAGAAGGGTTAGAGATACAGCAGCTTTTATCAGAAAAAAGATGAAAGCTGGTAAGCGATTTGAGTTTTTGAAATCAGATTATGGCTTCGGTTTGCATTGTATTATTCAAATTAAAAACACTTCAAAGTAATTTTCCTCATTTTTCCTCAAACTGGTTAATTTTTAAGACACACTATCATTCCTTTTTTTGTATTAACCCTCATTTTTTTTGTGCAAAATATAGTTAAGGATTGAGGCAACTCCAATAAAGCCTCAGGGAGGATTAGAGAGGGTAAATGGATAAAGCGACAAAAGCCCGACGCATACGAATAGAAGAAGTCATAGATGAGGCGGTAAGTGTAACGAAGGGTGTAGGTTAAAAGCTCTTAACCTTCGAAACCCTGAGAGAGGCAGACGCGACTCTCAGGAGAGATAGAGCGAAAACTGAACGGGGAGAAAACCGAAAAATCAGTTGCCGAAACAAGGAGGAATTAGAAAGATGGTAGTGGTTTCAGCTCTAAGAACCCTCTACACCGAATATAAAAAGGAGGTGAAAAATGCATGGTTAAAACTAAAACAATAACTCTAGAAGTTACCAGAATATCAGTTGGGAAAGATGACAGATTATATGTAACAGTTCATCATCCAAAATCAAATAACTGGCCAACTTTAGTTTTCAATAAGTCCTATTTTAAGGAAATTGATAAAGAAATTAAGAAATATGAACAAAAAACTTAAAATCATTACTAATTTATCAAAAATAGCAGATTGCGACCTTGAAAGGATAGTCAAAAAAATTGGTAAAGCAATGGCTGGAATGTACAAACTTAATCAAGAAAAGGAAAAAAGCAACTCAACTTGACCTAAGTTATGTATAACTTAACATTTACTTAAATAACAAAAAGAGAGCCAAGTTTGAGAACCTAGAACTCTCTTTTAAGCACAAACTAAATGTCCATGCAATTAAATACTAACACACATTACCAAGAAAATAATACTGAGGCTTTATATCAGCACTTAGCTAAATATGAGCACAATAGGTTAGTTGACTCTCGATATATTGCAAGTCTTTCCAAACCCTTTAAGATTCGAGCTGTTGGATACCTTCGTGTTTCTCTTTTAAAGCAAGGCGGAAAAGATAAAGTGTCACTGGATGAGCAGAAAGTAGAAATTAAGGACTTCATTGAAAAGAATGGTTGGGATTTTATTCGTTTTTATAAAGATGAAGGCAAATCTGGCACAAAGAAAGATAGTCGCACTGACTTTAACAAAATGGTTGATGAAGATGCTCCAAGAAAGATATTTGATGTAATAGTGGGTTGGACAACTGATAGGTTAGCAAGAAATGTAAGAGAAATGACAAATATAAGAGAAGATTTAAAACAACACTTAGTTCAAGTTACCTCTGTAAATGAACCTATAGAGATTGTAGACCCAAGAAGGCTGTTATTGGATGACTCTGGTATGAGGCAGTTACTATCTTTTGTTTTGGACTGGAAGTCCCAACAGGATAATAAAACAAGAACAAAGAGATTTAACATTGGTAAACAAGGAAAAGCTAGAAAAAAAGGTTTAATTCCCTGCAAGACTCCTTATGGTCTCAAGAAGCACATCAGTTATAAAAATGGTGATAGAAATAAAAAGATTGAAAAAGACCTAATTGTTCCAGAGAAAGCAAAAGTTGTTAGGCTAATTTTTGACTCATACGACCATAAAAACTTTGGGATGAGAAAAATAGCAGAACACATAAACTTTAAAGGAATTTTATCTCCTAAGAGTGGTAAGTGGGGTTATTCAACAATCAAGTATATTCTTCAAAATCCAACCTACACTGGTGCTATTAGATGGGGTTGGCGATTGTCAGAAAGCAAATCCAGTAGAGCCAGAACGCAAGCAGGTGGCAAAGGAATAGTTGTTAAAGGCAATCATGAAGCTATCATTTCTTATGAACAATTTGAGCGAGTACAGGAAAAATTAAAGATAAGAAGAAAGCTTGGGGGAAGAGCTTGTTCTTCAAAAGGATTATTAGTTGGTATTGCCAAATGTGGTTTATGCGGTGGTGGTACTTATGTATCTCATTATCCTCATTGGTATGCTTACACAAAAGATAAAAAAGATAGAGGGAAGTATAAAAAAACTTTAGTTTATTTTTGTTCCAATTATTCTCAATATGGCAGGTCTGGATGTAGTAGAAGATATGTAATATCTA
>Ga0114923_10003450_pt1 | contig 10654 bp, 10 predicted proteins | sample SumtaG_FD_89578 | JGI IMG/M metagenome (GOLD analysis project Ga0114923, IMG submission 89578) | Deep subsurface microbial communities from Indian Ocean to uncover new lineages of life (NeLLi) - Sumatra_00157 metaG | ecosystem: Environmental > Aquatic > Marine > Oceanic > Sediment | place: near...
GATTAATTTTTACTTCGATATTACAATTAATAATCCTCTTTTGGATAGGGGGAGAATCATACTACCATCCCCAACTCATCCAAACTTATGATTTCTTTTTTAATATTATATTTAATTTCATTTACACTTTCGGATTTTATTGGATATTGATTGACATTTGGAAATATTCCAAAATAACAATCGAAACCAAAAAAACTATTGAAGGAAATTCGGGGATATTAGTAAACCATCTAACTTTTAACGATTTTAAGCTAATTTACCTCTTAAACCTTGGTATATTTATTATATTAAATTTATTAAATTTGGGAGCCGTAATTCTAATGGAACTTAACGATTTTCTCGGAATATCGTATTTACTCCCAGGTACTGGAGTAGAAAGCTCAGTACCATTGAAAATTTCAGCAGTTTCCCTGATAATTATCGTTATTTCTCCAATGCTAACTATAGTACTTTTTTATCTTATGTATAAGAGAATATCTAGCATAAACCCTTCTGAATTAATGGATAAACTTCAATTATTGCCAGAGAGTGACCAAAACAAAATTGAAGAAACATTAAAAAATATAAATCAAAAATACTTTAGAGATTTCAGAAGCGAATAAATATTTGAATAAAAGTTTTTAAAAAAAAAAACTATTATTAGTACAATCTATTGCAAACAACTTTCGGTAAAATTCTCAAAAATGTCTCAAGAATCTGATCAAAAACGCCAATTTCTATTCAAAATCCTTGTAGTAGGTGATGGGGGTGTTGGAAAGAGTACCATGATACAGAGGTTAATTACCGGTCATTTCGTGCCAATGAAGATTACGATTGGAACAGATCTGCTCGTGTGGGAAACAACGAGGGGCAACGATGAGATTAAACTTCAGATATGGGACTTTGCTGGCGAAAAACGGTTCCGGTTCTTCCTACCGAACTATTCTAGAGGTGCTCAAGGTTGCCTTCTCTGTTATGATATTTCGAGATATACTAGCTTTCAGAACCTTCAAGAGTGGTATGACATCGTAAAGGAAAATACGAATGATACCATTTTCCAAATGGTAGGAAATAAAGCGGATCTTGCGGATTCGAGAAGGACTGTTCAAAAAGAAGATGCCGTAAAATTCCAGAACGAACACGACATACCTTTTCTGATAGAGACAAGCTCAAAAACTGGAGAAAATAATGCTGACATATTTGAAACTTTAGTGGAAGCAATGTTAAAAAAAAAAGAGTTAATTTAACTCATTATAACTCTTAATCGAGAATATCTCTAAATTCATCAACGTTTAATTTAAGATATTTAGCAGTTATTAAATCTCTGCCAAGTAAATTGAGGAAGTTTTTCTTTCTTTTCTTGTTAAGGAACTTTTTCATGTTGCTAAGATCGGGTTCTTTATTCGTAATTTCGATTAATTTTTCTTTTATAGCGTGCTCTACTACTTTTTGTCCAACATCGGTCCTGATAATCAAAAAGGCTTCGTCTTTAGATGGACTACCCCAAGGACTATAAGAAATATCGGAAAATTCTCCCGTATAATCGGTACAATATTTACAACCACTCATTCCACCAGATGAACAAGCAAAGGCTATTTTTAAAGAAGTTCGCTCAGCTCCTGTGTTGAAATCGCTTGTTAATATCTTTGCAAGCCCTTGAAGATGGCATGGATTGGCTATGATTCCAATATCTCGTTTTTTATCTAAGTATGCTTGACCAATTCCTGTAATTAAAGGACCACCATTTTTATTGGGATTGTCAGGTATGTATTGCTTTGAATCTTTAGCGTTATCGACTACTACCGGAAATGCCGCACCAAGTTTTTTCTCTTGAGGTTTGCTCAATACGAAATGTTTTGTCACTCCAGTTTCAAAGGCAGCCAGAACTAAATTAAATAGCAGATTATCGCTATTTTTAGATTTCACTTGGATTATGTCACTATAGACTCCTACTCCTAAATCAACTCGAGTTTGTCCGAATAATTTTTGCTCGATTTCAGAAATGGGGAGAAATGAGCGAGGACATGCATTGTAACATAGACCAACTGTCTCAGCACATTCATCTACGACATATGCTAATCCAGTTTCCTTATTAAAGTCCATGTGTGGACAAAATGCATTGCAGCTTCCACAATGGATACATAATCCCCCATAAATAACTTCATTTTCAAGATCTTGACTCGATTTTTCAATCTTCATATTATAATTTCACTTTAAAGTGCTTATAATCAATCATTTGTTAGTGAGTAGTAAAAGAAATCATAGCATATAAATCTTAAATGAAATTTCACACTCTTTATGGAGTGAGACCTAAAGGATATTACACTAAATTCCAATATGATCTCTAAAGATCGGATATATTTAATCCATTAAACTTCTAAATTGGACAAATTATTATGTCTTTTCATAAAAATCATTCTCAACAAAAAACACATAAATCTATTTAAGTTATCCACATTCTTTTACCCAGTTAAAACAATTTTTAAATTATCTATTTTGGTTTTCAATGTCTAAACTTCAGTCCTTACCTCATAATATATTTCTTCATTTAACCGAGAATTGTAATTTAAGGTGTAAAATGTGTTATTACTGGGGAGAAACTGGAGCATATTCTCAAGCAAAGAAAAAACCTAAGATTCTAGACTTTGAGATCATCAAGAACGTAATTGAGGATCTTGCTATTGTAAAGCCAAATTATTCTCTTTTTGGCAGAGAACCGCTATTATATCCATATTTTGAAGAGTTAATAGACGAGATTAAAAAATATGGTTCTTTTGTAGATACTCCAACAAATGGGACCCTTTTATCAGATAATGTAGAGATGCTGGTAAAGAAAGAATTTGACTTGGTACGTGTGTCTCTTGACGGACCTCGAGATATCAACGATAAGCAAAGGCGCAATGGAAGTTATGATAAAGCAATAAGGGGAATAAAAGACCTTTTAAAGGAGAAAGAGAAGAATAAAGCAAAAAAACCTCTTATTGATATTATTTACACTATCACTCCTGATAACTTTCTATCTATAGAGGATTTTTTCTTACAAGATCTTAAAACACTAAAAATAGACCAGATTACAATACAAATGCAGAATTATATAACGAAACAGATGGGCGAACAATTTGCGGAATTTCTCAATTTAGAATTTGGAATTTTAAGTGGTATTTATTGGAAAGCTTTGGTCCATTTTCCCTCTGATTTCAGCAAAATAGATAGGAATGAGTTAAGTAGACAAGTAAACAAAGTTTGGAAATCTTATAAAAAACAAAATCGAATTGTAAGGCTTCTACCACCCACATTTTCGCCAGAGAATTTAGAAGCGTATCTAACTGCGAATTGGGATCAAATGAGTGATGTATATGAGAAATGCTTTGTACCTTGGGTTTCAGCGGATATTGTTGCTAATGGCGACGTAGCCCCTTGTCATATCTTTTATGATTTAAAGTTTGGAAATCTTAATGAGAATAATTTCTCTGAAATCTGGAATGGAAGGAAATATGTAAAGTTCAGAGATTATATGGAAACAAAAAAATTCATGCCAATATGTCAAGGATGTTGCATGCTTTATTTATCTGGTAAGAGAATTAGAACGAAAAGATAACTTTCAAGGGTTTTCTTTACTTTCATCCAAAAAACGAGAACAAGTTTCATCTAATTTCTTAATTATATGATTTCTATCTTTCCATATAATCCAAGTACTTCCGGATTTTTCGAAGTAAAATCCATCGTAATTGTCCTTTATCTTAGATAACGTTTTTTTCACAAAGCTCCATGAAAAACCCGTTTTTTCGACGACTTCTGCAATTGCGATGGGATGATTAATTGCGAGATTAAGGTTAAAGAAATCCATTATTTTTCCAAATCCCGTTTTAGGAAGCGTATTAATTTCATTCAATTTAATAATTTACTCTCGTTAATTTTTCATATTTCTTATTAGCTATTTTTTAAGTTTTAGAAAAGCTCCAGTTTTCATCATATCGCAGGGCTTATAGTAGGTAATTCCCGTCATTTTAACAAGTTTTTCTAACATGAGTGACCATTTTTCATAATTATTTTTACCGGGTCCAAATGGTCCAGGCATATCCATTCCTGCTAACATGGTATCATCGATAACTTTATATCCACTAACAATTCCTTCCTCTAATAATCTACAGCCTTCGTTTAACTGGATTGCGTAAAATTGTTCTGAACTGACTAATCCCGCTTTTTCGTTAGTTTTAATGTCCGGTTTTCCTTCAACCCATTCATAAATACCTTTTCCCGTTTTTCTCCCTAAATTACCTTCCTTAAGGAGATTTGTGAGAGTTTTTCCGGGGGTAAATTCGGGTGAAATAGTTTCAGCAAAGTAGTTCATAACATCATTAACAATATCAATCCCTAGGTAATCCCATTTTGCTAACGGCCCCAATTCAGGAGGAGAAATAAGATCGTTATCAATTTTTCCATAGGGGATACATTTCTCAGTAGCCAGATCTAATGTCCAACTAAAAAAGGGAGAAGTTGCGATTGTTAAACGATTCACTATAAATCCAGGCGATTCTTTTTCTATTTCTGCAATATACCTTTTACCTTTGAGTGCTGGGAATTTTTTACCTAGTGCTACACCCATATCGAATGTTTCTTGTGAGGTTTTTTCTCCTTTAATTAATTCAATTAATCGAAGTAAAGGTATAGGCGTGAAAAAATGCATTCCGACTACTTTTTCTGGTCTGATAGATGCTTCAGCAATTTTAGTAATGCTCATAGTTGACGTATTTGTTGCTAATATAGCGTGTTCTGGTGCATACTCTCCAAGGTCCTTGAATAATTCTTGCTTCAATTCCATTACTTCAGGTATTGCTTCCACAACAAAATCAGCTTCTTTAATTGAAGTAATTAGATTTGTTGAAGTAACGAAATTTTTGATTAACATTGCCGTTGTTAATCCTGGACTCAATTTTCCTTTTGACTCGATTTTCTCGAGACCTTTTGTTATATATTCTCTCGCAGTGCTTAGAGCTTTTTCACTAATGTCGTTCAAAATTACTTTTTCAAATAAATTTGACATTAGAGCGACTTGAGCAATTTCCCTTCCCATTGTTCCTGCTCCAATAACTGAGAATATTTTAACACAGCTAATATCTAATATAATTCAATACACCTTTTTGTTTTGAAAACAATGATAAAAATGATTTTCATTTAGGTTTATAATGAGAAATCATATATCATATAAAAAAGATAATTACAATTAATTGAGATAGTAAAAAAGCGCCTATTCCTAAAAATATGGAAATCGGAAGTCCGGGTAAAACCTTATTCTTTTTCAATCTCGATATAGTTACTCCTGTCCCGATTATGATTGCTACGGCAGTTAAGGCTGCAATTATAATATTATTTGTAAATAGAAGTACACTGGAAGTAAGTAGAGCGTAAAAAACTAGGTCTCCAATTCCGATTTCTAATTTGGATGTATCGTAAATAGCTTTACCTTCTTCAATTTTCTCTCTTATTTGTAATTCTGCCATCTCGTCTTCCGTATCATTCTCTGATATTAGCTCGATCATTTCTTTAATTGGCCCTTTTTTATAAAGAACAGCAAAAAGATCCCAGCAAGATATACCAACTAAAATTGCGAGAGTGCTCCAAAAAGGTAAAACAATACTCATTGAAGCACTAATCAAAAGGCTGATATATAGGACTATGAAATTTTTAGTTTTGATCGATTTTGAGGAGAAGTATTTATAGATAAGAAAGAAAACGGAAATTGCAGTACCTATGGGTAGAAACAAATTTGTAATAAGAAAGTATAGTTCTATAACAAATGTAGTCTCAGGAAATTGAATGAAAAAAAGGTAAACAATTATTTCTAGGAACATTAAAGTTATGAAAAAACCAACAAAACCAAAGCTTATTCCAAAAAGATATTTTAAGACACCTATCCCAAACTTTTTGATGAAAAATACTATCAAAAAACCAGACACAACCGCTATTACCGTAAAAAGTAACCCATTTAATAGGACAGCTAATGCTCCCAACTCATCTTCAGGAAAATAACTCTCTTCAACTTGAACTCCTGCAACAACGTAAGTAAGATACGCCAAGATTGCAGCTAGAATTATTACGATTACTACAGGAATTGGGTAAAATTTGAATTTTATTCTGTACGTTGGCAAAAAATGAGGAATAAAATCCTTTTCGATAATTTCTTTTTGTTCCTCTTCGATTATCGAAGAACTCTGGGTCTCTTCGTTATTTTTCTTTAGCGGTTTTTCTGGATTGGGATTATCAGACATTATTATAAAAACTAAGTTATTTGAAATAATAATTTAAATTAATAAAATAATTAATAATTTAAATACATAATAATAATGAATTATTAAGCTCGATAACCGTTAGGTAAAACAATGATATTATGTCAGAATATCAAAATAATAAATATTTTTCCATTAATCATGAAATAGGATTACCAAAAAATCAATATCCCTATATAACACACATCTATCCTAGTAATTTGGGGATTGCTTTCATCGGAGAGATTTCACCATCTATTTTAGAGAAATTAATTCATTATATTAATAAAATATACGACTCGTTTTTTAATGAAATTCTTTTTATTGGAGAATCGAAAATCCCATCTGTTATGTATGAAAGAGGGATCAAAAAGGAACATAATTTATTGAACAAAGCTTTTAACAAGGTAAATCTCCAGCCAACTAACAAAATTTACTCAATTATTAAGAACTTAATGATAGAATATAATTTTAATATTGGTTTTGGATTGATAGACTTGCCTATTTATTCAAGCAACGAAGAAAGTTTATTATTTTTATTTGGAGAATCAAATATAAACAACAGGTGTGCGATTGTGTCGACTCATAATTTGATCTCTCAATATAATAAGGGATCAAAATACACCTTAACAGTTATAAAGAGAATAATAAAAGAGACAATTCACGAAATTGGACATCTGATACTTGGGTTTGAACATTGTCTTACCGTTGATTGTGTTATGAGATTTTCAAGAAATATCGAAGAGATTGATAATAAATCTGTAAACCTATGTAAAAAATGTAGGATTAAATTAAGCGAAGTTAGATCAAAAAATAATTTTTAAAAAGTAGCATTAGGTACTTTATGTAAAAACTCTTTTACTAGTTCAACACGCACTTTCCTATCTGCTTTATTATATCGTAAAGGATAAAGCTGATCAATTGTAAATTTGTATAGCTTTATCCATGTTTTAGCAATCTCGTTTACTCTATAATTTTGTGCTACTTTCTGAGCGTTTTTTCCAAATTCAGCTCTAAGATCATCATCTTTTAACAATTTCACAACATAATCTTTAAATTGATCAAGATTGTTAGCTAAATAACCAGTTTCACCGTGTCGAATTATATTACTGATTCCACATGCATTTGCTCCAACATTTGGAGTTCCTTGAGCCATTGCTTCAAGCAATACAAGACCCTCAGCTTCAATCCACGACCATAAACAAGTTAGATCCGCGGTATTATATAGCTTTAATAAATCGGGAAATGGAACTCTTCCGGCATAAGATATAAAATCTTTATATTGTTTCTTTTTAATAATTCTTTTCACTTGGTCCTTTGAAGGTCCTGCACTCCCAACTAGCAAAAGATGAGCGTCAGGGACTTCATCATGAACTTTTTTAAAGATTTTAATAATATCTATTGGATGTTTTTCAGGAGATAAGCGTGATGCGTATAAAAGAATTTTCTTTCCTTCTAAACCGTATTTCTCACGAATTCCATTTTCTTTTAAATTAGTGTAGTACAAGTCGCGAATTCCGTTGGTCATACAAACTATCGGTTCTTTGAATCTATAATCTCGTAATAATTTTTTTTTGGATTTTGTAGCGACATGGACGAAATCGTACTTATCTACAATGTGGCGCTCGTATCTCCAGATCAGGTCTCCTTTTGTTAATAACTTACCAATTACAGGAACATACTGTGCAGTATAGTATTGCATGGGGCTATTATGAGTCCCAATCATTGGGATACCTAAGTATTTAGCCCAATTTATAGCCATTGATCCTACAACTGCATGTGTATGAATATGAGCAAGATCTAAATAGTCATGTTTACAGAAAAAGATCTTGTGTATCGGAGCACTTAGAACAAAACCGGTGTTATGACCAATAATAGCACCTCCAATTTCGTGAAAATGCAATGTTTTCGGTATTTTGTATCCATTTTGAATTCTTGGTGCAAAAACATGAACATTGTGTCCAAGGTTAGCAATTGCTTCAGATAAAAATCTTACTGCGTGAGCGGTTCCGTTGATTTGGCTGTACATGGTGCTGAAAAATCCGATGTCAAGAGCATTTTTAACCAATACAGAAAACCCCTAAAAAATATTATTAATAGTATTATATATATATAAACATCTATCTAGATTTTTAAACTGTACCTTTTATTAAAATTTTCACTGTTTCTTAATAAAATCGTTAAAACCGTTAGTTTTATATATGATATTTTTAATTTGAATTATTTTTTTAAATAGCATAGTATTATCCAGAGAGATTATTACTAATCAGTAATTTTTAATCATAATTAATTTCCATAATAATTTGTTTAAGTAGGTGATTAAGAATTTTGCAGAAACATCACATGCAAAAAAAGGAAAGAGAAATATTAGATAAAAACATATTATTTGAAATTTTAAAATATGGTAAGTATTCAACGATTTCCATGTGTAGAAACGATGATCCGTATATAGTTACGCTTAGTTATGGTTATGACAAAGAAGAAAATTGCTTGTATTTTCATAGCGCTCAAAAAGGCTTAAAATTAGAGTATTTAAAAGAAAATCAAAAAGTTTGCGGAACAGTACTGGAGGATTTAGGCTATGTTAAAAATTCTTGCTCTCACAAATACCGTTCAATTGTTTTTTGGGGAGATATGGCTATTGTTGAAGATTTGGATGAAAAAAAGCACGCCTTTGATATAATGTTTAACCATTTAGAAGATAATCCTAGTAAATTAAAAAAAAGATTTTTTAAAACTGACGAATCTTATCAAAATATTTGCTTACTGAAATTAGTTATTAGTTTAATTACTGGAAAAGCTTCCGAATAATAGTATTTAAAAAACAAAGGGATTATACGAAAATCAAAAATTTTTTTTTGATTGTTTCATTTCTATCAATATGGATGCTTTAGAAGAAAAAAAAATTGTTGAAGATATTCAAGAAAACAGAAGATTACCATATTCGATAGAATTGCTAGAGGTTGACGATGATAAATATATAGTTCGTAATAATTTTGGTTCAACAGTTGAGTACTTTAAAAAAGATGGTAAATATTATTTAGAAGAGGAATTAGATTAAATTAACCGATTAACAACGTCAATTAACAGTCCGTTTCTTAATGAGCCGATTTTTAGTTTTAAATTTTGAGCATGTTAATTTTGCTTTCTACTTTAAGAGGTGTTTAATTTAATGGTAAATTATGGGACTTCAATATATTTAATAGAGTGAAATTAAGTAATAAATAGAGATAAAAAGCCATCTTAAAGATGATTATAAATCCATATACATAAAATTATAAGAATGCTATTTTTTTACTTTAACAGAAATAGAATAAATTACACACTCCTGGTGGGTTGCGTTTATGGGAAAAAGAAAACTTAAGTCTAAAGGATCTGAAGAAAAATTTACTGAACAATTCCGAGCGGTGATTGATAATTTGACTACTCTTTCTATGTATAACGAGAAAAGGAGAGCAACCTGTGTGGTTCGGAAGAATTTAGCAAAAGATTATGATATTGAAGTAGATGCTTCTGAAGCTCCAGTACTAAATAAAATTTCAGAGAATCCCCAACCGTTTGAAAGTTCGATGGCACATCTTAAAATATTGGAAGAAGAAGTATTTCCACTAATTGATGCGTTTAAAACAGTTTTTGGGGAAGAAAAAGAGTTAAAGTTGCGCTCCATTAAATTAGCAGTAGGCGGAAGTAAAACAGATTATGTTTCAATCAGAGAAAAAGATTTAATAAGGTACGATGTGAAGCCGACTTTAACTGGTTTGAAAAATTTTATCCAAGAAAATAAAGATAGCATCTTAGGTTTTTTAGATAGTGAATATGTGAGTGAAGAAGGAAATGTAATTTATTTACGGTGTGAAAAGAGAGATGTATCAGACGATATTTATTCTATTAAAATCAAAATTCTTGCATCTATGCAGCAACGAGGGTATTTTCTCCAACAAGAACATAAATACTATGGTCTGCAGTTATTTATTATAATCGAATCAAGAAAACCTAACAGCAATAAGTTACTTGAGTTCTTAAAAGAGCTTGGAATTGATTGGGAATTAGTTTTCTTTAGAAGAAGATTAGCAATTCATGATTGGACAGAAATCGAATGTGAAGCAAACTCAGATAACTTAAAAAGTTATTTAAGGAAAAAATATGATACTCTGAATTATTTTGACATCAACAACATGATAAGATTAATAGTAAACAATGAGCTTTCTTTCAATGTTGCAGATAAAATGGGTTCTTTATTGTATAAAATGAAATCTGAGAGATCCTTTCAGCTTAAAGAGAAGAAAAATTATGGTGGAAGGAATTACGAAGAATCTTTTCAAAATGGAGGCACTTCTCGCCGAGAAAACTATGACGATCCGGTGCAATCAGTCGATGAATATTCATTAACATTGAAAAAAGCGGAAATC
>Ga0114923_10003452_pt1 | contig 10654 bp, 8 predicted proteins | sample SumtaG_FD_89578 | JGI IMG/M metagenome (GOLD analysis project Ga0114923, IMG submission 89578) | Deep subsurface microbial communities from Indian Ocean to uncover new lineages of life (NeLLi) - Sumatra_00157 metaG | ecosystem: Environmental > Aquatic > Marine > Oceanic > Sediment | place: near...
AACAAAGATCGAAGGCTTGAATGAAACACGCGTTCACGGACATAAAGACCCAAAAGACTTTCTTCAACTTTTGGAAAATATCGACCGGATCGATGGCGATTTCTGGCTCTCATTCATATCCTCCCATCCAAACTATTATACGCACGAATTAATCAAATACATTGCAGAATCTACAAAATCCGGAGGACATATCAGGCCATATATGCATCTTGCACTTCAATCCGGCAACAACGAAGTTCTAAAACGAATGCGAAGAAATCACACAATCGAGGAATTCATAGAAAAAATCGAGCTGATGCGCGAATTAATTCCTGAGGTTTCAATTACCACAGATATAATTGTCGGATTCCCAGACGAAACACAGTCGCAATTCCAAGACACAGCAAGAATTTGCAAGAAACTAAAGTTCGACCAAATCTATATCTCAGAGTATTCACAACGAGAGGGGACTGGCTCGTCATTTTTTGAAGATAATATCGCGCATGAAGAAAAACAGAAAAGAAAAATGGCAATCAATGATATTCTCAGAAAAACCGCGCTTGAAAATAATAAAAAACTGATAGATACACAACAGAGAGTCCTAATTATCAAGCACATAAACAAGAATACCTACCAGGCACGAACAGAGCACAATAAATTAGTTCAAATAAATTCAAAAACCAATGCAAATGCAGGAGAATTTGTGCAAGTGAAAATAACTCAGGCCACTCCCTGGGCCCTATCAGGGATTGCCAATTACACCCAAATCCATTAATATATAAACATGGGCAACATTCAATCAAATTTGCGCACAATCATATACTCAATCTTTGCTTTGATCATCGGTTTCGTACTGATTCGTCTGCTTTTGAAAATTATTGGTGCAAATCCTGACAATCAGTTCGCCGAATTCTGGTACACATTCACAGACATATTTGTCGAGCCATGGGCTATGATTTATCCAAACGTGATTTCAGGGGGAATGATCATAGAAGTATACTCAGTGGTCGCCATCCTCTTTTACATCATCATTTCCATTGTTGTTACAAAATCAGCCTCCTCGCCATTTGAAGATTCAAGGAAATTAGCAATTGCGGAACTCGTCGATTCCATGTTCAAAGTCGTTGAATTTCTTTTAATTACAAGGTTTATCTTCAAAATTACTGCAGCCTCAACATCAGCGCCATTTGTAAGAATTATTTATGACTTATCCTGGATTGTATATGAGCCGTTTGCAACACTTATACCTGCTGTTGAATTTCAAGGAGCAAAATTTGAGATTTCTACGCTGGCAGCACTGATCATAGTGATAATTCTGGATATGGTGACAGAGCAACTAGTTTTTTCTATTCTCGACACGTTTTTTCCAGACAGAGAAAGGGTAAAAAAGAAATCATATCCACAGACATACCCGCAGCAACAAGCACCATTGCAGCCAGCACAACAACCACAAAACATTAATATTAATATGCCTCCGCAGCAACAGGCTCCGCCCACTTATGTAGACAGAAGGACAATTCAAGTTTTGCCTTCACAAGGACAAAAGCCACAAAAACGCGGATTCTTACAAAAACCTGGCAAGCCTAGATCATCGAGGCAAGGTGGCCCTCCTAATTCTTAAAATTTTTCTTCCATGTGGTTCTTCTACGCTCTAATCGCAGGATGCTTCTTCACTGGATCAAGGCTGATTGAACGCCATTTACTAAAGGGCAAGAAAGATTCATGGGCATATTCTTTTTGGTTTAGCTTTATTGGGGCACTTGTTGGGGCGCCTTTTATGGCCATGGACTTTCAAGTCAGCGGAAAAATCACAATCTGGGCAATCGTATTTAGCGTTGCTGTTCTCTACGTTGTTCATAATCTTATGTCATTTAAGGCAACAAACCATTTATCTCCTTCCATAAAAGGCGCCATCACAAAATTTCGATTAATTTGGATCTTCATATTTGGCATCATATTTCTATCTGAAGCATTTACCGGACTGAAGTTTTTAGGTATGCTATCCACAGTAGCAGCAGGAATTCTTGTTCTGGGCAAACTCAACAGCAAATCATCTCAAAAGGGAATTACTATCTTATTCTTCTCAACATTTATCTATGCCTTGAATCTCACGCTTTTTTCATGGCTTCTAAATGACTTTAGTGCCCCAACATTGAATTTTTTTCTGCTTTTTCTACCAGCGATGATCAATCTGATTGTCATGCCAAATGCGTTATCACGAGTCACTCAATTTCTTAAAACAAATCCTGTCCTCATTCTCACAGCAAACATATCTGCTGGGTTTGGACTTGTTGCTTTTGGCTATGCTCTTGCAGATGGCGAACAAAGTAGAGTAACAATCATCATGGAGGTGTTTCTAATCGCTATTCTTGGCATGGAATATTTTGTACTTAAGGAGAAGGAAAGACCATCTATCAAACTTCTCGCTGTCATCCTAGCTATTCTTGGCGCAATCGCAGTCAGATTCGGCTAAACTAATTTGATAATTACAAATCCACCAATTAGTAGAATTAGAAAGATTATTGAAAATATATCAAAATATTTCTCAATCGCATCCTTTATCTCATCTCCAAAGACTCTCAAAAGTCCTGCAACTAAGAAAAATCTACTTCCACGGCCAATCACTGAAGCCACTGTAAATGTCAGTAAATTAATCTTCGCGATCCCTGCCACAATCGTAAACACCTTATACGGAATCGGAGTAAAACCTGCACCCACAATTGCAAAAAACGCATTATCAGAATAATTCTCAATCACAGTATCAGCAAATTCCTGAAGTCCAAGTGCCGTGAAAATTGCCTCACCTGCCGACTCAAAAAATGCATATCCAATCAAGTACCCAAGATATGCCCCAAGAATCGAACCAACCAAAGTAATCCCTGCGAAATAAAATGAGCGTTTATTATCAGCCACACAAATTGGAATCATCAAAACATCAACCGGCACAGGGAAAAATGCGCTTTCCATGACCGCAACAACAAATAGAGCATAAAGAGCCTTGTCAGACTCAGCCCATTTCACAGTCCAATCATACGCAGCGCGCATCCATTCTTTAGGTTTTTTGATAATTTCTGCAAAAGTCTTCATAACAGCGCCAATAATAACACAAACCCAGCTAAATATCTGCAAAACAATTTCACTCAATCCACATCGGCAATTCCGGCATATCAAAAGTCAAAATATCCTCCCTTTCATTTGTCTCTATATCTTCCAAAACTATTCTCTCCTCATAAAAGCCAAATACCCCATCCATTGGACAAGGATACTCATACCCTCCTTCGTCCCAATTCCCAACACAATCAAAAACTTGTTTTCCAATTATTTGATCATCATCAAGCACATAATGATAAGCTCTTGCCCCTTTCAAATCATATTCTTTATTATACTCTTCAACTGCAAAAATAGATGTTCGAAGATCTTCGACTTCAAAATATTCATCATCAACAAAATAGTCAATCAAGATGTGCCCGCCTGCAATATCAATGTGAAATGCATATGGCCCCACATCAAGATATAGCCTATTGTCTGTTAGCACGTTTGCAACAACGAGTTCATTCTCATAATCCGTATCTGGATAAAACTCAATAAAAGCTATCCTATCTTCATCAATCCACTTTCCAAAAGAACCTGTTGTCTCGTACAAAATTTCTCCCCCCAAATCAATTACCTTGAGGGAGTTATAGTAACTCCCATCTTTTTCCTCTGAAGTAAAAGTATCAACTATCATCAACTTATCAAATCCAGGGCTCAAACGCAGACCGAAATCATCTGTAAACATACCTCCCCTACCATATATGACAGTATCAGATTCAAATATCAGTTCTTCTAGAGGATCATCAAGAGTTCCCTCATAGACTCCCTCACCTTCTAGATATGAATACAGTTTTTTATTCAAGGGATTAAAAACCGCGGCATGCGCACTTTGAAAATCATATTCAACCTCAGTTACAATTTTCTTTTTCACATCAAGTAGATAAAGGCTATCTTCATCTACCCCTTCCATAATCAAAGAAGTATAGTGAGGTCTCACCATGGCATACTCACCATGAAAAACTTTCTTGTCAAAGCAGTCTACATTTGTGTTGTTTGTGAATTCAATTTCCGCTACTTCTTCTGGAGTAATCTCGTAGAGCTTACAATTTGTCATGGTATAAAGAACGCCTTCTATAGTTTCTGGTTCATCCACATCATCATCCGTAGCAATTGGGAGTTCAAGCGGATCAATCAAAGAGTTTCTTCTATTATCATCCCTTTCTAAAAGATAAAAGACAGCTCCACAGCAAACAAGAGTAACAAAACACAAAAAAAGAATAGAAAAGAGAAGAATTATAAGAAGTTTTTTCTTTCTCATGGCAGTTCAATTTAACATTTAATAAACCATTGTAGCAAAAAGCGATATGCGCGCATATCTCAAAACGCAAAACAAAATGTCATCAAATGGACATACCACTAAAAAGAGGAGAAGAGTTTATAATTATGTAAACCTATCTTCTATTTTCTTCTTTCTCGAACTTCTTGCGATACTTTCCAATCCCAGCCCTTCTAGTATTTTATATTTTGTACCAAGTATTACTGGCTGTATTGTCTGTTTTCCCACCTCTAACCTGTATGCAGTTATTCCAAGAATTAATGCAAATATCGCAAGTACCCATGGAGTTTTATCAAACGTACCTGTTCTTGGCAGTACCCCAGAACAGTTCATGACAGTCATTAGATCATAGTCGGCTTGTCCTTCAACAGATTCGGTTGAGGCAATATTTACAATATCATTACTGAATGAGTCTAGACTTGCTGAAGGGACAGATAAAATATATGTGAATTTCCCGCTTGACTGCTGAGCATAAGTTCTCTGTGCAGCTGTTCCTGTCCATGTGATTACCCTACTATTTACACTTCCTGTCACTCCTTTAGTTGAACTCATACTACTGACCCAAGAGTCTTCCACTCTCGTATCTAATTGATCCTTAACATACTCTATAGTACCTTCACCAGGCCCCAAATTTGTCACTGTGATCGTATAACTCATATTCGCCCCTATGGTTGTCTTGCATATAGAATAACCAACCTTAACAATTAAAAATGCTGGTTCAATCTCTTCAGCATCATCAAAAGTGAAAGTATCTATACAGCTAGCAATATCGCTCCATGTTGCACCACCATCAAAACTAGCTTCTACCTCATAGCTACCATCAACCAGCCCGACTGCTTTCCATGCAAATGTATAAGTCCATACATCTTCACTCGCGCTATAACCAGGTGCTACAGTTGGAGAAACCAATGTGGAGCCTGTATTATAGTCCTCGCCTACAGGAATATCATTTGAAGTTGAGGATACTCTGAGTTTAACTAATTCCATAGAATATGGCGCCTCAGTAGCAGAGCCACTGACTTGCACATCAAATATTTCCACTTCATTAATACCTACTGTATCGCTGCTCACTCTAGATAAATCTTCACAGACTTTTTCCGGAGGTGGCACATAATTGCATTGACACGTTGACAAATCACATGCCTCATCTTCCCCAACGCAAGCAATTCCTACTTCGCATTCCTCACCTGCGTCCAAACTTCCATCACCGCATGCAGCTGTCACATAACACGTACAATCATTAGCACAGTCTTCACCTCCTGCGCAACCTGTCGGCACTGCTGCATAATCACAGTCCTCTCCAGCGTCAACTGTTCCATCTCCACAAGCTGCAGGCACATAGCATGTACAATCATCATCACAAGCCTCACCAACATCACATCCTGATGGCACTGCTGCATAGTCACATTCCTCAGCTCCTTCAACCGTTCCATCTCCGCAAATTATTAAAGCCGAACAACTACAATCAGTCTCACATTCTTCATTAACCGCACAACCTGTTGGATTCGCCATATAATCACAATCCTCAGTAGCGTCAACTGTCCCATCGCCACATACTACCGATGCAGAACAAACACAACCAGATGTACATTCTTCACCTACTAAGCACCCTGTTGGATTCGCATTGAAATCACAATCCTCACCTGCATCAACTGTCCCATCGCCACACTCAACTTGAGGAGGAACTATTTCACTACACTGGCACGAAAGTAGATCACAGGTTTCACTTGGGATAGAGCACCCGATCCCGACTTCACACTCCTCACCTGCATCCAAATTCCCATCTCCACATTCAGGTACAGCGTGACAAACACATTCTGTTGAACATTCCTCACTTCCTGGACAGCCAGTTGGCTCTGCTGCATTATCGCATTCCTCACCTTCATCAACTGTTCCATCTCCACATACCACTGGCCTAGAACATACGCATGTACCAGAACAATTCTCACCTGCGGAGCAACCTGTTGGATCTGCGTTATAATCACACTCCTCTCCAATATCTAAATTTCCATCTCCACATGCTGCAGTAGCAGAACAAACACAAGTATCAGAGCATTCCTCATTAGCAGGACAACCCGGTGGCTCTGCGTTATAATCACACTCCTCAGTAGCATCAACTGTTCCATCTCCACACTCTGGGGGTCTTGGATTACAAGCGCATGAAGTATCACATTCCTGATCAATTGGACAGCCAGTTGGTTCTGCAGCATAATCACACTCCTCAGTAGCATCCACTGTTCCATCTCCACATTCAACTGTCACAGGGAGCTTACAATCAACACCGCATTCTGGAGGCGCATTAGGATCTGCTGGATCACATTCTTCACCTCGATCTAATTGAACCTTTCCATCTCCACACCATGTACAATCTGATCTACACTCTTCTATTCTTTCATCATTCTTGCAGTCCCATGGAATAGGATCTGGCGATGTATAAAAAAGTCTCATTTCACACCGATTATTGAACTTCTCCCATGCGCTACACCAGTTGTCTCCACAACCTGCCGATGGCTCACAATCAGGATTCCCAGTCCACTCGAAAAGTGCATATCCTAGTATTCCTTCTCCTGGATTATGATAACCTACATAATCCATATCTATTTGGACATAGTCACATTCTTGTATTGAAGGCTCATCTAGTATCTCTGGATATTCTGCACGTTGACCATTTGAAAGAGTACCCCAAAGAGTCTTATTCTTAAGACAGATTCCATTAACCCAACCACCAGGACATCTGAAGTAATATATTTCACATCCTCTAGAATCATTACATTGGCAGCCATTGTTATCACAATCACCCCAATTAGTTTTAAGCACCAAACTACCAGTTACAGCTTGTGTTGTAATTGGTGCTGCCTCTGTTGGCTCTGCTCCTTCATCACTTTCCTCTCCAGTAAGAGTCACCCCCACGTAAATAGCGGCAACAAACAAAAATATACTCAGAAGTATGATAGCTATAGTAGATTTCCTGGGGCCCTTCTTATCCAAAACAACTCCCTAAAAACTGCATGAATTTAGTATGAAACACTTTTCAAATGATGTCAAACTTCTTTTGGTAAACAGTTGACCATAATATTCTTATATAATAAGATCATACCAAACGGAAATAAATATAAATATAGTTTAATTCGAATATGGCAGGACTAGAGGCAAAAGTCCCACAAGGTCATGAGTTACAAGAGATCTTAGAAAGCCCCGCATTTTTATTGTCAGCCAAAAATCCTAACAAAGCTGTTGCTGTTCATAGTGTGGAATTCGATGAAAATGATGTCCCAACTAACTATACGTATCTTTTTGTTAATCAACAGTTCATTGATGCAACTGGGCCACCCGAATATCCCGTTGGAAAAACTGTAACTGAATTATTCAAAAAAATTCAAGATGACCCTGTGCAAGCTTTACTTACTCTCCCTGAAGATAAGCAACCAAAAGACATTGAGGGTAGTTGGATTTCTGTTTTTGGAGAAGTGGCCAAAACAGAAGGAGCCACTATGACATTAGAGCAGTCCTCGCAAGCACTTGGAGGGCAATGGTTTGATGTTTTTGCTTACTGCCCTAAAGAGGGATACTTTATTGTAGAATTTACAAATTCTACTGGAGAAGTAGAGACCGGGCATTCTCTAGATCAACAGATTGAAGGTTATGCAGCGCTATATGAAGCAGCCACAAAGCTATTATCAGCGGAGAATGAACAAGCAGTACTTGCTATAGCTTGCGAAACTATTGTCGAGAATCTTAAATTCAACATGGCTTGGGCTGGAATCACGGATCAAGGAACTCAAAGAGTGCTTCCTATAGCCTCTTGTGGAGATGAGCACGGATACCTAGACAATGGCTCTGAAGTAATTATGGATGATGCATCTATATCTGACTGTGCAACTAGTAGGGCAATGCATACACTAAAGCCGGTCCTAATTGAAAATATGGCCGCAGAATCAGCTTATGCTCCATGGCTCGAGGCAATAGAGCAAAGTAATTTTATTACATCCATGGCTTTACCCATGCATCACGAGGAAGAATTATTTGGTACTTTAAATGTCTATAGTTGTAAACCAGACTACATCACACCAGTACGTCAATTTGTTCTTGAAGGTCTGGCCTTACTTACAGCTATTGCAATAAAAGGAACGAGAGCGCAAGAAGAAATAATTGCCCGTCAAGCTACAGATCGCTTTGTCACCACTGTTGCACATGATTTAAGAACACCTCTCTCAACTATAAAAATCTTTCTAGGCTTACTAGAGAAAAGTATCGAATCACAAGACCCAGATCGTATGGAACGAAATTATGATATCTTATACGCAGAAGTTGATGGATTAATCTCGTTCGTAACCGATATCTTAGTGAAAAAGAAATTAGATAGTGGAGAACTTGAATTACATGCCTTTGATATAGTTCCCAATATTAGGAATTTGATTGAAAGGCGACAACACCTTATAGACGAAAAGGGGTTAGCAATCAAAATTCAGGCACCAGAGCAAGCATTCTCGATCCATACAGATAAGGGCTTATTAGAACATGCTATAGACAATCTAATTATGAATGCAATTAAATTTACAGAAGAAGGCGGAATAACTATTAGCGTGAATGCAAATGAACCAAATCAAACATTTGAAATATCTGTAACCGATACTGGAATAGGAATAAATCCTGAAGAATTGCCTCGCCTTTTTGATCCCCATTTTAGAGGAGAACAAACTCGGGCCCAAGTAGCGGGCTTTGGTATTGGACTCTCAATAGTTCAAAATATTGTTGAAAGATTGGGAGGGCAAGTCAGTGTTAATAGTGAAGGGGTAGGACAAGGCTCAACATTTACAATATCTATTCCACTTTCATAGGATATCGTGCGAAATTAAACGATCTTGGAAATCTCACTAATTTTTCTTCTCTCTCTTGGTGCTGGACTTTCTCTTGGATAACCAACTGGCAGCATTGCAACTGGACGAAGGTTGTCTGGGATATCCAAAATTTCGCGCACTTCTTCTTCTTCAAATGCACCAACCCAGACTGCTCCAAGCCCCATACTATGAAGCATTAGCCACATATTTTGAGTGGCGATTGTTGCGTCTTGAACTGCGTAGAGTTCGCGCCCACGCTCGTTGTATTTTGCCTCACACCTGTCTAGATCCGCGCAAGAAACCATCACCACAGACGCCTCAATCATGTGTTCCTGCCCATTTGTTGCGTCATACAATTTTTCTTTTATGCTTTTGTCGCGAACAACGTAAAAATACCAACTCTGCTCATTTCCTGCAGAAGGAGCCCACTGAGCCGCCTCAAGAATTTTCTCAACTTGCTCTACCGCGACCTCTTTCGTGGTATCAAATTTACGAATCGATCTGCGGGTTTTGATGGCCTGGAGGATATCCATGGTCTTTATGCTAAAATCTATTAATTCATTTTATCGAATATAGAGAAAAAAAGGTATTGCCTCCTTTACCAAATTATAGGAAAATACACCGTAAAATAAATACCAAATCCTATTTTTTACATATTCTCATGAAAATCTTTAATAATGTTATGATCGGGCAAAAAGCCTTTATTGTAAACGCTAAAAAACAGCTTCTAATAATGAAAAGAAAAAATTCTGATATGTATAAAGGACTGTGGGATGTTCCAGGTGGTAGGGTAGAAGAAGGAGACAATCTATATCAGGCTATTGAAAGGGAAATAAAAGAAGAAAGCAATCTGTCTCTTGATAAAGTTATTCTTACTTTAGGATCATCAAAATTCCTTGGGAAAAGAAAGGACAAGCCAACATTTATAAGAAATTTCTTTCTCTGCACTGCAAAAGGAGTTATCAAATTAAGTGACGAGCATTCTGAATTTGCTTGGATCAAAGTAGGGGAATTGAAAGACTATGAGTTTCCCCCTGATGATGATTTTCAAAAAGTACTAAAAAGCCTTGAGTTCCTACTTCCCAAAATCGATATAGATACAGAACATTCTATCGTAATGTGACATTTGCCAGCTTTTCGACCTAAAGGAATTTATTTTATGGACGGGTCTGGATTTGGTATAATTGATACGCTCTTTGTTCGCTAAGTGTTGCGGGATCGTCTAATGGTAGGACAGCGGCCTTTGAAGCCGTCGATCTTGGTTCGAGTCCAAGTCCCGCAAGTTTTAAACGAATGAAATGAGTTTGTAAACTTGGCGAGGGTGCCCGTATGGGTATCCCGCAACCAAATTGTGGTAAAATTGATCCGCAAGTTTGAAAATCAAATAAATTCGGAGCGTAGTTCAGTTGGCTAGAACGCGCGGTTTGGGACCGCGAGGTCGCCGGTTCGAGTCCGGCCGCTCCGATAT
>Ga0114923_10003453_pt1 | contig 10653 bp, 7 predicted proteins | sample SumtaG_FD_89578 | JGI IMG/M metagenome (GOLD analysis project Ga0114923, IMG submission 89578) | Deep subsurface microbial communities from Indian Ocean to uncover new lineages of life (NeLLi) - Sumatra_00157 metaG | ecosystem: Environmental > Aquatic > Marine > Oceanic > Sediment | place: near...
CTTCCTGTACAGCCTGCTTGACGGAAAGGGTTTCCCTTTCGATAGGGTTGGTCGCGTTGAAGCTGCAGTAGACGCACGAATTACTGCAGCTGTTAGACAAATACATAGGCGCGTACAATCCGATTACGCGCCCGAACCGCTGTTCGGTGATGAGCTGAGCTCTCTGGGCGATCTCTTCAATTGAATCATCCGCTGCGGGGGACACCAGGCTGATGAATCTGTCTATATCAGTAGTTCCGGGACCCATCGTCCCGGGAGACAGGGCCGTCCGAACATCTTCAGGGGTTCTTTCGGTGATCTGCCTGGCGATATCGTCCCAGGAGTGATGCTCGATCTCATCAAAGAAGGTCATTTTTCATTACCTCAAAAATCCGGTCAGTGGGCTCGATGCTTCTGCTTTCTTCCGGGGTTTGCCCAGCCCGGCAACGAACGCCTCTCTCCCGGCCTCGGTGCCTTTTTTGAACGCGCGTGCCATGGCGGCTGGATCTCCCGCTACTGCAATAGCGGTGTTCACCAGTACGGCGTCAGCGCCCATCTCCATGGCTTCGGCGGCGTGAGACGGAGCCCCCAATCCCGCGTCCACCACAACAGGCACGTTGGCCATCTCTATGATGATCTCGATGGCGTCCCTGGTCCTGATCCCCCGGTTGGAACCGATGGGGGATCCCAGGGGCATTACGGTGGCCGTGCCGACCTCTTCGAGGCGCTTGGCCAGGATCGGGTCCGCGTGGATGTAAGGGAGGACTGTAAAGCCGTCCTTAACCAGTATCTCGGCCGCTTTTAAAGTCTCTATCGGGTCCGGGAGCAGGTAGTTTGGGTCCGGTGTGACCTCCAGCTTGATGAAGTCCCCGCCACCGGCTGCTCTTGCCAGCCTGGCAAGCCGCACAGCTTCCTCGGCATCCCGCGCTCCTGAGGTGTTGGGCAGGAGCACGAAACGTTCACGGTCCACATTGGACAGGATGCTGTCGCCAGGGTCCTCTATGTTCACTCTTCTGAGCGCCACGGTGACGATCTCGGTCCCGGATGCCTCAAGGGCCTCCTTCATAACCTCCGGGGATGAGAACTTGCCCGTTCCCATCATGAGGCGTGATTTAAATGTGTGTCCTCCGATCACAAGGGGTTTTTCCATGCCATCAGCCTTTCAGTTTGCCGCCAGGGCGTTCCTTACCCGCACACCCGGCAGCGCTTGTCCATGGGGAGCCTGACCTTCCTGAAGGTCATGGTCGCCGCGTCATAGGTGAGGAGGGCTCCAGTGAGCAGCCCATCCATACCGAGAAGATATTTCATTGCCTCAGTGGCCTGGATAGTCCCGAGTACCCCCGGTAGTGTCCCCAGGACGCCGAGTTGGGCGGTGGTTTTGACTTTACCGGGTGCCGGTGCCTCCGTAAACACACAGCGGTAACAGGGGCTTTTGTCCGGGACCACCGTCATGGTCTGGCCGTACATGCCCAGAATACCGGCGTGGGAAAAGGCCCGTCCTGTTTCGATGCAGATGTCGTTTATGAGAAATTTGGATTGGAAATTGTCGGTGGCTTCTACGACGAAATCGTAGGCCTTGGTGATGCCCGGTCCGTTGGAGCGGTCGATGCGGAAGGGGTATTCCTCTATTTCAATGTCGGGCCTGAGTTGTTCGAGACTGCGGCGGGCGGAGGTTGTTTTGCTCTCTCCTATATCAGGATGGCCGTGGAGTATCTGGCGGTTGAGGTTGGAAAGTTCAACGATGTCGCTGTCGGCGATGCCGATGCGTCCAATTCCGCTGGCGGCGAGGTAGAAGAGCGCTGGACTGCCCAGGCCTCCAGCGCCGATAACGAGAACGCTGCTGTTTAGAAGTTTTAACTGACCTTCTTCCCCGATCTCGGGAATCAGGATGGTCCTGCTGTAAAACTGTCGTTCATTGTCGGTGAGAGATCTTGGGGTCGATCTTGTGGAACTGGACATAATAAAAAACCGCCTCTCTTTCGGGAAACGGTTTTTTTTCGCCTTGACGGCTGGTGCCAGTTCCGTTTCCCTACGCCGGTATTATCCGGGTCAGGTAAGTAAGAGTATGATCTCAGACCGCAGAGCGGACACCCCTAACTTTGGCTTATATTTTTTGTATGATCCTAAGGATAGTTAAATCGGCACGGATGTCAAGTGGAATGGTAAGACCAATGATCAGGGTCTGGGTTCTGGGGTCTGGAAAGTTCAGAACGCACCCTTCGACAAGCTCCCTTCGACAGGCTCAGGACAGGCAGGGCAGGGAACACAGGACGCAGTACGCAGGAGGAAAACCTGTATCTAAGTATGTAGGTGTCTAGGTAACACCTTGACCTGAAGCCCGAAACCTGGAATCTGAGGCGCGGTAGCGACGAGTGTGTCTACGTATCGAAGTAACACCTGGAACTTGGAACCAGAAACTTGGAACCATGACCGAAGGTCGGCGTGATCATCCGGAATCCAGTCGCACTTGTTTATCACGGCGAAGCTCATCAGAACGAAGACGGGTCATTGCGAAGAGTAACGAGGTAGACGAGGGGCGACGCGGCAATCCCGGTGCCTTGCTGAGATCGATTCGCTCTAATTGTGATAGGGTCGCAAAAAGTCCATTCGTGGCTTTTTGCTCTTCAGAAAGCGAAAAGTGTGATTTTCGCTTTCCTTACAAATCAATGACTTACATTGACGGTCATTGATTTGGGCGCCCCACACGGGGCGCGTTGATGACTTTTTGCGAAGTCATCAATTGTGAGTTGTAATGAAATTAGTACCTACGCTTATGGGGATATCCCTATTGTTTTAAAGTGTGGTTTAATTACCCTGGTAGAGGATTTAGCTAGACCCTGGATCTCAGGATCTAGAACCTGAATTTCGGAGGCTTGCCATGGTTAAAGTAAAAACGTTTACAATCCCCCTCAAGGTTTTTCATGTCCACGAAGAACTCGAGCAGCTTGACGAACAGGTTAACGTCTTTCTTGCTGGTGAGGAGGTCAGGAAGGTGATCTCGGTGAGCGATGCCGTCACCACCGACGACAAGGGCGCGGCTATAGGTCTGGTGAGGGTGGTAACTTACAAGCAGAAAGAATAGTGGAAAGTGGGAAGAGCCGTGATTCGTGACTCGTGATTGGTGATTGGTTTATGATCTCAGATCTCAATCCTCAACTCTCAATCCGCAAAATGATCTCGGGGGTGCTACATGAAAGCTAAAACGTGGGCCGTTATCGTCCTTCTGTCCCTGTGCGCCGTCCTTCTGGTCCAAAACATGGAGGTGGTGTCTTTCAAAATATTCTTCTGGAAAATCAGCATGTCCCGAATTATCGTCTTTCCCCTCCTGGTGCTGGTGGGCGGCCTCTTTGGCTATTCTCTCGGGAAGTTCGCGAGTATCGGGGCGAGGGGGAGGAGAAGGTGAGGGGGGTATAATCGGTAATCGGTAATCGGTAATCGGTGATCGGTGATCGGTGGACGGTGATCGGTGATCGGTGGACGATTTCATAGCTCAATCTAAGATCTCAAAAAAGCTGGAATAGTGAATGTGGAATAAGGATGTGGAATAAATGACGGTCTCGGACTTGGACTCGGGAGCAGGCTTGGCCTTACCGAGCACCAGATTTTCCCATCCTGTTGATCCTGTAAATCCTGTCAAAATTGCTTTTGAACGCCTTTACTGAAACCATGCTTTTACCCTGGATTCCGGCTCACGACTTACTTTCACCCCCACCTCGATCCTCCCCCCTCACTCGGGGGAGGAAGAATTAAGAATGGGACTATTGTTCGGTCGTGTCCGGAATGACGGTGGTGTCGATCCCCGTTTCTCCTCTTCTCCTTTTCCCCTCTTCCGGGTCTTCGCCAGGTCTCACAGTCGCTCAGTCGTCCTGTCGCATCGCCTTTCCCGGTCAGACTTTTCTCAGCCTGCCCTGCCTGCCCCGAGCATGTCGAGGGGAGCAAGCCGAAGGTCCTGAGCCTGGTCGAAGGGCGAAGCGCGTCGATGGGTGATCTCTGTGGTAAAATACGCCGCCTTTAAAGGGATCGTTTTTCACCTTGGATTTATTCTTCCTCCGCCTTCCTCCGTGCCTTGTGAAATGCGCCGCTTTTTAAGGAGCTACGCTTTTCCCCGGATTCAGGGTTTTCTCAGTGTTCTCATTTTCCTCAGTGGTGAAAAACAACGCTTTTACAGGAACCGTTGTTTTCCCCCAGATTGCAGCCTTCCTCAGCGTCCTCCGTGGTAAACAATCACCGCCTTTAAAGTAACCGCTCTTCCCCTTGAATTAATCTTTGTTTTTCTCAGCGCTCTCTGTGAACTCAGTAGTGGATCGTTGTTCACCTTCCATTTTCCACTTTCCGCTTTCCGCTTGCATTTCCTTCCAGTTCGCCAGAAACCGCCGTCCCCCGTGCTCCATGATCCGCTCCACATCAACGGTCTCAGCCTTCCGGTCGATAGCTTCCCGGACCAGGGCGATGTCCTCGGGATCTCCATCGTGAAGGTATGCGAACTTCAGCACGTTGCCCATAGGCAACAGTTTCGGCGTGTTGTAGTAATCACTCCCCGGGGGTCCGTCCCGGCCCAGGTGCATTCCCAGGAAGGGACGCGGTTCCCCCAGGATCATCTCGGATGTGTACAGTGGGTCGCAGGGAGAAATGATCATCAGGTCGTAATCGAACTCCCCGCCTCCAGCTCTCCTTCCCATGGTCACGTCTACCCCTTTTAGAGCCGGTCCGCTCTCCCCGCTCAGCAGGTAGTCGAGGTAAAAGCTCCACCTGATAACACGGTGCCGAACAGGTTCGGCGCTGTTTGACGCCGGATAAATTTCGTTTGAACGCAGAGCGATATCGAAGGCGGACCTCCCATCAGCCGCGTTCGGAATATCCCTGCCGATCAGGTAGGCCCGATGGTGATTGTGCTGGGCCAGGACCACGGCGATTGGTGTTTCTCTCTCATCCAGGACGATGTGGGCTGCCACGAAGTTGTCCAGCGCGTGCCAGTCTTCCCTGTCGAAGCCGCCCGGGCTCAGGAGCAATCTGGACCAGGCTGACAGCTCAGCGGGAAGACCGCTGGTGGCGAATAGAACGTTGTATTTGAGAAAGGCCAGGTCGTGCTCTTCTTTTCCACCTGCACTGTCCGGGAAGGAGACCCTTTCCCTGTAAACCCGGCCATAAACAACCGGTATTTTTTCCGGACCTGGGGGTGGCGACCCCTCTCCCCACCTGATGTCCATTCCATCAGACCTGTACTGACTGGTGTCGAAATCCAGGTACACACTCCGATCCACGCGATGTATCTGAAGGAGACCCCTGGAGACATCCAGTGCGATCATCTTCTTGCCCGGCCAGGACTTCATTACGGTATAGGGCAGGTAATCTCTGAAAAAATCGATGGGGTAGGAGCCCCCGGGAGGGAGAATGAATCTGGGACGGAACTTTTCAAGTAATTCCCGGTCCTTCTCGGTAGATGGCAGCGGCGGGGTCGCGCATCTGTCCTGATAATACTCCTTAAAACCAGGGTAATCGGCAAAGGTGTGATACTTTCCTTCACAATTTGAAATTGCTGGAAGCAGCAATATGAGAAGAAACAGAAGTGAGCGATTGAAGGTCATGATTTCAAATTGTGAAGGAAAGTAGTGCCTAGCAGCGTGTCGGACAAACTCGACTCGCTGCTGGAATTTCGCATGGATTCTCCAACAGGCTCCTGGAGTCGGGCAAAGATACCAAATATCATATCTCAAATCGCAGATCTCAAACTTCAGAAACACGATTGTCATCGCATACTATAATCAGTGTACATCGTTCCAGGTAAGGCAGCGAGATTGCCACGGCCACAATAAAACTCGGGCCTCGCAATGACCCGTCTTTGTCCTCCGGGCTTCGACGCGGCAGGTCCGTCTTCGTTCTGATGAGCTTCGCCGTGATAAACAAGTGCGGCTGGATTCCGGATAATTACGACTTCGTCGAAATTTCCGGAATGACGATTATTGAAGGTTTTACCTCGACACGCTCGGCGCACATGCGCATCAGGTTCCGCGTTCCAAGTTCCAGGTTCCAGGTGTTACCTGGATACGTAGATACGTAGATACTTGGAACATGAGCCTTTACCCCCATGCCCCCAAGCTCCCAAGCACCCCGCCCTGCTCTTCCTTCTGGCTCCTGGATTCTGGCTCCTGGATACTGCTCTTCACCATCTCCACAGCGCTACCACCACCAGAATGACCCCTGAAGCAGTGACGCCCAGTATCGTGGCCCAGAACATGGGTCCTCTCCGGGTCGAAGGTTCAGGGTCGATCACCCTGCCCACCGGCGTGATCTTCTCAAAAACCTCTTTTCCGTGGGGCGCTCGGGCAAAAAAGTTGGTGAGGTCGTGTCCCGCGCGATGTCCACCCGGGTGAATTCCCCTGCGCCAGAGGTTCCGTCCGGTAACGTCGTAGACCCTGCCGTTTACGGCAACCAGAGCCTTGCGCTTCTCCTGGCCGCTGAAAAGAAGCAGGTCGTCGGGAGTCAGTTCAAGTTCGGAATCCGCATCCAGGGATCTCGCCAGGCGCTTGTATCTTCTGGCCAGCAGCACCGTTGTGTGCCACAGCAGGGCCGCCGTGGCGCTGAGGAGTGCGAGGACAGCGGCGATCTTGACCAATAGGAGCAGTCCGAAACGTGTTGTGAAAAGGCCGGGTACCATTTTCATACGGGAAGCCACTAACAGGGGGCCGGTGATCAGTACCACTATCGTTGCATACATGATCTGGCGAATATAGGGTCTCGGAGGGATAACCAGGCTGCGTTTACGCAGAGCGGGACCGAAGGCGTACAGGAACAGTCCTACCCAGGCTATACCGAAGGGGATGTGGAGAAAATACATCAAGATGTGCAGCAGCCGTTGTCCTGTAGAGATTCTGAAGTTCGGGTCGATGGGAATATCGAGATCTTTGAGGTTCTTTTTAAACTGTTCCCCTGTCGGCATTAGGGGACCCCCGCCCAGGGAAGAGAAGTGGCAGGCACTGCACGGATTGCCTGAGAACTGAGCGAACTCGGGGCGGGCTTTGGCTGGCGAGGCCTGGAAAATCGGGAATATTGCGATTATCAAAAGAACCGGGACAACCCTCCGCATCTTCATCCTGAACCTCCTGGCCGCTCCGCTCTATATTAGAAGAATTTTTCAGAACGAAACTCTCTGCCACACGTGGCGTTTCGTTGTGTGAAACCCCGAGTCAGGTTGAATAGAGACTTGAGCCAGTCCCATCATCACGGGGAAGACATGGCGGCTTATCCTGCAGCCGCTGTACCACTTTAAAATAATACCAGACCGATGCGAATACGGCCATGAGAGTCCCTCCCGCCCAGATCATCATGTTGCTGATGGGAACGAACTGGAGAATATACGGTCCGCGGAACCCTTCATGGAGGTGCAACAGTGGTGACAGATCCCACTCGAAATATAGTATTTTGTTCCAATCTATCAGGGTGTTCTGCCATGGGATTTTGGCAATGTGAAAGAAGGAAAAAATTTCACCAACGGAAAAATAAATCTGCTGGGAAATACTGGCCGCGGTAATGGCCAGAAAGAGGCCAATGGACTTTTTGTCTGCATCGGCAAGACTGTTTTTCAGCCACTCGGCGATCGGTATCAGAAGGAAGGGGATTACCATCACCAGATATCGGGGGCCAAGGCTGAAACCGCCGTACCAATCCTTCTGGCCGGCTATAAACAGTACACGTAGGGAGATCGCTGATAACAGGACTACCGACAGGTAGCTGTTTCTCCGATGAAAATATCTCCATGCGAGCAAGCCGGCGATAACCGCCGGACTATAGAACAGCAGACCTTTCCCACTGCTCAGGGTTAGTCCGTACAAGCCTTCGAATGGGAGGGTAAACTGTACGTAATCAAAGGCTGACGGATCAACTGAGTTGACCGTTCTACCTGTCTCAATGACGCTGCCGAACCTGCTGTAATTAAATATGGCAATCAGCGCTGTCGGGATTGAGTAACCCACGCAAAACGGGAGGGACGCCCGGAAAAGGGTCCGTTTATGTGTACGGGAGGGGTAGTGGATGCCGGAACTGAGAAGCCAGAAGAAAGGAAAGAAAAGGATTGCGGTAATGTGGGTTGCTGTCCCCGCCCCCAGGGCGAGACCGGAAAAGATCAACGCGACAGGGTCAGCCGGAATACCCTTTTCCTGGTTCGGGGCGGGTATAAGGAGAAAAAAGGACAAGAGCACCATCAATGTTGCTAACGGTTCGCTGAAAAATGTGGCGGAGTAGGGCCATGCAAGGGTGCCGAAAGCGTACAAATATGTTACCGGAGTGGATACTGCAGGTGAGTAGCCCAGTCGGGACAGAATAAAAAAAAATATAACCGATCCCAAAGCAGAAATGATGGCGTTAAAAGGCGACGCCAGAAAACGTAAGGCATGTGGTTCCATAATGCGGGGTCGCTGCCCAAGCAGGAAATCGTGAAGCCCTTTGTCCAAATAGTGACTGGGGGGAATATAGATGTCCTGTGATTTATACCAACCGGACCGGTTGATAATTTCACCAGCGGCCGCGAAGGGAGCCAGCAGGATAGATTCACCAGGACCGAACAAGGAATAGTTCCGGCCGTTTTTTCCGCGGGCGTGCCCGAAAGCACTCCACGATGATGTTTTTCCCAGGGCAAACGATGCTGACTCAGCGAGGGATTGTGCCGTCAAAAAGACCATCTCACCGTCAGGGGATCGGATCCCGCCGTAACTCGTTACCAGGTATGTCGCCAGGCATACGAGGAAGATCGTGAGGGGCCTCCAGATCTTTCCGGAGAAAGAGTTCAAACAATCTCCCCACGGTCGGAATCGGGCCGACCAAACCGGATCAAATTCATTATAGGCGGCTGAAAAAGGTGGATCAGGCCGGTCTGAAATCGACAGTAGTGCCCGGAAACAGCTATTTTATTTTGGACACCATTTCAAGCAAAGCCCTCGCCGCTTCCAGCGGTCCTTCCCTCTCGGAACCGGGCACCGCCAGCCTCGTTCTCATCTGCCCTACGAATATCCCTCGCTCAAATGCAGCCTCGAACACCTGTACAGCCAATTCGTCGTGGAGTTCTCGATATTGCTGGGGACCGAAGATGTTGGCGAAGTAACTGTGTGTAAGTCCTGTGGAGGTCGTGGTTCCCTTGGACATGGCCGCGCCCTCGCGGAAGACAGCCAGGGCTTCCCGCGCATCCGAAAAACCGCTTATAACCTGGTGGTCCTGGTCCACCTCTTCGTAGTTGTTGGCGTAGAGGATCATGTCGATCTCCTGTCCCTTCAGGATATCATCAATGAAGGCCACCGGCAGAACGACCCTGGCGTTGACTTTTTGAGGGCTCATAATGATAGCCCTGTCAACCTGGTTAAAGGCGTAACCGTGTTCCAGGTCGTCCAGCCGGATGAAGGCGCCTGTCTCTGTCCCATACCCTACAATGCTCCCCTCCCCGGTAACCTCCAGGGAGCCCATGTCGTCGGCCAGGATGGTCATCTGGCTTATCTGTTCTTTGCCGTCGGTCCGCAGGGCTTCTAAAGTTTCTGATTTCCCTGTCGCGGTCTCCCCTATCAGGAGAAGAGTAGCCGTGGCCGAATTCCTCAGGGTGATCCGGGCAAGGGCGCCGTGGAAGGGCATTCGGCCCTTTTTCATCATCAGGATGTTGTGGAGCGTTAACATCATCTTTTTCAGGTAACCGAAATAGCCGAACTTATCCCCTCTCGGGATGGCCGCGACTAGAAGGTTCTTCTCTTCATCGTCGTAAAAGACGGTGGGAAGATCGCCGTATCGTTCCATATGACCGGGCTCGACGCCGTAAAGATAGATGGCGTCCGGGCCCTGTGTAACCTGCTCCTCCGTGGCCAGTTCGAAAAGGTTGGCCAGGGAACACCCCAGGCCCATAAAACTTTGATGAAAATATACGAAGACGATGATTGGGCCCACCTGGGCGGGATAGCACAGCCACTCGTCACTTTTAAGCTCAATATCTTCCAGCGGGTTCTTTTCAACGCGTATAAATTGCCCCGTTCTCTTGTTTTCAGGGGGGTCGATGATGAGAGGAGGGTTGATCAGTACCTGGCTTATAAAGTGTATATCGTTAAGAGGCTCTGTGCTCTGGTCCGGCGCGGGCCACTGCCTGCGCACCGCGATCACCCCGACGTTGCAGCCGGCGTGCAGCTGACGATAGATCCTGCAGTGATCTCCCGTGATGTGTTCGCAGATGTCCCGATAAAGAGCCCTCGTCGTGTCGGTGAGGCGTTCCATGGTGGCGTTGAAGGTGCGATAGGGCCTTTTGTCGTGGCTCAATGGCCCTTCCTCGGAAAAGCAGACGAGGTACCTATCGTAGGACCTCCAGAAATCGTAGAGGGACTCGACAAACAGGTAAAGGGGCCGAGGGTTGTCGAGATAGGCGTCGGTGCCGGGGATGGATCTGACAGCATATTCGATGGGTGTGTCAGCCAGGCCCCTTAACAGGACCAGGAGGAGACGACGCTCCTCTTTGGTCTTATGTCCGCTATACAGGCCTGAAAGAAGAGGGTCGTCATGGCCGGTCAGGTGATCCAGGAAAAGGTGGAGGACCCTTTCAAAGGCCCTGCTTGTCACCACCTCTCTTATACTGGTGCACAGAAGGCCGTCGGTGTGGAGGATCACCTGTTTCCTCTCCCACCGCATATCACGAAGGTACATACGGGAATCTGA
>Ga0114923_10003454_pt1 | contig 10652 bp, 8 predicted proteins | sample SumtaG_FD_89578 | JGI IMG/M metagenome (GOLD analysis project Ga0114923, IMG submission 89578) | Deep subsurface microbial communities from Indian Ocean to uncover new lineages of life (NeLLi) - Sumatra_00157 metaG | ecosystem: Environmental > Aquatic > Marine > Oceanic > Sediment | place: near...
AATAGTTATTTTTGGGATTTCCTTGCTTTTTTTCACCATAATATCCAATCTCGCTTTTGAGAGAATTTTATCGAAAAAGACCACTTCAATTTAAAAGCTGGTTTTTTTACTCTATTAATGATTGAAAAAACTAATAATTAAATTATTCCTACAAAGTTTGACTTTTGATGATTTTTGGAGCACTCGCTACTTTGAATTCATAATATTTCCACTGATTTTTTAACAAGTATTTCGCAACTGCTTTCGCAAAGGTATCTATTGTAGCAATGGTAACAAGATTCCCACCCCCAATGAGATAATATGCTTCGATTTTCTCCTTTCGCATTTGTGTAACTTGTCCACATAATCTCAACATATCAGGTTTCCTAACTCTGATATTTATTCCCTCGAGTAGCTCATGGGCGTTTTGGATGTTTTCCTCTGCAGTTTTTAAAAGCTCAACAAGCTCGTCATTTTTAAGAGCTTTTTTTATCCGATCAATCCAATTTGGTATTCGCTTCACTCTGTCAGGAAATTGCGGATTTTTTATTATACCAGCATGAATCTCATCTGCTGAAATTCTTGAATCATATTGAAAGGGGATCGAGAACAACTTAATTCTATTCAAGTCTTCTTCAGATGCGATTTGGATTACTTTTAATGGTTTTTCATGTACTAATGATAAAGTCAAACCACCATACAGACTTCTTCCAGCGCTTTCAGAACCTTTCATTGAATATCTAAGAATCTCATCTTTTGTATATTTCAGATCAAAAACATCATTCAAAGCTGTAAATAAAGCAGCTAAGCCAGAGTCAGAACTTCCACTAAAAATCCCATAATTATTTGATTCAATGCTGATTTTTGCTCTTATGTAATTCTTTTCCATTAATGATTTAACGGATTCATTGATTTGATTTCCACGTAAGCCAGTTAACTTTTGTTTATCTAAAAGAAATTTAATAGGAGAGATGCCCTTGCTTTCAGTGGATTCTATTGTTGTCTCGGTTCTTGTTGTTTCATCCTTATTTGTAACTGCTAATCCCATAGTATCATAAAGTGGTGTTCTATCAGGATTTATGCCACCAAGAAATATTATCGGAATAGTGGGATAAGCAACGGCTGTAGAAATCTTCTGTATTTTTACCACCACATGAAGTATTGAAATCAAATTTTGCGTTCATTTATGATTTCATCTATTAATTTAATTTGTTTTGTATAATCTTTCATTTCATTTAGTGATTTAATCCTTTTCAGTACATAATCTAAAATGGATTCAAATCCTTCCACGAAATCATTTACATTGACTATCTGAAGTTTATGTTTGGTAGCTTCTGAACAAAGATATTCTTGGATTTGGAAATATTTATCTAGTTCAGTAATAAGCCGTTCACCGGAATTTCTAAGATGCGAATATTTTGTTCGTAATTTAATACGATTCTTTAGGAGTTTCTTATCAGAGATTTGGAGAATAATAGGGATAATACTAGGATGGGCTAATAAATCTGAATGGAATTGCTCTGGCAAGAAATGAAGATATTCAACGATCATGCTTTCCCCATCTCTCAATCCTCGATCAGCAATCATTTTTTGAATAGAGAAATTCATTATTTTCGCCTGAGATTTATATCCTGAAATTAAGTTTTCTTCGCTATAATTCCCAAAAAATTTCCAAGTATCATATACACTAGAATGAAGCACTTCATCATCATTTTTTTGTATTATAGATCGCAGACTAGAACGAAGAGCATCGCCCCCAATAACCAATCCAATATTTAGCGCTGTTGAGAGTTCTTTAGCAATAGTGGTTTTTCCTGCTCCGGGGATACCCGCAATAATTGGTATTATTGGAAGTTTCTGTAAGCCGGTTTCTGCTAATGTTCGATATTCTCTAACTATAAGATATCTTGTAAGAAATTTGGTGCCCAACTTTTCCAATGATTGCTGTAATTCCTCTTCAGAACTGCTATTAGCAAGAAGCTTACTTATAGCCTTCAGTGGAAGACCGGTAGCTAGGAGACTTGAATCACTATTCCAAAAGATCATTATAATACCAACAGACTATTTTATGATTGTTTTTGTATACAAAAATTATGTTTACAACTATTCACTCTAACAGATTCATATATTGCCTTGTTTTAAATCTTTTAGTTCATTATAATCTTTTATTATAATATCTTATTCTTTTTTTCTTTTAGCTACTTTTAAGGAAAAAACTCTATTGAATAATAGAGATGAACTACAATGGATTATGCGACCAAGGATAAATTAAGAATGCGTTTAGATGAATATCATAGAATAGTTCATGAAGATGATCAAAATCATTCCGCTTGGTATAATTATGGACTAATCCTTTTAGAATTCGGGGCAGTTAGTAAAGGAAAGAAAGCTCTTTTGAAAGCTTTGAAATTAGTTCCAAAAAACTCTGATTATTGGCACAGTGTTGGAGCAGCATATGATAGATTGGGGAAAACTGCTTTAACTTTGAGATTGTATGATATAGCTTTAGAATTAAATCCTAATAATTATCTCACCTTACATAATTTATCAATACATTATTACAGAAATAAGAAAGAACAACAAGCAATTGCTATTTGGAAGAGGTTGATAAAGGATAATCCATACGAATTTGAACCATTTGCTTATCTAGCAAGGTATTATTATGAACAAAAAGAATTTGAAAAGGTTAAAGAGGTTTTAGAGCAAACCAGAGAAAGAAAGCAATATGATGATTCTGCATTATGGTTCATAGCTAGTAAGTATTTCCAGATAGGAGAGTACACTATAGCAAAAGAAATTCTTAAGACACTTTTGCAACGAGACCCTGAATATTATGAATTTCCGCTTACATTAGGGAAAATCTACTATAATGAAGATAATCTAACTGAAGCTTTATTCTATTACAATCAGACAATAGAATTGAGACCATTCGATACTAAACTACTTTATCAAAAAATGATTATATTAGCAAGATTAAGCCACACTGATTTTGTTTCAGAATTAATGAAGACAGTTCAAGTTAATCCAATTATCGCAATACAAACTTTAAATGATGACACATTCAAAAAGCATCATCAAGAGTCAGACTACTTGAAAGTGATTTCATTAGCTCAAGAGAGACATAATTTCTTATCTAAACCTGTCTTCCTTTTGGGGAAGGAATTTGAGGGTCATCCTTTGTTGAAAAGACTGCATTCTCACAGATCATTTGCTATTATGTATCATTATCTCATTTTACTCGGATTTTCAAGGATAAACATCTATTTTCATAGCTTAGATTATATTGAAGAAAGTTGTTTGAAACATTGTCATGCTGATTTATTTAAACAAGGCGTTATTCAGCAAGAAAATACCGGTATTCACAATTCGTTATTGGACTTGCCAAAAAAAGCTTTTGAGAATAATGGAATAATTATTTCTAACAAAGATTTTTATCTTTCTAAAAAGAATCACATATACAAAGATTTTCTTGAACGAAATCAGATAAAATACTCATTGGAAATTGATGACTTACGTCTACATTTACAATCAGAATTATTCTCATTACCTGATGAATACTATAAACAAGTCCTTTATGAAGTATTAGAAATTGTTCGAAATAAAAAGTATGGTTATAGATAGAAACTTCAAAATCCTATTGGATTTTTCCTCTTCTTCTTAAGAGTCTTCCTTTTGTTTATGTTTTTCTTCTTTTTCAATAACAAAAAAAGAGAATTGAAAATTTGTTCAAGAAATCGCTAGTTTGGTTGAGAATGAAAATGTTTTCGATAAAAAATAATGTTGATCAAGACCCACACTTCTTCTTTCCGGGCTAGCAGTCCGGGGCGGGAAGGACACGTACAGCTGGTTCATATCTGGAATCGTCCATCATTGAAATTTTCTTATCTCATATTTTTTTATAACCTAGTGCTTCTACAAAATTTTTCCTTATGAATTCTTTTGGGTCTACTCCTTCCTCTAAATATTCTTTTATTTTCTCTCTGTATTCTTTTTCTTCTTTCTTTGATGTTTCTCTATATCTCTTCTTACTCTTCCATTCTTTTTCCTCTAATTCCATTTCTAATTCTTTCTTCTTTTGTTTTAGTTTTCTTATCGCTTCTATTTTGTCATCTTCTTGATAACTTGTATTGTTGTAATAATTCCAAATTCTCTTTACTAGCTCGTCTTCTTTATTTAGTAGATATTTTCTTTTTTCATGTTTTAGCACTCCCTTCCCTACTACTTCTTGTAATCTCTCTATCAATCTGCTTTTTTCCCATGGAAGTTTCTTTAGTAGTTCTCTAAGTAAATATTTTTTTGAGTATCCTCTATCTAATTCTTCTCTTACTAATAACATAATTATTTGATAGATCATTTCCCCCTCTTCTTTTCCAACTCTTCTTATCTGTTTTGCAACTAATTTCTTTGAGCATTCCTTTGTAAATTTCGCTAGCAATTGTAGCTCATCAATTATGGTCATTTCTTTTCTTCTCTTTCTGTCAATTCATTTCCATTACTGTTAAGGGTTTGAACCTCATTTTCTTGTGCTCTCTTTTTAGATAGTTGATTAATTCTTCCTTCTCTTCTCTTCCTAACATCTCCCAAATTTTCATTTTCATGATTGCCCACGGTTGGTATTCTACTTCGTTGTGTTCTACTACAAAGTTATTACTTATTCTTTGATAGTCTCCCAGCCATTGTTTTCCTTGTAGATAATGCTCTCTTATCACATTCTTTGCTCTTTTCCCGTTTATTTCACTACCTCTCATTTCTTCTACTACCTCATAGATCTGTTCTTCTAATTCTGTTTCGTGTTTTAGATAGTAAACTTTCTGCCTATTCCTTCCTCTGTAATAAAGGACTTTCTCCATTTCTATTGTTCCTGACTTTAATGCTTCAAGCAGATATGGTATTGTAATTACCTTATCTTGTTCTCGCATATCAAGGTGAAATCCGAATACTCCTCCCCGAGTTTTTCCATGACATAATCCTGGCAATCCATCCCAACAGAAGCCTATATCTTGACAATTCTTTTTCACGAATTCCCCTGCTATTCCATAAACTCCATTTATCAATAAATCAATTTGCGAGTAAGCGTAAAACCTTCTGTATGGCATCGAAATATCTTCCACTAATCTTGCTCCACCTCGTCCTGGATAGTCTATTCCTAATTTCTTCAAATAAACTTTCACTACTCCCCACATTGCATTCCCAGCTCTCATCTCTAAGGCATTCCACTCTTTGGGTGTTATCCATTTCTTTCCTTCTACTTCCTTTATCCTTTCTTTGATTATTTTTATGGCTCTTCTTACTACTATTTCTTCTTCTCTATTGAATTGTTCATGCACTTTTTCTATTACTGTTATTCTACTTTTGAGTATTGCAATGCAGAATTCTTTATTGATTATCATTATTACTCTCAACAATCTTAAAAGCCCTACTTGTTGTTTTATTGGAGGTGGACTAATCAACTTATCTGCTCCTAGAATGATGTCTATGTCGTATCTTTTTTGATCCAATAACTCTATCAGGTAGTCATAATCTTCCACTTTTTTTACTACTAAATAATTTATATCTTCTAGTTTCCCGAGCCAATTATAAGTTGTCAGTGTTCTTGTTCTAAAATTAAAGTTACTACTTTGCATATCATGAATGACAATTCCAAATTTATCGCAAGAATAGAGTGGTTCCGGTTCTTCTCCTCCTGTAGCCTTGGCAAAATTTTCTTTATATTCTATTCCTTTCTCTAGATTGTAGTTAACAAAGAAAGCTTTCTTCTTTTGATCGAATAGCGTTTTGTAGAAAGAATTACATACATCACACCTAATTGTTGAACTACCAAGTTTTGCTATGAATCCGTTACCAACAAATGGTAGTTCTGCCTGACATTTTTCATTTGCACAATGATAGCTTATTCGGAGTCCTGTTTCTGAGACTGTTATTCTTCTGTTTTCGTCCAAAAAATCCTCATATCTTCTTTTTTTCCAGCGAATCTTTTTCTCAATGAAATCATCACATGCCACAGTATTTTTAGTTAATTTTACACCAACTCTATCAGGTCTTTTAATTACTCCTTTCTCTGCTAGTTCTTCATAGTAATTACACTCAGCATTCTTTCCTTTATTTTGACAATCAAAACACTTCATGCCAAGATGCTTTGGCCATACTGTTTCAGGTGTTTTATAGTAGGTTACTCCACCTTTTGGCAATGTGACACGTTTAACTTCAATACAACCACACTTTTCCAGTAGTTTGACATATCTGTGAATTGTCCCGTTTGAGTAGCTAAGTTCTACAACTAATTCTTCAATTGTTACTGGATAGATTTTTGATTTTTTTCTTATCAATTCAAGTATTATGCTTTGGAGTTTATTTGTCAATTCCAAACCTCAGCGCACTAGTCACATCTCATCCTTTCTTAGTTTATTTGACCAAAATTCATCGTACACATCTTTCTCCCCTCTCTCTCCTTTTTCTTCTTTGATTGATTCATCATATTTCCCAAATATCACCTCTCTAAATTTCTGTAAAGCATCCTCAATGATTTCATCAATTGATTTATTGATGTTGGAATATGTTCTCTTCCCAAAATAATCTACTAATTTATCTATTTCCTCATTAGCTCCTTGTTTAATTATTGAGTCAATTATTTTGTCCTTTACTTGGTTTCTCACATTGATTTCTTTTGTTCTTCTTATCTCTTCTTCTAACCTTTCAATCTCTCTAAGAAGATTCACTTGTAATTCTTGCATTGATTTTGTATTGCAAAACAAAGAATCGATAAATGCCATTCGTGTGTATAATTCATCATTGGTTAAAGTGTGTTTTAACCAAATCTTATTGCCTTTCTTTTCTGTTTTTATCATTCCTTTTGTTTCTAGTGTAGTGATTGCACTAGTAATTGATTTTTCATGTCGATTAACATAACTTGATAGTTCTTTCAGTCCATCTTCAAACCAAACATCTTCTCCCACTAACACTCTCCAAATTAAATACCTAATGATATCTGCTTCAACATTTGAAAGTTGTTTATAACTCGCGACCAACTCCTATCACCTTCTTACTACTGCCATTACTTTTCTCGACAAAAATTCTTTTTAAAGTACTAACTGACTTGTTTTTTGTTATTTTAAAAAGGAAATTTAACAGTATTAATTGAAGAAATTGCTTGAGAAAGGTTTCATTATTAGTAAAACAGAGTTTATTGCTTATCTAGAATGCCCATTCCAATTTTACTTGTTGAAGAGCTTAAACAAAGCAAAAGATCAATCAAAAGAACCGGATTATTCGAACTATGAAAAATTCTTACAGGATGGTTTAAAGAAACATTTATGGTTACAGAAATTCTATGAAAATTATGGAACAGAAATTCTAAATAATAACCATCCTGTCTTGAAAGAACCAGATAAAAAGGAATCTTGGAAACAGGATTTTCTAGATTTTGAGATTAAACGGTATAAACAAGATGCTATTTTTTGGAAGCCAATAGAGGTTGAGTACTATTTAAGAAATGATTCATTATGTGGTAAAATTGATAGAATAGATCAAGTAGATGATCAAGGTAATTGTCGAATTGTAGAGTATAAGTCAAGTCCAAACATGCATGATGAAGCCGAGCTGTTATTTTATGCCTTTCTTTTGACAAGTCAATTACCAATTCAAGAATTGCCTACCATATCTAAAGTATCAGAGATGGGTGTATACTATTACAAACATAATGAATATTACAATACACAAATTACAAATGAAATTCTAACTTCTTTTGGTATTAATCTTGAGGAAATACGAATTAAAATGATGAATCCTCGCTCAATAAAGAAGAATAGAGACTGCGATTTTACCTTTAAGAATTGTTTATATCGCGAGATTTGTCAAAGAATACAAATTAATTGTCAGAAAATTATTGGACTTTAGTAGATATTGTTTTTCTACAGATACTTTTGTTATTTTACTACTTCTTTTACTATTATTCGATGAAAAAAAAATTGGACTTGTGAAAAGTCTGCAGAATTTTTATTAGAAAAAAATTGGACTTTCTCATATTTTTCATATCAAAAGATATTTTTTCGGACTTTGGATAAACGCACATCAACTAAGAATGTTAAAAATCGTCTTTAGAACCATCTAGATGTTGAAAATGATGCGGAAATACCTCCCTCTTTCATTTTGTACTTTTTCAATGGGTTTTTTACATCTTTTTTTGTTTAGAAGTATTGGTCTACTTTAAATAATCAAGTATAGAATCAAATTTCAATTCATCAACTGTTGGTTTAGGATAGACACCAAATGTTTTACAAAACTTGAGAACTACTCGACTATTTATTCTTCCATGCTCGACATGTAAACCAAATAATTGTTCAATTTCAGAAGTCATTTTGCTATCGTTATGTAGTAATTTTACATAAGTATTTGTTGGTTCAAATAAGCTCATTATTTCAATAATTTTGCTTGTTATTATTATTGGTAACTTTACTTTTTCAGAAGTAGAACACTGATATTTCAGATTAGGTTGTTTTGTTAATATTATCATTAAGGTCTTACTATTCACTTGTAAAATTTTTTGCAATGTTCTTAGAGTTAATGTTCTTGATTCGTTTTCATAATCCGAATATAAATTAGCAGCGATTCCTAATTCTTTACTTCTAGCTTTAATAGTTTTATTTCCCCTAATCTTGGTTAGATATTTCCCTATACCAAGTAAACTGAGAGATGAAAGCTTTAGCAAGTTGAAATATAATCCCTCAATCAAATTCTCTTGTTTTAATCCTTTAAATTGACATCTTACAAGTTTTAAAAGCTGTAACATGTCTGATTTCTTTTTAGGATTATCTACTCCAATCAGATTAATAAATTTAAGACGATAGAATGCTGGAATAGTTAAGCAAAATGCATAATCCTTAATTTTGCCAATTTTTGATTTAATACCGATTGAATGTAAGTAAGTATTAAAGTCACTAACATACATTTCACTTGCACTACCAAATGAGATGTGATGTTTAAATGACCCATCTGCATCCATTGCACCTCGCCAGTAAAGACTACGATATGGTTCTCCTAAATGCTTAAAGAGAACCGGTTCTCGAAGCGATTGATATTTTGGGCCATGAATAGAATGATCAGTGAGGAAATTAATGAGTCGAACAGCGGAAGAAGATCGTAATTCCACATTCCAAGCATTCCCCGATTTGAAAATCTCACCTGTATCTGAAAAAACATTTCCTAATAAATCAGATATTAGCTTGATGTGTTCTTTTGTTTCATCTGTTACTCGAAGATAATGTTTGTGGAGATGACCATCACCGTTGATGACACCACAAAGATAAGCAAGCTGTTTTGATATCTTAGTTGGTATAGCATATCTTTTCCCTCGAGCACTTTCAAAAAATTGAGATTCAATTTCATTAATCATTAGAGGTACATTCAGTACCTTACATGCGCATCGATAGAGTGGATACGGCATTGCTCCCCGCTCAAGATACGTATTTAGTCTTGTTCGCCAAGCTGATATCTTGGAGTTGATTGCTCTATAGAAATAGTCTCGAGCTGTCTCAGCTATAAGAAGAATTTCCTTCTTGATTAAGTCTTTTTCTTCCTCGGTTAGAACTATGAAGGGAAATCTGGATAGAATTCTGTCACTTTCTTTTTCACGGATAAAATCAATCTTACGTACGAGAATGGGATACAAATTCAGTGAAAGAGTGTTTTTATTAACTAGAGCGTACCTTTTTCCTTCCTTCGAAGTGAGTGTATCTTTCGATAATAGTTTATTTGCTGTTAACCAATCATTCATAGGAGTTGGTCTAAGATCGAATAACAAGGGATCATTTAACCAGTTTAGCGAGTTACTCAATTTCAGTCTCTCATCAATTTCTTTTCAAATTAGATGTTATATCTTCCTTTCTTAAATACCTCTTAGATTAGCTGTACGGAAAGCTAATTAATCAATTATTCTTTTAACTGAATGATTATTAGTTTCAGCGAACTCTCAAGAAAACAGCTATATAATTAGCTGTATATATATTTTATTGAAGAAAAATGGTGAACAGAGTCGTTAGAATTCAGCTACCATCTACAAAGCTTTTCGAAGAGTTAACGTTTCTAGCGAAGAACCTTTACAACTCAGCCACTTACTTAGTTCGACAAACATTCTTTGAAACAAACAGGATTCTACGATATTATTCGATTTGGAATAAGATGAGAGAAAAGGAGGAATACCAAAAACTCAAGATTCTAGCTGGAGCTCAAACACCACAACAGCTCTTACTGATGGTAAGCGCAACTTGGGAAGGATACAAAGCAGCGAAAGAGGACTGGTTGATAAATCCTGAGAAATACCTTGGAAAACCAAAGATACCTGGTTACCTGCCAAAAAACGGTTTATTCATTGTAGTTTGGTCGAAGCAACAAGTGAGAATAAGAGATGGAAAAGTTAGGGTATTAGAGCGTCTGATGAAAGAAGGGTTTCCAGCGATTCCACTAGAAAAACTACCTGTTACTGAAGCAAATCACTCCATCGTTAGACTAAAACCATTTTTCGATAAATTCATGTTAGAGTTAGTGTATGAAAAAGAATTACCAGAATTGAAAGTAAAAGAAGAACAAAAGGTTCTTGGATTAGATTTAGGTGTTAACAACCTCGTAGCCATGTCAGATGGGTTACTCATCAAGGGCGGGGTTGTCAAATCAATCAATCA
>Ga0114923_10003456_pt1 | contig 10651 bp, 3 predicted proteins | sample SumtaG_FD_89578 | JGI IMG/M metagenome (GOLD analysis project Ga0114923, IMG submission 89578) | Deep subsurface microbial communities from Indian Ocean to uncover new lineages of life (NeLLi) - Sumatra_00157 metaG | ecosystem: Environmental > Aquatic > Marine > Oceanic > Sediment | place: near...
GTCCACCGCAAGGCCGGGTTTACGGATTTTCGTGTCATCGTAGCCGGGGATCACCGTCAGGGCACTGATCTTGTCAGCCTGGTCGGCCAGTTTCACCCAGGATTGGTACTTCCCAGAGGCCCACTTGCGCACGTCGGTGAGGGTCATACCTTTGAGCGAACCGGCGGTGTTGTAAGTATGAACGCCATCGAAAACGCGGGCCGCACCATGGCTAAACTGGTCACCAATTAGTGCAATGCCTTCTTTGTGCTTCTTGTTGACGATTTCGATAGCTTTCTGCCAGCCCGTCAGCCTAAGTTGCCGCAGGGCACGACCATACACAAATACCACCGGCTTTCCGTCGACTTTAAGATGAGCGGGATGTTTGCCGTATTTATTCAGAACCTTGATAATATCATCTGCCGCCGTCTGCGGCGTTTGCGGCTCTGGCACCTTTTCGTAATAGATGCACGCACGCAGTCCATGACGCAGGCAGCTGGCGAGAATCTTGTCCATAGCCCGGCCCGAGTAACTATCGTGACCCCACCAGCTTACGATAAACGTATCTATCCGGGCACGCTCGGCCCACCGACAATGCTGGTCGAGCAGCTTCGGGTCGTGCGAGTCGTAGGCACCGAGTACCGGATAGTTGGTACTGGCCTCGATGTCTTTGTTGGCTGCATCTATGCGTCCCCAGTGCACCGTCCTGCCGGCGCCACCCGGTCCGTCAGGCGTTCCATACCAGGGGTAATAGAACGTCATAACCCTCCGGGGCACTGTGCTCGGCTCCCGGCCAGCTCGCTCACCCAACGTGTCGGCTTCCAACTGTGCACCGGCCCGCAATGCCGTCACCAGAGCGATAATCGCAAATAACAGTATCCGTAACTGCTTATTTCTGTGCATTGCTGTCATACCTAATCTCCTAATCTAATCGTACCGGCTAATATTCAACTGCTACCAAGGTTCGCGGCGTTATCTTAGTAAATTTTAGCTTCCTCCGGCTCCAGGAAAGCTCAACATCTCCCTCAGGCGGTAAAACCAACGCCTTTCGTGCCTTGATGGGTTTAGAGAATTCAAGAGAAACATCCACCGGCTCATCGTTGAAATTTTCGACGACCAGACAATTCCCGCCGATTAAGTACAAAGCGACTTTGTTAGGAGCATCAAATCTTATTCCAAACGGTGCCAGCAATTTATTGCGGACAGGATTGAGTTGCCTTCGGTTTAACTTAAGCAAACTGCGAGGATTTCCGTTGACTTTTAAGACTGTCAAATTTTCATCATTGGTATTAATGTTGTTTAACCGTTTGGCCAGCCCATCCGTTATCAGCACAGGCTTTTCGGCATCGAGCATTGTTTCGAGTTTGCCGGAGAAGTCCGGCTCTTTGAGCGCATGCACCGAGAAAAATGCGGCCTCAGCATCAGTGTCGATCTCGGCGGTAGGCACAAGGGGCAGTCCTAACATTCCTACGAAATCGAACACGTATTGCTCATCGTAAGCATCGCTGTTTGGCGGCTTTGGTGCGAGAATACCTCTTATCGGCTTGTTTCGCACCAATCGGGCCAACTCGAACAATCCGGGGATCTCGGCGCGTAATTTCCTGACGTTTGCCGGCCCGGTATTTCGCATAAGCGCGCCATAACAAAACAGCAGCATCTCCTTAGCGTCTGCCAGAACCGTCTGGCGCGCCTGCTCTACGTAGGTATCTTCTGTGGTGCCGAGAGGGTCGAACCAGCCGCCGCCCGTCTTCAAGCCGCCTATCTCGCCGAGCCAGCGCATAATATAGTAGGCTTCGTACTGAACTTTTCCTCCCCAGCGCTTATCATCATAATCGCGCGTTTCAGTGCCGACCCAGATTCTATCGTAATCGGCTGTTTGGCGCAAAACCTCATACCCTCGATTGTGGAAGTTATCATACCATTGTGGATACTTGATTATGATTTTTACCCTGGAGTTTACCGCTTTTGCCGGTTTCAAAATGCGTTCCCTGCCGACCTTTATCATAAGAGGGCAACGATAATCGGGCCAAGATTTTTCCCTGCGCGCCTTTTGACATTCATCACATTCGCAATTGGTAAAAAGAAAGTCATCAATCATAATCTCATCGAAGATCGAAGCTGCATATTCGAAAATCTTTTGCAGATTCTCACATGTCTTCCTATCTGTGTAACAGCCGACATTCCCCCAGCCTGTTGATATCTTGCCGACTCTCGTAGTCGTAATACAACCAGAAACCTCAAATCCCTCTTTCTTGAATCTGGACTTGGCATGTTCCAAGGTTTTTCTATCCACGGTATATCCGCCTCTAAAAGACTCTAAAAACACATGTGTAACGCCGGTCTTTTTACACCAATCGAGGGCTTCGTTTATACCCTCCTCTGTGGACAAATGGTCGCGCACGTTCTGCGCAGTAAAGAGCGTGGAAATCTTCAAAAGCTCCTTGTTTTCATTTGCCAGACCCCATAATGACTGCGACTGACACTTCAAAGCCATTAACAAAACTAATCCGGCAACAGTATATTTCAAACGTCTCGATTTGATCATTCTCTCTACCTTCTCAAACCGTCTCCGTAGGTTAGTCTTTTTCAAAGCGAGTGACCTTCTCTTTCAGCGAGCGACAGGCCGCCATCGGGTCGGCAGTTTCGGTCACCGCAGAACAGACCGCAATGCTTGCCGCGCCGGCGTTCAAAATATCTTCGACATTGTCCAGTGTAATACCGCCGATAGCCACATTACCGATGCCGGTACCGGCGAGCTTTTCCGTCGCCTGCCTGACATAGTCCAGGCCGACGGCCTCAGCGGCTGGCTTTGTCACGGTGGCAAAGACAGGCCCCAGGCTCACGTACGTGGGACGCTGGTCGCAGGCAGCACGCAACTGCTCGAGCGAATGTGTACTCTTGCCGATAATTAACGGAGCCAACTGGAGCCTGCGGGCCTGGTTGATGGGCAAATCATTTTGGCCAAGATGCACACCATCGGCGGCGGCGGCAACTGCGACATCAGCCCTGTCGTTTATTATGCTCAGAACGCCGGCGGCTTTGCATATCTGTACAAATTCAACAGCAATAGCAAAGAGTTTGTCATCCTCGACGGCCTTTGCCCGAAGTTGAATGCAATCGGCGCCACCGGCCATGCATCGATAAGTTAAAGAAATAACGTCTGCGGGCAAGTTGCTGGTAATAATTACGTAGAGTCTAACTCGTTTGAATTTCTCGGCCGGCTCGCTGAAAAGAACAATGTCTTTCTCAAGTGCATAAGCGTTGAATCGCAGCTTTTCGATTGTCTCAGCAACGGACCGGTCCTGCGTCTGGGTCATCTCAGCGAGCGCTCGTAGCGCCTCGGTTAAACGTTTGCAGCCGGCAGTAAAACAATCAGCCAGATTGCCGCGTGCAAGCTGTTTATCAGCCGTTTTGCCGAGGCCGACATCGGTGAGCGTATCTCTGCTCGAGATGAGTCGGCCGGCATCGAGCTTGCCGATAGCGGCTGAAAGCTCGTGCCGAAGCTGCTTGGCTCGGCTGGTAAGTGAGTCCGAATCCAAAGCGAATCGGCAAAAGTCTTCGATTACGCGACTCGCCTCGCGGGCACGATTGAAATTAGCATCGATAATTCTGTAAACCGCACGCTCCATAACGGCCTTGATTATACGAGCCAGAGCGGGGATTTAGTAGCTAAAACCAGGCAAAAACAATCGGGTTATGAGAGGAATTTCCGGCAGATTTGTGCTAATTGTCTCGGCACCAACAACGGATGCTTTTTGCGCAAAACAATGGAGCCGTCCCTCCTCCGGAACGGCTCCGCACTATGTTATACAAAACCAACTCTGCCGGGTTTTCAACTCCGGCAATGCCGATTTCGGTGTTTCCTGAAATCGGGCGGCACCATCCTCCTCCACCATTGTCAGTTATTAGGATGTTCCGCCCAATATCACCGCCGAAAGGGCGAAATAAGATTATAAGCAAAAAATATGCCAATAATAAAAAAAATAAACAGAGCGCATCCCACAGTTGGGCCTATCTTCTTACACCGGAAATAGTTGCATTTACATATAGCATTTAATCTCCGAAGGTGATTGTGTGCCGCATTTTAACAGCGTGTTGTTTTTTGTCAACACCGATTGTGCCCAATCAGCCTATTTTTACATGTTTAGTGCGGCAACACGTCGGGTGTTACATAGATTCACCCAGTGTTTATAAAAAGCAACGTGGCTGTGGAATAAATGAACAATGAAAATAGATATCATAAGTGCATAAAGTACAGACTACTTGGGCTTTTTCTTTTTATATTTAGCAGAGGAAACACGATTGGTCCAGCGACAAAGCCAGCGGTCGAAGAGCATTTTCCTACCGGTTCGCTGCTGGTCAAGCCGAAAAATGTTGTCTTCCCGCCACGTTATAATTTCATCAGCAACTCTCCGGGCCTGCTGCTCGGGCAACTCTACCCTGTCTAATTCGAGCGGGTCGGTGCTTAGATCATAGACGCAGACCGTCTTATCCGCCGGGCTGTATATGAACTTGTGATTACCTTTTACAAAACCCGCAGGTCCCTCCTGCATCCAGTCGGTAAAATAGACATTGCGACCATTTGGAATAGGCCCAAGCGCGTTAACCCCGTCAAACCCAACTGCTTCTGTTTCAAAGCCCAACAGTGCCAGCAACGTTGGAGCCAAATCGACAGAGCTGACGGGCTCCGCAACTTTGCTTACCGGCTCAACCAAAAACGGGGCCCGTAAACAAAAGGGTATATGCAGGACCTCATCAAAAGCTATCAGTGCGTGGCCGAGCTGGCCGTGCTCGCCAAACGCTTCTCCATGGTCGCCAATAACACAAAGAACGGTTTTGTCTGTAAGATTCAGGTTGGCAAGCTCCACATCCAGCGCTGCTAAGAATTTGTCCGTGTAGAAAATAGCCTGTTGATAACGCCCCACCGGCTCCTTAGCCGGCTCGGCAAACCACTCGGGAACCTCATAGGGGTCGTGAGCAACCGAGCAAAGAACCGTTAGGAAAAAGGGGCGATCGTCCGCTTTTATCCATTGAGTAATTGGCTTTAACATCGAGAACTCATCGCTGGCCAGATAGCCGAGAAAGCTGTTAGGGTCATTCAAATCCTCCCTGGCCCAGAATTTATCAAAGCCAAGGCTATAGACCAGCCCGGGCCGACATTCAAAGTCACCTTTGGCCGACTGAAAAAACGCGGTTCGATAATTCAGATTCTCCTTAAGAATCGTGGCTATACTGGCATAGGGCTTGACGGCAGGGACCGCCTCGGCGATGTCCTGAGAGGTAGAAGGGAACCGGCCGGTCAAAAACGCAAACAACGCTTTTGTTGTATGGGTTAATGACGAACGAGCATTTAGAAATTCAACTCCCTGCTTAGCTAAAGTCGCAAGATATGGTGTCAAATTACTTCGGCTGTCTGCAAGCGAAGTGTACCGGTATTGAATACCCTCAAGAATAACGATTATCATATTATGATTCATCTGCTGCGGCTTTAGCTTAATCTTTAGATGGTCAAAGAAAGGTATCTGACGCTCCGGGTTGGGCGGCCGTCTGTAATCAGACAGGACCAAACTTATTACAGCCCTTAATTGGGAATTGTAGCGCATCCCCACAGAGGTAATCTGTGGCGAACTGTGACCGGCCACCGCAGGGTGAACAGCGGCAGCAGCAAAAACGATAATAACACAAACAATGACTCTGGTAATAAAGCGTTTACGGCTGTAAGCCGGTGGCTGCGGTTTTGCTAAAACGGAAAAGAAAAAGACAAGAGCAATAGCGCTGGGAATAAGCAGAACCGCAGCTGCTTTCGGCATCTTCGCAAGATTAACACCAACGATGGAAAATGAGTTTACGGGCGCCCGGACCAAAGGTAAAAGAACTCTCGGTAGGATTTGCGTTCCTGTTCTTACCAACCAGCCGGCGTTCATTACCGACCAGGTGCACACGATGGCAGCAACAATGTTAGCTGTCCGGACGACCCACGTCCGTGGCCAGCGAAAACAAATAAGTGCTATGATAACCTCAATCCCCAACAGAAAGGAGATGTCGGCAAAAACCCAACTAAAATATTCGTTAAGCAAACCGGCACGAGATGAATGGAAGAATTTTACCGTAAGGGTGCAGAACAGCGCGCCGAACATGATGATGGTATAAGCACGCGGGGCCAAAAGACCATAGAAGCGGCGCATAGGCAAAGCCCACTTACCAACCGAGCCGGATTGTGAAAGTTTAGGACCCATAGCGCGCCAGAATACTAAAAGCGCAAGCAAACAGCAAGTTAGTTTCTTATAAATAAAGTTTCGCGCATGAAAAAACCAAACGCTGTTTGTAATTTGGTAAAGGAAAGGTATAATTACTAATAATTTTTAAATAATATAGTATTAGTAATCATATAGTCGGTTAAATGGTTGTATTTCGAATGGCCCTAATTCCTAAAACTTTGTGAAGCAGCGAGTTAAGGAAGGGGAAAAGGCTGCGCGTTTTGTGGATAACCTGTTAAAATATGTGTGCTGTTCCTCAGCATAAGCAACACGTAGCACCGCTTAATGCTATCAAGGTGTTAATTTTTATAACATCCAACACGTTTACTAACAGGCTGTTTATTATTACAATAACTCTTAACCGCCACCGTAGAGAGGCAATAATATTTCTAAGTGAAGTGTGATTGGAAAAAGGGGGCTTTAATCTTGTAAGGAGATGACTAAGAGACGATGGACAGATTAAGTAAGGAAAGAGGAAGAAATTCCAGGGTAAGGCTGTTTGTGGGCTTTGATGTCGGCAGCAGCTTTGTGCATTATGCGGTTCTTAATGAGGCCAAAGAAGTAATGTACTCCCCGAACCCAATAATGCACTTTGCCAACCCTATTGACGCGATAAAAGAAGCATGGCGGGACATAACGGAAAAGTTCGGCGCCGACAAAATAAAGAACACGGCATTCACAGGAAGCGGCGCAGGGTCTTTCCCAAAAGTTATGAAGGGCGTGACTTATGTGTTCGATAGTGTAGCGATTCCAAAGGGGGCGGAAATAGCAAGGCCGCAGGCGCATTATATCTTCCACATGGGGGCGAAGGACTCATACTTTTTCAGCTTAAAGAAGATAAATGGCAAAACGATTATTCAGGAATGGAAAACAGGGACGAAATGCGGCGGCGGTTCCGGCACGTTGATAGAAAAGCAGTGTAGAAGACTGTTTGAAGGGGAGATTGGCTGTCCCGAATTGGAAGATGCCGCGCTGGCACAGGATGAAAACGAACGGGTAGGCATGACGATAAGAAACAGGAGAAAGTTACAAGCGAGGCTGGAAGAGATGTTTGCCGGCGCCGAAAGAGAAGCGGCAAAATCAGGAGAGCCGAGCGAATTTTTGGCAAGATGTGGCGTTGTTATTCAATCTGATTTAATTCACAAGCAAAATGAAGGCGCCAAGAGAGAGGATAACTTGGCAGGACTTTTTAAGACGGTTGCAAGAAATTATAAGATTGATGTTCTTGGGGCCAGAGAGCTTAAGGCCTCCGGGGATTCTGATGGCGCTATAGCAACGGGAGGCGTTCTTACTAATGACCTCATAAGAAAGAACATGGAGGAGTTGCTCGGAATTTCAATAGAAAGGCCGGAGCACTATCATAACATAGCCGCCGTAGGCGCGGCGCTGAAAGGAATAGAAGACAATAACAGCTTCGTATTTAATCTTGACCAGCTTGATAAAGTTGCAGCTTATAGCAGGGAAAAAAGGCAGTTTGCCCCTGCTCTTTCCGAATGCCTCGAAAAATTGAATGAGAAGAATGAAAAATTGGAAGGAAAAATACCAAAAAGAATAGAAGTAGTGTTGGGGATAGATGGGGGCAGTACAACAACAAAGGGGGTGCTGGTTGAATTAAGAACAGGGAAGCTTCTCGATAAGCTTTATATTAAAACTCATGGTCAGCCGGAGGACTCATTAAAACGCGTTTTAAAGTACCTGAGCAGACACAAGGACAAAGTGGTCGTTAAAGGAGTTGGCGTTACTGGTTCAGCGAGGAAACTGTATGAGAAGATTTTGGTCAGCAAGAAAAAAACGGAGGAGTTGAGAAAAGGCCGAACAGAGATAACAGATAGAGTAACTGATGAAATTACCTGTCATGCTCTTGGCGTGAAACATTACGACGGTGAAATTGACACCATCTTTGAGATAGGGGGCCAGGACATGAAATTTACCAGTTTTGCCAAGGATGGAACGGTCAAAGAAGCGAAAATGAATTATAGCTGCCAGGCAGGTTCCGGCCAGACTCTTGAGAATATGGCGGACGTTATAAATTTGAACGTGGAGAGTTCTTTACAGGAAGCTGCGCTCGGGGCGCCGAGGGTTCCAATAATTGACTCAACTTGCGGGGTCTTTATGGAGATGGATGAAAACAGGCTTATCGCGGAAGGTTTCAGCAAGGATGAAATAGCCGCTGCGATAGTCAGAGGAACGGCCGCGAGTTATTATTATAAGTTTGTTGGAGGTGCTCAGCACGTCGGAGAGAAATGTTCCGCCCAGGGCGGCCCCCCCTTAGGCAGAGCCTTTCTTGCCGCTCTTGCCCAGGTAACAGATAAAAAAATAGAGGCCTATCCTCACCGGGAAATGTTCGGAGCATGGGGCCAGGCCCTGGACATTATCGAAAATATAGGACAATTGGAAGAACGGGGCCAGAGCCACGAATCCGCATTTAGAGGCTGGGATTTGGTCGATATGCCTTTTGAAAAGCGCAGGGTATCCTGCAAAGAGTTGTTTAAGGAAAAATCTTGCGGCACAAGAGATTGTCAACTCGAAGTATTTTCTATTGAGGACGATGAAATAATTACGGGAGGCTTCTGTCCGAGAGGAAACTCTGAGACAACCGGCAAGCCGAAGACAAACTATGTGGAAAAATACCACAGGATATATGAAAAACATTTCAAAAAACAGGGCGGCTTATTGCAAGAGGTCTCTTCTGCAAAATTAGATGGAAAAGCATTGCCGACAGTAGGAATTAAGAGGAGTACTGCAACGCTTGGAGAAAAGGGAATATGGAGTGCAGCCTTGTTCAGAAAACTCGGGTTTTATCCAGTAGTATCGCCGAGAACCGATAAAGAGATTGCAAAAATAGGAGTTGACAACTCAAGAACAGAGTTCTGTATAGCCAGAAAGTTGGCGACAGGGCACGCATCCGTATTAAATGATAATCCCGACATTGAATACCTGTTTAATCCGAGTTTTATCGAGCTGAGAACCAACAAACCTCCAGATCTGAAGTACTGCATTTATACCGAGTCCGAGGGTTACGTCTTGAATGATGTCCTTTCGCTCGACAAAAACAAGCAGATAAATCCCGTTCTGCACTTTGGAGATATACAGCTTCTCATTCAGGAGATTGGACTGGAATTCAATAGATTGGGATTTAGCTTCACGGACAGGCAAATCAGGGACGCTATTAAATACGCTGACATTGCCGAAAGCAGGTTCAAGGATGAGCTTTATGAGGAAGGGGACAAGTTCTTAAAGAAAATAGAAGAGAATAATGAAAAGGCATACATTGGTATCGGCAGGGACTATGTGCTGCTTGATCCGGAAGCAAGCTCGAACTCAGGAACTATGTTCTCGCAGATCAGGGGTTTAAATTACATACCACAGCTTTTTTTGGAGCACAAGTTTGAAGATATTGTTATCGACGATATAGTGGAGAATGAATTTTGGGTACAGAGCGTCAAGATTTTGAAGGCAAATCTTTACGCAGCGAACCATCCTAATTTATTTGTTATCAGGATGATGAACTTTGCCTGTGGCCCGGACAGTTTAAAGATTTATCAGGAGGAAAAAATTCAGCAGGCTGCGAATAAACCTGCCCTCGTTCTGCTGACGGATGCCCAAACCAACAATGCACCGTTTGTAACAAGGACGGAAGCTCACGAAAGGGTCGTGAATCAGTGTAAGCCGAAAAAACTGGACATTCAGCGACTAAAACTACACGCGCGTGACGATTCCGAAGAAAGAACCTGGCTTATTCCTTATATGGGAGATGCCAGTTTCGTCGGAGCCGCCGGCCTGATACATTTCGGAGTAAACAGCATAGTGTTACCGACCAACACGCCCAGAGGCTACGAAATAGCCAGAAAGCACATCTATACGGAGGTCTGCCATCCCCTTAAAGGTGTTGTTGGCGACGCGATTGATTTTCTGCAGGAAGAAATTGAACGAACAAGCAGAGAATTTGTCGAAAGTCAGTATCTTGTTATGCTACCGACGACGAGCGGCCCCTGCAGATTCGGAAAATATACTGAGCTGGTCAGGGAATTTCTGGACCGTGAAGGTCTGAAGAAAGTTCCGGTGGCAGGCCCTTCTTCAGAGACCGATTATCAGGATATACCTTTTCCGGGCAAGCTTAGCTCGTCGGGCAAAACAAAAATGCAGCAAATGTTGTTTAAGGGGATAAAGGCCTCAGATTTGCTGGAGGACATAACTTTGAGATTTCGTCCATACGCCGAAGATAAAAAGCAGTTGGATGAGCTCAAAAAAGAAAGGTTAAGCGAACTTGAAAGAATCGTTGAAAATGGAGCCGAGACATCGGACTTGGTAGCCTGGGGAAAAGAGACGGTTTCCAGGTTCAAAGCAATAAATCTGCGAGACCAACAGAGATTTCCTCTCGTTCTGTACATAGGGGAAATCTATATGAGGCAGCA
>Ga0114923_10003457_pt1 | contig 10648 bp, 8 predicted proteins | sample SumtaG_FD_89578 | JGI IMG/M metagenome (GOLD analysis project Ga0114923, IMG submission 89578) | Deep subsurface microbial communities from Indian Ocean to uncover new lineages of life (NeLLi) - Sumatra_00157 metaG | ecosystem: Environmental > Aquatic > Marine > Oceanic > Sediment | place: near...
CACAGGATATCTGTTAGTTAACTGAGCACCATACGTTTTTTTACTTAATTTAAGCGCAAAATCTATATTATTCAAAATGGTATCTAGTTTTTTTGTAAAACCACTGTAATGTTTAAAAAACTCTTTAGACTTAGCATGCGCAGAAAACACTTCTTTCCAATATACATCGTTATCCTTGCGCATCAATTTTCTACTCAACAAACTCTTGAAATCTTTGATTTTTTGCTGCAAAAACAATAACTCTTCTACAGAATAAGACAAAAATCCTGCCCCATAAGACACTTTATCAAAAAAATCATTTAACAAAGATTTTTTTGTTTCTTTGTCAACATCTTCAATTGAAGAATCGTTGTCAATAAGAACTTCAGCATGCACCTGTACCCTTCTGGTACGCAATATTGAATCTAAAAACAAAATATTGCTAAAACCATCTGCCGATTTCATACACTGGCAATAACAACCCCACGTGTGTGGACTTATAACCCTTTCTGATTTCTCTTGGAAATCTAATATATTTATGTATCCAAAGCCCGAATTATGTTCCTGCTGATAAGGAACATGTCCTCCACTTGAAGTTACAATCTGCCATAATTGATCCCATATATGCGCATCTACATCTCCATTACCACTAAACAGATGTTTTTTATCGTTTTGCGCCAAAAATGCTTGCATTTCCAAAGTAATTTGAGAATCATTCAATTTGGTAAGAATTTCATTACCTTCACCATTCTTACCACGAACATACCACTTATTACTTGTTTTAACTAAAGCCGGAGTTTTATCCCCACCTATATGAATACCATCTCCAATATAGAGTTTTCTAGTCGTACTTGCACCAAAATAATTTTCATAGTATAGCCGTAATAATAAAGCAAAACGACTCGGAACAAATATTTTAGCAGAATGCACATCTATGTGTTTGAATTTTTTTGCATGGCAAAGAGATATATTTTTCTGTTCTTCAGCACGTTCGCATTCACGAAACTGATCTTGGATAGGGGAAAACCGCGAAATAATATCATACAACTCAGTCCATAAACCATACTGATTAAGCGCACCTCTATTATCGTATTTGTTTCCAAGATACTTAGTAACTTTTATTTGTCCATCGATCACATACATAACACACCCCCATGATAAAAGCATTGCTATTATTTCTACCAAATCTGATGCCTTCATTATTAGCATAGAACACCAGTCTTAAGAAAAGCTTAAGGAAAAACCCATTGACTATTAACTCATTGAAAAAATAGAAGAAAAATCGGAAGAAAATTGAAATAATTTTTGGCTTTTTGAGTTGTGATCAAAATTCAAATGTTTTACGCTTGTAACTACTTGATATTATCCTGCCAAAACTCACCTTCGATGGTTTTGCCACCACATGTGCCTTTTTGTTTGCAGCTTTTGCCTTTGGACTGCAGCCGCATAAACAAATTCAGCAACCAGAGACGAATTTTAGGAATCAAAAAAAGAACTCCGAGAAAATCAGTTAAAAACCCGGGTAAAATCAATAAGATACTGGCAAACATCAAAAAAGTGCCAGAAAACATGTTGAGTCCCATCATTGAGCCGCCCTGCATCGCTTGCTGCATTTGTTTCATCATCATAGCTTTTTGATAACGCAACAGAGCAAAACCAATTATCGCGGTTAAAAGGGTTAAACCTAAAGTTGCTAAAACGCCAATAAATTTACCGATTAAAATAAACAATGCAATTTCAACTAAAATATATAACCAAAATAAAATTTTTACCGAACCATTAATGCAATAACAACTACGCATGTTTTTCTCCTGTGTTATGCCGAATAAGGGCACAGCACGCTGTGCCCCTACTATATTTATTCGCGCCGTACTTCTACGCCAATTCTAGTAACAATTTATTAAGTCGCGATACAAACGTTGCTGGATCTTTTAATTGGCCACCTTCGGCCAACACTGATTGATCAAATAAAATTTTAATCCATTCTTTAAAGCGTTCGTCATCCGTTTCATTTTTAATTCGCTTAACAATCGCGTGTTCTGGATTAATTTCAAAAATTGGTTTACTTTCCGGAACTTCTTGGCCAACCGATTGCAAAATTCGCTTCATGTTCATATTCAAATCGTATTCATCCGCAACAATACATGCTGGTGAAGTCGTCAATCGTGAAGTTATTCTAACCTCTTTAATCTTTTCACCCAAGACTTTTTTAATTTGTTCAAGCATGCTGGCATAATCGTCTTTAGCTTTTTCTTGTTCTTTTTTCTGCTCCTCATTTTCTAATTCACCAAGATCGAGCGAACCTTTGGTCACCGATTGCAAATGCTTGCCATCAAATTCGGTTAAATGCGTAATTAACCATTCATCAATCTTGTCACTTAGCAATAATACCTCAATCTTTTGTTTACGGAAAATTTCTAAATGCGGGCTGTTTTTTGCCGACATAAAACTATCTGCGGTAACATAATAAATTTTATCTTGGCCTTTTTGCATGCGGCTTACATAATCTTCTAATGACACATCTTGTGTTTCGTTATCATTATGCGTCGATGCAAAACGCAATAGCCTGGCAATCGTATCACGATTAGCATAATCTTCCGCTGGACCTTCTTTTATAACCTTACCAAATTGCTGCCAAAACTTCGCATATTTTTCTTTATCTTTTTTCGCCAAATCCGTCACAATATTCAAAACACGCTTAATCAAAGCCGAGCGAATTTTTGGAATTAAAGGATTGTCTTGTAAAATTTCCCGCGAAATATTTAGCGGTAGATCGTTGGAATCAATCACCCCACGCACAAAACGTAAATATTGCGGTAAAAATTGTTTGGCATCATCCATAATAAACACGCGTTTAACATATAATTTTAAGCCATAACGATGTTCATAATTCCATAAATCAAACGGCGCGTGCGCCGGAATATATAGCAACGAAATATATTCCAACTTCCCTTCAACTTTATTATGACTCCATAACAATGGATCTTCAAAATCATGCGAAACGTGTTTATATAATTCTTTATAATCGTCTTTTTTAATTTCACTTTTAGCTCGAGTCCACAAAGCAGTAGCGCGATTAACTTTTTCCCATTCTACTTTTGCCGATTTTTTCTCATCATCTTTTTTTTCCTCGCCCAAAGGTTTACGCATTTTAATCGGCACATTAATATGATCAGAATATTTGGTAATAATTTCGCGCAAGCGTCCATCATTTGAAAAATCTTTTTCCGCATCTTTTAAATGTAGAGTAACTTCGGTGCCGCGCGGTACACGTTCAATATTTTCAAGTGTATATTCTCCTTGTCCGCTTGACTCCCAACGTACACCATGCTCTTTGCCCAAACCAGCTCGGCGAGTTGCCACAATTACTTTATCAGCCACAATAAAACTAGAATAAAAACCCACACCAAATTGACCAATCAATTTAGCGTCTTTCGTTTGATCACCGGTTAAAGCCGCAAAAAACTCGCGCGTACCAGATTTAGCGATTGTGCCCAAATTCTCAATAACTTCTTCACGGTTCATTCCAATCCCATTATCCCGCACGGTTATGGTTTTTTTCTTTTCGTCAAAATCCACATAAACTTCAAAATTGGCATCTCCCTCGCATAATCCCTGATCCTCCAATGCCTCAAACCTAAGCTTATCGATCGCATCGGACGCATTAGAAATCAGCTCGCGCAGAAAAATTTCTTTATTACTGTAGAGCGCATTAATCATTAAATGTAATAATTGCTTAACCTCGGTCTCGAAGCCCAACGTTTCTTTTTGTGGCTTAATCTTGGATGAGTCTGTCATGTTCTAGCTCCTATTATTATCAACTTACCTTAATATAGAGCTAAATTTTAAAATTTCAAGTGAATTCAAGCTTTAGTGTGAAAATAAAAACCGTAGGGGCACAGCGCGCTGTGCCCCTACAATTTCTGTAGATCTCTACAGCCAATTAGTATAAACTAACCCCCAGCATGAAGCATAAATATTTCATCAAAAACTCTGCTCACGAAATGTTGTTGTTAAAACGACGCATTCTGACGATAAGTATTATTGTCGCCATCCTTACTTTAATCTTAATATTGCGCCTGATTACCCTACAAATAATTCAACATAAATATTATACCACTTTATCCACGTTAAATGCTTTAGATATAACTCCGATTGAACCCCGTCGCGGTATTATTTATGATCGCAATGGCGTAATTCTTGCAAAAAATATCCCAACTTTTATCTTAATGATCAACCCTAGCAAAATAAAACATTTAAACCAAAAAATCACCGAACTAAATAAAATCATTCCCTTAAGCAAAAACGACTTAGAGCAATTTCATAAGCAGCTTAAACAACATCGCCGTTTTGAACAAATACCCCTTAAATTAAAATTAACTGCAGAAGAAGTAGCAAAATTTGCCGTAAACAGTTTTCGCTTTCCTGGTTTTTCTGTGCAAGCAAAATTAATCCGTCAATACCCGCTGGGGAAAACTTTTGCGCACGTTCTCGGTTATGTAGGACGTATAAATACTCGAGATCTTGATAATATTGATACCACCAACTATGCAGCAACTAATTTTATAGGCAAAGTAGGCATTGAAAAATACTACGAAACATTATTGCATGGCATAGTAGGTTATAAAAAAATTGAAACTGATGCTGATGGTAAAACCATCCGTATAATCAACACGAACCCGCCGATTCAAGGAAACAATATTTACTTAACCATCGATAATAAATTGCAGCAAGTAGCAGCGGATGCTTTAGCTAAACACAATGGCGCCGTTGTAGTAATTCAACCCAGCACCGGAGAAATATTGGCGATGGCCAGCAATCCAAGTTATGATCCAAACTTATTTGTTAATGGGATTGATTACCAAGCCTTTAAAAAGCTTCAACAAGATAAAAATCACCCTTTATACAATCGACCGCTGCGTGGTTTATACCCCCCCGGTTCTACCATCAAACCATTTATTGCAATTGAAGGCTTAAAAACCAATACAATTAATGCATCCCAACGAATATTTGATCCCGGCTGGTATCAAATTCCTAATACCACACATATTTTTCATGACTGGAAAAAAACTGGTCACGGCTGGGTAAATTTATCTAAAGCAATTATCGAATCTTGCGACACTTATTTTTGGACATTGGCTAATAAGTTAGGCATAAGACAAATCGATGAAATTTTAGATCAATTTAATTTTGGCAAACCAACAGGCATCGATATGAAAGAAGAATTGGCCGGCAACATTCCAAGCCCCGAATGGAAACTAAGATATACTGGCTACGCATGGTATAAAGGTGACACCGCCAATGCCGGCATTGGACAAGGATATATTGATGTTACTCCGCTACAATTAGCAAGCGCTACAACTATATTGGCTAATCGCGGCATGCATTTACAACCGCATTTATTATATGCAACGCAAGCATCTGACGGTACCATAACTAAAACTATTCCAACCGAAGAAGCGCCAGTTATTTTAGATAATCCAAAAAATTGGGGGATTGTAATCCAAGCTATGAGCAAAGTAATTTCTGGAGCAACCGGATTTCGTTTTGGACGCAAACCGCCATATACAATTGCCGCAAAAACTGGAACTGCACAACTTGTTAGTTTACAATATGCCGAATTTAATAAAGTTAGCGCGATTCCAAAAAATTTACGTGATAACTCAGTATTTATTGCGTTTGCACCAATCAACAAACCGAAAATTGCTTTGGCAGTTATCAGCGAAAATAGCAAAGATGCTCCACGCATCACACGCAAAATAATAGATTATTATTTATTAACCATGCACGGTAAATCAAATGAGAAAATAGAAAATGCGAACCATATATCAACTTAAACAACAATTCACCAAAAAAAATAATGATGCACCACGTAATTCAATCTGGCATATCTTACATCTCGATGCGCCACTTTTATTTTTTTTATTTGCATTAATAATTTTTGGCTTTTTCATTTTATACAGCGCCAGTAATCAACAATTTAGCATGGTATTACAAGAAATTATGCATATCGGATTTGCTTTACTTATAATGTTTTTTGTGGCGCAATTACCACCGCATATTTTTGAGCGTTGGACTCCGTTGGTATATGGGCTTGGCATTTTTTTATTATTTCTTGTTTTAATTATTGGACATATTGACAAAGGTGCACAACGTTGGCTTAATTTTGGTTTTGCCCGTTTTCAACCATCTGAATTAATGCAACTTGCAATACCAATGATGCTTGCATGGTATTATAAAAATCGCCGCCTTCCACCAAACTTTAAACATATAATGATTTCCGCGGTAATTATTTTAGTACCGGTTTTTCTTACCGCTAAAGAACCAGATTTAGGCACCGCAATTACTTTAATTATCGGCGGAGCTTGTGTGTTATTATTTGCGGGATTAGGTTGGAATTTAATTATTTTATTGTGTAGCTTCGTATTAATTTCTATTCCAGTTCTATGGCATTTCATGCATCATTATCAGCGACAACGTATTTTAGTTTTTTTTAATCCAGAGCGCGATCCTCTCGGCCACGGTTATCACATCATTCAATCTAAAATCGCGATTGGTTCTGGAGGATTTTTTGGCAAGGGATGGTTAATGGGAACTCAATCGCATCTGCATTTCTTACCCGCACATGCAACCGATTTTATTTTTGCCGTTACCGGAGAAGAATTTGGTTTGTTTGGCAGCCTAATTTTATTAACCATCTACTTATTAATTACTGCCCGATGTATGTATATTGCCAATCGCGCACAAGATACTTATACACGCCTATTGGCCGCAAGTTTCAGCCTGATGTTCTTCTTATCGGTATTTATTAACATCGGCATGGTTTCCGGTATTTTACCCGTAGTAGGTTTACCTTTACCCCTAATCAGTTACGGTGGGTCATCAATGGTAGCCATTATGGCTGGTTTTGGTATACTAATGTCTATACATGGGCATAAAAAACTTTTAGGAAAATAAGCAATGATTATCAGGATGTTAAAAATTATTTTTTTAATATACTTTTCCTTTGCAATGATTGGTTGTACGCAGCTACACAAATCAAAAAAACCATCTGCTAAAACCAAACCAATCCCTTTATATCAACAAGCTGAAGTAAAAAAATTTATTAATACAATGGTTACACAATATCACTTTAAGCATGATAAATTAACAAATATATTTAAACATACCAAAATAAAAAAAGAAATTTTAAATAAAATTGAACATCCATATGAAAAGGCTCCATGGTATGAATATCAACAACATTTTATAACCCAAAAACGCATTAATAATGGTGTAAAGTTTTGGCATAAGCATGCCACCTCTTTGCGCCACGCACAAAAAAAATATGGTGTTCCCGCAAGTATTATTGTAGCGATAATCGGAGTAGAAAGCGCGTATGGCAAACACATGGGTAAATTTAAAGTTATTAATGCCTTATCAACCCTTGGTTTTAAATATAAAAAACGCGCGGAATATTTCCGCAAAGAATTGGTGCAATTTTTATTACTTTGTCGTGAAAAACACATTAATCCTTTAAAAACATATGGATCATATGCTGGCGCGATTGGCGAACCACAATTTATGCCAAGTAATTTTCGCCAATATGCAGTTAATTTTAATAAATCTCATTCTGTAGATATAATTAATGATCCCAAAGACGCGATTGACAGTATTGCAAATTTTTTCCAAGCACATGGATGGCAATATAACAAAAAAATTGCGTTAAAAGCAAAATTAAAACACACAAAGCATCACAAACCTTTACCAAAAATGCCACCACAACCTAAATTTACTTTAGCACAACTAACTAAATATCATATTCAACCACTTACTGCAGCGCCTTCACATGCGCTTGCAAACATTATTAAACTACAAGGTAGAAAAGGCCCATTATATTGGTTGGGGTTTCACAATATTTATGTAATCACATCATATAACACTAATATTCAATACGCCATGGCGGTGTATGAATTAAGCCAGGCAATTAATAAAGCTTATTTGCATTCGTTGCATCATAAAAAAATTGCAAAACATACGAAGAAGGCAAGGCCTAAATGAGAATTCTAATTTTAATCTTTACATTATTTTTAACGGCGTGCGCAACCACATCGCAAGATTATGCTCCAAGTAATAATATTGACGTATCAAAAATTCCTAATGCCAAACCAAAAACAGAAGCAAAAAGCCAATATGGAAATCCCTATACATATACAGTTTATGGCAAACGTTATTATGTTTTACCCTCTAACAAAAATTATCATGCAACTGGTATTGCATCATGGTATGGGATGAAATTTCATCATCAATTGACATCCGATCGTGAAATATACGACGTATATAAAATGACGGCCGCACATAAAACTTTGCCAATCCCATCTTATGTGAAAGTCACCAATTTGAAAAACGGCAAACAAGTAATCGTGCGAATTAATGATCGCGGCCCATTTAAAAAAAATCGTTTAATTGATTTATCTTACGCTGCGGCAAAAAAATTAGATATTGTTGCGCACGGCACAGGGCTTGTACGCGTCGATGCAATTAATTCAAATCCAAAAAATATTACGCATGTTGCCACACCACAAATATATTTACAAACTGGCGCATTTTCCCAAATTGATAATGCTAAACAAATGCAACAACAAATTAATAACAACATAACTAAATCGTGCAAAATTATCCCTGATACTGCCAATCATTTGTACTTTGTGAAAATTGGCCCAATTAAAAATGCCGCCGCTGCACATAATATCACCGCCAAATTAGCATCTATAGGCATAAATCACTTCATGACCACAATTGAACTACCAAATAAATCCATTTAACCTATTGATTATTAGGCCTTTTTTATCATTGCGGGTTATTACGGTTTGAATATTTACCTAAATTCGTATAATATGTGCGTCTCCCAAATGAAAAAGGACGAGAATGAGCCGACTTATAATCACAGAATTAACCCCTGGCGAAAAATATCGCTTTTTACCGTGGTTGATTTGCGGCATCGGCGCCGCATTTTATTTTTACGAATATTTGTTACGTATTGCACCCAGCGTTCTGTTGCCAGACCTAATGCAAACTTTTCACTTGTCTGGCGCACAACTTGGTAATTTATCTGCCTACTTTTATTATGCTTACACCCCGATGCAATTAATCATCGGCATATTAATGGATCGATATGGACCACGTTATTTATTATTACTTGCTTGTGCTGCATGCTCGATTGGTGCTTTTTTATTTGCAGGAAGTCATTGTATTTATTTAGCGGAATTAAGTAGATTCTTAATCGGTTTTGGATCTGCGTTTGCATTTGTCGGTGCTTTAAAACTTGCAACTATTTGGTTACCCTTAGAACGTTTTGCCGCAATGTGTGGTCTTATATCAACATTAGGAATGATCGGTGGAATAACCGGAGTGCATCTCTTAACTAAACTTGTCGTAAACTACGGTTGGCGCATCACAACTTATATGTCGGCATGGCTAGGAGTAATCATCACCATAATAATACTTTTAATTGTGCGCGATAAAGTTAAAACTAAGCCCGCAAGACAAAGCGCATATCATTGCGCCTATCATCCTGAATTAAGTTTAAAAGACCTTCTGATCGGCTTATGGCAGGCCTTAAAAAATCCTTATTTATGGATGACCAGTATAATGGGCATGTTTCTTTTTCTTGCCCTGTCAGCCTTTACCGAACTTTGGGGAATCACTTATTTAACTCAAGCATATGGTTTAACTCGCACCACTGCCGGATCGGTTATTACTATGGTATATTGGGGTTGGGCAATCGGTGGACCTTTAGCTGGCTGGTTTTCTGATTTTACCAGACAACGTAAATTACCACTGATGCTTGGTTCGTTGTTAGCCGCAATTATATTCTGCATCATTTTGTTTGCGCATTCTTTATCGCTGCCTGCTTTATATATTTTATTTTTCGCTTTCGGTATTTTAACCAGTGTAGAAATTATAACATTTGCCATCGTGCGGGAAATAAGCTCCCCCTATCTTGCTGGAACTTCGATTGCATTGATCAACGCGCTTATTATGTTAGGCGGAGTAATTTTCCAACCCGTAATTGGTTTGTTATTAGATTTAGACTGGGCTGGAAAAATGGTCCACGGCGTACGTTTTTATTCTGTACATAATTACCAAATTGCGTTATCGGTTTTGCCAATCGGTTTCATTATAACTTTTATTTTAAGTTTTTTCTTGCGCGAAACGCATTGCCATGTGGTGAAGCCTGGTGCCGAAGAGAGGACTTGAACCTCCACAGGGTTTCCCCCACAAGTATCTGAAACTTGCGTGTCTACCAATTCCACCACCTCGGCTTTTGGCTTTTTGGACATATACCAATCTTCTGAAGGTAGCATCAGCCACATTCCGGCACACGTAGCCATTGCTACCGTTGCTTCCTTCCGGACCTGGCGGAGTTCGCAATTTAACGTTGCGAAAGGACCAATGCCACCATCAGAAGACAGAAATCCGTTTAGATCGGAGAGGGAGGGATTCGAACCCTCGATACGCTATAAACGTATACACGAGTTCCAGTCGTGCTCCTTAAACCAACTCGGACACCTCTCCATCATTTTTCTAACTTTCTCAAACCAAGAAGCCATCCATGGATCACCGCCCAGCTCGGCCATCCAGGCCTCGCGTTCGTCGCGCTGCGTTTGTCCACAGGACAAACGGTCTC
>Ga0114923_10003458_pt1 | contig 10648 bp, 7 predicted proteins | sample SumtaG_FD_89578 | JGI IMG/M metagenome (GOLD analysis project Ga0114923, IMG submission 89578) | Deep subsurface microbial communities from Indian Ocean to uncover new lineages of life (NeLLi) - Sumatra_00157 metaG | ecosystem: Environmental > Aquatic > Marine > Oceanic > Sediment | place: near...
ATTACCGTCGATGACGACGGCCCGGCCGACCATTCCAACATCCAGGCGGCGATTAGCGTCGCCAATCCGGGCGATGTTGTCGTTGTTGAAGACGGCACTTACACCGGCAGCGGCAACCGAGACATCGATTTTCTCGGTAAGGCGATTACGGTCAAGAGCAAGAACGGCCCGGCCAACTGTATTATAGACTGCCAGGGGAGTGAATCTGACCAGCACCGCGGATTTTATTTTCACAGTGGAGAAGATGCCGGTTCGGTTTTGAACGGCTTTATCATCAAAGGCGGTTATGCGGACTACGCCGGGGGGATATATTGTAATGGCAGCAGCCCGACAATTTCAAATTGCATTATCAAGAGCAACACAAGTTTTCCGCATAGCGGCGCCGGCGGCGTATATTGTGTGGACAGCAGCTGCAGGATAATAAGCTGTGTGATTGCTGATAACGAGAATCCTTTCACGGGCGGAGTTCTCTGCTGGGACGCTCAGCCTGCGATTGTCAACTGTACGATTGTGGGCAACCGTGGGCGATACGGCGGCCTTCTTGCTGTTGGCAGCAATGTAACGATTTCCAACTGCATCATAGTGGGCAATTTGAGTTCAATAAACATTGACATATCCGGCGGCTCAACTGCAACAGTAACGTATAGCGACATTCAGGGTGGCTGGCCGGGCGCAGGTAACATTGACGCGAACCCTGAATTTGTTGACTTGGCAGGCGGCGATTATCATTTGACGGCGGATTCGCCGTGTGTGAACGCCGGCGACCCTGGCTTTGTGGCGGACCCATGCGATACCGACATAGACGGCCAGGCGCGGGTAATCAACGGCCGAGTAGACATGGGTGCGGATGAGCTTGGCACCGAAGCGCCCGTTCTTGTTGTCGAACCGACTGTGCTGGGGTTTCATCGCCAGCACCCTGGGGACGACCCCCAAGTACCTTATCCTCAAAAGCTGTATATCTTCAATCGAGCGCCGCAGCCTATGGCATGGCAGATTCTGGAAGATTGTCCCTGGCTGGAGTTTTCTCCTTCAAGCGGTGTGGTTACTACCGAAACGGACGAGGTTATGTTGAACTTCGACACTTCACAGTTGGGTTCCGGCACACACAAATGCAGGGTGACGGTAGCGGGCGAGGGCGCATTGAACGGTCCTGTTACTGTGACTATTGTCGTGCACTTCGGCCATGCATACTACGTTAGCCTTCGTGGTGACGGCTATCGGTCGATTCAGAATGCGATATTTGCTGCGCATGAGGGCGGGATGGTCCTGGTCGGGCCGGGAACGCATTCGGGGCCGGGTAATCACAATATCGGATTTTTAGGCAAGGCGATTACGGTCCGCGGCATGGACCCTAACGACCCGGATATCGTTGCGGCAACGGTCGTGGAGTGCGACGCTGACCCTTATGATTTTGGTTGCGTTTTCAGTTTTGGTGTCGGTGAAGATGCCGACTCCGTGCTATCGGGACTTACCGCCAGGTACAAGGGCCCCGGTCGGGACAGGTACGGTATCATATGTGGCGAGAGCAGCCCGACTATTTCCAAGTGTGTCATAACCGGCGGCCCAGGCAGTAGGGGCTATGGTATTGATCTGTACAGGAGCAGCGCCAGAATCATCGGCTGTACGATAAGCGGACACAACAGTTTTTCTGAAGGTGGAGGTATATCTTGCTACGACTATATTGGCTCCCGGAGTGAGATGGGGCCTTATTGTGCTGAGATTGTCGATTGTCTTGTGAGCGGCAATTCCGGATATCAGGGTGGCGGTATCAACGTTAGGGGTACGAGGGCGAAGATAATCGGCACGACGATAACCAATAATGTCGGACAGGGCCGTCTTGCCGGTGGGTATGGCGGGGGGCTTTACTGCTTCAACAGCATCGTGACGGTCGATGACTGCACAATAAGTTCGAACACAACCGGCTGGAACGGGCGAGACGGCGGAGGCATTAGATGTGACCACAGCAAGCTGACGGTCAGACGGACTGTGATATCGGACAATTCAGCCGGGCGTTACGGCGGCGGGATTTATGTGCAGGACAACAGCGATGTTCGGCTTTCAAGCAGTGTTGTCGCCGGCAACTCCGCCTTAGATGGCGGCGGTGTCCATTTCGCCGGGGCGAACATTGGAGATATTACTAATTGCACGATAGTCGGCAATAACGCAGAGCAGGCCGGCGGCGCGATAACCTGTACCGGCCCAGGGTTGCTTATTACTGTCAGTAACTCCATACTCTGGGACAACATGGCCGGTCAGGCCGGGACCGAACATATCAGCAACGATGGGCCGCCGATTTACAATAATATTTACAGTAGCTGTATTGAGGACGCCAACGCCGACGACGATTTGATTCCATTCGGCGGCGAGGCCAACGGTAATATCGATGATGACCCGCTGTTTGTAAATTATCCTGACGATTTACATTTGAGCAAGGCTTCACCGTGTGTGAACCCCGGCAATCCATATTCGGTGGCGGGGTCGGGTTCAATGGATATTGACGGCCAGGCGAGGGTCGTCGGCGGCAGAATCGACATGGGTGCGGATGAATATGCGCCGATGACAAAAGTTACCACCCCTACCGGTGGTGAGGTCTGGGCGGCAGGCAGCACACACGAGGTTGAGTGGGAAAGCTACGGCGTGGAAACTGTGGATTTGCTGCTGAGCGAAAACGGTGGTTCAAGCTGGGAAATAATCGAAGGTGGCCTTGTCGCTGATGCAGGCGAATATCTGTGGACGCTCGATGAAAAAAGCGATTCAGGAAGTTGTGTGATTTCGGTTGTGCCGAGTGTTGCCGATGTGAATTGTATCATCATAAACAGCGGCACGTTTGAGATAAATCGTATGCCGGGCCGGCCGATAACGCCGCCGGGCAAAGCCGGCAAAGGAAAAGGGTCGCAGGAAAATACGACCGACAGTTGCGAGTTGGACCTTGGTTGTATCAAGTGGCGGTTCGATACGGCCGGGCCTGTCACTGCGGCGGTTACCGTAGGCAAGAACAGAATCTATGTGCCCAGCGAGGACGGCAACGTATATGCGCTTGATAAGGAAGGTGCGCTTGTCTGGAGTTGTGATGTCAACTCTCCGATTATCGGCTCGCCGGCAGTGGGGTCTTTTGGGAGGGTTTATGTCGGAGCCGATGACGGCAGGGTTTATGCCATCGCCCATAACGGCAAGCTGTTGTGGAATTACAGCACGGGCGGGTTTATCTATGCCGGACTCAGGGTCGGGCCGGATGAAACAATTTATGTGACCTCGACGGATGGCGCTGTGCACGTTCTGGGGCCGGACGGAAGCAGGCTCTGGAGCTTTGAAACAGGCTGCTTTGAAAAACTGGGCAACTCGATAATGGCAACGCCGGTATTCGGGGCGGACGGCACCATTTATATTGGCGGTTTTCACGACCCGAACCTGTACGCAATAGACCCGGCAAGCAAAACCGTCAAGTGGAGCAGAAAGTTTGAGTACAAGGTATCAATATCTCCCTGGGACCCGTGGGATGAGACAATTACGGTATGGCCGCAGCCTTTTGCATCACCTGTATTCGCCGATGACGGGACAATATATCTTAGTGCGGTCGGCGACCCGAACCTTTACGCGATTGACCCCTGTGACGGCAGCATTATCTGGCCAAGCAGGATGATACCGTATTGTGAAAATCTGCCGCCTCTGTGCCTGTGTTGCGGCATTGACGAGGCTTGCGACCCATGGTTCGGTGTTCCATTCAGTGAATGGCACTTATGCGATGAGTCGCCGCCCTTGCCGTGGCTGTGGGGAGCCCGTGACCGCAAATCCTACTGCTGGTCGGCCCCGGCCATCGCACCTGACGGGACAATCTATGTGAGTTTTGACGACCCGTATTTGCGGGCGGTCGAGCCGAATGGCAGCATCAAGTGGGTGACGAGGCTGGGCGATGTGGGAGGCTTTACTCTGGCTGTCGGCTGTGACGGCCTTATCTATGCGGCCGGCGATGATGGTTATATGTATGTGGTCGATTCGGACGGACAGGAGGTGGGACTGTTTGCCTCGGATGGGGCGCTGGCGCATCCGGTTATGGGTCCGGGCAACACGCTGTTGGTCAGTGACTCCAACGGGACGGTCTGGGCGATAGGCGGTGATGACTGCGTGGCGCAGCAGGGCCGGCAGGAGCAGCAAAAAGGCCTGGTCGGACAGGTGACGGATTTGTTTTTTGGACTGCTCAAGGCGGTCCTCAAGGGATAATTACGAAGCTGATAAAGCGATAAAAGTTTTGCTGAGGAAAGACAAATGAAGGCACAGAAAGCTTATAGCAGAAGTGACGTTGTTGCTGTTCTGGCTTGTGTGGCGTTTCTTTTGATAAACCTGGGCGCCATCGGCAACGTGGGCAGAAGCCGGGCAAAGGAGGCGGTGTGCAAGGCGAATCTGCACAAATGGAGCCTTGTGTTTTCACAGTATGCGGCGGACTATGAAGGTTACAATCCTTACGGCGGCTGGGCAAGCAGCTGGTGGGAATTCATGTTGCCGTACGTGGAGCCGAACGAGGCCGGCAGAAATCTGTTTCTCTGTCCGACGGCAGTCAAAAAAAGGCAAGACGGCGGCGTCCAGCCGTTTATGGCGTTCGACTATGGGACGGCCCCGCAACGGTACGGCGGCGGCAGATATGTCGGCAGCTACGGGGTAAATCCGTGGATATTCTCAAGGACAGACGTTGTTGCCGGTGGTATGTTCGGCGGCACGTTCAATCCCGCTCAGTGGCGGTGGCGGCGGTGTAATGTCGCCGGGGCAGAAAATGTACCTGTTTTCGGAGACTGCGTCGGCCCGGGCGCGGGCGGCCGAGAGAATGATCCGCCGCCGAGTTCCAGGGACTCTGAGAGTAAAAGATTGGGCGGCGACAGATGGGGCATAGGCGCATGGTGTGTTGACCGGCACGATTGTGCGATGAATATGCTCTATATGGACTGGTCGGTCAGGCGGACGAATCTGAAATGCTTGTGGAAGTTAAAATGGCACCGTGAATTTAATACGGCAAACAGCGGGCCGTCGAACGCCTGGCCCGAATGGATGAGTGACTGTCCCGGCTGCGACTGAGCGAGCCAGGCCGGGCCCATTCAGCAGTTATAAGCGGGGGGACAGCAGGTCGGCCGCATCCATACAAACACCGGTCACTCAAAGGCCAACATGGTTTTTGATGTACCTGAACGGCTGGAATCAGTATTTTTTTCGGACGAACGGTTTTGGCCTTGACTTTCAGGCGAGCCTTTGTTAATATGACAGGCTTATATAAGGCACGGAAGCGGTTGGCGACTGTAGTTCAGGGAAATAGCGATTCGACTTATTTCGGGCCACGCCGGTTTGGAGAATCCGGCGGTTTTTGCTTTTTGCTGAACATTTTCGTCGATAAAGGAGTATCAAAAGGGGTAACAACGGCTCATTCGACAGGGTTGGGTTATTTCGCTTTCTCCTCTTCCTCCGCACCCCAACCCTGTTTTTTTTTGGAGGCGGTTGGCCTGCTGACGGCAGCTGGCTGGTACCAGGAGGGTGACCTGGCATTGGTATCATAGCGAACCTTTTTTGCCTGGGCCGGTATAAAAATTGAAGGATTTTCGACAGGGCCGGGGTAAATTCGCATCCCCTCTTCCCTCCGCGCGACCTGGCCCTGTCATCTTTTTTGGCCGGGTGGCAGCGGAATACGAATCTCCTATTACTTAGTAGGGGTTGGCGGTTTAGTAGCCCAGCTTAACGGTAGGGTTTGTCACAAAAAGCCCGGCAGCACACAACACTGTGATTCGGCCCCGCGTTGGTGCTCATTTGGTGAGTAGTTAATTGTGCTTGCGGTCCTGTGACTCATTTACTCATTTACTCATTCACTCATTTACTGTCTTGCTTAATATCTTCGGGTTATGGTTTTTGCGGGGGCGGCGTAGTTGATGAAGAAATAGCGGAGGGCGTCTATGGGATGGTCGTATGTGCCGTCCTTTACCGGCAATTCACAGCCGGTCTGTGAGCTATCGGGATAGTGATAGCACCGCATTGCCTCAATGAGTCGGCCGCAACGGGGCGATATTATGAAGCGGCTTTGTCCGTCGCCGGAGCGGACGGCCCTTCGGATAAGCTCCATTCCTGCCAGGATACCACTTTTGCGGTAGCGGACAGCGATACCGAGCGAACGGAGACGGCTGACGGGACTTGTGCCGGTGACATCATTTTTAGCTGCGCCGGCGGGGTCGCAGAATGTGGCAACGACGGCCTGCTCGCCGGCGGGCGTTCTGGCCTTGAGCTCGTCGGCGTGGATGTCGATTGTGGCCCTTGCTCTGACGTACTCGTCAATGACCCGCACGACAGCGTCGCCGTCGACCTGAATCCAGAGACACACAAACGGATTAACAAAGCCGAAATCCAGCGTGCGGTACAGCGGCAGGCTGGGGTCATAATCCACCGGGCGGACATGCTCGGCCGGGTCGAACTGGTCAAAGACCACATTTTCAAGGCTGGGCCTTTTGCAGAGCATCTCGGCTTCAAAGGCGGCTTGGCTGGCGCGGGCCATAAAAGTAATACAGTCGTCGATTTTCAGATAGCCGACAGCGGACTTTGCCTTGCCCTGACAATGTTCACAAAGCCTGCATCGGCTGCAGCTTCTGTCGGTGCATTTTTCAATCACCTCCCAGGCACACCATTTGAATACCGGCATACCGAGCGGCTTGGCCGAGGCGACCACCTTTTGCATCAGGCCGTAAGGCCGGTGCATCGTGCTGATGTGCTCCATCGCCGCGACGATTGAATCGCTGCTTTGTGTGGTGAACTTGGCGGCGGCAAAGACGTCGGGATCGAACAGCTCGATTTCATCGCAGCGGAGCTTGTGGATGTGCTGACCACGGACACTTGCCGGCGACTGGGTGAGGACCTCAACGACGGCGGCGTTGATAAAGCGTGCCCTGCTCTTGGTGGCCGGGCCGGCCAGGAATCTCTCAAAGCCGTTGTTGAGAAAGCCCAGCAGATAATCATACATTCTGACGGCCTGCTCGCCGGAGCCGCCGAGTATCCTGACCTGGCAGTGGGGCTTGAATATGCAATCGAGCAGTGTGGCGATGGCGGCGAGCTCTGTCTTTCCACCACTGCGATTTGCCCAGACGACACAGTCGGCGTTGGCTTTTTTTTCTGCTGCAAAGTCGGCGTTGAAACTGTGCCACAGATAATCGAGCGGACTACTGTGCTCGGCACATATTTTCTTGTCGGGAACGTCGATACCAAGAAAGACTTTGAGGTAGTTTTTCAGCGTGGCTTTTGTCGCCGGAATACTCCGGCGAAGGCCAGAGTAAACTTGCGCAAGTTCGCGGTTTAACTGTGGTGAGAAAGTAGATAAGCTCGGTAAGCTTTTTTGTGATTTCAGGGTTTGTTTGGCCATCAGAAACTCTCCATCGGATAGCAATTGCAAAGTATTTTGAATATCCGAAAAAAAATTAAAAAATATCGCGTTAGTTTTGTCCCCTCTTTGCAAAGTTGTCGTATACTTTAAATAGAGACAAGCCCGGTGAAAAATTGAGCCCAAAAGCCAAAAGGCAGAACAGGCTTTCGGCGGAGGGTGGATGTGCCGGACGCACGGGCTTGTCCCTTATAAGAGAGACGAGTCTTAACAAATTCGCAGGTATGCTAAAAAAAGGCTTTCGTCTCTCTTTTTTTTCTTGCAGTTTCTCAGTCATCTGTATTATCATATTCTTGTTAACCGCTTTATCCTTAAAACTCTGTGGTGGGAATTTATTTTTTTGCTTTAGCGAGGGCGGCCAGTAATATTTCAGTGGTCTCCGGCGGCAGTGCTTCATCGAATTTACGGCATTGTTCGCTTCCCAGCTGGTCGTCCTGCTTTTTTGTTTCGGCTCCTGCCGCCGTGATAACATCCAGACATGCTTTGCGTGCGGTTTCGGGATTTTGCGATTCTGTAAGAGCGACCAGCTTCGCCGCCGCCGCCAGAGAATACCGAGCGATAAGTGCCCTGCTTTGCAGCCGGGCCGCGGTTATGCGGGCCTCGAATTCTGCGCAAAACCTTTCATCGGCCAGCCATTTTCTATAGAGATTGGCGCTGAGGTTGTGCTTTTCAAGAATCTGTGTTTCGGTCAGCTCACCGGCAAACAACTCATCGATTACGACTGATTGTTTTTCGCTTAAGGTCTTTTGTGCCATAAGGTTATCCTTGTTTCACTTCTGTAGTAATTGGTGAGAACCCTGGGTAAAACCCGGGACTGCACATATTGACTCAGCACTCCATCCACGCGACAACACCCCTCATTTACGTTCGGGACTCTGCAGGCGATTTGTCTGACAGAAACTTCCTGCTATTAACGTAAGGGCGGTCGCCCTTTTAGCGGCCTTTGTGTCTGCTTTTATGTCGGTACCGGCCAATTCAAGGGCTGTTTCAATTGCCTGCTTTTGCTCATCGCTGACAAAGAAAACAAGAGGATTGACAAAGCATTCGCCGGCCCTGTTTGTCTGCTGCGACTGCTTCAAGGCCTTGATATCCAAAGCGGCGAGCCTTTCGAGCTGCTTTGCAGGGTATGGCAAAAGTCTGGAAAGCTGTTTTGTCTCGAGCCTCGCGGCGAGCTTCTTTAACAGGGCAATTTTCCTTACGGGGACATCGCTGCCGGAAAGGCGGTTGAGCGTCGCAAGCAGAATCTGCGTTTGCTCATCGTCGACGTCCCAGATGATACAGTCAGCTTTTTCTCTGCCGAGTTTCGCCAGTGCTTTAGCGCGGTGATGGCCGTTGATTATCTGAAAGCAGTCCTTGTCTTTCGGGTCGGGCCTGACAATCAACGGCTCATATCTGCCGGCCCTTTCAATGTTGCGGAAAAGCTTGTTGAAATTAGCCTTGCTCATCCGGTTAGGATTGTCCGGATGACAGGTGAGTTTATCGATAGCAATTGAAACGCACTGGCCCATTCTAAATCCTCAATTCTGAATTCTTGTTTTTGTAAAGGTAGTACACCGGCCGGTCGGTCAGTTTGCTCAGTATGAATCTCGTCCGCTCGATGCCGGTGGCCATAAAGCGACGCTTGCTGTAGCTTTGCAGAAAGTGTCCGATTTGTCTTTCAATAAAGCCGGCGGCCACAAGGTTAAGCACATCAAGTTTTTTCTGCACCGCTTCGGGGTCGATAAGTTCATGGCTTTCTACCCCGACGGTGCTGAAGGCCTCGATGAGCTGCATACACCTGGCCGGGGGCCTGGCATGGTAGGCCTTCATGCCCGCCTTTTCAAAAAACGGATTGATGTTACCCATCACAGCAAGCGCCTCAACAAAGGCGACTTCCATCCTGTTGATGGTTTCGCACACCAGCTTGACCGCCAGGCCCAGCGAGCGGAACCTCGGCTCGATTATTACCCGCGATATGCAGCGGAAGTTGCTGTTGATGATGGCCAGGCGGGTGCGTCGGTCCAGGCCGGTGAAAAAATCACCGGTAGCCAAAGCCCGCAGCTGACAATTTGGGCTGGGCATTGTGTAGACAATAACGCCGACAATTATTTCAGCGCCCCTCTTTTTATAGATGAGCCGATATATCGCCACAAACGGCCCAAGCTTAGTGTCGCGGTAGTGATAGTGACGCAACAGGAAATAGTCGTCCTTTGAGCCCGGCTCAATTTTTATATGTCTTGTCAGGCTGCAGTTTCGCATTCAGTCATCTGCTTAACAATGTCCCTTACTGACGTTCGGGGCCCTGCGATTCATTCACGGCCTTGCTCTTTGTAAATCACCTTTGCAGGGCTGGTCAATTCATTGACCACCAGAACATCAGGTACCAACTCAGCCAGGATGTCCTCATGAGCGCTTGCCAGAATAAAGGTGACGGCTTTTCGCTTTGCGAACTTTCTGATGTTGTACGAGATGACCGAAGCCGTTATCCGGTCCATGTTCGAACAGAACTCATCCGCAAAGATATATCTCTTGCCGGCCGCAAGCGCCGTCGCCAGAGCAAACCGATACTTTTGTCCCTCACTCAAATAGCGAGCTTTGTTGAGCATACAGAAGACGTCATTGAGACCCGCTATGCTCAAAAGCCTAAGCGCCTGCGCAAAGTCCGCATTTATACAATCAATCAAAGTCACATCATCATTCAGCTCGATATCATCAAGGTTAATGCTTTCGTCGGCAGGTATCTGTTTCTGTAGTTCTCGCAGTAATACGCTCTTGCCCGAACCGCTCGGGCCGGTGATGTAAACGACATCGCCGCAGTTGATATTGAGCCTGCAGCAGTGAACGGTTGTGCCTTGTCTCAGCCTCTCGGCAGACACGCCGAACATCCGCATCAATTGCGCCGCCCTTTTGGTTATTGTCCCGGCCCAGCCAAAAGTCTTATTGACTATTAATGTTGTCATTATTTTATATTCCGGAATTGATTCGCTTTTGCTTTGTGTGTCTGTCGGCCGAGGGTGTCAATCATTTCTGTTATCCGATTGACCGTCCGCCGCATCCGGTAGTACGTGCAGCCTGTTTGTTCGGCCATCTGCCTTATTGACAGGCCCCGCACAAAATAATCTCTCGCGATTCTAAGCTGGGCCCTGGTAAACCTGTCGCGATGGCACAGACAGATGATGTACCTGCGGTCGTTGAGCTGCTTTATAAGTTTGTCTATCTTCCGCGATACCTTTGCCTCATGGACGCTGATCAACCTTGCAAGCTGACGGATGC
>Ga0114923_10003459_pt1 | contig 10647 bp, 9 predicted proteins | sample SumtaG_FD_89578 | JGI IMG/M metagenome (GOLD analysis project Ga0114923, IMG submission 89578) | Deep subsurface microbial communities from Indian Ocean to uncover new lineages of life (NeLLi) - Sumatra_00157 metaG | ecosystem: Environmental > Aquatic > Marine > Oceanic > Sediment | place: near...
AGGGTTCTACAATATCCTGCATATATTCCCGTACCTTCTTCGGGTCACCGTCATATTCAACTACAATATCAACTAAACTTTGTACCAGACCAATATATTCGGTGTTGCTAAAGGCTTCCTCTTCTACATACATATTTTTTATCTTATTAAAAGCCGCTTTTATCGTAGGCTTATCAAACATATCTCTATTTGACAGAGCTTTCAATAACGCAGAACCCTGGGTGTTCGTAATAGACCTATTCATTGAATCTATTATACTACTTTGAATATCTATTATTCTTTCACCAGACGCTTTTCCCCACCTAACAGTTTCCAGTAATTCTGCATAAATATGATAGTCAACTTCAGCATCAGTTAATATTTTACCTTTTGCAAGACTACCCAAAAATCCTATAAGTATTCTCTTATGTGGTGTAGGTAAATCTTCTCCTGTTGAAAGTTTTAAAGCGTCAATAAGATCAGCATCAAATTTCTCAGGTTTTTTTAAATACGTTCTAATAGCCCCACCCATTACAGTTTCAACATCTTTATCTTTCTTCTCCTTTGCTCGTACTTTCGTCAATAATTCATTCTGAAGTTTAATTTTTCTTCCAATATCTATCGCTTCTTGTATACTACTATAGCCCTCAAACCCGATTTGATTTACTATACTTTTTCTTGCTTCAGGACTTTCATATACTTTCTGTGTTTGGTCGGGATTAACACGGGCATTAAATTTATAGTACCCTTTCCACGCTTCGATCTTTCTTGCTTCTCTTTCTAATGGTTGGTCTTTTAACGTACTATGTATCTGTTCTGATATATTTACAGCCTTCTTGCTCTCATCAATTCTCAAAGTAGTCATTTCTGTTTGAAGACCTTTAGCAACTTTCTTTTTAGTGTCTCTTATATAAACCTCATCCTGAATTAATTTATGTTTTGAAACTTCATGTAAATGTTTTTGAGTTACTGCGTCATACCCAATAGACAACATATCCCGTAAGCGTTTATTATCTCCTGCCTGTTCTAAGAAAACCTCTTTCCCCGCATCCGTAAGCGCCACTTCCTTTTTAAATATATCTTTAGCAGATCCACTTCTCTTAGTCGCAATATCAGTTATGTAGCGTTGGCTATAGTAATTTGCTAAATCAGCAAGATAATCAGATGCCTCAGTTTTATTCCTCTCCTCATCTTTTGCAGCCTGATATTTAAAAAAATTTTGAGCTGCACCACCAACGTCCTCTAATATATCAGCCAATATCCCCTTACCCGAATCAAATACTCTTTGAGGTGTTGCTCTTCTCACTGTGCCCTGTCGGGGGGTTGGATCAGCAATACTAAGAGCTGGAGTTCTTGGATCAAGAGATATTGGTTGTGTTTTTATTTTTGGCATTATTTTCTCCAGATTGCCACCGGTGGCAATCTACTGTAATATTAACTTTGTCTGAAAACCCGCAGACAGACCGGCAGCCGGAGCGCCGATGTACTTTCCGTATCCGGCATATTTTGCCTGTTGTCTATACATAGAGGCTTCTGCATACCGACTTGTAAGTTCATAGTCAAGTTCAAATTCGGACTGCTCCATAAACCAATCAAAAGTTCTTGCTGTACTCTTTTTTAACTGAGACATTTCAAGTTCACGAGCTTCAATAAATGTCTCATATCCTTTTGTAACTCGTTCTTGTTCACTTAGAGATTCTTCTTCAATTCGAGTTAATACAGACAGAGCCGATGAATCTTCTTCAAACGGATCAATTCCAGAAGCAGCATATCCAGCAATGGCAGCAGCACGAACTTGTGCATCACGTTTTGCTATTTGTTCTGTTGTATACTGCGTGGCTTCTAAATATGTTTTTTCTTCAAAAGCCAGTTGTTCTTCCGCTAAAGATATGTCCCAAGCGTGTTGTTCAGCTAATTGTTTTTCTGCTAATGCGGCAGATTCTTTAGCTTTTTGAGCTGCTAATTCAGCAGCTTCTTCTCCGGCTTCTGCATACTCTTCTTGTGCTTTATAACTATAATATGATGATCCCGCCGCTAATACGCCTACTATAATTGCTGGAGCCATCTTAAACCTCCATAGTTAATTTGTAATCAGTTAATTTAAAACCTAATCGTTTAGTTATTGGTAAATATGAATGATCTGCTTTCATAGTATGTAGTATTATATTTACGTTACGTTTTTTTAGAAGCTGAATGACGTGTTTTAGAAATCTATACCCAAGCCAACCCTTTCTATATTCGGGTAATATATAATGTATATCATTCTCAGCAATTAAAGCATCCTTATAGTGGTGATGGGTTGCTATAATAGACACATAATATCCTATTAACTTCTTATCATCTCTTGCGGTAACTATGTGGAGTACCTTCATATTTTCTAACTGTTGGTACATATCCCAATCAGGATTAAGTGAAACTGAAAATTTAGACAATTCTTCCACATGAAGTTTAAGCATATCTTCAAGTTCATCACCACGAATTTGTTTTAAAGTTTCTTCTTGAAAAGTAATCAATCTTTTACCCTCAGTTCATACATAATTGCAAGAATAGTTAATGGTACAGGATCGTAAGAAGCTATACGAACTCTACCTTGTGTATCATACCCACCAGGAAATGCTTGTTCTTCAGTATCTCCGGTAAATAAAGGAATAGCTGAATCCATTTCTTCCGGTGGCCCAAAGGGATAAACATCTTCATTCCCAAACACATCACCCATATAAAATGTAAGCGATCTATATAAACGTAAAACCATACTACTTATGCGCTTTATTTTGGCTTGCGCTGTACCAATAGGATTGCCGCCCTCTAATGGTAAAGTCTCAATACTTGCATCATAGGCAAGTCCAACGTGAGCTTTATCCGCGGCGGTATCTAAAGTAATTTCTCCGCCAGCTGATACAGTTTTTAGTGCTTGAACTGCTCCATCAGCAAGAATTCTAACTTCTTCTCCTTTAAGATGACCTAAACCATCAAATGTAGTAAACCCACTTCCCGTTTTAGTCACACCAGAATCTACAAAGAAAGCATCTTCCAGATCATCTTCTAAGGATAGTCCTTCTGGTACTAAAAACTCTACATATTTTACAGGATCACCATCAATAGTTCGTTCTATAATGGCCCAAAGTTCATCTTTAGCTACATCTGTTGCGCCATCAATGCTTGCTATACTCTGAACTTTAACATCAGTTCCACCTACAATATGTCTATGCCAACCAAATACTTTATTATCTGGCTCATACGTCATGGCTATCAACACTCCGTCAGTTCTGATAGCCCAATAAATAGAATTTGGTTCATTACTATACGCAACATCAATAATGCCGCTTTCAGTTATATGTTCACTGATAATACTAACTGGCTCAGCCGAATGAGAATTAGTTACGTAATCATATCGAAGTCTACGAACTGTACGTAAACCCTTTTGTACGCATAAAATGTCAGCATTTATTTGTATGACAGGTATAAAGGCATTACCATAATTAGTAATTTGTACTGGTCGTATATTGGAGGGTGTAAGAGCTTCATTCAGACTATTAGATGCAAGTTTAAATTCTCCATTATGCGCCCCAAGTATTATAGCAGTATTCCCGTCAATCGCCCATAATAATTTAGTGGCACTTTTAATTGATATAGCTATTCCTTCGTTATCTAAACCTGTACCAGTATCAAGATTAAAATAATTGGCTGATCTACTTCCCCATATTTTATTTGATTCATTAGGAGTTGCAGCAAACCAAAGACGCTGTTCAAAAAACCAGATTAGAGTTGGATAATTATTAGTATCCCATTCAAAAGGCACCTTTCCCGTAGTTAGTGTTGCTACATCACAAGTACTGTTTATTGGCCCTCCAATAACATCTTTAGATATTATTAAAGTGTCATCAATCTTATATAATGCTCCAGCAGTAGTTATGATAATACTGTTTATAACATTACTTGTAACTTTTAATGTAACTATTACTCCGGTTCCCGTTCCTCCTATTAACTCAAGATCAGTATACGTGTCATTTTTAAGACCTGCGTATCCTGTCATTACTCTATTACCTGTACCACTATCTGCTACAGCACAGAATAACATTAACTCTGGACTCCAGCAAACAGATCGCCAATCGTTATTAGCAGCCGATGTGCGAGTCGTCCACGTAAGGCCATCTGGAGAGGTCATTACTCTGTTGTCTGTACCACTATAAGCTACAGCACAAAATAAAGCAAGCTCTGGACTCCAGCAAACAGACCACCAATCATTATCAGTAGCCGGTGTACGAGTTGTCCAGTTAATACCATCAGATGAAGTCATTACTCCATTACCTGTACCCGTATTTGATACAGTTACAAATATAAATAATTTAGGACTCCAGCAAACAGATCGCCAATCGATATCATCAGCCAATGCACGAATTGTCCACGTAATGCCATTAGGTGAAGTCATTACTCTATTACCTATACCACTATTTGCTACGGCCACAAACAATTCTAATTCAGGACTCCAACAAACAGACCGCCAGGAAATAGCAGCAGCCGGTGTACGAGATGTCCAGTTAATACCATTAGGTGAAGTCATTACGTCACTTAAACCAACAGCAACAAATAGAGTTAATTCTGGACTCCAACAAATACTCGTCCAATGCTCATCAGCAGCCGATGTGCGAGTTGTCCAATCAATGCCATTAGGTGAAGTCATTACTCGATCATTCGTACCACTATAAGCCACAGCACAAAATAAAGATAATTCAGGACTCCAGCAAATACTTGCCCAATCATTATTAGTAGCCGGTGTACGAGTTATCCAGTTAATGCCATCAGGTGAAGTCATTACTCTAAGACCAGCACTAACATGAGCTACAGCACAGAATAACATTAACTCTGGACTCCAGCAAATAGATAGCCAATCGTTATTAGCAGCCGATGCACGAATTGTCCATGCATGTACTTCAGGTTCTATAATATCATCAACAGTGGCAATTCCTTGACTATAAAAATCTATATCTTGAAGTGTCCAATCATCATGGTCTGTACGTATCAGTTCAGCAGGTGGATGATCTTTGTGGACTATAAATAATTTTTCTTCATCTTGTGTAAATCGTAAATCTTGAACTTCAGTTTCAGTATAAGTGGTAACTTTCTCATAAGGTGACTCGCCATCCATTACCGGAGCTTGATTTCTAAAGACCCGCACGTAATTATGTCCGAACTCAAACACATATTGAAATTCATCTTTATAATTAAATTTTTGTAATACAGTTGTTTTAGTACTATCTTTTACTTCAGCAACATACCGGAATCCACCACGTTTAGTAACACCACCATGCGGATATACAAGAAAATTCTCACATTTACTAAGCCCAGCTTTATATAAATCTAATGATACTCGCCCAAGTAGGCGAGGACTTATTTCACCGGCTGTAAACGCTTCTTGAATGGGATCTATTCTTGGCATTTAATTTCTCCAGACTGCCACTGGTGGCAATCTAAAATCTTTCGTTTAACCAATCATTAGCTTGTATTGCTTCTAAATCATCTTGAATACTATCTGAAAATCTGGCATCAGCAATCTTATCTTCAAATGCCGCATCCATTTTATCAAATTTTCGTACACTGTCACATAAAGGAATGGCAAGTTCACGAGCAAGTAACGCAGAAAATGTTTCACGAAAAATCACATCCATTTCATTCGGATCAGTTACTCGATACGTATACTCAATATCCAACTCGTCTTCACTACAGAGAATCTTATTTCCTTCGAGACGATATACAATTGTGTCAGGATATATACTTCTAAAATGTAGGCAATCAGATGGTAAAGTAAATTGGTGAGCATACTGGTGGGAAGGAGTTTCAACGTCAGCCGCAATATTTTTACGTTTTGCTGCAAAAGTCCAGCGGTATTTCCTCAATAAGTAATCACGCTTATCTTCAAATATAGTCTGTAAAAGCCGGCCAGCTTTAGTAGTAGCTGACACAGCAAGAATAGTTTTCTCACCTAAAGCTATCAGTGCGTTATTTACTATGTTTATATCAGAAGCCATAATAATCTCCTTTGATTAGCCCTTTAAGCTACCTTGGATTGCCACTGGTAGCAATCCAAGGTAGGAAAAAGGTTAATCGAGTACATAAGCAATAAACCCGTCAAGCGTATCATTTGCTGCTGGAATCTCGACAGAGGTTAACGTAATTACTACGCCTTCCTGCGATTCAAAAAGTTTATTGCCTCCAACTGCTACTACAGCGGCAACCGTACCCACAAGAGTCGTGAGAGCATTTTCAACATCAATATTATCATCTAAACCATCAGGATCAGCAACAACAGCAACGCCATCAAGACCAACGTATGCTGCCCACCCGATGTCAATAAAATTGGTAGCTGTAGTAAGATTGACATAGAGATTACTCAAACGCCCAATCAATCTTACACGACCTGCCGGAAGTTTACATAATTGAATAAGATCACCAGCATCTCCTGCCGCTACCTGTAAATAAGTCACCTTAGCAAAACGAATCTTACCATGATGAGCTATAGGAGACAATGGCACTTGAGGTACAGCAAGAACTTTTGTCATTTCAGTAGAATAAAATGTCGTCATGACTTACCTCCTTAATCCGGTGTCTCATCACAGCCTATTTCGACAACCTTGACTTCTTCCATACGGGTTGCCCCGATAGTCATGCCGCACCAGACTTGTGTGAGATAGTTCTTGTCTGCTCGTTCAGAAATCCTGGTGTGAATATCTACACCAAGACCAAGAGCGATACCACTTCTTGCCCACGCAAAACACAAAGCAATATCATTAGCATCTGTTGAAATTCTTTGTGAACGAATGAAAGTAAACCCCATATACTGATCTACTTCCCCCTTAACCAACGCCTTCACAGTGTTGTAATCGGAACTTGTAACCTGAGTTGTTGCGAGTAAATCCTCAAGCTGTTTACCCCGACAACAGAGAAAAAGCTCTTCGTCCTCTTCTACGTCATTTGACCAAAACAAACCCTTTGCCTGAATGAGCTTAGCGACCGTAAGGCCGGTATTACCTTCTGCAATCTGCTGTGCAGGAAGCATAACGGTTGCAGTACCACCAGCTTTACCTGTGTAAGCCGTTCCAAGTGCGGCCGCAATAATTACATCATCCATAGCACGACCAAACGCATTTACAGCATTTACAGCATACGGGCTTGTTGGATCAATCAGAGTACGGACTAAATCCTCTTTATCGACAAAATCTGCCCACACATAATCCGCAATAGAAACTCTACGCCTTGCATGTGGAGTGTCGGTTTGAGGTGTGTCCATATGACGAGTCGTCTTAAGTTGTGCCGTTGTTGCGGCGATCTGCTCAAAATAAGCATTTTCACCAACAACAGTTTCATTACGAACGGCATTACGAAGGCGAGAACCTTTCTGCTGGCTAAGCATATCAATATTAGATTTATATTGCTCAACCATTGCAGTGGTTATTTGTTGACTCATAATTGGTCCTCCTGTTAAAATTAGAAAACTTACCTTTGCCGAGGGTAGTCTCCTGACCAACAGGAGGCCCAATTAATACACGTTGCAGGGGCTTGGGCCTAATCTGCGGATTGCCACTGGTGGCAATCTAAAAAGCTGCCACACCTGTAACAGTTTCTGGAACAGGTTTCGTACCATGTAACTGTTGATTTAGAGTAGCAACCTTTTGAACTATACTTTTATGTTCGGGATGCGCACCATCAAAATACGCTTTATGTGCCATAAGAGTTGAGATTTCTTCTTGTACTGAAGATTTAGATTTAATAAGTGCGCCAGTGGATTTATCTAATCCTAAATCCTCAGCCATCATATCCCCAACCTTAAACATGGCACGAATAAAAGCTGGATTCTTGACCATACCTGAAGCATTTATTAATTCCATAAATTCAGAACCACCGATTTCTTGCATGGCTCGTTGTGCTAAAACTTTTTTACCGTCATACGCAGTACCATATTCGGTTCGTAACTGAATTTCAGTGTTAATGCCTTCTTGTTCTGCAAGCTGTATAGTTTCATTATACTTATCAGACGTTTCTTTCGTAAACTTAGTATATAAAGCTGTTGCCTGTTTATCACTCAAACCCAACTCATGTGCTGTTTTCCGAAACCAAGAAGAATCTTTTTCTAAAGATTCTTTAATTACTGGATTAATATCTGCTGCTGCCTGGAGCACATACAATTCATCAGTTTCAGGTCTACCAAGTTTAGTATACAATTCCATTCGTTCTTCATCTGTAGTAGGCATCTTTATAACATCTGCGCCCACCAATTTCTTAGTATGCACAAATGATTTAGCCACGTTTACTGGCATTGGAATCATCTCTGATTCATCTTTAAAATCAACTAAGGATGGTTCCGCTTTTAACTCGTCAGGTAATTTCGAGTGCCAAGTTTCTTCCCCACCACCTTCGCCACCACCTTCTCCACCACCCTCTCCACCACTACCACCACCACCCTCACCTTCTCCTTCTATACTGTGGAGGGGGCTTAGTCTTTTGAGAAACCAACTCATCCTAATCCTCCTTCGCCAGATCAACAATATCTTCTGGCTTTAATTTTAATATAGTTAATATTCGTAACACTACGTTACGTTCTCCTGCCATTCTTCCAAGTTCAATAGGATCTGAATCAAACCCAACATCAAACACGTGATGTGCCGCACACAGATCTTTAAGCACTTCTCTCGAATGTAAGCCTTCAACACTGAATACTTCTTGATATGCTCGGTATCTTTTTTTATTAAGTAACTCTTGTATTTTATCTGTGATTGCCACTGGTGGCAGTCTCCCTATTGCAATGTACCAAAAGCTCCTTCTGGCATCATGCCAGCGTCTTTTGCTGTGGCTGCTGCTCTTGCCATAGCATCTGTACCCTGTCCGGAAGCTCTAAGATTTTCAGCTTCTTCTTTTTTCTTCTGTGCTTCTGCTCGGTCTCGTCTTGTCTTTTTAACGTCATTCTTACTATTAAGAAATTTCTGACTAATACTAAACATATCAAACACACCACGAGACATTTCATCAGTATTAAATACATCTAATATCTCAGGATTCATTTTAATCAGAGGTTCAAGAACACTGAAAGCTCTCATAAGACCATTAGCTTCCACCTGTTCTTGCGCTCTTGCAATAGGCGATGTGTATACAATTTTAATAGGTTGCTGCATTAATATTTCAGGCATAGGTGGAAATTTACCTGCTCTCTCAAGCAGTCCATAAACTCGCTTGATAAGAGGCCCAAGAAACTCTGTTTGAATACGACCTAACAACGGTCCCATTAATCGTAATTTTTCTTCAGTTCGTTGCATAACTTCAGTAGCAGTCATTTGTGGGCCAGTATGTAACTGTAATTGATCTACGTAAAAAGCCTCACGAATACGCTGATGTAATGACTCCAGATATTCTAACCCTATTCCAGGATTTCCCGTAGGTAGAATATCAATATCAGTTTTCATACTGATTCTGCCCTTACGATAGAAATTAAGTCCGCCTGGAGTTGTCCGTAAAGGTCTTAGAAATCCAGCATCAGGAAGTATGAGAGCTGGATCAACAGTCTTTTGAGCTGCACGAATTGTAACTTGCGCTACCTTTTGACACATCTTATTATCGGGTAACGCAGTTGAACCTGGCCCACGACCATAGCTCTCAAAAGATTCTTTATAAAATCTGGCCGCCATAAAAGGAAGTTCATCATATCCACCCTCATGCATAATGTGTTTTTCTTTCTTTTCTATATAGATGGACGCATAAGGTTTTTCGATAGAACTACGGGATAACATATCGTGAGTTTCACGTGGTAATACAATATGAAAGCACTTAATCTTTGTATCAATTTTATTATCATCAACAAACTTTTTAGTTGTAGGTGATAAATTATCTCTTCCAAACTTCCTCACAAGCTGTTCAACTGTTCGATCATATTTTCTATATAAGGTATCGACGAAACCATATTGATTTTCTATGAAATAACATTCATATAATGGAAGAGATAAAAAGGATAAAGAATCTTGTTCAAGTATCTCTTCTACAAACATACAAAGATTTCCAAACGCCCCATAAGATAGATATGATTCATGAGCAGCAGTAGAAAATCCGGCGGATGCTTTATTAATCTCATGATACATTATCTTAGATACATCATCCAGATATAAAGCTACTTCACGAATATCATTAAATTGAAGATCAACAGGTAGGAACTGCGCCCATTGATTTGCTGAAGAAGTAAGAAGGGAGAATAGACCAGAAGAAAGAAGTTGATTGGCGTGAATAGCTACAGAATCATATACTTTCTGCATACGCTTCTCACCAGCGAAAGGAGTATAAATAAAGTTAGCATGTTCAGGATAGGTTCTCTCTGCTATTTCCTGCCACATAGTATCAAAATTAGCACGATCAGTATAAAGACTTTCTACTCTACGACAATGCCATTCGACTTCGGTTGGTGTTAATTTAGGCATAATATCTCCTAAGCAAAAGAACCGTCTTTTTTCAATGGTGCATGAAGTAATTGTTGAAGATCAATATTGATAAGTTTGTGCTTCTGCATAAATTTATCAATCTCAAGTCCTTTTGGAGTTGCCGCAAGCTCACGGGCTTCTTTAATCATTTTAGGAGTCAGACTGCCACTGGTGGCAATCTGCTTTTCCAATCTTGCAATTCTCTTTTTTGCAG
>Ga0114923_10003460_pt1 | contig 10645 bp, 13 predicted proteins | sample SumtaG_FD_89578 | JGI IMG/M metagenome (GOLD analysis project Ga0114923, IMG submission 89578) | Deep subsurface microbial communities from Indian Ocean to uncover new lineages of life (NeLLi) - Sumatra_00157 metaG | ecosystem: Environmental > Aquatic > Marine > Oceanic > Sediment | place: near...
CACACTTGCCAGGGCAGGGGCAGAGAGGGGGATGATAATTCGCCAGATAACGCCAAAACGGGTGCACCCGTCAATCAGACCGGCGTTTTCCATCTCGAGGGGGAGGGTCTTGAAATAGCTCCTGAGCATATAGAGGGCAACAGGAAGGGTCTGGGCAAGATATACCAGAATCAGCACGTTAATGGAATCCCTGAGCCCCATATGAGAAAAGATCACATACAGAGGGATTACCAGGACAATGGCCGGAAACATATAGATGATCAGGATGCTATAGGACATGAACGATTGCCCCCTGAAACGGAGTCGTGTCACTGCGTAACCCCCCACCGTTGCTAAGGCTACGGATAGCGCCACCGTAATAATAGAGACATATAGGCTGTTTAAAATATACCTGACAAAGCCATGATCGAAGAGGACGTTATAGTAGGCGCTAAGATCGATTTTCCGGAAATCCAATCCCAGGTTGGCAGGGTTCATGAGGATCTCTTCTAAAGGACGTAAAGATGAGGCTATCATCCAGTAAAATGGAAAGGCCACTATGAGGACAAAAAAGAGGATCCCCGTAATTCTCATAAGGCGGATAATAGATCGTTCAAGTCTTTCTCTGGTCATGACGTGTCCGAAGTCCACCAAACTTGTTATTCGTTATTTGTTATCGGTTATTAGTTATTGCCAATGACGAATCCCCAATCCCCAGTACCCAATACCCAATATTCAATCAACAATCATCAATCATCAATCCTAAGACCCCAGCGGAAATAGATGAAAATAAAGAGAGCAAGAATCCCGAACAGGATCATCGCCGTTGCTGAACTTGCCCCTATATTGAACTCACCAAAGGCGTAGTCATACACATTAAGGGGAAGGACCTTTGTCCCTGCCTGGCCCCTTGTGAGTAGAAAGACATCATCGAATTTGGTGAACGTCCAGATGAACCGGAAGAGAAAGAGCGTAGAAAGAACAGTTGCAAGCTGCGGCAGAGTAATGTGGAAGAAACGCTGAAACGGTGTGGCCCCGTCCACTGATGCCGCATGAAAGAACTCATCCGGTATGGCCTGGAGACGTGCAAGGATAAAGAGGAATGCAAAAGGGAAATAACGCCATCCCTCGAAGAGGATCACCGAGAAGAGAGCTAAGGGGATACGAAAGCCGACGCCCATGATATCAAGGTCAAGCCAGCGCTGGGAGAGGAAGGGGATCGGCTGGGCCAGGAGGCCATGGTCCACTGCGAATCTGTTGAATACGCCCAACTGGGGATCCAGGATAAAGCTCCAGGTAAAGGTGACTGCCACTACAGGGGCGATATAGGGGGCGATAAAAAGCCCCCTCAAGAAGGCACGCCCGAGGAACCTCGCATTGAGCAGCAGGGCCGCCATCAAACCTAAGAGAATAGAGAGGAGACTTCCCCCGATGGTATAGATCAATGTGGTCAAAAGGATTGTTTCAAAGTCAGGATCTGAAAATACCTTTTGGAAGTTGTCTAAGCTAAGGTTGAATTGAAACAGGGTGTCTCCCCTGAGGTCAGCCAAAGAAACCGGCTTTAAGGAGATCCAGAGATTCCAGAGCACCGGGAAGACAACAAAGGCAAGGACCACCGCGAAGGTGGGGGCCAGCATCCAGAAGGCAAGACGGGATTCCCTGTGGTATTTGCTGTTAATGGTCATCTGTCTTCCAAAGCCCTTACCTTCTCATCCATCAGCCGGGCGGCATCTTTTGCGTTCAGTTCTCCGTCAAGAAAGCGTTTGAGGATCTCGGGGATGATCTTTGTGCCATAGATCTTAGATATGAGGTCGCCTTTTCCCCTGGCAAGGCCCCACCGGTCAAGTCCATTCACGCCCGCGGTCATGCTTTTGGCCACGGACAACCCATAAAAACGGGAGATCTTAGCGCGGGTGGTTACTCCAAAATCGAGATCCATCCAGCCGTTAATAAAACACTCAGGCCTAACCTTAGTCCCCTTGCGAACGGGCAATTTACCCTCTGCCGCCATACTCAGCCATCTCAGATATCCTTCGCCTAAAAGAAATTCCACCCACTGTTTGGCAGGGGCCCTGGCTGCATCCAGCGTTATCCCGATACAGTTTATCTGCCCGTATTGGGCCGAGCCGTTTGGCCCTTGTATGACAGTAACAAAACCGGTATTCCTGGCCAGAAACCCCGGGTCCTTTTTTATAATATCAGGCAAAACAGGCTGGTCGTTACGAAGTCCGGAGAGTTCATCCAAAATAAATGGCGACCAGATGATCATGGCCGCCCTACCGGAAAGGTAGTCAATCCGCGTGTGTAGCCAGTTGATGTTTCCGGGAGGGGTAAAACGGGAAAGGGCCTTGTAAAATCGAAGGGTCGCCACCATTTCAGGGGTGTTTAGATTGATCTCCTGGTTGGGGTCTCCGGTTCGACCTGCCAGTCTAACCCCGTTGGAGAGGGCAAGATGCTCAAATACCTGCTGGGTGTAGGTCTGACCCGGGTCTGTTGCAACTTCGAAGCCCCACATCTTAGGTGGATTGTTCAGGGCCTTGGCTGCCTTCAGGATTCTGTCCCAGGTGTCAGGGGCCTCAAGCCCTTTTTCTCTGAAAAGATCTTTACGAAATAGAAGGAGCTGGCCCCATGCATCTAAAGGTACTGCGGCATAGCCGCTCTTGACCCGGACGAGGTCTAAAGGTCCCGGGCTGAAAGTATTCTTGCCGAGGGAGGTTACCACTTCGGTAGAGGACTGAGAATCGAGTATCCCCGCCTTTGTCCAGCCGATCGTGAAATCAATGGGATGGTACAGCACATCAGGAAGAGACCTGGCAGCGTAAGCTGCTGTGACTCTTGCGGCCAGGAAATTCTCTTCTACAGGGATTATTCGGACTGCGATACCTGTTTTTTTAGTGAATCCTTTAGCGATATTCTGTTGGGTAGATAGGCGGTCCTTCTCTACCTCGGTGGTCCAGAAAACGATCTCATCCTCAGCGTTAGCCAGGTTACCGCACATTATTATGAGGCTGAGGATGGTCAATAGGGAAAGGGTCTTCAAGAGAAAAAGTTTTCTCATTTAATCACCTCCCCATTATTATTTATGAGCAATCTCCGCGAGTGAGTTTAACTGCTCCTTTAGTGTTTGAACGTATTCAGCGGGCCCGTCCAGGGAGTTATTGCGGGCCTCCTTTTCAGTCTTCATGGCCAGATCATAAATTTCCATCAACCCGAGACTACCCGAAGCACCTTTTAACGAATGTGCGGCATTAGCGGCTTCCTCTGCATTCCCTTCTTCAATCGCAGAGCGAAGTTTTTCTACATCAACTGTTCCGGTATCGATAAAGAGTTCAATTAATTCCAGATATTCATCTTCTTCCAATCCCAAATTTTCTGCCAATTCCTTTATGTTCATAATGCCTCCCTTTTTCCCCAGTTCTTTCAATTTCTCACATCCATTAAAAGGTTGCAACACCAAATAAGAACTCAGGACGGTACGAACAGAAACTTAGTACGGCCTTTAGCATTGATCGTTTACCCGTGTTTGAAGATTTGGACTACGGTTTCTATAACCTCGTATTCCATTTCGACATCTATCGAAACCGTCACTCACCGGGTCTTTTTTCGCTTATCTCCACGCAATAGGTGCGTTTTGATTCAAGATACGATTTGATTGCGTAATTTATGTCCGGGTCAAGATCAAGCAGGATACGCAGCGTTCCGGAGTTGTAATGCAATTTTGATCTGACCTGTTTTATTATCTTTCCGTTGATGGGAATTTCGGTGCGACCGTCCCAGAAAGAGACATTCATAATGTGAATAGCGACTTTGGGGGCGGTTCCCCCCAGAACAAGGATAACCGGGGTGGTGTAATGATTCAGATCAACATATAGCCTGTCGGTCCCCTTTTCACCAATTTGTAATTCAATCTTCTTTCCGATAGTTTTAGAAACCCTATCTGGGGCCGATTTGGCCCTCTCATATGATGGGGGTGGGCCGACCGTGGCAACAAATTTGGCTTCTTTATCCCCCGTATCCTCGTCTGTTTCTCGGATTACCGTGTCAGAAGGCGTGTGAATTTTGACAGGACGATCCTCGACAGCATTTGCAGGCACGGCCTTTTTCGCGGGTTTGATTTTCTGTCCGGTTTGCCGTGTATGTGAGAGATGGGTGCGACCAGTATGACCCGGTGTGGGGTAAATGTCGAATTTATAGAGTCCTAAGGTCTCTCCCTGTGGGTCCAGGATCTCGACACTCCAGCCCCCGATCTCTTGAGGGCGAATGGTTTTTGAGCTGTATGTCCTCCAGTTAGAGGATTTGACCGCAAGACTGACCCGCCATCTCTCCTCGGCACCAAAATACCAGACATGAGTAACCGATGTGGGGTTCAATGCCCCTGCAATTCGGGTAAAGCAGAACAGTTTGCCTGCATCAGATGGGAACTGGGTGTTATTACCCAGGCATTTTAGAGAAGAGACCTTCAGGCATATGGTCCCGTCAATTATTTGAAGACGTCCGGCTTTTTTGGTATCAAAAGCCAAAGAAAATGAGGCCCAGGAGAGGATCAGGAAGGTTGACAGCAGCAGGGAGGGAAGCAGCTTTTTCATGGTCAAAGTCTCATTCTATGACTGCAAAGAAAGCCTCCTAGTAAAGATTATTTTATGCTGATCTTCAAAACCCTCAAAACATTGGCGGCAATCAGCATCCAGTTCGCATTTCTCTTCTACCGGGTGCTTCCGTTGAGGAGGAAGGGGTTCAAGGTGAACCTGGAATCCTGCCTCTTTATACATTTTGACTGCTTCGCTGAGCCGAGGTTCATTGGTTACAAACTGTTTGGTCCAGCCCTGTTGTTCCAGGGCCTTAACTGTTGCTTTTTCTCTATCCACAATCTACCAGCATAAGGGTCCTGCCTGAAAATCCTGCCCTTACAGAATCTTTCTCCATCCGGGTGTCAACTGAAACCCGGGGGAGATGTATTGTCCTGAAGGATGACTTGCCGTCCTCCCTGGATGGTTCGGGGAGCCCGGTTCCAAAAAGCTCGGCTGCATAGCTCAGAACGTCGGGGGCAATCGTTACAAGGCTACCGTCCTCCGGAAGAGAGCGGCCGAACAGACCGAACCATGCTCCCAGCACTGGGCTGAGGTGGCGCTCCCCTATGGAAAGTTGTGAACTGGAAAGGGGGAGGTCGTCGAAAAGACCGTGTGAAGAGTTCGCCTCCTCGATCGCCTCTGCAAGGGGGGATCTTTCTGCTTTCACTCGAAGCAGCATCTCATCTGCAGAGGTCCGGCTCTCTTCAAGTTCCCGTTCTAAATGGAGGACGAGATGCCATTTGAGCGCCAGTTCTTTAACCGGTTCGCGAACCTCCTTTCCTGTCTGACGAAGGGCGTGCCTGATTTCCCATGTCGCATCTTCTCCGACCCCTGAGGGTGTAGGGGTATATCCCTGGTTCTGGCTCATCCAGAGCCGGTATTCAGAGAGGATTTTCTTTAAATCCTCCGGGGGTTTCAGGCCCTCAGGGGGGCGTACGATGGTGATACGGTCGTCATTTTTTTCTGTGACGACAACGGACTCCATGTACCATGGCCTGCAAACTATTATGGAGCCAAAAGAAGACAATATCCGGTCCCTGGCAAACTCAGGCAGATAAGAATGGGGAAACAGGATTGCAGTACGAGTTTTCATTTTTTCGTTATGATCTGTTGTCATGTCTCTAACCGTGCTTTCAAGGAGTCTCAAATTTTCCCCTACTATACGCGGTGCGGTAGATGTAGTCAAGCTCACCAGAAGCACTTGCATCAGTATGCTTTTTCTGATAGTAGATTCGAGTCATGTTCATGATGGACTCCCTGTATGGTGAAAGCTCTACCCCCCAAGGAATAACGAGAATGTCTGGTGTAATGGAAATACTTTTGATTGTTGTGATTGTTCTGGGCATTTTTTTGCTCCCCAGACTGATGGCCAGAAAACCGGAGGGGGATCTTCAACCCCGTGATCAGGGCTTTAAATTTACAGGACGGATGCGATTTGCAATTGTTGCTTCTCTTTTATGGCCGGCCATAGTTGCGTTTTTTCTGGAACCCTGGGAAGGCAACTGGGCTCTGTTTTTCTATGTTGCTGCAGGCCCGGTGGTATTGCTATGGGGGTTCTACTGGGTGTTTTCGGGTTTCAGGAAAGAGAAAGAGTGAGAAGCAATAGATTAGGTTTTCGACCGGGACGTCTTTCTGGGGACTAAAGGGAATGATTCGCATAACAGATACCATCGCAATTGATGAAAGCGAAATCCAGGAGGAATTTATCCGTGCCTCAGGTCCGGGAGGGCAGAATGTCAATAAGGTTGCTACTGCTGTCCGGCTTCGTTTTGACGCGGGCAGATCTCGCTCACTTCCCCCGGATGTTCTCAGACGTCTATATGGTTTAGCCGGAAGCCGGATGACTGAAGAGGGCGTTTTGATCATACATGCGCGGCGATTCCGCACACAGGATCAAAACCGTCGGGATGCCATGGACCGGATGATCGGTCTGATCCGTCAGGCGACTTTGAAGCCCAAACCTCGACATAAGACAAGGCCGACCCTCGCGTCAAGGAAGCGTCGGCTTGAATCCAAGCGACGCCACGGTCAGACCAAACGGATACGACAGTCTGTTGCTCTTCACGAAGAATAGCTTTAACCGGCAAACAAGAATTCATAGAGGTCCTTAACCGATTTCATTCCAGATAGTTTCATCCCGGCTGGCGGTTTCAACCCTATTAAGTTGGCCTGAGATAAAAAGCAGTGCGAAAACCCCAATTTTTTGGCCTCCCTCATTCTAATCTCCGGCTGGTTTACCCCCCTTACCTCACCGGCAAGGCCCACCTCCCCAAATACCACGATGTCACGGCCGATCGGTCTGCCCAAAAAGCTGGACATCATAGCAGATACGATACCGAGGTCCGACGCGGGCTCATCTACCCTCAGTCCTCCGGCCACATTGACAAAAATATCCTGATCTCCCAATTCCATTCCCAATCTTTTCCCCAAGACCGCCACAAGCAGGGAAATACGGTTTTGGTCGACACCGATGGCCGTTCTTCTCGGCATGCCTAATGGGCTTGGGCTGACTAATGCCTGGATTTCAACAAGGAGGGGTCTTGTCCCTTCAATACAGGCGATTACGGCAGATCCCGGCACGTCTTCAGGTCTCTCTTCGAGAAAAATTCTGGACGGGTTGTCCACCTCGGCAAGTCCTGAGTCCTTCATTTCAAAGACGCCTATCTCGTTGGTTGAACCATAACGATTCTTGGCCGCCCTGAGTATCCTGTACAGATGTCCCCTGTCTCCCTCAAAATAGAGGACTGTATCCACCAGATGCTCTAAGACCTTTGGCCCTGCAATGGCACCATCTTTAGTAACATGGCCCACCAAAAAGACGGGTGTCCCCGATCCTTTTGCATAGGCCATCAGACGTGAGGCCACTTCCCTTACCTGACTCACACTGCCGGGTGCCGAGGCGAGATCGTCAGTGTAGAATGTCTGGATCGAGTCAACAGCCACAAGGTCGGGTTTCAGCGGAGCTACACGATCAAAAAAATCTTCAATGCAGGTCCCTGTCATTACATAGAGACCCTCTGAGTTAATGCCAAGCCTCTCTGCCCTTAACTTTATCTGCTGTGCGGATTCCTCTCCCGAAAGGTATAAAGAACGAAAATCCTGTCTGGCAAGTCTGTCGAGCACCTGAAGGATAATAGTGGACTTTCCAATCCCGGGGTCTCCGCCGATAAGGATTAATGATCCGGGAACCACTCCCCCGCCAAGCACTCGATCAAATTCGGCCAACCCGGTCTTCAATCTCATCTCAGGCGCTAAAGATATGGCATCCATACGCTCTGCCTGGCTCATTGTAGAAGGTCTTGCTTGCTTTCTTAGAGGTTTTTGGACCTCCTCTACCATGCTGTTCCACTGGCCGCAGTCAGGGCATCGACCCATCCATTTAAGGGCTTCATAGCCGCAACTCTGGCAGATGTAGCTCGTTCTTTCTTTTTTAGTCATGTTGATAGCTGATACCCCTATCCTTATTCCCACCTGCCATCATCTCTTTTCCTCAGGTCAGTGTACTCTACTCTTCCCTGCTCATTGATAAATGAGTTCAAAAGCCAGTTCACTACACTGATCACTAAGGCACCAAATACTGCCGACCAGAATCCATGGACCTGAAACCCTTCTATTACACCGGATGCCATCTTCAACAAGAGAGCGTTTATGACAAACGTAAAAAGGCCAAAGGTCAGGAGATTGATAGGCAGGGTGAGGATAAAGAGGATCGGACGAAAAAAAATATTTAAAATGCCCAGGATAGCTGCAGCAAAGAATGCGCTGAAAAAGCCGCTTATTTCGATGCCGCTTATCAGGTAAGAGGCGATCACAATAGCCGCTGTCAGCACTAACCATCTCACGAGAAGTCCCATGTTGTGTTTGGCTCCTTAGTGCCCACCCATAAATGGCTATTTTTCGCAATCTCTGCGTCAGATTCGGATTTTAATCCTCGAAATACTTCAATGTATTCCTGTGGTTGAAATCCTCATCTTCCTTGACCTTGCAAAAAATATCTCATTTCTGGATGGACACTATTTTATACCCCCGGACCCTGTCTTCTCGATGGCCTTGCCTTTTGAAAGGTCTATCGCCCTGCCAAGTGCGGAGCTATGGAGCCTGCCGGCCAAATGCACGGGGCTTTTTCCGTAAATGGGGTCCCAGCCCGAGGGATCTGCCGTGCAAAAAAACTGTACTTCGAGACCCATGCGTATAATTGCTTCATCCGGTGTCATCCCGACCATTCGCTCCGCAGCATCCCAGGTTGCTCCGCAGGATGCCCCACGCACCACATCTATTCTGGAAATGCGCCCGTCATTAATGTCCACAATGTATTCCGGTGCACCAAATCGCTCGCCATACTCTCCGAGGCAGACCTGCCTCGGAAGCGAACATCAGGTGGGAGGGGTAAGGACCCCTTTGATTCTGCTTTTCTTGCCGGAGGCAACCACTGGTATTCCCTTTTTGAGGCAAATTAAGGAAAGGTCGTGGGAGAGATCGGGATGCCTTAGAAAGTCCAGAACCAGGTCTGCCCGAATGTCTTCCGGGAGGAATGGAGCTGTATCGTCGATTACGGGCGGAAAGGCCTGGTCAATGTCAAGGATTTCAATATCGAGTAAATTATTCCCGAATCGTGTTATCCCCTCGATTTTCCCCTTCCCGCTGTTGTTCTGCTGAAAAATCATTATTTTTTGAGGAATTGCATCCATTTGTTACTCCTGATATACCATCTTCATTTCAGGTCTGTGATTCTATTGTATAACATTTTATAATGTCAATCTTTTGAGTCTTTGAACTGCATGTTTCTCAGCCGAAAGGTGTGCACATCTGATGGCTCAAGTGCAACTGTGTATGATTCCTGCCAATTTTTGAGAAAGTGCAGATAACAAAAATTCTTTTCCCTTGAAATTTTAACGAATTTGCGTTATTAAAAATAATGCTCTGAAGAGTTCGTAAGGAGGATCTTATGTTGAGAATCGGTTTTGTGGGATGGCGGGGAATGGTTGGATCGGTCCTAATGGGCCGGATGAGAGAAGAGCAGGATTTCAGGGGTTTTGAACCGATCTTTTTTACCACCTCCAATGTGGGCGGAAAGGTCCCTGACGTGGGTCTTGAGGCCCCTCCACTAAGGGATGCATACGATGTTGATCTGCTCTCCACACTTGATATCATCGTCACCTGCCAGGGCGGGGGTTATACCAAGGAGGTTTACCCGAAGCTCAGGAATAACGGCTGGAAGGGCTACTGGATAGACTCGGCTTCAACACTGCGATTAGATGAAGATTCCATTATAGTCCTCGATCCTGTAAACAGATCGGTCATCGATAAAGGGTTGTCATCGGGAATCAGGACCTATGTGGGTGGTAACTGTACGGTCAGTTTGATGCTCATGGCCCTTTCAGGTCTGTTTACTTCCGGCCATGTTGAATGGATATCTGCCATGACATACCAGGCCGCTTCAGGCGGGGGGGCCAAGAACATGAAAGAGCTGATTGCCCAGATGTATGTTCTTGGAAACGTCTCAAAGGAACTGTTGGATGATCCCGCGTCTTCGGCCATTGCCATGGATGAGGCGGTCACGAGGGAGATGCGAAACAGCGATTTTCCCACTGATAACTTTCTGGCGCCGCTTGCCGGAAGTCTCCTTCCGTGGATCGATTCTCCAATGGAATCAGGCCAGACCAGGGAGGAGTGGAAAGGGTTCGTGGAAACGAACAAGATCCTGCAGACAGAACAGCCGATTCCCGTAGATGGCATCTGTGTGCGTGTGGGTGCCATGCGTTGCCACAGTCAGGGGGTCACCATTAAATTGAACAGCGATGTCCCGCTTGATGAATTAACCGAAATAATCGGGCGGGGGAATCAGTGGGTGGATCTTGTCCCGAATGATAAAGAGTCCACACTGAAATGCCTGACTCCGGCTGCGGTAAACGGGACCCTCACCGTCCCGGTGGGCAGGCTCCGAAAGATGCTCTTAGGCCCTGAATACCTAACAGCTTTCACTGTGGGGGATCAACTCCTGTGGGGGGCAGCTGAACCTATTCGCAGGATATTGAACATAATAGCCGAGCCCATATCCTAATCCGGATAAACTGGGATTCTGGATTTAGGGATTTAGG
>Ga0114923_10003461_pt1 | contig 10643 bp, 9 predicted proteins | sample SumtaG_FD_89578 | JGI IMG/M metagenome (GOLD analysis project Ga0114923, IMG submission 89578) | Deep subsurface microbial communities from Indian Ocean to uncover new lineages of life (NeLLi) - Sumatra_00157 metaG | ecosystem: Environmental > Aquatic > Marine > Oceanic > Sediment | place: near...
AGTGTTTACCGATTTTTACATTATGTGCCACATGGACCATATTATTAATTCTTGTCCCTTTACCTATAACGGTTTCTGACATTGTAGCTCTATTCACACAACAATGAAGACCAATTTCAACATTATCTTCAATCCGAACACTTCCGAGTTGAGGGAATTTTTCTAATTCTCCTTTTTCATTATATAGATGAGAAAATCCTTCTGCACCAATAACTGAATTAGAAAGAATTGTTACCTTATTTCCTATTTTTACGTCATCATATATAATAACGCCGGGAAATATCTGTGTTTGATCTCCAATTATAACGTCATCTCCAATTACAACATTCGCACCTATGAAAACGTCTGTTCCTATTGAACAATTATTTCCTATTATTGCTGATGGATGGATTCCTTTTCTTAGTGGAGGTGTAAAAAAGGTTGATAAACATCTAGCAAAATTTAATCTTGCATTTGAAATAACTATTAATGTTTTGGATTTATCTTGAATTTTTTCAATTGGCGTATTAACTTCACAAATTATTACTTTTGATTTTGTTCGATTTATTAGATCAACAGCAGGATCTCCTTCATAAATACAAAAGGTCAAATCTCTTTCACCAGCTTCAGTGATAGGTGCTGCCCTCTCTACAGATGATTTTAAATTGCCATATATTTCTAATTTATCTTTACCTAACAAGGTAACGATATCTTGAACAGTGATTTTATTTATTTTCATTAACATCTTACTTTCCATACCATCAAGAATAATTTAAAAAATAGTAAATAATTAAATAATTATAATTATTCAAAACTAAAAAATTCTATGTTGCTCTAATATAACTATAAAAATAAGAATGAGTAGCCATAGATATATTAGTTATAATATTTTTTTTAACTATAAGGAGCAAATGAGTATGAAAAGAAAGCTTGGAATCGTAACAGGCTCTAGAGCAGAATATGGATATTTAAGACCTTTAATGAAAAAAATTAAAGAGGACAAAGAATTAGAGTTCATTCTATATGTTACAGGCATGCACCTCGCTAAAGAATATGGAAATACAGTTGAGGAAATAAAAAAAGACGGATTTGTTATTGATGGAACCGTAGATATGGATATTAAGGAGGACAATTCGCTCTATGATTTTGTGGCTTCTATTGGGAAAGGAATTATAGGATTTGCTGAGGTATTAAGTAAGGACAATCCCGAGATTGTAGTTGTATTCGGTGATAGACCAGAACCTTTTGCTGCTGCAGTATCTGCATCTACAATGAATATCCCCGTTGCTCATATAAATGGTGGTGATATTGGATTAGGAGATATAGATAATAATATACGACATGCAATTACAAAATTTTCTCACATACATTTTACAGCCAGCAAAAAAAGTATGGAAAGAGTTCTTAAGCTTGGTGAGGAAGAATGGAGGGTTTTTCATGTTGGAGCATTATCTTTAGACACATTATTGAATGTAAAACTATTATCTCAAAAAGAATTATGCAAAAAATACGGTATATTTGATATGCCATATATTTTAGTATCTTACCATCCGATTTCAAGTGAATGGGAAAAGGCAGAGTCTCAGATAAGATCCGTTATAGAATCTGTTGATGCTGTTGCTAATGAAGAGAATTTAGGTGTAATTATTACATACCCTAGCGCATATCCGGGAGGATATCAAATTATAGAGGTTTTAAAAGACTATTCATTGAAAAATCAAAGAGTACTCTTATTTAAAAACTTCCCCCACATTCATTATGCTTCTTTAATGAAAGCTTCTAAAGTTTTTGTAGGAAATTCCAGTTCTGGAATTATTGAAGCACCCTCCTTAGGAACCCCATATATATGTGTAGGAAAAAGACAATCTGGAAGAGAAAGAGCTAAAAATGTAATTGATGTTGGCTATGAAAAAGAAGAGATTATTAACGGTATTAAGAAGGCATTACACAATCAAGAATTTTTAAAAGAAGTAAAAAAATGCGAGAGTCCATATGGTAAAGGAGATTCAAGTAATAAAATAGTCAAAATATTAAAAGAAATTAAAATTAATAAAGATCTAATAATAAAGAAAATGACATATTAATTGGAGAAAATTATGAATGTACTTATTATTGCACCGCATCCAGATGATGAAGTGCTTGGATGTGGGGGGACTATAAGAAATAACATAAAATTAGGAAATAAAGTTTTTGTTTGTATTGTAACAAAAGCATATACTCCTCAGTGGACCGAAGAATTTATAATAAATAGACAAAAAGAAATTGAAAACTGTAGAAAAATCTTAGGAATTGAAAAATATTTCTTTTTGGATTTTCCAACTGTAATGATTGATACAATTCCCCAAAAAGATTTAAATGCTAAAATTTATAAGGTTTTGGACGAAGTAAAACCTGATATATTATATATCCCACATAAGGGTGATCTAAATAGAGATCACCGTTTAGTATTTGAAGCTTCACTAGTAGCAGCAAGACCACTAAAACTAAAAGTAAAAAGAGTTTTATCATATGAAGTGCTTTCTGAAACAGAATGGGGTCAACCAATTGAACCATTCTTTCCAAATGTTTATGTAGATATTTCTGAAACAATAGATTCTAAAATAGATGCGTTAAATGCTTATAAAAGCGAATTAAAACCAGCACCTTATCCTAGGTCGCCAGAAATAATTAAGGCTCTAGCTAGAAAAAGAGGTTCAGAGGCAGGAGTTAATTTTGCGGAAGGTTTTATGATGATTAGAGAAATTTCTAATATATAATTAATAATATTTGAGAAATCCTAATTATCTCTATTTAAATATCCTCTAATTCTATTTTTGGTCGTTTTCCAATAACTCTACTAGGACTACCAGCATTGATAGTCCATGGTTCTACATTTTTTAAAACAAGGCTATTACTCCCAATAATAGCTCCTTCTCCAATTACGACTCCCGGATGCACCACAGAGTTAGTTCCTACAAAAGCATCTTTTTCAATTCGTACAAACGATACTTTTAAATTTCTTTGCTCTAAAGGTAAGCAAGTAGACATTCTTGCACCACCATGGTATGAATCTGTTCCTGTTAAAATTCTCACTCCGTCAGCTAATACTGAATAATCACCCAAGAAAAGTTCACCACCTCCAATAATACTAACAAATCGAGATATATGCACATATCTTCTAATAATAATTCCTTTTCCACCATAGATAAATGCAAAATCATCAATTTCAGAGTTATCACCAATTTCGATAACTTCAGGTTTAATAATTTTTGCACCATCAAAGATTTTAAGATTTTTACCAGCTTTTTTGAATTGAACCATAATTCTCAAATAACAATTACTATAACTAAATAAATTTCTTTTTATTAGTTATATTAATTATATATAGAAAGAATTTATAGAGTGCTAAAATTACAACAATTAAACAATATTATAAAAAAGTTGATAGTATGAGATATTGTATAAAATGTGTAATGCCAGATACTAGACCCGGAATATTTTTTAATGAAGAGGGGATATGTCAAGGGTGTCTCTCAGAAGAAAAGAAAGATATTATAGATTGGGATACAAGATATAAAGAATTAGAAGCTTTATGTGATAAGTATCGATCTTCTAATGGTGATTGGTATGATTGTATAATTGCTGTTAGTGGTGGCAAAGATAGTCATTACCAAACCCATGTAATGAAGGAATTAATGAATATGAACCCTTTACTCGTCACAGTTGAAGATAATTTTCCTATGACTAAAGCGGGCCTACATAATATTCACAATATTTCCGAGGAGTTTGGATGTGATATAATTAGTATGAAACCAAATATCAAGGTTCAAAAAAAACTAATGAGGTATTGTTTTGAGAAATATGCAAAACCAAATTATTACCTTGATGTTTTAATGTATTCATTTCCTATTCATATGGCTATTAAGTTAAATATTCCGTTAGTAGTTTATGGAGAAAATGTCAATTACGAGTATGGTGGTTCTCAAAAAGATGAAACTTATTCTGCTATTGATCAGTTTTATAATGATGTAGCTTCAGGTATATCCTTAGAAGAATTATGCGTTGAGGGAATTACTATGAAGGATCTCAGTCTATGTATTTACCCTTCCAAAGAAGAGATGAAAACAGCAAACCTAGACCCAATATACTTAAGCTATTTTATTAGATGGAGCGGTTATGGAAACTATATTTTTTCAAAAAGTAGAGGATTTAAGGATTTATCAAATGAATGGAGAAGAAGTCACCATATTGATGATTATAGTCAAGTTGATACTAGAGCATATTTAATACATCCATGGTTGAAATATCCTAAATTTGGTCATGGTTATGCTACAGATATGGCTTCAAGGCAGATAAAAACTGGAGTTTTAACAAGGGAAGAGGGGATTAAATTAGTCAAAAAACACGATCATGATCTTGATCAATTAGCGGTTGATGATTTCTGTAAATTTTTAGGCTACCCTAGAAGTGAATTCTGGACAGTAGTCGATAAGTTTTATAATAGAGATTTATTTGATAAAGATGAAAATGGGAAATGGAACTTAAAAAATCCAATTTGGGAACAAAAATAGTTATTATTCCGCAAAATAAATAGAGTCAAAAATTCCACACTGAACTTTTTTAAAATTACTATATTGATTGTCTTTAATATTTACATCAGTTTTTTTAACAAATTCAAAAATTTCATTAATGCCCTGTTCTAAATCAATTTCAGGTTTGAAATTAAGGATTTTATGCGATTTATCAAATGAAACTCTGTATGATCTCTGATCCTCTTTGGAATTTATTTTATTTACTTTTATTCCAGGAAACATTTTTTTTATAAAATTTCCAAGATCTTTTATTTGATAATTGTTTTCTTCTTTTCCAATGTTAAAAATTTGTCCCGATACTTTTTCAACCGGTTGGTTCACGATATTAAGTATTGCGTTTGCAATATCTTTCACATGAACAAAGGGTCGCCATTGTTCACCTGAAAAGATTGAAATTTCTTTATTTTTAACTGCTAATGCAGTTAATAGGTTTACAACTAAATCAAATCTCATTCTATAAGATAATCCAAAAACAGTTGCTAATCTTAAGATACAAGGATGAAAATTATTACTTTTTAATTCAACTAATGATTTTTCAGCTTTTAGTTTGGTTTCTGCATATAAAGACACTGGATTTAAATTAGAATTTTCTGTTAATAATTCATTGTCTGAAGCACCATAAACGCTGCAAGTTGATGTAAATATAAAGCGATCGATTCCATAATATTTACAGAATTCAGCCAGAATTTTAACTCCATGAAAATTTGTTTCTAAAGTAAGTTCGGGGTTTATATTTCCAGCGGGGTCTCCAACAATTGCAGCTAAATGAATAACAGCAAAAATATTTTTTAAACATGGTAATAAATCTTCAATTTTAGTATAATCTCCCTGAATTAACTCAAAATATGGATTGGATTCTAATTCTTTTATTGCACTTATTCCAAAACTAAGATTGTCAAGAACTCGTACAGAATAACCGCTATCAAGCAATATTCTAACTAGAGTAGACCCAATATAACCCGCTCCTCCTGTGACTAATATTTTTTTTGATGTTTCTGGCTTAGTTTTGGTCTTTACAGTTTCCTTTAAAAACTCATCCTTTATGAAATCGGTGATTTGATAATAATCTACAACCTGCTTCATATTATTCAAAATCGGAAGGATAAAGATTTTATGACGTATAATAGTTTCTAAAATTTCTGTTTCTGAAACTCCCTCTTTAGCAACAAAAAAAGTCTTACTCATAATTTTCTCAACAGGCTCTGTGAGAGATATATTTTTTAAAATTGCTCGTCTGATATCTCCATCATTTACGATCCCGAGTAATTTCTTATTCTTGTCTACGATAAATGCTGTTTTTAATTCATTTTCATTTATAATTCCTATTACATGAATTATTTTGTCATCTTTATGAGCAAATAATTTTTCTATAGGCTTTTTCATTTTTTACAATCACTTAGATTATCATATAAAATCATGACTTAAATCTCTGAACGAAAATTATAAATTCTTTCTATTGAATCGCAGATTTTGTCTACAAGAGATAATCCCATATGAGAATAAATCGGTAAACATAGGATATTTTCTGCCAAATCATCAGTAAATTCTAAATCTAAATTTTGACCAGATAAATAAGGTTTAAATGCAGATTGTTGATGTATTGGTGGAAAAAAATATTTTTTCGTCATTATATTTTCGGTATTTAGACTCTCATATAATTTATCACGTGTTAATCCGAATTCGGCAACATCTATTTTGATAGCAAAATCCTTATAAGAACTTCTTGAATTATCTTCAATTTCTTGGAAAGTTATACCTGGCAATTTTGATAATCTTTTTTTATAGTGTTGTGCAATTTTTTGCCGATTTTTAACATTTTGCTCCAACATTTCTAAACTTTTAAGGGCAAGAATTGCGTTGAATTCCGCTAATCGGCCACTTAATCCTATAAAAGATGTATTATAATTACCAGGATTCCCATAATTTCGTCCTATTTTTATCGAATCTGCAAGTCTATTATTGCTAGTTGTAATAAATCCTCCTTCGCCCGCAGTTAATACTTTAGTAGGGCTCATGCTGAATGATTCGCCATCTCCAAAATTTCCAATTTTTTTACCTCTATATATTGATCCTGCACCATGGGCAGAATCAAAGATTAATTTTAAATTATAATCTTCAGCAATTTCCTCTAAGGCTTTAATATCACAGGGATTTCCAAAAATGTGAGTAGCTAAAATAGCAGAAGTATTTGAATTGATTTTATCTTGAATTTTTTCCACATTTATCGTAAACTTTTTTTGATTACAATCTACAAATATAGGTTTTAAATTTAACCATACTAATGCAGTAGAAGTAGCAGAAAAAGAAAAACTGGGAGTTATTACTTCGCCTTCTAATTTAAGACATCTCTCTAATAACAATAATCCAGTTGTGCAATTGGATAACGCAATAACATTATTGACTTCAAGATGGTTTTTTAATTTATCTTCTAGTTCTTGGACATATTTATGATTAGTAATCATACCAGAATTAAATATATCTTTTAAATTTTGAATAAGATCATTTAACGGAGGTAGTGTAGGTCGAATTATTGGCACAAGAGACGAAAATTTCGGCTTCCCACCTAAAATTGCTGGTATACGATCCGACATTGTTATAAAATATTATTTTATATGTGATAGTATAAAATATGATTATTATTTTTTTTGATATAATTAATTAATCTCTTTATTTCAATAATTTAGATTTGATTTGATCTTTAAATTTAAGCTTTAGAGGGTGAAAGTAATTTAAGGGAATAAATTATACAGGAAATATCCAAAACTTTAGTGAAACCACTATTTTTTTATATTCTGGTAAAAATGATAGACCTCTTTGGAAATCTCTAAAAAATATTGAAAGTTTTCTAGAACTCTTTAAACCTTTAGTTGTGTCATAAATCAATTGAATTATTAACAGAACTATTTTTTTAATGGTAACCTTTATATTCAATTTTTTAGAATATAAAATTTTATTTTCTAATAAAACAATAATTCTCATATATATTAGAGATCTTTTTGAAAGATGAAAATAATTTCAATAATTCCAGCTAGAGGCGGTTCTAAAGGCCTTCCAAAAAAGAATATTAAATCATTTGCGGGAAAACCTTTAATTTCCTATACGATTGAATGTGCTATTGAGTCAAAACAATTTAATAAAATAATTGTCTCTACCGAGAGTTCAGAAATCGCTGAAATCTCAAAAAAATATAATGTTGAAATAATAAAGAGGCCTATGAGTCTGGCTCAAGATGATTCCTCCATAATTCCCGTGATATATCATGTAATGGACCAATTAGAACAAGAGTTTAATGAATCAACTATTATTGTTCTTTTACAACCTACCTCTCCTTTAAGAATTGCTGAAGATATCAAATTTAGTATCAAAAAGTTTTTTGAAAATGAGTGTGAGTCACTTATAAGCGTAGTTGAGGTTCTCCATCCACCACATTGGTTCTTAAAGGTTAATAATGGTTTTTTAAAACCTCTTTTAGGGAAGGAGAATTTAAAACGAAAAAGACAAGACTTTGAGAAAATATATCTTCCAAACGGTGCAATATTTATAGCTAAATTTGAAACATTAAAAAAATATAATAGTTTTTTTAGTAGTTCTACAATTCCTTATGTAATGCCATTTGAAAGAAGCATTGATATAGATGTTGAAATAGATTTTATTTTAGCAGAATTACTATATAGAAAAAAAAGAAATGGAGGATGATTTAATATAAATAAGAACGAATTTAAAAATTCATTACATATCATGTGAAGTTAATTAAGTAGTATTTGCAAAATTAATTATTATAATTTAAATTAAAGTTATTATATAAGATTTTCATGGCAAGTTCAAATAAAGAAAAGAATTGATTGAGTAAGAAAAGAAAGTTGTAGTTCCAGCTGGAGGATGGGGTACAAGGCTTGGACGATGGTCTGTTGTTTACGAAAGGATTTCATGAAAAAGACTTTAAAGAAAATTTTAAATTTTTAGAAATAATTATCAAAATGATTAAGAAAAAGTAAAATCAAAAAATAAATAATTAATCCATTAAATATGAAAAAAATTTTTTTCGTCATTTCCAGCGATTTATATATAAGAAACTATATTCGCACTGGAGTAATAGATTCTATAAACGAAAAATATGATTGTAAGATAGTGGTTTCAAGTGATATTTTCTATAAAGATGAAGTTGAGCGGTTAAATAATTTTGTCGGCCATTATTGCTCGGTTACAAAACAAGTTAATAGACGTAAATTGCTTAGGAACGTGATTCTCTGGAGATATCGAAAAAAATCTACTACTTTTGGATACAGATTTATGAGAAGTAGTGGTCTGCGCGATTTAAATTTTTTTTCAAGCTTGAATGGAATGAAAGAATTCCTTTCTTACATCAAGAGAACATTAAAAAGAAGAAGTATTCCTTTTGTTATGATACTAGGTCATCCCTTAATTTATCCATTCTTTCTCTCAGTTTATAAAAAAAGAATCACTCAAAATAAATCCCTGCTGGAATTATTGAATAAAGAAAAACCAGATATTATATTTTTCCCATCATCTGCATATGAACCTATAGGCTATGATATAATTGAGGCTGGAGATCAAAATAAAATAAAGACGGTATTCTTAATTGATAACTGGGATAATCTTTCGAGCAAGACGGTGTTTCTAAAAAAACCCGATTTTCTCACAGTTTGGGGAAAGCAAAGCATTGAGCATGCAGTAAAGATTCATGACTTTAAAGAAAAACAGATTATTATGATAGGTACACCACGTTTTGATATATATTACAAAACTGTAAATAATGTACCAAAGTCTCCAATTAATGGAAAATATGTTCTTTTTACAGGGGCTGCTTTGGAAATGGATGAAACAGGCGCTCTTAAAGAACTCGATGAGGAATTAGAGCAAAATAAGGATATTTATGGGGATCTTAAGATAATATATAGACCTCATCCATGGAGACAGGGAAAAAATGATTTTAATGAGTCTGATTTTAAGCACGTAGAACTTGACATACAGATGAAAGACCACTATGCACGGCAAAAACTACAGAGAACAATGGGGAAAAAAAGGAAAGAATCAATTAATTTTCAACCTAACATTGATTATTATCCTGCAATTCTAGGTAATGCGTTATTTATTGTCTCTCCACTTACCACAATGGCTTTGGAAGCTTTACTCATGGAAAAAAAAGTTCTTTTGATTGTTTATGATGATGGAAAAAATTTTACTACACCTAAAAATGTTTTCAAGTATTATGAACATTTTAGAGGAATAGAAAAATTGAATGGTTTTACTTTTTGTAAAAATAAAAGCAGATTGAAACAACAATTTCGTGAATTATATGTAAGAATGAGTAGAGACGGTTTTAAGCCTGTAAGATCGGATCTAAGTTATTTTTTATTTAATGATAACAGAGAGTACAAACAACGCCTTATTGATGTTATTGAATATGTTATCAAATCAAAATAAAATGCATTGAATAAACAAAAGAAAAATACTAAATTTTTATGAAATCAATTTCATTAAGTATCATATCAAAATATATATAAAGAAAATGGCATTTTGAATAAGTTTAAAACTTTTATATATAAAAAAAATGTTGAATAATTATTATTTAAAGAAGAATTGAATTATAGATGAATTATAAAGGTTGAAAATAATAGTATTATAATAAATAATGATTTAGTTTTTAAGGTGTCATCAGAACAAAATTTCAAGTTAAATATTGATAATTCTTTCTATTCACCTAGATATGGTTTCAAATACAAGAGTTATAAACTAAAACTTAATCTACAATGTTCATTTGAGAATAATAAAAAAATTGAAATTATAACTAAAATTTTTACTAAAAATTTGTGAAGTAATTAAAATATTTGGAATTCATGTTAAAGTTTCCCTTGAAAGAAATAAGAATAACTTATGTTCTCATGCTTTCGACTTTCTTTATATTTTAGAAAATCCTTACCAGCTGAGAAAAACACAAATCTAAGTGAAATAGCTTAAATTTTTTGAAACCCAGTCAATTATCATTTTCACACCTTTAATTGGAGTAATTTCGGGATTCCAATCGAGCTTTTTTCTAGCTTTTGTAACATCAGAAATATAGACTTTTTGATC
>Ga0114923_10003462_pt1 | contig 10643 bp, 9 predicted proteins | sample SumtaG_FD_89578 | JGI IMG/M metagenome (GOLD analysis project Ga0114923, IMG submission 89578) | Deep subsurface microbial communities from Indian Ocean to uncover new lineages of life (NeLLi) - Sumatra_00157 metaG | ecosystem: Environmental > Aquatic > Marine > Oceanic > Sediment | place: near...
CAATTTGCTGGCGGAGATCAGCAAGCTGGGAGTTAAGTTGTATCAACCGCGGATGAGAAGGCATTAAGGACGTAGACATTACTGCCAGAACGCGTTGAACGCGTACTCGTTGTTCAAGCAGCAGCTGGATTAACTGCGAATTCAGTACATCCGAGGCAGCGGCTACGTCACCTTCCTCTTTGAGCATTTTCTTGATGAGATCCACTCGGGCTTCGGCTTCGGTTTGGAGCGTCTTGGCAATAATAAGCTGACTGTTCAGACTTGAAAGTTGCTGTACATCCAGCGTTGCATTGTTACGGCCTTCGAACAAACCTGAAGAGGAGCGGAACCGCTCCACCTTAATATCGGCCGACTCCGCCTTTTTGGTGAGTTGAGTGATCTGTGCGCTTAGCCACGCGCTGGCTTCCTTTCTCTGCTTGAGCTTTATGTTCTGCAACCAGGTCAGATAGAAATCGACAATTTTGTTGGCAACTCTGGCGGCTGTTTCCGGATTGCGCGACCGGAATGAGACCGCAATGACGCGCGAATCCTGGAGCTGATTGACTTTCAGCCGGGCCAGAAACGCATCAATCAAACGCTCTTGTTGCCTGACCTCGGTTGGAAGCCTTTCATGGCGCGCGAGCGATAGTAATTTGCGCCAAATGATCTGCTTTCAGGATTTTTTTTGAACTCGGGGTCTTCTTTCAGATTGAGCGCCTTAACCACACCTACGGCCAGGTCGCGGGACTGAAGCACCTGAACATGGCTCGCTACTGTCGCCTTGTCTGTTTGAAAAACCCATTCGGAGGTGTTCTGTAACGCCGCCGGGCGCTTATATGAATTCTCCTCGCGCCCGATCAGAATTTTCGCTTCGGATGAATATTGCGGGGTTACGAAAGTCAAACTAACATAGGTGATGATGCCGGCAGCGACCGCCAATAGTGCAATCGGGACCTTACGCCTGCTTATTGCGCGCAAGAGTGCAATAATTTCGATGTCGTCAGAGGAGGCAGACCAACTCGAGGGGTGCAAGGCGATACTCGTGCAATTAGGGTAACTCTACTCGCCTAAATTCTATTGATTCCCGGTAACCAAATACTTAAGTCGAACTTTGCACCTGGCACGCAAACCGGAGCCAGATTAATCGACTGGCAGCATTGTGATCATTTTCGGTGTGACGCTGGCCACAGCCAAGAGCGGACGCTCAGAGCAGCTGTAGGATCATGTCGTTGTACGTGTTGTTGAGCAAGAAGACAAAATGAGAAGTGGGTGTTGGAGCGGGTGACAGGAATCGAACCTATGCACACGGCCTGGAAGACCGTAGCTCTGCCGCTGAGCTACACCCGCTAACTAGGATCATTCTGTCAAATCGGGATTTTCATTCGGTTAATGGTCAGCCTTGGTTGCCGCTGGCGTGATGCTCTCTTCGCGTGCGAGGCCAGCTGTTTGTGATTGAGTGTCGTCACGAAAACCAAGCCTGACCGCAAGCAGCCGGCCTGCGTGGCGCAACAGCAGGGCAATGGGCGGCATCGGATCGCGCCATGTGAACACGAGGTGGATTCGAGATCTCAGCAAAGACCGGATCATCTGGAATATCCAGACGACCACGCCTCCAAGGCTGATCTCACCATGCGCGATGGCTTCCTTCAGGCCATACAGGTCTCCCGTCAGCCAGCAATAATAGATACCGGTCGGGTAACTGTGAGCCGGGTCCAGACCAAGATCGGTTTTGCCGCGAGCCAGCTGCAGCGCTGATCTGGTAACAGGCATGCCAACCGCCTCGGCACAGCGAAAGTTGCCGCCATTTCTCGGATTGAGCTCAAGGAAAGTGGCCTCCCCAGTATCCGGGTCGTGGATAAATTGAATGCCCCCGATGCCTGTATATTCCAACTCCTGAACAAGTCTCTGTATGTCCTTTTTGAAAGTGCGCGGTACAGCTATATGCACGCCTTCCGTGGCAAACCCGGTCCCGTCAACATGATCGGTACGGGTGATCAATGTATTGAGCAATGACTGGAGTTCACCATTTACGGCAATGAAATAAAAATTGTGCCGGATGCCGGTAACATAGCGCTGTAGCAGCAACCCTGACTGCTTGCCCGGCCAAGTTGAGAACGCGGCCAGAAGCTCATCGTGAGATTGACAGATAATCGCTTTTTTGTGGCCGAGCAGGTTCTGGGAGCTGAACGGACGCACGATGAGCGGATAGCCGAGCTTTCTGGATTTTTTGTAGAGTTCGTCAAGCGTTTCCACCTCGGCGTATGGCGCACAGGCGATTCCGGCCCGCGATGCCAGATCGAGCATTTTGACCTTGTCCAGGCACAAATCGACGAGGCTGGCTTCTGGCGACACGACGGTAATATTCGCGGGTAGGTCATTCTTGTTGTTCGCCAGCCACACAACGAATTTTTCCGCAGCCGGGAAAATCGTCGTGATATCCGGCCGCTGATTGAGTAGCAGTTTCAAGGCTTGTTTGAATGTTGCGCCGGCCTCGGCATGCAACTCTGGATGGTCCCACATCTCGTCGACAAAACGCGAATACCTGGCTCCGGCAGCTTTGTCATCGGCCTCGGACACAATGACATGGAACCCTTCTTCGCTAAGCGCCCTGGCAACCGTGAGGGTCGGGCGGAAATTGCCAAGAATCAGGACTGAGTCCCTCACCTGTTGCCGTGTCATGACAATTTTCTTTCAGAAAGGCGCCCTGCGATCAGGCTTATCGATGGCAGACCAGGCTTGAACCGGGACAAGGCGTCACAAGAAAATCCGAGTTCCCGGCGCACGACAACTGCCAACCCTATGCCGGAGACGGTCATCGCCGCCACAACGGCCAGAGCCATGCCGTTTGTGCCGAGCATCGGTGCCAATGCGAACGCAACTGCGATAAATACCGCGACCGACACCGCGATTGGTGGAATAGCGAGTTTATGACGGCCCGAAGCAATCAAAAGCGTCAGTGCCGGTCCACCCAGTGCGCGGATCAACTGGGCGGCCACAAGAATCAACAACACAGAATATCCGGCCTGGAACTGGGTTCCGATAACCCCGAGCAGCTCACGCCCGGCAATCCACGTCGCCAGCAACGCGCCTATCATCATCGCTACGGCGACAGCATTGATCTTGGTGAGGAGTTCAGCGACGCCGGCTTGGTCCTTTGCCCTCAGGGCTTTTGTGAAGCGGGGGAGTGAGATCTGATACAAAACCTGGATAAAAAACCCGAACATAAAAGCGATCTTGATGCAAATACTGAAGATTGCGACCTGCGAGGATTCCAGCAGCACGCCGGAAATGATGATCACCAAGTCAGCGAACAGGCCTATTATCAGAACCGGCACAAGCATATAGACGCCGGATTTGCGCCAGTGTTTTGCTTCACGCCGGTCAGGTTTGCGGTCCCTGCCAGCCGCGCCGCCGGACCAGCCAACAATAAGAGTTTGTGTAAGGGCTATGGCGATCACCAGGGCACTAAAAGCGCAGACCACGTTCAGCAGGGTGAGCGGCATGGACATCAACACCAGCGCGCCAATTACCAAGGTGAACAACACGGGACGGATGAGATTGTCCGGTAGGGTTGAGAGGGCAAATCGCTGCAAAGCGTTAGCAATTCCGCCATTTACGCGAAGCGTCGTGAGTGCTGGTATTGCGAGCGCCGCTATGACTGAGGGCCAAATGATTCTCGGGTCGCCATTGCTACCGATGGTGATAGCTACGACGCCGGCCAGCGCAACGCACAGAGCGATGATAAGCGTGTCGCGCCGCGCCGTCAGGATAAAGGTTTTCATTTTCCAGTCTTGATGACGTGACACGTAACGCACCATGAGCTGGTTGGAAATGCCGGGATATCCGATGCTGGCAACGGCTCCCAAGAGGATAACGATACTGGTGATGATGTAGAACAGGCCCAGATCATTCATGTTCATTGAATGGGCGAGCAACAGTTGAGCAAAAAAATTAGCGCCCGATCCAACGACGCGCGCGGCGGACAGGCTGAGAGTCTGGGTTAGTAATTTGGCGCCTGCAGGGAGTTTCATCGCCACATCATTGACATCAAAAATCTTGAAGTCTGCCGGTGACAGGCACGAAGTGAGAACAGTACCTCCGCGGCGATACGGTCAACGTAGTTGTTAAACCGCAAATATTCACCCGACAGTTCGATGAATTTTCCTTGCCGGCCTACCAGACCCGTCTTGAATTGAACCAGTCCGGAATCGCCTCCCGTGCCGCCCAAATCGTACCAGCGAACACCCTGATCAGACAGCCAGCGAACGATCCACCATTGAAGGGCATAACCCGCTCGTAGTGGCAAGGCCACCTGAGCGGTGGCGCCGTAAACATAATATGCGGTATCCCCATGGAGAGCGATTGCCGCTCCCGCGATCGGCTTGCCCTCGTGATATGCGATGATGATTTTTGGCGCGAGCTTCTCTGGCAATGCGTTCTCAAGGTGCGGCAATACATGAACGGCGTCGCCATGTGAGGCATTCTTGCGCGTGACCATGCTGGAGTGCAGGGTCTGGAACTGCTCGAATGCATGCGTATCGACGCCAAATCGGATATCCAGATCGGATGATTCGGATTTCCGCAGGTTTCGCCGCCAGGTTTGTCCAAGGCTCGCCAACTGCGTCTCTTCATCAAGCGACAGATCGACAAGATAGCGCTCCGAATCTTCAATCGGCCTGTGGTCGTTAAACCCGTTGGCTTCGAGCAGGGCCTTTTCATGAGGTCCGAACTCGGGGCTGGCTCGTGGCAGGATGGAAAGAACCAGTCCGCGCCTGTTACAATATTCCTCGTTAAGAGCCGCCAGAATGGAACAATAGTCGTTCGGGTCCGGCTGCTGGTTGGTGCGCCGCCACAGGGGGCCGAATTTGACATAGGCCAGCCCCTTATCCAGACCGGGTATTTTGAACTCAAGCACGTGCGCAGCGGCGATGATGTTTGCTCCATCGCGAAGCAGCAAATGGCTGTTCTTCTTCTCGCCCCATATGGCGACGCAATAGGCGGCGGTCTGCTCGTATGAGACATCTTCGAAGCCGGCGACGATGTCGTCCCACTCTTTGTCGCTAAGCGTGTCGACTTCATAGGCCGGGACTTCGCGGTCACGGCCCTGCACTAGGGTAGCAGCCGGTTCCGGAAAGCCTTTCCCGATATCGAGTATTGTGTCGGTTGAAAGGCTCATGACCGGCGGCCCTCCTGAGCTGAGGAGATAGCCGCTTCCTCCACCACTTTCATTGCGGCGGCGATATGCACGCAGCACCAGAAACCGATGCCGAGAAACTTGAACCCATCCTCAAGCAGGAATTCGGTCCGTTGATTAGCCCGGAGCCAATCTGAAATAGCGCCAAAATTGTGACCGGCCAGGATGTCGATGACAATGCTCAAGCCAAGCGCCGAAATCGCCATCAGCAAGAATATCGGGAAGGCCGTCAGTACGACGCGCCATGCCAATGCGATATAGGCGAAAACAATGGCGCCATAGAGCGCATAGGTGGCCGGTTGCGGCATCCCGATTAGCGGCAGAACGATATCATGAAGCAAGAAAAGATCATCAATCGCCAGCCATGCGGAAAACACCGCCGCCATGGCCAGCGCCACGATATCGTATGTCCGCGCCGAGAGGCTCATCGCAACAAGAGTTGCAAATCCAGTTACCGACGCCGCGGCCCACCAAAGTAATATCCCGAGATTGGAGATCATGCCGTCATAGACGTGGCAACAGCCCGGATAATCTTCGGCGACAGAGAGCATGTCGCGGAACAGACGCTCAACCGGCACCGTGGACTGCACAGCCACAGCAACCAGAAGCATGATCTGAACAATGATGATTGTATAAAAAATGCCGTAATAGCGCGGCTGTTGTCCAATGAACGCCAACAGGGAGCGCCAACTGAATGTAGGAATTTCAGTCCGAAGGTTATAGGCAAGCGACATTTCTCACTCCTGGGGACATTGTGATCTTCTGGCGATAAGGTGATCTACTGGTGATATTGCGATCTACTGGCGCCATTGTGATCTAATTGTGTGAAAAAGTAGCAAACCCGATGCCAACTTTTTCCCTGCATATTGTGCTAATTTGAGACAGCTTGGACATTTTCGCCGTGTCGCGGTGCCTTGCAGGCCGGACAAAGACTGTTATTGCAGCGAAAGGCTGAAGGGCGGCGCCATAATCTTTATTTTGGTGCGGTGAACGGTAAACTGGTCCGGTATCTCCATGCGCTCATCCTGCGAACCGACATGCTTGATGGAACCGGCCTGGCTGTCGAGGGTGTCACCATCGAGCCCGATCCGAAACTTCGCGATTACACAGAGCGACTGGTCAGCGCGCTGTGATACACAGATGTCGGCTGCGCCCAGTTTCTCGTCGATGAGGTGACAGGCTCTATCAGCTTTCTTGAAATAAATCCGCGCATTGCGGGAAACCACGCGGTTCCTGAAGCCGCCGGGCTTGAGTTGAGCACGCTGCCAATTGATCTGTGCCGCAATGCAGATCTCGATTTGCCAAAAATCGAGGGCAAGGCTCACCTTCGATATGTTTGGACGTGCGGTGATCTCCTTGGGGCAAAACTCGCATATCTCAGTGGTGATATTGCCGCGTGGACAATGTTGAACTGGGTTGCCCACACCATTTCAATTGCAATTCGCGCACATGTGCACATGAAGTTGTGCTGGCACGACCCTATGCCAGCGCTGGTCCCTTTGGCCACCTTGGCCCCTTCAATGGCCGGCCTCGCACGCTCGCTCAGGGACCTCACGCCTTCCAAGAAAGTGGCAAGGTTCTTGCACCGAACGGAAGCACAATAATGACGCCTGAGTCAGACTTGAATTTGCACCGATAGTTGGACGGGAAAAAAGAGGCACAATTCGATGACGAACCCCAATTTAATCAATAACGCAGCCGGCGTGACTTTTCCGTGGAGTATCGGTGTGTCTGGTCGGGCAGATCACGCAAGTGAGGCGGCAATGCCAGCCGGGCTCGATTTGAAATATGTGGACGGGCTGAAATGGGACCGGTTCGCCGCCGGCTATGATGATGTCATATGCGAACAGACCAATTGCTTTATAGAGAGCCGGTGGGGCGCTGGACGATCGGAATGCGTACAGGTCTTCAAGGACGGCGAAGTAATTGGCGGAGCGGCGGTCGTGTTATTCCGTTTTGCCGGACCGCGACTGGCAATCCTCAAATGGGGACCTTTGTGGAGAGAAACAGGTGCCAGGATCGACATTACCCGCCTTCGTATGACGCTTGCCGCTATAAAAGCTGAATTCGTGGATCGCCGAGGCTGCTATCTGTCCGTCATGCCGCAAGCGGACCCGGAATTTGGTGAGGCGACAGTGAAAATTCTGCGCAGCCTCGGCTTCACCAAAGGCTCATCGTGCCCGTTCCCGGATCGTTATCTGGTGAACACTTCGATATCCTCCGACGAATTGATGGCGAAACTTGATCAAAAATGGCGGTACAATCTCAGGAAGTCCCTTAAAAATAACTTGAAGATTGAAATCGTGCCGATGGCCGAAGGCTATCCTGAGTTCATAAAGCTCTACCACGCAATGTTGGACCGCAAGCAGTTTCAGGATTCTTCGGCCATTCATACGTTGCCCGATCTCATCGAAAGCAGGGCTGAAGCACACCAGCCCGTATTCGTTATTGTGCGCCACGAGGGCAAAGTCACTGCGGGAGCAGTGCTTGACATTTCTGGTGAGCGTGCAGTCTATCTATACGGAGCTACGGACAGCCGCGCTCTTCCGCTAAAGGCCGGTTATGCAATGCACTGGTGGATTGCCGAGTGGCTCTGCGACCTGCCGCAAATCCGCTGGTATGATCTTGCCGGAAGCGATGGCGAGAAGGGCCTGCACCAGTTCAAGAAATCATTTGTTGGCAAGGCAGGTGCCGTAATAGCGACGCCTCCCGCTTACAATTGCGGCCGTACAATCATCGACATGTTTATTGGCAAGTCGGTCTTCCTTGCCCGCGATATCAAATCGGCCAGCTCTCGAACCCTTCATCGGATCAAGTTGCTTATTGCTGCGTAATGGAACTGAAACTCAAACAATTGCTGACCAAATTATCGGGATTGACGATGGCGCGCCTGGCCGGCGCCGCGCTGGTCTTTGCCGGCAATATTGCAATTGTCCGATTGCATGGTCCAGAATGTCCGCTTTACCTCCGAAAGCGTACGCGGCAAACCGCACTTCCCCTTCCGCGCAAATCTGCTAGTCTGATCATCCGCTCTATGTGTGGCTAGGGTTCCGCTGGCATGACATGTCAGGTCTGGACCGAGCGCCACGGAACGCCGCGAGCCTGTACAGGCGGCAGACACCTTAAAGACTAAATGACTAGGGGGGATAGGCGGGTGCGGTTTCGCACGGCCCGCATCCATGTCTTCAAGTCTTTAAGGGTATCCCATGACCACTGTTGCACTGGCTCTCGTCCTCGCTGCCGCCTTTTGCCACGCGGGCTGGAATTTCCTCGTCAAGCGCATCAATGGCGGGCCGGAACTCATCTGGCTTGTCGCTATGCTGTCTGCCCTGATCTACCTGCCTGTCACGGGCTGGATTATTTTCGTTGACCAGCCGGCTCTCGGTCTGAAGGAAGGCCTCTTTTGCGTTGCCAGCGCAGGGCTGCATCTGGGCTATTTCCTGCTGCTGCAAAAAGGATACCGGGTGGGTGATCTGTCCCTCGTCTACCCCACGGCGCGGGCAACGGGACCGCTGCTTTCCACCGCCTTCGCGGTGGCCATCTTGGGTGAACATCTCACTTGGCCGATCTTCCTTGGCGGGCTCGCCATCATCACCGGGGTCGTGTTCCTCACCGGCGGGTTTCGGCGCAGTGCTAAAAACATCTCACGCTCGCTTGCCTTCGGCGTCGCCGCCGGAATTCTCATCGGCAGCTACACCGTGTGGGACGCCTACACATTGCGAGCCCTGCTGGTGCCGCCGTTGCTGCTCGAATACACTTCGATCATCCTGCGCACCATGATGCTTTCACCCTACGCCGTCACCCGTCGTGACGAGATCAAACGGCACTGGAGCGAACACCGGCTGGCCGTTCTGGGTATCGCGGTTTTCAATCCGCTCGCCTATATCCTCGTCCTTGTCGCGCTTACCTTCACGCCCGTGGTCTATGTCGCGCCGGCACGCGAGGTGAGCGTCCTCATCACCGTCTTACTGGGAACCCTGATTCTCGGTGAAGGAGACTTCAAAAACCGCATGGGCTGGGCAAGCCTCATTCTCCTAGGCATGGTCCTGCTGTCGATTTCCTAATCCGCTGCCAGTCGCTGCGAATCGTATAAGGTCTGCCCCTGTAGTGGAGGCGCCCTTGACCCGGCTGGCACAATCGCAACCGCAAAATAAATTGCTGCCTTCCTTGCGGCCCTCAGCTCCTGACGGCACAACCGATCCTGCCCCGTCATCGCTGGCAGTTCCTGAAGCACAAGCTCCACCTGGGACAAACACCTTCGAGCTGCCCGAATTCGGCATTGAGAAAATAATTTCCGAGGCGGTGGATACGGTTCTTATCACTATCAGAGCGCTGGCAACGCCGTGGGGATTCCTGCAACTGCTTGTGGTGTTGCTGTGTTTCGGCTCCGCCAGGCTGATTTCCAATCTGGTCACGCCTGCACTTGAGGAGTGGCTTCGGGACATCGAATCCCAGCCACAGCTTCAACGCACGCTGGTTATTCCGTTGCGGCGGCTGACATGGATCCTGTTCGCACTGTTTTTATGGATAGCAGCATTTTTGCTGCGCGAGGTGACCTGGCCGAGCCACGGATACTATGTGGGCCTGGCGGCAACGCTGGCCGTGGTTGGGATGATCATCTCGGTGATCTCACGCTTCATTCGCAACCGCTCGCTGGCCACCCTGTTCACTTATTCGGCCTGGTCAGTCGCGGGCCTGCATATTGTCGGTTTGCTTAACCACACATTGGCTGCGCTCGATGCAGCAGCATTCTCGATTGGCGATTTTCGACTATCGATGCTGGCGATGATGAAGGCGGTTATACTTCTCACCGTCCTCATCTGGCTGGCGACCATTGTCGGAAATTTCCTGGAGCGGCGGCTGCGCCAGAACGAGGACCTGGCGCCAGCGCTCCAGGTGCTGCTCGCAAAGTTCATAAAATTCTCGCTTTTGACCATCGCCGTGCTCGGCACCATATCGGCAGTGGGTATCGACCTTACCGCGCTCACCGTGTTCTCGGGCGCGCTCGGTCTTGGTATCGGCTTCGGACTGCAGAAAATCGCATCGAACCTCATCAGCGGCATCATCATCCTCTCCGACCGGTCCATAAAACCGGGTGATGTGATTACGCTCGGCGATACCTTCGGGTGGATCAACTCCCTCAACTCACGCTACGTATCGGTGATTACCCGTGATGGGCTGGAATATCTGATCCCGAATGAGAGCTTCGTATCCGAGCGGGTCGTCAACTGGTCCCACTCCAACAAGAACATCCGCTCCGAGATCAAGTTCGGCGTGAGCTATAATTCCGATCCCCACATGGTGCGCGAGATAGCCAGCGAAGCAGTGATGCAACTGGACCGGGTGCTTGAGCGCCCCGCACCGGTTTGCCACGTCGTCGGCTTTGGAGACTCTTCAGTCGATTTCGTCCTGCGCTTCTGGATCCGCGACCCCAAGAACGGCCTGACCAATATTCGCGGTGCGGCATTTC
>Ga0114923_10003463_pt1 | contig 10643 bp, 20 predicted proteins | sample SumtaG_FD_89578 | JGI IMG/M metagenome (GOLD analysis project Ga0114923, IMG submission 89578) | Deep subsurface microbial communities from Indian Ocean to uncover new lineages of life (NeLLi) - Sumatra_00157 metaG | ecosystem: Environmental > Aquatic > Marine > Oceanic > Sediment | place: near...
CAATGGTTGTTTCACTTACGCCAGAGGTGACTGTAATTCCTACCCCGCCTACAATGGCGTCAGAGATAGTATCGATATTGATTGTATGGGGAGTGCCTGAAATAGTGGTAGTATCAACACCAGAAGTAACAACTACTGTCCCTACTCCAATGAGCGCATCAGAGATAGTGTCTGTATCTTCTGTGTGAGGGGTCCCGGAAACTACAATGGTGTCTCCCTCAATAGTAACCTCTACTTCTCCGGCTCCCTCAACGCTGATATCTCCTTCAATTCCGGAGACGCTAGTAACTCCTCCTGGACTTCCTGAAATGACAATGAGATTAAACCCGCCGTCTGGGTGGAGGCTTACTCCTCCCAGGCCTTCAAGAGTAACAGCACCGGTTACAGTAACCCCGCTCGCTGTGATTGACGTTACGCCCGCAGCATCAAAAGTTAATTGGTCAATCTGATCTTGTAGATCATCTATCTGGGTTACGCTGGCGTCACCTCCGGAAATAGAAACAAAGTTTGTTCCGGTGGTAACAATTACCCCGCCTTCCTGGATTATAAGACCTCTGCCAGGAAAGAAGGTATCAAAGTTTTCTACAATGCCGGTATCGTCTACCGTCCCAGTAATTACAACGTGGTCAAAGAACTCGTTTAGCTCATCTTCACTAACGAAAGAGATATCTTGTTCTTGGTCCCCACGTATCCTGGTTCTGGGCATTAGTCTTCCTTCTTCTTTCTAGAGCGTACCTCTTTCCCTCGGTCATCGGGGTGGTCTCTGCCCTTTACTTTCCCAGCTTTTGCTTTCGCTTCCTTCTTTTTATGCTTTTTTAAGGCCGCTTTACCGCGAAGCTTATCTGCTTCTTCCTCTGCTAGTTTTTGGATATCATCGAAACGAGAGTTAATTAAGGCCTGCTCTTTGGCCTGCTCCTCTTTATTAACGTCCAACATCGTTTCATAACTCTGCTTGATTAGTTCTTCTAACAGATCTACCTGCCCTTTGCGGTAGGAGATTTCGTCTAGTAGATCGTCCCTTTGCTTTTCCCAATCTCTAATAAGTTGAAGTATTTGTTCATTACGAAGTTCTGCCCTTCCTTTACCGAAGAGTTCTCCATTTTGAACTACTATCTCTTCTTTCTCCACTTCCATTATTATAACTCCTTTCTAGGTAAGACAGAGGGCGAACCCTCTGGCTTACAAAAGATTAAATTATGGAGATCCAGGGAACTTGTAAATCTGGATGACGTCATTCTGCTTAAGCTTATATTCAAATGCAATATCGTAATTAGCAGCAACCCAATAGACATCATTGTCCGCAGCATCTTCATGGCCAAGTAGTTGTAGAATACCATTAGTGTATACTCTACCGGCTTCAACGAACGTGCCTGAGGCGGCAAACTGAATGTCATCGCCATAGACTGTCCATCCTGCGCCAGGAGAATCAATATCAATGGTAGTGTTATTCAACACCTGTCCACCAGTTCTAATAAGGACTCGTCTCTTAACTTCATTCGCATCCGCGATAGTACCTGTGGCTACACAAAGCTCGAAGTCTAGGGTACTAATTGCTGTCTCCAAATCGTCGTTCTGGTTAATGAAACAGAGACTGGTATAATCAGGGTCACTATCCCCGTCACCATCAGAACCAATAAAGGTCTGAATGTTGGTAATCTCTTCTCGCGCTCCAGAAAGAGTAATCAATCCTGGGGTTGACGCGGTCGGATCACACCAATTGTATAGTGGGGTTTCACCCTTGATGTCGCGAATTGCGGTTCTCAAGAAGTTCAAGTCCATGATTAATGTACCAGATACTTGAGTTGGGTCATCGAGAAAAGCTTCATTAACGATGCTTTCGCATAAACCAAGAGCAAGGTCATCTTGATACTCGACTCCCGAAGTCGTAGAACGTACCTGATTCTGCAAGGTTAATGTACGTGGACTCATATGGGCTTTTCCTCCTTTTTATAGTTTTTGTTTCGGTAATAAGGTAAAAAGGTAAAACCTATAAACCTAACCACTCGCCGTGGTTTGCGTAAACTTCCAAACTTGTACGACGTCGTTCGTATGTAGTTTCATTTCGAACGCAATGCTTCCGCTCACGGCGACAAAGTAAACATCATTGTCAGCGCTCGCGGACGCTCCTGTGAGCTGTATCTCTCCGTTCCGATAAACCTGTGTAGTTTCCGTAAACTCGGTGGAACCGGAAAAAGTGACCGGAACTCCGAGGAGTGCCCAGCCTGGACCGGGGTCATTGATATCTATAGTTGTGTTGGCATCTATATGCCCCGCGGTCCTAACCAACACGCGTCTGTCAACCTGCACAGACCCTCCAGTAGAGGCAGTACTAGCAACCTGCCTACATGTAAGAGAGAGCCGTGCCATGATTATGTATTTGCTCCATTTTGCGGCCGGCCTACTGAAGTAACAGTAGCACTACCCGCTGTCAGAATCCTGTAGTTCCGTAGGATGAACATTTTCTTCCTCCTTGCGCACATAATTGCAGTACTTCATTTTGGTGCTACAAGTCTTATGGGTCCTATTACCACTCTTATCTGGAATGGTACAAACACCGCCCATCTCGTAACGTCCGCAACAGACCTTCATTCTGACGTTCTTGTAATGTATGCAATCTTCTTTGGCATACATCTTTTTAAGCTTCACCATCAGTAATCCTCGTTGTCTGTTAGTTCTCTAAAGTCCTCTAAATCCATCATTAGAGTCATGCCATTGAAAAGCCGCACCTGTACTTGAGTTATTGGTTCGTCGCCCAAATACCATGTCTTAAATCCCCAATCGGCGATCCCCGCATTGAGAATTGATATCATGGTGCCTCCTATTCAATAAGGCCTGCTAACGCTCCTAGAACTTGTATTGCTTGCTTAAGCCTCACAAGTCGAGGGCCTTCTATATTTGGAATAGCTATTTTACCCTCAGTCTGGGCAAATAAGAACTCAGATCTTCTCAGGGCGTTTAACTGGTGGACCGCATGATGATACTGCCACGTACCGTGGGCCGCAGTGAAATGTGTTAAGTAATACCGGGCCGTGTTTAGCGCCCTCCCGCTGCTAGATGCTTTTTGAACCTCGAAAAACTGTCGGGATATTAATTCGGCCCGGGTATATGCATTCCCGTTTCTTTCGGATATTCGGAAATAAATCAGTGATATCTCAAGATGAATGTCGTACCCCTGAGGCTGCTTGTGATCTGCTTTAATTAATTCAACAGAAAGATTCATTAATTCAATAGTCTTGGTTTCAAGCTTTTCAGGATTACAGCTTTCTAAAGTAGGTACATAATTGGCACCCTCAGAACAATCCAAATATCGTTGGTGAACTTCGGTATTAAGTTTGTCTACCCTGCCCATCAAAATAGGGGTGGGCGCGATAGTACTACATGCAAACAGTCCTAAAGTAAGGGCAATCGCAGCCCCGCGTAAAAACTTCATAATGTAAATCTCCTTAAAGAATGGTATCGATGATGTCTATAACTTCATCGAAGCCCTCAGAATTAAATAGTGCCCAGTCATTCATGGCCGGGAATAATCCTTTGAGGGATTCGAATGCTCCTCTAATATTGGCATTCGTTTCAGGACTTTGGGAAACTTGAAGAAGGGCCTGCTCTATGGCATCCAAATTCGTCTGTAAGGTGGCCAAGTTCTCAGCGGCCCTGTCCTTCAGATAGTCATGATCAAAGTGTGGATACTTTGCCCTTAGCATTTCAAAGTTAGTCAAAAAGGACAGGTCATTAAAGACCGGTTCTAATTCCTGCATTGCGTCCTCTCCCCAATTTTCTGGTGTAGTTAAATCACCATAATGCTTGGAAAGCTCTGGGTCCAGCTGAACAAAGAACCTAAGCATGTTTGGATCCACTGGGGGGAATTCTAATTGATCGTATTCTCTACTTAATGATATTCGCTTCCAGAGCTTAAAGCCAACCTCTCCCAATGCTAGGACGGGACCGGCTATTTGGGTTCCTGGAAAAGGTAGAAAAGTTAATGCTACCTTTAGCGCAGACACGCCCCTTAGGTAATTTTCATCACTAAGGATCCGCGGCTTGATGACGATATACTTTTCGTCCACCTCAAGGGTCTCTTTCTTAGCAGCCTTGATGATTGCAAATACTGCGCCAATCCAGTCTATCAACTTAAGTCTCCTCCAAATACTACTCAGCGTCTGTCGTATCCGCACTAATATCGATACCGGCATCCTCTGCCTCCGTACCATCTAGTCGTAGCGAACCATCAGCAAAATCCCGAGCAGCCTTAGCCACGGCGTCGACAGCGTTGTCCATCTTGTCTGCAGTAATTCTACCTAGCTGAATGTTGTAACGGTTAGCGGCAACCTCGATCGCCTCATTAATCATGGATGTAGCAATATGACGTCCTTCCTTCTCAGCACCGTCAAGAATAGCATCTGCAATAGCCTTTCTCTTCTCGTCGCCACTAAGATCGTTTCTTTCAAAAGTAACTTCAATTACCATTGGAAGAATGTTCTCTACCATTTCCATGAGGTGATCATCATGCTTGTCCCATAGGGCACTAACCCACTTAAACGCTTTTGAGAAAAAGCTCTTGATTGATTCTAGCACGCCTATACCTCCTATATTTTCTACCGCCTCTCCGAGCGCGGCTAGATTTTGTTCTCGTCTCTTCTTAATTCTTTCGAAAGCCCCAACTTTCTGTCTTACCATACTATTCCTCCTTTATGATGACATCAGTATCAAAGAGGACGTAAACCGAATTGATTTCTCTAATCCGGATACCGTCAGGGTCTTTGGATAATAAGTTTCGGCCATCAGGGAGCACGAATACATCAACCGTGTCCCCGGCAACCACTGGGTCTTCAAAGATAGTGTTTCGTATCTCACAGGATACGAAGCCTTCTACCTTGTGAAAACTATAGACTGGAGATTCTTCTTTGTCGTTAGAGTTTATAAGCGTCATATACTTCCTGGCTACTTTGTAGCCTCTTTGCGTCTGCTTTCTTTCTTTCAATGAACTTCTCGAACTGCTTTTCTCTAACTTGAAGGAACTCTAGCGTCCACTGTAGGCGAGTCCCGCTTTGTCCGGTCCATCCCACATGGAGATAACCATCTTCTGGGTTCTCTACCGCCCACGTCGCATTTGTTTTATCAGTTAATACTACAGGCATACTACCTCCGTACACGATAGCAGTCAAATCCCTAGCCTTAGGAATTCAACTACTTGAATCGGGAAGAATTTCGGATTCTCTTACGGCCTCCAGGCCGTAATCCATCAATTTAACTATGTCGTCTGGGCTTATGTCGAAATTAAAAGCACCCAGCAGACCAGTGGGAATTACAATAGTATTATTCCATTCCGCTTCCGGAACATGTTGGTTATCTATGGCATCGAGGAAGTATTCGGCCAGAATCTTAATATAGTTCCAAAGGAATAGCTTACTGGCCTTGACGTCTTGAATCGTCTTTTTGATACCATGATTTGCTCTAGGACGTAAAGCTATTTTCATCCTCGGGTTATCTGGAAAGATATCAAACATATCTGTTATCAGGCCACCGTCGGTTAATGCTTTTCCGTCTAGTTTTAGGTAGGGAAATATGAAGGGTATGGTGGATGACATTCTAACGGCCTCCCACACATATAACTCAGGATAGCTCTCTCTATTCAGAATGATCCTCTCTCTGCCAATAATAGTAACAACAGAAATTCGACAATCTATCTGGAAATCTTTTAGTTTTGCATTACCAAAAACTCTTTGGTAAAATTCATCTAGTTCCTGGCCTGTATACACGCTTGGGTTAGTCAAGCTCAGGAGGTTACGTATTCCGAAATCCTTAAACTTATCGTATGGAGTGTAAGGCGCAAGCCTCCGGAGTTCTTCCGTAGTTTTGCCTAGTGCGTACCCTGCTGCAATGATTGCCCCGCCGGAGGTTCCTGCGATTCTTTTTATCTCGTATCCTTTTTCTAAGATACCTTCAATTCCGCCGATGAAACAAGGGGCCCTAACTCCAGAGGAGGCTAGTACTAAATCAATCTCCTGCTTCTGCTGTTTGGGGTTCCACCACGACATTCGACAGGGCCTCCAATGCTTTTTGTTGGCTTTCGTTTAGCGTCCACTGCGTAATTTTCAGATTCCTGGCCTTGAGGACTTGGTAAAGATAACTCACTAACCTCTCGGTCGGTGTAATCTCAGGCGGAATCTCCACCGCGGCGTTCTCTCCTTCGGCAAGTACCTTTACCGAAACATTAAAAGTAACTGGTTCTACCTCTTCCATTTTAATTCCTTCCGGTGGAACCAAATCCACCTGTACCTCGGACAGTGACGTTAAGCTCTGTTACTTCTTCGTAACGGGCCCGAGATACTTTTGCTAATACAATTTGAGCAATTCGATCTCTTGGATTTATACTGAAGGTTCGGGTACCGTGATTGATCAAGACGACACACATCGGGCCCCGGTAATCGGAGTCAATGGTGCCGGGGGTATTGAGAACGGTTACGCCATGCCTTGCGGCCAGGCCGCTTCGAGGACGAACTTGGATCTCCTACCCTTCGGGGATAGCCATACTGAACCCAAGATCAACCTTCCTAAATTCTCCGGGAGCCAAATCTACTCTTTCTACCGAGAAGACGTCTGCCCCAGAAGATCCAACAGTTTGGATCTCAGGCCGCACTGCATCAGGATGTAATGCTTTAAATTCTACTACTACCGCATCGTCATCCTTTTCAACTTTCCCCATGAAATAGGGTTGCCAAAATAAGTAATTCTTCATTTAACTCACCTCAAATTTAAATGGGTCGCCCTTAGGCCTTCTAGGCTGTCGCGGCAGCACTTTTGGCTCTTCAGGACTGAACGTTTCTATCTCTACTGGCTCAAGCGACCGCGGAATAGCTACCGCCACCTGCATTCCAGGGTGTAGATTAAGTTGGCCTCTGCCTACATTAAGTAGGGGTATTTTAAGCTCCCCCTCGTCTTCAGGAGCCACAAAAGTGGGCCCAAGAACTTCGAGACCTTTATCTACGAGAACCCCCGGGGAAGACTGTATGTGTAGAATATAGCCTTCTGGGACGCGGACCATCAGTCCGGTTTTTAGATCTACTCTTTCTCCCGCCTGTATCTCTAGGGGTATTGGAGTAACTATAGGAATAATACCTGAGCTTTCCTTAGGTATTACCGCGAGTTTATTTACTTTTCCAAAACCAATTTTCATATAATAAATCCTCACTTGAGAAGAAAGCCCGAGTATCCGGACCCTCTTCCGAACACTCTTGGCGGATTACTTCTTTCCTGAAAGGGTAGAAGTAACATCGTCGCAAAGGCCTTTGGCTCGGCCAAGCAAGTCGCCTACAAGACCAAGACCCGCCTTAACGAGCCCTGAACCAAACAATGCACCTGCACCAATAGCTAGGGCATTATCAACTGCCCAGCCTAGGGTGCCTGTTACAAGTCCTATTACATCAGCAACTAGACTTTCCATAACACACCTCCTGTGGTCTGTTTTCCCCTGGAATTATAATACATGCCAGGGGCGGCCACGTGTGAAGTTCTTGTGCTGGCCGGGGCCAAAACCCCGGCGCAGCTATTACTTGAAACAGTGGTTAGTCTTTATTACCCAGTAGTTACGCCAGGTAGAGTGGCGTTACCAACAGGTAGCTTGCCGCTGCGGCCAAGAGAAACTGTCTGATTTCCGGTAGAAGTCGACCGAATTGCAGCGCTTCTGTATCCGCCCTGCCATGGCATTGGAGCACCCGCAGGTACTGGACCTGCCATATCAGGATTGCTAGTGGTCTCAGGACCAAATCCGTTAGCATTCGTATCGAAAATTGCGTCAAGCGCATCTAGATTTACAACTGTTCCGTCGTGTTGTAGTACACCCATAGTGTATCCCTCCTATATCTTGCTTATATTTTTTTTCACTTCGGACCCGTTGGAACGGGCGGGCAGGACACTGAAGGTCCAGACGCAAGCGCCATTTACCCTGGAGGGAAGTGCATGTCCTAAAGGTTTTCTAGGAGCGCCGCAAAGCGGTGCTCCCCAACCCTAGGCAACTTCGACAGGTTGTTGTAACTCTTTGAGTCTCCTCTTGTTCTTACTGCGGTCTCACTATACGCTTCTAGCGTGGCGGGTTGTTTACCGTCCCAATGTCTAATATTCAATTCTTTACTAAAAGTGACTAGAAGGTTAAGATCAGCCTTACTGATTCTAATTAGATAATCATCGTCAGCAACTTCAGCTAGGATCTCAAGGTCAGCATAAGTATCGCCCATATTAATTCCTTTCTTGCGGAGGTGGCGGCGTTGATACCGCCTTGAAGAGCACCCTAAAAGCTCGGGTGCGTGCCTTCCTCCGTATCAATTATAAGGCAGGCGAGCCAATTTGTCAACTAATTTATTAAGCAGTAGAAGATACAGCGCTCTCAACGAGAACTACGTTATCTGCCTGCGGCCGTCCATTATCATCGAGAAAACGATCATAAGAAACGGTATCACCTGTTTCTAGCTTCTTGAATCCGTCCATTTGAATTTTTGTGTAATGTACGAATACGTCACGTTTGTCTTCTTCCACCTCTGGTGCAAGAACAAATCCGTAACCCTTTCGATTATCAAACCACTTTACTTCGCCATCAACCATGGTATAACTCCTAATTCTTTAATGTAATTCTCGTGGGGCTTTTTGTCCCACAGAGTAATTATAAGATATTCATTAAAGAAATGCAGTGAGGATTTCTGGACCCTCATCTGTTACGAGGACCATATGTTCAATATGTGTTGCCCTGGAATTGTCCAGAGTAACTACGGTCCATTTATCAGGAAGAAGAGCAATACTGATTTTGCTTTTCTTCAACATAGGTTCAAGACAGAATACCATTCCAGGCTCAAGTCTAAATCCCTTATTTTTCTGTCCAAAATTAGGAATTTGAGGAGGCTCATGCATGGCCTCGCCTATAAAGTGTCCGCAAAACTCGACTACATTTCGAAACTTAGAAAGAGCTATACTGTTTTCAATAGCATTTCCTATGTTTCCGATGCGGGTTCCGGCGTGACATTGATTAACACCTGCCATAATGGCTACTTCGCTGGCTTCTATTATTTCTGCGTCTTCCTTGGAAATTTCTCCTACGCCAAATAGTCTAGCTGCGTCTGAAAACCAGCCTTCTAAACATAAGCCACTATCAATAGTTATGATATCCCCTTCTTCAATAACTTCTTCTGTGGGGATACCATGAACTACCACGTGGTTTCTAGAGAAACAAATACTGCCTGGGAATTTTGGCATATCATCTCGAATCGAATAGCCCTTAAAAGCGGGGGTAGCGTGATGATCTTTAATAAACTCCTCAGCCAGTGAATCCAGCTGTTTCCCGGAAACCCCGGGCTTCGCATTCATCACTAACATATCTAAACATCTGGCTAATAAAGCTCCTGCGCTTCGTAATTTCTCTACCTGCTCAGGGGTTTTTACTAATGCCACTATTTATATTCTCCAGGTAGAATAATAGTTAGTTCTGTTAAACCATCTCGACTATCAATAAGAACGTCTACCGTTTCGTCCTCACTCCCGAGTAGTTTAAGCGCTTCTATTAAAGCGGCATATCTTACGTCTAACCCTGTTGAATTGTTGTCAGGTTTTATTCTAGCGGTTGTAGGAATTGGAGCGGGCGTGTCTTCTTCCTTATAAAGGTCGTGCCATTTTAAGTACCATGCTGCCACGTGGGGAGCATATTTCTCAGACTGGCTTTTAACATTTCTAGGAAGCTGCTTAATAAAAGGCAAAGCTTTTGCGTGCCCTTCGTGCCTTACTACTAATGCGGCCGGCTTTCCACCTGAATTATAGAAAGTAAGTACTGCTTCTAGTTTTACAACCGGATTCTCTACATTTGCATACTTCTTATAATAGAGCCACCATAAGGTAGCACAAATTGCCTTGATCCCCATATCTACTTCGGAAGCACGGTTCTTTCTAAAATCGGCCAGGTCAGCGGCCCTCTCGTCCATTTGAGAGATGTTCTGATACACCTGCCGCGCGCCGATCCCTGTAAATTGCCCGTACCCATAAGCTCCCGTAGGGCTCGTAGCCTCGGCTACAAACGCAGATTCCTGCGTCATTAGGGCCCTAACGACATTAGGGTCTATTTCAAAAAGTTTTGCGTACTTTTCAATAGTCCCACTTAATGCTTTTTCTCTTTCTATAAGATCATTTGATAGAACGGGCATTAGTCTCTCCTTGGTTTACTCTCCGCTTCATACGTGGAGGTAACCTCCACAAACTCTGCTTTGCGGTGTAGCTCTTTAATACTACGGGCCCCTCCATAAGTCATGGCGCTGCGTAGTCCCCCGAGCAGATCGTCTATCAGTTCCTGTGCGGAACCAGACACGGGGGCCCAGAAGTCGGTTCCTTCTGCGACCGTCTTCTCTTTCAGGCCGCCATAGAATTCATTCTGGAAATCCTCACTTGCTTGTCCTCGGTACTTGGCCACTCTGTCTTGTACATAAAATCCCTCACCATGGTCTCCAACAGTAAGAGTACCATCTGGAAGCATTTGATGCGGTATTAACCGTCGGTTCGTTTTCTTTTCAGCAGCGCTCTCTTCGGTAACAGCAAATAACTTGCCAATCATGACTGTGGAGGCCCCGGCAGCTAAGGCTAATGCAACGTCCTTACTGCTCTTGATTCCTCCG
>Ga0114923_10003464_pt1 | contig 10641 bp, 16 predicted proteins | sample SumtaG_FD_89578 | JGI IMG/M metagenome (GOLD analysis project Ga0114923, IMG submission 89578) | Deep subsurface microbial communities from Indian Ocean to uncover new lineages of life (NeLLi) - Sumatra_00157 metaG | ecosystem: Environmental > Aquatic > Marine > Oceanic > Sediment | place: near...
CCATTATCACGTATGAATGATCTTAGCTTGGTAGGGTTGTTAAATCCTAGAAATGCTAAAAGAAGAATAACCACTCCCATTCCAACACTTAAATATTTTCTACTCATAGGATCAAAGATAAACAAATAAAGTAAAGAACATACAACCATAGTGCCTATTGCCATTTGTGAGCCACATAAAAGAATAGAGACAATTAATATTGATGCTATAAACGGTCTTCGTAGATAATAACAAAATGGCAAGCACATCACCAAGAACGCTGAAACAAGCGTAGAGTTGCCCATAGTCCCCATGAGTTTAGGATTCTTGGCCTCACCTATTAATCTTAATGATTTAACTTTAAAGAGATCGTCAATATTAAAGTATTGAAGTATAACATATAAAGACATTAAGACTCCGACGATAGTTACGACAGAGAATATTTGACGCATCTCTTTCTTTGTAAAATTAAGATTTGATACAGATACGATAAGTAAGATATAAATAAAGATATAGCAAAAAGGTTTCCACTGCCAACTACCTCCAATGTCGTGCTGACCTAGCATAACTACAAAAGGCGGTGAATGCCAGATAGCAAACGGGATATAGAATAATAAAATTAAATACCATTTGTTTTTAAAAGATTTGATTTCGCCATTGAATAAAGAAAATAGAAATATACCTAACGCAAATAATAATCCAAAGAACTCCTTTGGTGGCCGAGTCCCGCCATCAATCGTTGGAATCATTGGGAGTATAGTAAGAGGGTTTAAAACGAAAGGAATAAATATTAATCCGAGAAAGATTAATTTCTTAGACATTGAATTGATTATATAGTATTATAAAATCTAGTCAATGGTTTATTCAACATTTTTTTGCTTGACGCTTTTCTGTCCGTAGAAAAATCCGAGAGCAACTAACGCCATGCTGTAGAGAGGTTCCGTAATTTCTTTAGCCAAGAATGACATGATACAAATTGTCAATATTATAAAGGCCGCAATCCATCCACGCATTGATACTCCGAAAATACTTGACTCGTCATTTTTTATTTCCATTATTATCTTCTCCATTTGCGGCTTCAATAGCCAAGACTAATTGATCTTCTAATATTTTAAGTCTTTGGTCACATTTAATTAATCTCTTAATTGTTTCATCAGTATCAAGATTTCTTAATCTAATTATAACACCACAAATGATAGTTCTTTCCTGTGCCAGAGCATGTTTGATTTCGCTTATTTTTTCCCACTGTAATCTAGGCATCCCTTTTTCCTCGGCCATTTAATGTTAAAATCAATCCATCAATTCGACCACCTAAATTACTAAATCCAGTAGTCATTTCACCACGCAACTGACTAAATTTACTTTCTAATATTTCATTGACATTATTCTTTCTTGCATTACAAATCTTATCACATTCGTGCATACGAGTTTCAAGTCTATCAATACGTGCATGAGCAGACTTCTTAACATCAGATATAATTCGCCATCCCCAGCCAAAAATAAACCCCGTTAAAGTTAAGACTAACATCACAGCCCCCGACGCTAATATCCATTCATTCATTTCTTCCACCTATTCACTATGACTAAAATAACAGTCGCTATAATAGTTGCAGTAATCCCCCATATAGCCTGAGTAGGAAAACTCTCTTTAACCACTGGCACTTGTTCTGTATGAACATGAATTTCTGGCATAGTCATTTGTTTTTGTTCTTGCATTATCTTTCAATTCCTCCTCTAGCCGCCGCCGTGAATTGAAGTAACCCACTCAAATCATCATTAATAGTAAAAGAAAGAAAATCCCCTTTACTACCAATTAGTACAATTGGTTCTGGAAATTCAACTAACAAAGTAATGAATGTATTTGTCCCATCGGAAATATGATTTATTAAATTAGAACCTGTTGTCAGAAAATCTCCAAGTTGTCTGATATTAAAAGAAAAGGATGTCTTACTATTCTCTACTCGTGTAAAAACAATTCCATTTGTTAAAGGGGATGTGATACCCATGAAATCATCATAACCAAGATTGGGAACAGTAGCGGTTTCTGTGGCTCCTGCCACTGTAGTTATACCTGTGATATTATCCGCTAGCGCAAGACGGATTTCCGTAATATGGAACCGAGTTCCTTTTGGCGTAGTTACTTTATAAACAATTGATCCACCAGCTTTCTCAAGTTGTATGTCGTCTAAATCTACTGTCGGCTTTGCCCCTCCTGCCCTTGTAATGACAAGGTTCATGTCATCTATTAATTGAGTAGAAAGACCTAAATCAGCTTTTGGAATAACAAAGTTCTGTTGTGTTCCTAATAAATTTGTATCAATAAAATCATTAAGGTCTACACTGTTTCCTACTAAAGTATCTGCAAGGCCAAAACTTAATAGTAATTCGTTAATAGTATCATTCCACGTTGTTAATGTTATCTTGCCAGAGATAGCCACGTAATTGCTCATGTCTGTTGTATGAGGATTATCAAACTGAGCCTCGTCATTGTCATTTGCCCCAACAATAGATATGTCCGTTGTGAAATTCCATCCTCCTACTATGGCAGTCCCAGGCCATTCTGCACCTATAGTATAATCCTCCATATTAACCATTATGTCGCTATTGATACCAATAGACGTATCACCTGTGACTACATTTACGTTAGCAAACTCAGTTCCTGATGTTGTATTTTTTACAACCATACCGACGCTGACAGTAGTATTAAAATTCTGTCCGCTATCCACAAGGGCGAATCCTAACGTTGACGTTGTTGTTCCACTATCTGCATCTGAAACATCTCCATCCTCATAAATAAAAGCAGGAACACCGCTAAACCCAGCATTGACAGCCATGTTAGCACCATTAACAGGATTTAAGAAAGGATGGAACTCAGGATCAAATGCTAAGAACGGATGGTTTAATACAACTAACCCAATATGTTTTCCAGTATTAGTGTCAAATGGATGGACATGTGCTTCTAGGTTCTGTGAGCCACCATGACCTTGAACTCCAGCAATATTAACCTGAAGCTCAGCAGAACATAAAACGGTCTGAATTAAAAATAATAATGTTAAAAGTATTTTTTTCATTATTCTAAGAAAAAGTGGACTGATACTTCCATATCCCCTGTTGTACCTGTATCATATTCAATAACAATATTATCGTTTTGACCTAAAATTAAAGCATCAATAAACTCTATCATCCCATCACTATTAGCTACAGTTCTTGACGTTTGAATAAAAGTAGAAGCCGTGACACCTCCGACTGCACCATTACCTAAAGCGGTTGCATCTGCGGATTTAGGTGTTGCTTGGTTTAAATTGACAGGAGTTACTGTTGTCCCTGTTGCCGTTGTCGAATCCCCGAAAGCAACTTTAACAGTACAAGCATTTTCACAGGAATATTCTATATTCGATATATATAAAAGTTTTGTTGTAGAGTCATTTTTTAAATAACCTACTAAATCACCTGCAACAGCATCATCATCCTCAACATCAAGGACATAAGCCTGTGAATCATCTCTTGAAATATAGAATGACCGTGAATCCGCTCGTGCGGAAACGTTAAGTCTGCCATCACTTCCCTGCACCTTTTCAATTGCCCCAGTTTCGTCATTAGTGAACTTTATCTCTGTTGCCGATTCTGAGTAACCAGTAAAACTAAATACGAATAATGCTGTGAAAACTAAACTCAATAATCTTTTCATTTTCTAACTCCTTTTTTAATTAATATCATCAACGGTTATTTCTTCACCTGTAAGTTTGGACATATATATATTCAACACTTTTAATTGATCAACAATTTCCTCTTGTAATTGAGTTGAATCTAATTGACTGCTACTTTCAGCAGGATCAATAACCCTGCCTTTTGAATCTCTAATATTCTCCGTCGGGAAATAGTTTTGAGCAACGGCTATCGAAGCGAATATTAAAATAACAACTAGACAATTTATAAATAGTTTTCGCACTATCTAAACTCCAAATGAAACCGCCTATAAATCAAAGACTCTCTAATTCCCCAGTTAGTTTCATAATTAGTTTTTCCCATTGTGAATCTATATTCTTTTGGAGTATCATAATCCACTCTCATAATATGCCAGTGTCCCTCACGATTAACATATCCGAAATATCTAGTATTAGGTCTACCTTCATGAGCCTGTTCATCAGATATCTTAAATCCTTCTTGCCAAAAAGCAAACTCTCCGTAATCATTTATTGTCCCCATTAAATTTTAACTTTCTGCTTTTCGATATTATCATTGATTTCTAACATGACCTTTTGTTTATAAGTTTCTTTATCTTTAGATAAAGCTAACTCAGCCTTTGTGAGTTTGTCAGACCTTCCTTGATTGGCGGCTTTATCGTTAGAGATTTCCTCAACTGCTTTTTTATTTTCCTCTTCAACTTTAGCCTGTTCCTTGTTAAAAGACTTCTTCGCATTATTCAAATTGGTAATATCTTTAGCAACCTGACCTTTCAAAGCAACAGCATCTTCGATTTCAGAAACGGCTTTTGATCTCTTTTCAAGTTCGTCTTTTAATTCTTTATTTCCTTTAATTAAATTGTCTAACTCCTCTTTTTTTCTTACAATAGTTGCATTGTCAGAATCCATCTTTTGAGCCTTGATTATAAGCCGATCATATAAATCTTTTGCTTCGTTGATTATTCCTGCTCTTAATGTTTCTGTTGGCATTATTTGCCCTCCTAAATTCCTGACGTTATTGTTGCATTACGTATAGTCGCATTATGTAAGGTTGTGGTTGTGTTGGCCTCTGCTACTGATACGATTCCATTATCTAAAATGTCATTAATAACAGTGGAATCTTTTGGATCATTAAACCAAATCACCTCATCAATAGCTCCGTCGAAATCCGCTAGGTTTGTAGGTTGAACTGCTATAGTAAATTGTTCAAATTGATCTGCATCTTGAATAGTATCTGTCTGGGCATTACTACCATCATCTACTCCATTGAACCAAGCGACGATCTCTACACCATCATAAGAACCGCAAACATGAGTAAATATATCTACACTTACGCTAGTAGCAGAAGCAGCGCTTTGAAAACTCTGTGTTTCTAATTCAAATTCTATTCTATATGTATCATTATCAAGAGTAACATCACCTATATCGCCTCCAGCATTTTTCCTAGCAATTTGATCTGTTCCAGCTACTGTATCCTTCTCGATCCAACTACACACGAGTGCTGCCGTTCCTTCGATATCCAAACCTGTGCCTGAAACATCTCCCATATCTAAAAAATCATCTGTTCCTGCAAAGTCATATGCAGTTCCAAACTTTCCACTGACACCTTGTGTTACACCGTCTCCTGTGACCGTTCCATCATGTGTGTCACAAGCGTCTATGGCATCACCAGAAGATTCATCCAGTAACCACGCACCAACACAATTTGCGTCTTGAGTATAATCCACCGCAAAAGCTGGATTTATAAATAATAAACTAAGGAGTAATAATGCGTTCAGTTTTAGTGCCATCAGTTTTTACTGTCCATTCCTTATCAAAAACGTTATCCCCATCGATATCAATGAGAACTTTGGATTGATTTCTGATTATCATACTTCCTATTAAATTGGGTAAATTATTGTTAATTATCCGTTCATTGTCGACTCTAAAAAAAGTGTCTGTTATCAAATTTTCAGAATGTTTACGCACATCTCTTAATATCCTATTCTTAATTTCTAAGTCTGTCATGTCCGCAAAATTATGGCTTCGGTATCTTGATACCCAATAATATTTTCCATTAAGTTTTGGATATCGACTTTTAACTTCAACCCCATCAATTTTATACTGAGTCTTAACTCTTATATTTCCATTATCGTCCCTGTCGACTGCAAGGACTTCACCTGTTACACCAGCATAACTAAATGAACAAATTAAAAAAAACAATAAAAATAAAATAAATCTTCTCATATTACCTCCTAAAAGCATGGCTTGACATATATCTGGTTTGTGTTATAATTTCCATTATGGAAAAATGGAAAAAAGTTGTTGGTTATGAAGGGTATTATTCGATTTCTAATCGTGGTCAGGTTCGACGAGATAAACCTGAGTGTAATACCTTCCCTGGTCGCATAATGAAGCAATCTAAAAATGAAAGATATGCCAGAGTAACTCTTACAAAGAATGGCTTTCAGAAACTCTTCTCTGTCCATAGGCTTGTTGCAATAGCTTATCTTGGGAAACCACCAAAAGGCAAACAAGTCAACCACAAAGACACGAATAAAAGAAATAATTATTTGTCTAACCTTGAATATCTTACCCCAAAAGAAAACTCTCTTCACTCTTTGAAAAATGGATGTCAACCAATTGGGAGCAAGGTATATAATGCGAAACTCACGGAAGAACAAGTGATTAATATTCGAAAGTTGTATTCTCAAGGTAATTTCTCCCAACAGAAATTAGCTAATCTTTTTAACGTTAGCCAAGTTCTTATATCCATAATAATTCTCCGTAAAAGATGGAAGCATGTATAATTGTCATAAGTCCTTTAGTTTCAACAACTTATCAGAAACATGCAGTTGAGTTATCGTTCATTTTAAGATCATCTGTTCCGTTGCAATAACACATAAACTTTCCTGTACTGTTATAAAATATTGCGCCCTCACCTAAAGCAGAACATACATCAGTAGTTTCTCCGCCTAAAACTAATCCTGATGTACTTCCTCCTGCTATTATTGAACCTTGACTTGTAATCTTACCGCCTGGGGTTATGTCTAATCCTGTAGATTCTACGGAAAAAGTCTTAGTATTATCCCCTAATAAAACTAATCCAGCGACTGAGAAATCTTGAAGAACTCTAACTGTAGCTGTGTCAGAAGTCATTAAATCTGCACCGCCAGCTTCTTCTAAGACAAAGCTGTCTGTACCTATATTAACAACGCTTCCGTCAGGGGAAATAGTATCTAAAGATATATCCCCAACATTGGTTATGTTTCCTTCCGACAAATCAAGGCCATCAGTTGCTAAATTAATCGTTCCCCAATCATGGAGCGTTACTCCTGTACTTGTTCCATGAATTGCGGTGTTTTCTGTATCATCAAGATTGATCGACCAATCCTCATCAAAGCCAGCGCTTAATCCTAAAAAAGTAATAAGCCCATCTTGATCACTTGTTACTCGTACTCCAGTTGATCCAACCTCTATGCCTTCTCCTGAAGCGTTCCCAAATGTCCATAAAGCACCTGTGATAGCTTCACTTGCGATTTTATCTACCATATTACCTTCTATGATTCCACCATGTTGCGTTGCTTGCAGATTTCCTGTACTTGAATTATAAAGCAATCCTCCATCTGTTTTAATAGGTAGGCTTCCAGTAGCAGAATCAAACATCGCAGGAAAGGATGTTGCGTCTGTGGAATCCACGACAACAGATGTATCGGCGGTTGAAGCGTTCCCATCAACACCATCACTAGCCGCATAATTCCCAGAAGTTTGAAATCCTAGTTTAAGAACTGCACCATCTCCGCCAACATGATCATGGGAATCTTTGTTTGTCACAAAGGTGTCGGTAGTCTGAGTGTGATGATCGCTAGTAGAAACATTATCTAATCCATCGTGATCTATTTGTGCGCCATCGCCACCAACATGATCGTGAGAATCTATATTCGTAACAAACGTATCAATAGTGTGAGCCGTTCCAGTTATAACAACGGTATCTCCCACAACCTCAGTGCTTATTATTCCTGCACCTGCCCCCGATATTCCAAGAGTATCTGTAGTAGTATTTGCGGCTATTGATCCTGTATCCGCCGTAACGGTTTCCCATAAACTTTGATCAGCATTATGAGCCGTTGCATTGATGATAACGTTGTCACCTGATATCTTTGTGCTAATTATAGAGTTCTGTTCTCCTGCAATTCCAAAAGTATCTGTTGTGCTATTAGCCGCAATCGAACCGGTATCAGCAGTCATTGTTTCCCAAAGATTTTGGTCTGGGTCGCCACCACCTGCACTACTAATATCATCCTCACATGTAATAACACCACTTGAGTCAGCTGTTAATTTTCCATTATTTGTATTTGCGACACAATTTAAAGCCGAGAATTGAACCTGTGATGCGGCATCAAAGTTCTGATTTACTTTAACGGTAGCGGTATCCATCGTCAATAAATCTGTTCCATCGCTCTCCTCGAATATTGCAATATCAGATGTTTGCGTACTATGCCCCTGTACCGTTAATTGAGTCTGATTAGCGTCACCATCAATCGTGGCCTTTGACGTATTCTTCTGGGCCGCTCCTGCAATGATAACATCCTTTGTGGTAGTATTTAGAATAACAGGATCAATAGAATCATCGTAAGCTCCGCTTCCACCAGCACAACTTATAACACCTGCACTTGTAATTGTGCAAGAACCGCTCATAACAGCGCTATTAAAATTACTGCCATCAGCAACTAGAATGTTCCCTGTATCAGGAGTAATCGTAGAACCTGTATCGTCGAGGCTTTGCAGGGTAGGGTAAACCCATTGAAGTTTACGAGTGAATGGATTTAAAGTTGTTTGTCTTTGAGCAAAGGTAGGGCTAGTAATTCCTAATAAAATTAAAAGAAATACTAAATATTTAGCCACCTTTGAAGGTGTTAGGCCAGGTATCATAAGTTTCACCTTGTCTGTTTGCGTAAGTAGTGGCAAAATCAGAAGTTCCTTTTAAAAATTTCCATTCAAAAGACGTGCTTGCAGAGTTTTTAGTTTCCTCTTGAATATACCATGCACCTTCTTGATTGACGAATCCATAATATGTTATAAGTGTATTTGATGAATGTTGGTCTTGATTCGCTGGCTGATATCCTTGAAGAAAAAATGCGAATGTTGCAAAATCGTTTATAGTTCCCATTACAGTTCTAAGCCTTTATCTTTGAGTGTCTTATTAACATTCGCCATAACTTGTTCTTTATATTTCTTTTTTTCTTTATCAAGATCAAGTTGCATCTTAGTTATTTTTTCTCTCTTTGCTACTACCTCTTTGAGACTAACCTTAACCTCATCCTCAGAGTTGGCTTTGTATACTTCAAATTCATCCTTTTCTTTTTTTAATAATTTTTTACCAGAGATAAGTTCTCTATAACCAGAAGCAACCTCATCTCTTAACTTTACAATATCCTCAATAGACTTAATCTTTTTCTCTCTTTTATTGAGTTCTGTTCTAAACGAATCATTTGACTGTTCATCAGCTATCGCCTTATCCATCTTTCCTTTAAGAGCGGCGAATTGCTCATCATACTTTTTTCCTCGAACAAGTATTTTCTCGTACAACTCTTTTGCCCTATTCATTATGTCTTGCATAGTATTCTCCTTTACTGATTGTATGGAATCATTTTAATAGTTATTGTATTAGAAGGTAAATCCGGCCCCATGTTCTCAACCCCAACTGTCATTGTATCAACTCCTAAAGTGCTTACAGTTATTGCAGTATCTTGAGTCACATTAACCAACGTACCGATATGATAGGTCGTTCCGTCACTATAATAAGGCGTGACATTCCAACTGCCGACACCTTCAATATTCGTAAGAATCGTAACGTTTGAATATGACGTTACTGTTGCGGTGTCATCCGTCGTAATAGGTGGCGGAATTACGTCATCAACGAACTGAGCGTCTTTAAGCGTTATCGTACTAGCAGTCTCAATTGTAGGCGCAGAAGCGGCAAAGACGTTTGAACAAAATAATAATATAAGTATTAAAAATAAATATTTTTTCATAGTAACTCCTTTTAAATTATGGCGTTGGTATTGATTCAAGTCCTTGTCCGCCTCCCTTTTTAGCTTTACTTACGGCCCCAATGATTCCTGCTCTTAAAATATTTTCAGGTGAAACAACCCTACGACCAAATTTTGAAAAAGTTTCGGCTCTATTAAAAGCGTCAATTTCTTTTAAAATTGTTTCTGTCTCTGGAAAAAATTGATTACTGAAATCCACCAACACCTCAAGTTCACCTTCTTGTCCTGACTTTCTAATATTTTTCAAAGTAGTAGCTTTTTTAATATCTTTACTTTTCGTTGTGATGCCAGCTATTTGCCTTCTAAAATCTGACAATCTTGAAAATTTATCATTCAATGATAATAATTTAGCTTGACTATTACCTGAATTATTAGCAATAATTTCAGCTAACTCCATAACATCACCCATCGCAATAGCTTCTGCTTGTGACGCTTTTTCAGCGCCAGACCAAACGTTCTGTGGAACAGTATCGCTTATAACATCTTTTAAAGCCTTTATTTCTGATACAGTTGTAAGTTTTTCTTCTGCAAGAGTTGTTCCAGTTTTAGAACCTATCCTTCTTTGAAATCTTGATATGTTAGCTTTAGGGACACGCGTTAAAAATTCTTCAGCTAACGCTTGTTGCTTTAAAGGTATTTTATTTGCACCTATCCCTTTGACTTTATCATAAAGAACATCAAACTCTTTTTTAACACCACCAAGAATATCATTCACAGAATTTCTTAATCGAGTTCCTCTTTCAGTAAAGAATCTTGCTCTCTTTTCTGCTTTGATAGTTTTAGCTTGTTTTAATGCCGCACTTGCATTTCTACTCGCATTAACAAGTTTTCCAGAAGTTGCAAGATTTGTAGCTCCCAATGTAGCCCCAAATCCAACTATAGTTGCGATTGCTTCGTTGAGAGGGCCACCAAAACCTGTAGCCCTTATAGGATCGCCCAATTCTGCC
>Ga0114923_10003465_pt1 | contig 10640 bp, 19 predicted proteins | sample SumtaG_FD_89578 | JGI IMG/M metagenome (GOLD analysis project Ga0114923, IMG submission 89578) | Deep subsurface microbial communities from Indian Ocean to uncover new lineages of life (NeLLi) - Sumatra_00157 metaG | ecosystem: Environmental > Aquatic > Marine > Oceanic > Sediment | place: near...
CAAAACCTGCTTGTTATATGCCGTTCACCTAATGTCCATACAAAGGTAGTGACATCGGCCTATATGACCAACCAAGGCGTACTAGGTAATCGCATGTCACCACCCTAGTGACATTAGCACTTAATTCATATACAGTGACATAGTAAGTGACATACACACTATGTCACCACCTATTTTCTATAGTGAGAACATTGTATCATCGTGTATTTTGTGCTTGATTACTCTTGTCGAAACGTGGTGACACTGATATGATTAGGGGTGACAGTAGTGGGGCATTTGAGACGTTGTTCTCAATTGCTTACCTACATAATGTGAACCTATTTATGGAAGGGCAGAGCAATGGCTAAGTTAACACCACAGGAGTTTCAAGAGAAGCACGCCAGACGTTTGACGGCTTCGGTGGAAGATGTGCGGCGTGGTATCGACCGGGTTACAGAGAATCCGATGGAGAAAGCTGCCGCGAAAAAGGACAAGATGCTTGCGAACCTTACCGCGTCGGTTAACGACGGTAGGTGGGAAAAGGGTCTTCGTCGTGTATCGCTTGAAGACTGGAAGACCAAGACCCGCGACGTCGGTGTCGGTCGAATTGCTGCCGGGATTCAGGCCGCGTCCGCAAAGGTAGTCGCCTTTGCCGAGGATTTGCTTCCTCACATCGACGCTGGACAGGCAAAGTTGAAAGCTATGCCTGACATTACCCTTGAGGACAATATTGCTCGTATGAGTACGTTTGTCCGCCACATGGCCCAACTGAAGCGAACGAAGTAGTCGCGGCGTTGCGTCGGATATGTAGGGGGTTAAGGGTGTGTTGGATCAAGGCTAACATTTTGAATAAGGAAACGAACCTATGTTACTACAAGCGAACATGGTAAAACGGATCATCGCATCGGGCGGCGGTGATCTGGAAGCCAAAGCAGGGGAATCGTTACGGGTCAAGCGGATAGAGTGCATCCCGTCCGCCAACGATACCTATTTGACCGTCCGTGTAGACCGCGTGACGTCGGCCTACTATCGTGTCAAGGGTCTTTCAGGTAATCATCTGGCATCGAACCGGGTCGATTATCTGAAACGGAACATCATGCAATTCTTGGAGGCTATGGGGGTCAATGTAACCATCCCCGTTGCCGAGGGCCAGACGTTGAACGTTGCCCGTTATGCGGAGGCAGGCAACGTTATTGTTATTTACGACAGGTATTCAGCCGGTGACGTGTTGGCTTCGGACCCGAACGGTTCTGAAAGCAACGTGATAACGTTCCTTCAATACGCAAGTATTGGAACCACACCGACTGCAACTGGGGACCACAAGCTCGATACAGCAATCACCCCGTCTGAGTTCCCCGACTTCCCATGCGGCAAGGTTGTGGAGGCCCGGCACGTAGTTGAAATGTTGGGTGTTGCCGGGTGTCCCTTCGTCAATGCTGAGGCCGGACCTGCGGGCTGGGCGACGTCGTTTATGAAGTTCGTCAAGGACCGGGAAGTGTTGTTTGACCCCGACCGCAACGGCATACCGTTTGACGCACAGAACACGGCGGCAACGGCGGACGCATACGCCGGGAACTTCAGTCTCATAGGACCGGGGACAGAAATTCTTGTGGACACGAACGTTATCATGGCGGGTGATCCGCTGATGTTCGAGCCTGCGTTGCGTTTTGAGGCCGGGTCAGAATTGAGTGTATACCTCAGCATTGTCAAGGAAGGTGCCCCGACGTGGGACGGCATCGAGGACGTCGCGTTCATACTCCGTGACATCCGTTCCTAGTTGGCAGAGCAGTCGTATACGTAACAACAAACAGAACCCGAATACGTAAGGGATAGTACGATGATAAAGTACAAGCGACTGAGAACCGCGACCTTGACGGACGGTGCCGAAATATTGGCACCGATTCTAGCAGGCGTGAAGAACAAGAGTTACCGGATTATCGGTTTAACGACGGATCCGCTGGCTGATATGTGGATACGTCTATATAAGAACGCCGAGCAGATTGTAGACATACAATCTATCGCCTGCACGTCGGGCCGTCCGATCTTACCGATGGACCTACCTGTCGAAGTTGGGGACGTGATTGCCGTCGGCTTTTACAACAACGGTGCTGCAACCACGGCGAAAGACGTAGCGATAGAATACGAGGACAAATAGGAATCGTATACAGTGTCTATCGTCGAAGCAGTGTTAGCGTTAACGGTTCTTCTGGACCGTTTGAAGGAGTTTGTTATGTGGCGAATCAATGCACCGTTAAAGGTGCCCGAATTGAACCTCCAACCGGAACCGGAAGGCGGTATTGAGCTATCGAAAGATATGCAACAGGTGTTATCGCTGCTAACCGGGTTTAGCAAGAACCGTCGTATTCTGGTAAAGGCTTCCCCGGTTGGTGCGTTGCGTACAACGTCGGGCAGGATCATCGACATTAAGCACTTTACAGGTGCGGGTGCCAACGATACCCAACAGGGTCTTGACGTCCCATGCTCCGAGGTGATGTGCATGGGACACCCTGACAACACTGGTAAGGTATGGGTGCGTTCACTGGTAGAAGCAACCGTAAACAACGCATGGCCGCTGGGTGCTGGCGAAGCAACCAACATATCTGTCGATAATTTCCGTGATCTGCAAATGCTCATCGTTGTAGACGGCGAAAAGTTGATCGTCGCTTATGCTTAATAGCGATAGAAAGTAGGTGACAAATGTGGGCTAGTGGTGTAAAAGCCAGCGTCGGCGGTGCGGTAGGTTTTGCGTCAAGGATAAAGGTGTGGATTGACGGTTGGCAGTCAATCGCTAACAGTGCATGGACGAAGGTAGAATTTGAAGATGTACAGTATGACGGGCTAAGCGAGTGGGACGCCGTTACGAATCATCGGTTCACTGCTGCGGCGGACGGTTATTACCATGTTGCCGCGTCGGTTAATGCCTATCTGTTGGATGCGGGGGAAGTTATCTCGATACGTCTGGTAAAGGACGGTGCGTTTGCTTATCCTCTTGCTCCGATACCGTCGTCAAACGAGATAATCCCCGGTGCTGACACCCCTGTATCCCTGACAACAACAGTATATCTTGAGGCAGGCGAATACCTAGAGCTTGAAGCATGGCAGAATAGCGGCGGCAGTCTCAGTATTAGCGGTATTCCCTGTATAATGACAATAGACAGACTAGCATAAACAAGGAAGGTAGGCCGAGTATGAACAGTTGGATAGCTTTACTGGTACAGCAACTATTGAACGTTATATCGCCTGAGCTACGTAAGGCGGTAGCCGATTTCGTCCTGAAGTTGGAGGCCGACGCTAAGAAGACGGCTAACCCGTGGGACGATATTCTCGTCGGTTTCCTCAAAGGTATACTACAGATACCGTAGTATAGAACCAACCGCAGCTTAGATTTGTGAAGGTTATTATGACAGAGCAGACGGAATCCACACAAACACCTAACCCGCCGAAGCCTAAGAAGGGTGTTAATATACAGATAATGTTTCCTTGTGACAGCGATGAGGAAGCAATACATATCAAGGCACGTATTGACCACGTCGTCGAGGATATTCAAGAGAAGCGTTATACGTTCTCTATATCTGAGGTTTAGCGGTGATTTATGGGCGAACCATACGATACCTATAGATGGCAATTTCTCAATGCCACAACCACGATGTCTACCTATTGGGGTCGTGTGTATGATGAGTGCTACGACTTGTATCAAGCGTTGGGTGCAGAAGGTAATCCAAATTCAGGCGGGGAAGCATATCAGATGTCCACGCACTTCAATGCTCTCCGTGCAAGATGGGGTGCCGGGTCAACAACGTTCCCCGGTCGCTGCCTACAGATGTTCGATTACTTTAACGACAACATAGGCGGCGGCGACTTTGATATGGACGTTCTTTTGACTGCTATGCTTGATGCAACCCCAGAACAGATAACTAAGTTTATGGGTATCACACAAGCGTACAAGGTTGCCGTATGGGATGCTCCGTTCAATGAGGAGTTTTATGCTGCTTTAGCCAGAGGATTCAAGGTATGGGGTGCGTAAATTATGCCGCCGGATATAGAATCACCTAAGACGTTTGGGGACTACTATTGGGCCGCTGGAGTCGATGCAAAGCGGCTACGTAGCGAACAGCATGAGAAGTCTTTCGGCCCGGCTATAACCCAGTTCTTTGCCAAGCTAGGTTTTGACGAGCTTATACCACCTGAAGTTAGTGCCTTCTTCGAGCAGTTGAAGAAGCCTACGGAACCTGACTGGGACGATATACAGAGGATGTTTTTAGGTACGGTGTCCCGTGGTGTCGCTCTTGCAGGCGGCGAACAAATGGCAAAGCCTTTTGAGTATGAGGCCGCCGAGAAATACCTCAATAGTCGTGTCTCACCTGAAACGGCTATCACGCTATTCCAACGAAGGAAGATAACTCAGTCGTTTTACGACCATAGGATGCACAGTGCCGGTTATGCCGATGAGGAGTCGGCACACCTATACAATTCTAAGCGTCCTTATCCAACGATGCAAGAGTTAATCAGGTATGGTCGGTACAATAGCGATGCTGAAAACCCAAAGGGGTTTGTTTGGGGTCTGTTCGACGTCCATCCCGACGACTGGGATATGTGGAATTGGCTATCCATACAAAAGCTGTCTACCGAACAGGTGCAATCGGTTTATCGTCGTGGCGGATGGGACAAACAACGGTCTATGTTAGAGTTATCCCGGTTAGGTTGGCCACTAGAAGAACGGGAAGCACTGATAAACCTTGCCTATCAACTACCGAACGCCATGCTGTTAGTACAAGGCAACCTTATGCAAGGCGTATCGACGGAAAATATGATTGAGGATATTGCTAAGGCCGGTATACACCCGACGTATGCCGATAAGTATTTCGACGGTGTGTTAACTAAGCCAAATACTCAAGATATAGTTGCATGGCAATTGCGGGTAAACCCGGACCTTGTTGGTCTGGAAGATCAACTAAGGAAAACGGGTATCCATCCGGCATATTTCGACGTCTACAAGACACTTGCTTATCCGATACCGCCGATAAACGATCTTATCACTATGGCAGTCCGCGAGGTGTTCACCCCAGACATTGCCAGTCGGTTCGGACAGTATGAAGGCTTACCCCCGGCATACGTAGAGTGGGCGAAAAAGAAGGGTGTTAGTGAAGAATGGGCCGAACGATATTGGGCTGCTCACTGGACTTTACCTAGCGTTCAACAGGGGTTTGCAATGCTTCACCGTGGGATCATCGGTGAAGGCGATTTGGGCCTGCTTATGCGTGCCCTTGACATTATGCCATTTTGGCGGGACAAGTTAATCCAGTTATCATACAAGCCTTTAACCCGTGTAGACGTTCGACGGATGCACTTGTTAGGTACATTGACTGAAGGTGGTGTCCAGAAAGCCTATCGGGACGTCGGCTATAATCCAGACAACGCCAGTCTTATGACTGACTTTACGGTTCGATATAATCGGCGTAGTCTATCAGGGTTTTCAAGCAGGGACGTTGTTACAGCCTATGTGAACCGCTATATCGAGTCTGGGCAAGCAGCGTCCGTGTTACGTGACATAGGCACAAAGGGCAATGAGATACCGAACATCATGCGTCTTGCAGGCTTGAAGCGTGACTGGAAGAACAAAGACGAACAGATCGCAGCTATCCGCAACCAGTATAGTAAGGGTAAGCAAAATATCCAGGAGGCGAGAAGTGCCTTACAAAGATTAGGTCTTGCAGGCGACCATGTTAATACCCTGTTACAGCAATGGGAAGCCAGACCAGAAGCAGACAAGGCCGCAAGGTTCACTAATGCTCAAACTTTGAAGATGTTTACTATGGGTTTGATAGATGAAGACCGGGCACGTCAAGAATTGCGGCTGTTGGGGTTTGACGACGAACGTATGGGCTTGCTTATCCGTTCTGTTACAGAACAAACGGCGTAACAACCCCGTCGGGTCCAACGTCGCCTTTTGTGTATTTTCGTGTCAAATGTTTGGTGATGCTCTTAACGACATAGGCGTTGGCGTCTGCGGTCTTAAATATGCCCTTGAAAGTTGGCCATTGTTCTTGGGTGTATACCCCGTCAGCGAGTTTAACAGCCGATTTCCTGACACCTTTCACCACTACCTTTTCATCGGCACTATAGTCTTTGAGACCGCGAATCACAAGACGTTCTACTGTACGTTCGAGTTTGAGCTTGCCCAATTCCGTTGTCGATAGATAGCTGGATAAGTTGGCACGTCCCGTCTCTGTGACCATAAGAGAATCGGTGTCACAATATACGAAGTTCCCGTGACCGCAGGCTTGCATAAGCTCCCACAAATACAGCCGGGCATAGGCCGTAACATGAGCAGCAATCGCAGGGAAGCTATTGTATGCCTCACCGTGACTCTTCAATTCAAACAATTCACCTAACAGGTATCTTAATCGCATGGCACGCCGGGGGTGCTTATGTAAGATCATTTCTTCCCTGTCCGGTTCACCGGGGACGTTACCGATCTTGACCCATTCTTCGGCCTTCTGACCAAACTTCCCGTATAAACTGTTCATTAGGTACTTGACCAATTGTTCATAGGCTCTATCCTTACGGTCGATACAATCACGACGTAAGGCATACATCGTCGTTACATAACTGCGAAAGATCGGTGCCTGTTCATAGGACACGGTGTCAAGCACCTTGTTAACATGGCCATGATCTAAGGCGTAACGTAGTTCCGGCGTGCAAAGCGTAGTCTCGAACGTCCCGACCGGGAAGATCGTCCGGCCCCGTTTGAGCGCGTAGACGGCCTCAGAGGTGGTGACTTCAACTTTGGCGACTACAGCCTGGCTGTCCACCAGTTCCTGAAGATCGGTCGCTGTTAACCGATGATGTAACTTGACGTACTTTGTGGGGAACATATATTTTTGCATAACATAAGGGTATAAGCTGTTTACATCTAACACATAATACGTCTGGCCTGACAAGTCGCCAATAACAAAACATTCACACCTCCCGCCCTTATAGGACTCACGTTCTAGGTTTATCGCTTCGGCGTTATTGTGTATGTATATCGGTGTATGGTAGTGTCGGAAAAGGTACGCTGCCATTGCTGTACTAGCCCGCGTATAGCATAGACGGCCTATCATGTTCGACTCCAAGAACGCAATAAATATCTTGAAGTTCTCGAACTCTATCAGGGTGTCGTTACGACAGTAGATGGATAACTCTTGCATCGTGCAGGTCTCAAAGTCGATTTCCATCTTTGGTATACCAAGACGTTCCCCTGTCCGTGCAAGAGATTCAGGGAACCAATTCATCGAGTCTAAGAATACAATGGTCGAGGACTTCTTTCTCACGGTCACAATGGCACTACAGCCGTTGTTGTGGAAGAACTTCAGCTTGTAACCTTCAGCCCGTAAATGCTCCCAACCTTTAACGATAGTAAAATCAAAGACGACGTTTCGAGCGACTATCCATAACCGTTCTTTCGGTAACGCCTTGCTATATACGAACTCCCAAAATGAAGCGATAGACTCTATGTAGAACCATTCAACAACCGTCTTATGGTCCTTGTACGGACGACGATAGTATACAGCCCAACCTAGCTTGAACCGCTGTTCAATGCTCCCATCTTCTTGTCTGTGTTGCGTTGTCTCAGTATCAAAGAAGATGAAATGTCGGGGAATAGTTAACGTCGTCTCTTTCTTCAAGGCATGAGGTGCCCGTGCGATTGACGACATATACTATTCTTCCGGTTCAAGCTCATCTATCCTATGGTATCCGGCAACGACGTTTGCCGACTCTAGCTCCTCACCTGCGTATTTTTCCCAGTCATTCCAACGGTCAAACACCTCTGCCTCAACTTCGGCGGGTGTCATAGGGCGGTCAGACGGGATGTTAACAAAACGTTCCTGCAATGGTTCGTCCGGGCCGGTCCTAAAATGTGCCCGAACCTTGAACATATACTCTTGATTCATTTCCCATTCAACATCGGCCATTGACCTTATCGACGGACGTCGGTCCTTGCGAACATACTTGAAAGCGTCCTTGCGTGCTTCTATAGCCCCAACACTACGCCAATCCGCGAGAAACTTTGTTCTGGTATATCCGCCGGTTGTCAGTCTTAGACTACGCAGAAATGCGTTGGCGGACATACCTTTGGCCAGTGCTTGCGGCATCTTCATTATAGCCGCTGGCCGTCTTAGAAAACGATCTAATTTAATCATTGTGAGTCCCTTCACAATCAACAGGTACGTCCATTACCTGTCACATCTTATCATATATTTCCTTAGCTAACTTATCGAACGTCTGCAAGCCTTCAGCAAGAGATGTGACGGCTTGATACATAGGGTGCTTGCGGAAAAACAGTTCCTCTTTAGTGGCGTCACCCTTCACGTTTTGGAAGTCGGGTAACAGTGATAACTGAGCTTCGATGAGAGTCGCCGACTTGCCGATATGATGTAAGCACCAGTCTATGTTCCGATGCACGCCTTCAAAGTGTTCCTTCAACTTGCCGCGTGTGTTTCCTGACATAAACCTAATCCTTAAGGTATTGGGACGGCAGACGGGCCGTGTGGACGTCTGCCGCCCCGGTTAATGTATGGGTGTTCGTTAGCCCTTCATAACTTCGGTTGCTGCTGCAACCGACTCAGCTATCATTTCAGGCTTGAAGTCTGCTGCCTTGATCTTCAACAGGTTACTATAGGTTTCCTGTTCCGGTAACGGCTTCACATCATACTTAGCGTTCACGTCACCCTCTGCTCCGTGTCGGACAACCATAAAGGCCGACTTGTCAAACTGCTTCTCGAACTTCGAGAGCTTGCGAGCAACCCGTGTCCCACAAATGAACAGTTGATACCCCGTGTCGGTGACTACCGGACAGCCTATACGGGTCTGCTTCTTCTTCAGATATGTTGACTCCATTCTCTGAGGTAGACCGACGACAATGAAGGTGATAGCCTCACCGTCCGACGATAAAAAGGTGAAATCACCACCACCCCATTCCTTCATACGACCACCCCAACTGTCGGGCAACTGCTGTTCGTCCTTGCTCATAATGCAATCCCTTCATACTGAAATATACTACAATCCGTTAGCTACGCAAAACCATGCAATGACAGCAATGATTACAGCGTAGAACAATCCAATAATGGCCATACCCTTGACAGTCATACGTCACCCCCTAACCTGTCTTGTCACCCATGACACATCGGCCTATGTTCATCGTCCGGTGGTACAGGCCGCGTCTTTATCATATCTATACCCTTATTGATAATGCCGACTAACATATCAGCCCGCGATATACTATAGTCTTTGGCTAACCGTGCTATGACTATGTGTTCTACCGCATCCATCGTGACTGTATAACTCCCGTCCCTATTCCGCTTTGCCTTTATCATACTAATAACCCGTCCCTGCTTTTGCTCTCATAACCACTTCATACATCCTTGCGGCTTGTATTAACGACGCCTCATATCTCACCACCGCTAGTTCTTGTGCCCGGCGATAGTTGATAACCATTTGTTTCAGCTTTGCCCTATACTGAGCAACTGCCTCGGCTTCCCTGCTCATAATAGACTCCGATTCTATTACCTAGCCACTTCCTTACACCGCTTGAACAACCGGCTTCGTCTCAGTAGCCGATAGATCGGTGATAATCAAACACCCTTGTGGTTTATCGTTACCCCATATAGCGTATGACCATCCCCATAGATGTAAGAACTCTAAATCCATACCGTCCAACCGACGACGACATTCTGTAAATGCCAACGTGACTATATCAAGGATGTTCCCCGAACTTAACTGGAAGGGTCTCACCACACCCTTGTCACGTATCAAGCGTATGCGTATATCAAACATTGTCACCCTCCGTTTCTATCTGTACCACGGCGATAGGTTCGTCTATCCGATACACCTTGTAGGTCAAGTCGCCAACGTGTACCATAACAATAGCATAATCAGGAAAGACCCGGCCCAACATAGCCGTCACATAACTCTCGGCTTCTGGTAAGCGGTCTGCCATAACAGGTGTTGTTATAGCAAAACTGCCGCCGCTGCCGTATGTGACTTTTGCATTGAACACGGGTCTAACCCTTCAACAACGTCCCTGTCTAAAATACGGTCCTTCTAGGTCAAGCACCTACGTTGGGAGTTTGAACTCGTCGCCAGCTTGTATCTTACCTTCAAAGGTGTCCTTGACCTGTTCAACCGCTGCTTCAAGGGCCGTAACTATGGCCCGTTGCTGGACAGGCGAACTCGAATACGAAGACCCTGTCAACTGACCGATCAAACTGATAGCCTTGATTGCCTTGTTTGTTCGTCCCGTGGACAACCTCACAAATGCTCCAGCCGGGGTCTCGTCGGCGGGCGGGGCTGTCCGTTGTCTGCGTGCTGCCTTACTTGTCTTTGCCATTGTGGTATTCTCCGTACTTTCAGTTATTATGTAGGCTACGAACAACGCTGCTAGTAGCTCTGAGTATGCCGATGTTCTACGTTTCCTACGTAGTATATGTCGTAATGACCTCATAAAAACCCGTCTATCAACTATGCCATACCTATTAAAGTATACACCGTAATCGGACCAAAGGCAAGAGCTAATCTCATAAATTGAGCATATTTCTCCTTGAGACCCTACTCGTTATTTGCAATGAGCGCTCGGGATTAGGGGTTGAATGTTACGATGTAGGTGACATCGAAGATGATCC